>Ga0114999_10002791_pt1 | contig 22493 bp, 24 predicted proteins | sample ArcticOcean_MG_C_3_FD_89820 | JGI IMG/M metagenome (GOLD analysis project Ga0114999, IMG submission 89820) | Marine microbial communities from western Arctic Ocean - ArcticOcean_MG_CB8_126 | ecosystem: Environmental > Aquatic > Marine > Oceanic | place: Arctic Ocean: Canada Basin | collected...
TACCTGTTGTACTCGACCAAGGAAGGCGCTGCGCGCCTGGACATGGTCTCGGGTAAAGTCGACTGGTCGATGGCGCTGGATAACGTCAAGTTCAAAGATGTCAACGACAGTTGGTGGACCGACTACGGGCGCCTCTTCCAGATCAAGAAGAGTTAGAAGAGTTTCACCCTGCTCGATGTAGAAAATGGCAAGGAGCTGTGGTCTGTCGACCTCGAACCGAAATTTGATCTGGCTGACAAGCGCGGCTTCGACTGGTTATATGATTTCGGCGATCGCCTGCTGGTCCTGGCCAAAGACGGACCCGTAATCCTCGATGCCAAGACCGGTAAGACCCTGTTGAGCATCGAAGGCAAGTACAACAACAAGGCCGACCCGGTCGTCAGTCTCGACAACCAGCTCATGTTCTTCTTCGACAAGCGCATCACCCTCGTCGACCTGGCAACGAACAAGGAGACCATCTCCATCGAGGGCAAGGTCGAGGAGACCTCCGCCTTTGAGACCATTGAGATAGGCGGCAAGACCTACGTTTTTTTCGGCTTCAACAACACCCTAGTCGCCTTTGACAGCGACAATGGCCAGAAAGTGTGGCAAACCCCGGAGGGGTCCGTGGAGGGTTCTGTCCGCTGGTTGCAAGCCGGCCCCGATTCCGATAGTGTGCTGCTCATCACCCTGCGAGCGGACAAATTCGGCGGGGATGCCGGCACCTGGCTCAAGATGTATAGCCTCAACGTCAAGACCGGTGCCATCAACTGGTCGCAGATGGTCGGCTATTCTCAGCTCGCATCGGTGTTTGTCAACAGGGCTTTCAACCACGGCGGAGAAGTAAGCATCTGGTTCGAGGAACCGATCGTTGACGGCGACAATCCGATTTTTCTGATGAAGGGACTGGTTTTCGGCGATCCCGTCACCCTGAAGCGGGATGGCTCCCAGGGATTCATCAGCATTAACACGCGCAGCGGCGAAGTCAATTATCAGGCCGGATTTCAGATCCTGCATCCGAAACGCAAAGGGTATGGAGGCTTAGCCGTCGGACCCTTGCACGATTACAACGACGCCTATCCCGATCCGATCGAAGTGGGCAATCTCGTCATTGCCGCAGGGCTGGGTACCCTGAATGGAGTCGACAAAAGTAGCGGCGAGATCGTCTGGCAAACCGAACTGCCCGGCATCGCCACCGACATCACGGAGACCGATGGCGCTCTTGTGTGCCAGATAGGAAAGATGATCGTCAACACGGCCATGGAAAAAGGCGGGGAAGTCAAAACTAAAGCGACCGGTGTTAAGCCCTACGGTTTCGTATCCGTTGACGCCAAGACAGGCAAGACGAACTGGTCTGCCACCGATTTCAAAGTCGATCCCACCATGGCCCTGGCCGCGACCGTCGATGCCGATGTACTCTACGGCTCGGATGGCGAGAGCCTCTACGCCCTATCGCTGGCAGACGGCAAGTACAAGTGGAGATTCGACATCAACAAAGACGGCAAGGCCGGAAAAATTACCGGCGATAACGCCTGGGCGGTGGACGTGGAAGTCACGCACGGCTACAACAGCAAAACAACCACCTGGTCCAATCCACGCCGTGTTCTGCGGCCCGAGTACCGGGACACCCACTTTATCGTCTTCGGCGACAAGCAGATCATCCGGATCAACAAGGACGGCAAGCTGGCCTGGTCTCATAAGTGGAAATACACCCCGAAGCATACCAGCCTGCTCCTGGATCCGACCTTTTACGGCGCCAACGACAATATCACCTACGCCTGTAACGGGTTTACTGGCCTCGACGGCAAAACCGGCGAGGTCAAATGGTTCGACAAGGATGTGAAAGGCGAGTTCACTCTTGTATCGGACGAGCTACTGGTCGTGCGCAAGAAGGACAAAGTGAAGGGGTATTCGCTGAAGCAACGGCGGCGACAATCAGATCAGCCCCGCTGCAACCGCGGTGAAAAAGGTAAGGGACACCGGAGAGATCTGGTGTCCTTTATTTGATTCATTGACCTTGATAGATCCCTGTCATCGATGCGTAGGGACCGTACAAGAACCTGCTTTTCGACTGTAGAGAGAGGCACTTGAATGAACGACGTGAGCGGAAAACCAGTGAAAGTCGCAGTCGTTGGGCTTGGGCAACGTGGCCTCCAACACCTGCGGGCGTTGTGGAAACTCCAGGACCACGGCGACGTCCAGATTGTCGCCTTGGGGGACGCCTTTGAAGGGAATCTAACCGAGGCCAAAATTGCGCAGTTTGTGCCGGGATTCAAACTGGAGGGGAATCCCACCTTTACCTCGTTCGACGACTTGTACATGCAGGCCAAACCCGAGGCCTTGCAGATCGTCATCCCACCGGGTTTTCACAATGGTGAAATTGTGCGTGCGGCGAGAGACGGCGTGCACATTTTTGCCGAAAAGCCGATGAGCCTGTTCCTGGATGAAGCGATCGAGATGGACGATGCCATTCGCGCCGCCGGTATTATTGCCACCGCCGGCTTTCAGCGGCGACACGAACCGTTTAGCGAAATAGCACACGAGTTTCTCAAGGACAGGCGTCCGGTGCTGGTGACCTCGATCTCGGAGGGGTTTCTGGAGCAGCATTCGACCAAGCATACGCAGACGGTGGAACAGGGCGGGCCCAAGGATAAGGTCTGGGCCAAAAATGCGGCCTGGTCCGGCATGAGTGTGGTTGAAGCAGGTATTCACCAGACCGACTTGATGCGCTACTGGTTTGGCGACATCGCCTGGGCGCAGGCTGCCTATGTAGCGCGCGCTGAAGATGACATCGACGATGGGGGTGACAACCCGTACGCCTATACCGTCACCTTTGGTTTTGACAACGGCGCTATCGGCAACTTGCTGATGTCACGATTGCGCCGCGTCTACCGGTCCGATGAGTATGAAGTGGTGATGTGGGACCATGGACACCTGCGAAAAGAAGACGGCGAAGCGGTGGCCTACTATTACGATGGCCCCTATCCACCAGCTGACCGGCCCAATCCGGACGAGCTTCGACACCCGCTACCGACACCTGAACCGCGGGATACCACGTATGAAATCAACCGCGCGTTTATCCATGCGATCCAGACCGGGAATGAAGGCTGCATGCGCAATACCTTCGCCAGCAGCATGAACAGCCTGGCCGCCGTGCTGGCGGCCAATGTTTCGCACAGTCGCGACGGCGAGCGCATCGACCTGAATACGTTCACAACCTCAGATGTCTATGCAGAATACCGCCGTCGTCCGGCACGTTAACAGGCATTAGTAGCGCTGCCCCACCGCCTCGGTTATGAACTTGACGAATGGGCCCGCCACCTTACACACCTTGGCAAACTCCTTCAGAAAATCTGGGCCACAAAGATCCTTCTTCGAAACATCCGTGACAGCGATGAAATCCTTGCGCTTGAGGTCCTCGATCAGCGGGTGATCGGCCGGCACACCGGCCGGAGGCCGCTTCAACGAATCACCATCCAGGCTGAACGCGTTTCGAAACGGTCGCCCGCTTACCGCCTTCTCCCAGACCTCCGGTTGATCGAGGATCACCCGTCGTATCAACCCGGCCGTCTCGGTATCGGGATGCCATATACCAGCGCCAATGAACGATTCCTTCGGATCCAGATGGAGGTAGAATCCTGGGGCGTGAGCATCCTTTGCTCGTTCGTGACGAAAGTGCACACCCGCGTTTGTTTTGTAGGGTGTCTTGTCTTTCGAAAATCTCACATCTCGAAAGATGCGGAATAGCGAGCCGCCGCTTTTGCGGGCGCTCGCCTCAAAGTGAGGGCTGATCATTCGCAGGGGCTCGGCGAAATCTTCGATAAACCGCAGCAGCGGCTCTCTCAAATCACCTTCAAACCGATCCTTGTTCTCAGCGAACCACTCCCTGTCGTTGTTCTGTTTCAGATCCGACAGAAAGCGGAATGTCTTTGGTGTGATGTAGGGATTCGGCAAAGCACACTCTCCTATGTGTGGATCGTCCTCATGTCGTGACGCCGAGCAGGCACGCCGCCGCCCACCGCGCTGACGCCGATGCTTGTCGCTGGTTGCCGTCTAACAACGAGACCGTCACTGCGCCATCGTAGAGGACGATCATCGTCTGCGTCACGTTCTCGACATCCGCGACACCTGTCTCTTCGACCAGTTTGCGGATCAAGTCGTGGTGCCACTTTCGGTGTTCCCTGGCCACAGCGTGCGCAGGATGGGATGAATCACTCAATTCACCGGCGGCGTTGATGAACGGACATCCTCGAAACTCTCTTTGACAGGACCAGTCACCCATCAGGTCAAAAAGCAGGAGCAATTGATCGGTGGCTGACCCACCGAGCCTCTCCATCTCTTCTGTCACCTGCCTGCGCCACTGAGCCCCACGATGCTCGAGGTAGGCGGCGACCAGGTCGTCCTTTGAGCCGAAGTGGGAATACAGGCTCGCCTTTGCCGCCCCCGCTTCGTGCAGAATGCGATCAATACCGACCGCGTTCACCCCCTCCTGGTAGAACAACTGGTTCGCCGTTTCGAGGATTCGCTCCCTGACGTGCAGGGTATCTTTAGTTGATTTTGTCACAGTAGCCATCCGCGGGGTCCGTTTTCATGTTCTTCTATCGGTAACAAGAAGCAGCCGCTGCCGCTATTCTTTCCAGACAGACTGGTCTGTCTATATTAAATCTCCAGCCATCAACAGTCAACACAATATAAGGAGCTCATTCATGGCATTTTCGGTCTCCAACTCCGTCGCCCTGGTCTCGGGTGCTAACCGTGGTATCGGCCGCTCAGTGGTCGAGGCTCTTCTTGAGAGGGGGGCCAAGAAGGTCTACGCCGGAGTAAGAAAGCTGGAGTCTCTTGGCGATCTGGGCGATCGAGTTGTGGGCGTCGAGTTCGACATCACCAACAGTGATCAGCTGAAGGCGGCGGCCGAAACCGCGTCTGACACCAACCTGTTGATCAACAATGCAGGTATTGTTGCTGGCCGTATTGGACTCAGCATCACCGACCCCGACAGCCTTTCAGCAGCGCGTAACGAGATGGACGTCAACTTTCACGGAACGTTGTCCGCATCACAGGCGTTCGCGCCGATTCTTGCCGCCAATGGCGGCGGCACGCTGGTGAACCTGGTATCGGTTGCCGGCATCGTCAATTTTCCGTTGTTAGTCACGTACAGCGCCTCGAAGGCGGCCTTGCACTCCCTGACACAGGCAGCTGCGTCTCGGCCTGGGCGCGCAAGGCACCTATGTGGCCGGGGTCTACCCAGGACCGGTCGACACCGAGCTCGCCGCTGGGGTCGAGATGGATAAGACCTCGCCACGCGTAGTCGCTGACAATATTCTGGATGGGCTTGAGGCCGGCCTGGAGGAGATCTTTCCGGATCCCATGGCTGAGGGCATGGGAGCTGGGTATGAAGCAAGTCCAAAGGGATTGGAGCAGCAGGTCGCCCAGATGGTCGCGGCCATGGCCGCACAAGCCTGATCACCAACGCCCTGATAAAACGAGTGGCCACGGGATTCTTCGTCCCGTGGCCATTTCTGAATACCAGTCGGTGGTAGCGAACCGACTACCCCGATAGGGCGGATCACTTACCTGTCGCGATCGAGCCTGATCAGCTCTTGCGCCAGTTCTTGTACGGGTCGATCGCCAGACTGGCGTTGAAGTAGCGCTCATCGCCGCTCACCTCATCCCCCAACCACGGCGGCAGGTCGATCTCTTGATCTTCTCGCTCCAACTCGATTTCGGCCACCACCAAGCCTTCGTTGTCGCCACCAAAGACATCTACTTCCCAGATAGATCCCGCGTGCTCGATCTCGTAGCGCATCTTTTCGATAAACGGCTTTTCACAGAGCAGTTGCAGCATCTCTTCAGCGTCGACCAGGGGAATTTCGTATTCGAACTCGCGGCGAGAAATTCCCGTCGCCTCTCCCTTGAAGGTGATGAACCCTCTTTCGCCGCTGATGCGGACACGCGCTGCGGCATGCTGGCGCCCGGGAATATATCCCTGAGTGAGGCGCACACCGTCTCGCCCGCATAAGAAGCGATCATCCCGAACCAGGTACTTCCTCTCGATTTCGTTGGACATGTCTTCACCGCGTTGCATGAGGGCACGATAAACCACTCGTCTGTGATCACCAGGCCGCCGTTCCTGGCGGAGTTTGGACCACTATTGTTAAGGTAATCGAAGCCTTGCGAGGCGCACTTGACGGCAGTGGTGTCTCAGCGGCAGCGAACCCGTAACACGACGAACTTGCGGTCGCTGCCAAGCACTTCACAGTGGCCGAAGAGTCGTTGTAACTTGGCGCGATACGCCAGGTGCCGATTGCCCACGACGAACAGCTCTCCTCCTGAGCGCAGCACCCGTCGCGACTCGGTGAACATCCGCCACGCCGTTGCGTCGCCCACGGCGTGGTGCTGGTGAAATGGGGGATTGCACAAAATGATATCGGCGCTGCCCTCAGCCAGCGACCCCAGACAGTCCGCTGTTTCGAATGCTGCCGAACGGGTGTCGCCAAACAGGGCCTGCCAGTTGTCCTGCGCCGAGGCGACCGCCATGTACGACTCGTCGACAAAGCAAAGCCTGCTGTGCGGATTGCGCTGTGCCGCCACGAGTCCCACTACCCCGTTGCCACAACCCAGGTCGATGATATCCCCGGCCTCATCCCAAACTCGAATGTGCGCCAGCAAGTGACGAGTGCCGATGTCGAGGCGTTCTCCGCAGAACACGCTGGCACGGCTGCTCAGCGTCCAGTCCGTGCCTTCGAGGTCATAGTGGGTGGGATACGGATTTGTGCCAGGGTCAAGCGCCGTGTCCATCTGGCAGTGCACGAGCCGCGCCTTGCGCCGCGCCAGCGATGTCGTCGTCGGGCCGACAATGCGTTCGAATAGTTGTAGTGTCGACGTGTGGATCTCTTTTGCCATCCCGGCCCCGAGAATGCGCACTCCGGGGCCTATGTGCTGGCGCAAATGGTGTAGTTGATCCTCGAGCAGGGCCAAGCTCTTCGGAATTTTGATCAGCACCGCGTCAACATCCACCGGTGGTGCCATGTCGCTGGTCAGCAGCGTCACCCCGGTGTTGGCTAGATCATTATCCTTGAGATTCGCGCGTGTGGCTTCGTGAGCCAGCCAGGAATCCGAGGACATGTACACCTGGTGGGTCGCGGCCAGCGCCGTGGTAAGGGCGCCGGAACCGTCATTGACGATCCAGATAACGCCAGCCGCCACGACAGCGTCCTCATGTAGTTGGCGCAACAGGTAGTCGTCGGCAGCATCCCAGGCCCGTAGCAACTCACCCTCGTGTCGAGGGAAACGGCGCAGCAAAAACCGCCCTTGCGGGACGACAAACTCTGTCTCAGTCGGACTCGCCATGGTTACCTCGTGTAGCTGTAGTCCGCTCGGTAAGGAGCCCAGTTGGAACGACGAGAGCCGCTGCTAACGGATCGCCTCCCGCGGATCGCCTCAATCGAGGCTCACCTTGCCGTCCTCGGATACACTCAAGAACGCCTTCTCTGAAGACGCACAGGGGCCGTACATGACGGCTCGCTGCTCAGCCGTCATGCCTTCAACGGTTTCGGGACCCCAATAGATCTCCGGTGGCGCCAGGCGAGTCGAGGCCCCGGTGCGTGTCGAAGTCCGGCTGGCGTACTTGAACAGCACCGCACGTCGCTGAGCATCGCTTGTCCAGGGATGAGTTCCATGGGTCTGAGCCCCGTCCATGAACAGGAGCACGTCTCCGGCTGCGACGGTTGGTTGCTCGACAACACCCATATCATCGTCGCACGTCTGCACCCCCTTTGGCATGGGGTACCTGGATTTGTGACTGCCGGGAACGCAGGCGAAGCCGCCATCTCCTGTGTTGACGTCAGCCAAATTCCACGAGACCGTGACGCCGCCGCAAAACATCTGCCCATCGTGGTGGTGGTAGGCCACATAGGGTCGATGTGGGTCTCCTGCTCCGTGCATCCTCAGGCCGACGGTGCCTTTTTCTCCACCGATGAAGTGCGGTCCGTGATCGAAGCGAAAGCCTTTGCCACACATGAGATTCAACCGACCCACAACCGCTGGATGGGCCAGCATACGCCGGAACGGATCGCAATGAGGTGCTTGCAGCTGTAACAAAAAGGCGTCATCGCTGATCGTCAGGCGTCCCGATCCGCGCAGGGCCTGCGAGCCGGCGGTAGCGGCGTCCTCCCCTCCCGGCTCGATCTGATCCCAGAGAACATCGACAGCCGCATTGGCGGCCGCGAGTTCCGCCGGGGTCATGAGACCCTTAATCACCGTATACCCTGTCAGATCCCAGAAGTAGCGCTCTTCTTCACTCATGCTGAACTCCGTACCAGCCGTCATGGTGTTGCCGATATCCAGGTACGATTTCCGTCCGATTCCAGCCTCGGCACATCATCGACGCCGGGACCGTACAACACCGCACGCTCTGCCGCCGTCAACTCGTCGGACCAATCACCATAGCGTTCCTCGGGAGCAAAGAAACGACCGACGGATCGCGCATTGCCTCTCGACGTAAACCGGTAGCGGAGGCACTGGAACTCCTTCTTCCCTGACGCCGGGGGCAACCATCCATGCGTCGCCGTTTCCGCGAAAAGCAGAGCGTCTCCAGCCTTCATGAGCGGCTGCAGAGCCAGCCTGAAAGCGAAATCGACCGCCGCCGGTTGGGGCTCGCAGCTCTTGTGGGAGCCGGGTATGATAGCGAAACCTCCGTCACCTGGACCCGCGTCCGTAAGCGGCCAGACGACGGTTACAGCACGGCAGAAGATGCGACCGTTCTGCTGATGGTACCAGCTGCCCGAATCGAAACCGCGCTGACCGGCACCGTGCAGCGGCTGCCCCTGGGTTCCACCTTTTCTGCGGATCCATGTGGGACTTTCATCAAGCCGAAATCCTGAACCGCAGACTTCGTTCAGGCGCGAAACAACAGCCGGCTGAACGAGCAACTCTCTAAACGGATCGCGATAGGGTGCCGGCCACCCAAGCATTCCGCTGACCTCTCCGTCACCAGCGTCGGCCGTGCCGCCGCCTTCATGAGCGAAGGCTTCGTGACAGGCTCCCCGTTGTGCGGTCGTAAGCACGCTCGGGAGCACGAGGTATCCTCTTAAGTCGAAGAAGTAGAGCTCTTCCGCCGACATGCTATAGGGTGAATCTGCAATCACTGAATACGACCTCCCTCACGTGCAGCCTTCGGATTTGATCCGGGATTCGATGGGCCGAGCCGATAGGCCCTGATCCGCCCGACGATTTGTAGACAGGATAAAGTCCATTATCGTCTGGCTGTCAACCAGGTTCCACGCCGCAGCAGGAGAGACTGGCACGGAAGGCTCACATACCTCATGTGACGACATTCGCCTGAAACGAATTATTGCTACATTGGGTCCGCTTAAGCAAACCGCCTGACGATCACCCGAGTGCTCTCGTGCCACACATTGTCGTCGACAACCTGGTCAAGTCTTACCGTATCGCCGAACGTCGCCCCGGGCTGCTCGGTGCCCTACGCGGGGTGATTCGTTGTCAGTACCGCACCATCCGCGCCCTCGATGGTATTTCGTTCGAGATGCAGGCCGGCGAGCTCGTCGGTTACATAGGCCCCAACGGGGCGGGCAAATCCACGACGGTCAAAGTCCTCTCCGGCATTCTGGTACCGGATTCAGGGCACTGCGAAGTCCTCGGCCGCGTCCCGTGGAAGAACCGGAGAGATCACGTGGCCGATATCGGCGTCGTTTTCGGTCAGCGTACGCAGTTGTGGTGGGATCTACCCGCTATCGAGTCGTTCGACTTGCTGCGCGACATCTACAAGGTTCCCACTGCAGATTACCGTCGCCGCTGCGATGAACTCATCCCGCTGCTGGATCTCGAACCCGTCCTCGATGTGCCCGTGCGTCAGCTGAGCTTGGGTCAGCGCATGCGCTGCGATTTGGTCGCCGCCCTGCTACATGGCCCTTCTCTACTTTTTCTTGATGAGCCCACGATCGGTCTGGATGCGGTGTCAAAACTTGCGGTGCGAGACTTCATCAAACGCCTCAATCGCGAGCAGGGTGTTACGGTCATCCTCACGACCCACGACATGGACGACATTGAATACCTGTGTAATCGCATTCTCGTTATCGGCAAGGGCAAGATTCTCTCCGACACCGCCTCCATCCATCTCAGCTTCTCCCCCGAGCAGGTGTCGGCTGCCGCTCTTATCAGCCGTGTCACCGCCCGCTACAATGTGCGCGATCTATTCGTCGAAAATCCGCCCATCGAGCAGATCATTGCCCGGCTCTACAACGATGTCTGACGTACGTCCTTACATGGCTGTCATCAGCGCCCGCATCCGTATGCTCCTGCAGTACCGCGCTGCCGCCCTTGGGGGCTGAGTACCCAGCTGTTCTGGGGTCTGATCCGCGTCATGATCTTTGACGCCTTCTACCGTTCTTCATCGGCGCCGCAGCCGATGACCTTCGAGGAGGTGGTCAACTACGTCTGGCTCGGCCAGGCGCTGTTCGCAATGCTGCCCTTTTCCGTCGACCCGGAGATCCGTGGCAAGATTCGTGACGGCTCGGTAGCGTACGAACTAGTGCGTCCCCTCGACCTGTACAACTTCTGGTTCTGTCGCGCCGTGGCCACCCGCTTTGCTCCTACGCTCTTGCGCTCGATGCCGATTTTCCTGGTAGCCCTGCTATTTCTCGGCCTACAGCTGCCGGCCTCACCCGCGGCAACTGGCGCTTGGATTCTGGCTACGGTGGGCGCCCTGCTCCTGAGTTGCGCCATCTCCAACTTGATTAACATCTCGCTGATGTGGACGATCGCCGGGGAGGGGATCGTCACCCTGGTGGCTGCCTGCCTATTCGTTTTTTCGGGTATGGTCGTGCCGTTGCCGCTCTTCCCAGAGTGGGCCATGCCACTGTTCGATTTCCTGCCGTTTCGTGGTATAGTTGATCTGCCCTTCCGTCTGTACATGGGCCATATCCCACCAGAGGAATTGTTCCCAGTACTCAGACACCAACTCCTCTGGATCGCAGCCCTGGTGATCCTGGGTCGCTGGTTGCTGGCTCGCGGTACGCGCCGCTTGGTTGTTCAGGGAGGGTGAAGTCGTGAAAGCGAGCCTGCAGCTTTATTTGCGTTACATCGGTGTCTCTTTCCGGGCCCAGATGCAGTATCGCGCCTCGTTCGTCATGCTCTCTATCGGCCACTTCCTGGTCAACGGGGTTGAATTCATCGGCATCCTCGTTCTCTTCGACCGCTTCCAACACCTTCTCGATTGGCGGTTGGAGGAAGTGGCTCTGTTCTTCGGCTTGGTCAACATGGCGTTTTCGCTGGCCGATGCCACTTCACGTGGTTTCGACACCTTTGCCGCCATGGTCAAAAGCGGCGATTTCGACCGCCTCCTGCTGCGGCCTCGAAGCACCGCTCTGCAGTTGGCCGGGCAGGAACTGACCCTGCGTCGCGTCGGCCGCTTTTCGCTGGGTCTGTTCGTCTTCGCCTGGGCGGCCCATGCCCTTGAACTGGCGTGGACACCGGGCCTTGTCGTGCTCGTCTTGGCCACGGTCCTCGGCGGCGCCTGTCTGTTCTACGGTCTCATTGTGCTGCAGGCCACCCTGAGTTTTTGGACGACGGAGGGGCTGGAGGTCATGAACACGGTTACCTACGGCGGCGGCGAGACCACACAATACCCGATCGCGATCTACCAACCCTGGTTCCGCCGGTTCTTCACCTTCGTCATTCCCCTGGCGTGCGTCAGCTACTATCCTGGACTGGCGATTCTCGATCGCCCCGATGCCCTCGGGGCATCCCCCCTCTTCCAGTGGTTGTCGCCAGCTATCGGGTTCCTCTTCCTGCTGGTCTGCCTGCAGATCTGGACGTTCGGCGTGCGTCACTACCGTTCTACCGGAAGCTGACCGATCGCCCAGTTCAGCCAACTGCCGGCGAGGCCGTAGCCGCGGCAATCCGCCACACACCCCGCTCAGCGGCCGCCGTCCCGTCACAGGCCTCGTAGAACAAGCGGTACTGGCCACCCTCTCCCGGCATTTCCATCACACACATCTCCGAGCACTTCGCCGCGTCCCAGCCCCCACCCGGTGCGAGGACCGGATCCTGTTCTTTGCGCCAGTTCAGGCCGTCGTCGGAAACGGCACTCATGACGTAGGCGCGATTCAACGCGCTGTAGGCGGAGTAGTACATGCGATAGCCACCCGTGGCGATCCGCAACACTTCCGGGGAGAAGATCTTCAAGGCCTCGTAGGCCGACTCCTGTTTGATCCGCAGGCCCGGCTCAAGTTCGAAGGAATAGCCGCCGTCCACCGACACAGCACTGACGATGCCCTGACCCTGCGCGCCGCAGTACAGACGACAACGCCCATCGTCCAGGAAAAGGAGCCTGGGGGAATTGTAACTACCGCCACTGCCGAGCCGGTCCCCTGGCTCCACTGCCCACGTCAAACCCTCGTCTGTGGAGAGTGCGCTGCGCAGTGTGCTGCCCCCCGACTGCGGTCCCGGACAGCATTCGAAGTACATTCGCCAGCGGCCGCTGTCGTCGGGCAATGGCACGACCTCAGGCGAGACGACGCGAAACGCTCCCGCGCCGCCGGCTGCGGCCGAAAGCCTCACGCCCGGTTCTGGAGCCCACACCAACCCGTCGGCCGAAACCGCGCTGAGGATCCTCGTCGTCGAGTTATCGTAGTCATTGGCGCCAGCGGGAAAGCCAGCTCGCGGCAGAATCTGGGTGTAGTACATGCGAAAGCTGCCCTCGGCTAGCTCAACAACATTGGGCGCGACCGCGCCGAAAATACCGCTGCGCCTATCCTCGACGGGCCACTGCGTTTGGGGTAGCGGGTCGACCGCGGCGTCCGCGGGAACATCAATGGCAACAGCGGAGTCTCTGGTCCAAACCGTGCCCGGATCTACAGCAATGTTGTGGGGATTCGCGATCATTCTCTTACTCCTTGACGTACAATGAGGACGATTGAGTTTAGTCCCATGCTAGGCGACTCCAACCATCTTAACAGGTCTGATAGGCTGAACAGGGCCTACCTTGGGATCTTGATGTCGACGATCTGTGTCTTGCCTGGATGTTTCGGACCCCATCACGCGGCACCCCCGTTGGATCTCGAGCACCCCTACCAGCGATTGAAAATCGTCAGTCATCGCGGTTGTCATTAACAGGCCCCCGAAAACAGCTACGCCGCCGCCCGCCGCTGCATCGAACTCGGGGTAGAGTGGGTCGAGGTCGATGTGCGCCAGAGTAGCGATGATGTCTTCTACCTGATGCACGACGGCACCGTCGATCGCACCACCAGTGGCCGCGGGCGGATCGGATGGCTGACCGCCGCCCAAATCGATCAGCTGGACGCCGGCTCCTGGCTTGGCGATCCATTCGCCGGCGAGAGGGTGCCGCGTCTCGACGAGTACCTCAAGTGGATCAAGGGCCAGGCCCGGGTCTATATCGATGCCAAAGTAGCTGATCCCCAGCCACTGATAGACATGGTGCGCGAATTAGAAATGGCAGACCAGGTGTTTTTCTGGTTCGGCAATGACAAAAAGGAACGCCTCTTTCGCCGCTTGCCCCCAATATCGGCCTGATGACCAACGCCTACAATACCGCAGCGGTTTTCAATGCTCATGAAAATTACCGTGCTGACGTCATCGAGACCGAGCTCGAATGGATTACTCAGGAGTTGGTTGAGGCCTGCCGGCGAACCGGTATCAAGTTGATGATCTTCGTCGGCGGAAACGATCCTGAGCAGTTCGAGCAGGCCATTCTCTGGCAAGCCGATATGATCAATCTCGATCACCCGGAAGAGTTTATCGCGCTACAGCATGCCTTTTTTGAGCGCCTGAAAACCCGATCCCCGTGAGGCGTCCGCTTTATCCCACTCTGTACTTTTCAACGACAGCCATATCCAGCTTCACACCCAAACCCGGCCCCTCGGGCACGAGGAAGTGACCGTTCTCTACCACGAGGCTGCCACCAACGACGTCGGCGACGCGCATGAAGGGCAGCTCGTCACAGGGAAGGGTTGCATTGGGAATGGTGGCCTGAACGTGGGTTGAGTAAGCCGCTTTCACACCCAGACAGAGTCCGCCCATCTGCACCCAGCACGGAACATCCGCGGCTTCGGCGATGGCCGCAGCCTTCTTCACTTGCTGAGCGGACGCACTGATATTGACGTAGTCGATGCATTCCGCCTTCAGCGCCTGTAGCACATGCCCTGGAGTCTCGAAATGCATGGCGATGGGAATGTGTGTCTTCTCCCGCAGCAGCCGATACCAGTCCAGGTTGGACTTCAGGACCGGGTCCTCAAAATTCGCCACCGTGCCAAAGGGCTCTAGCTCCTGCGCCAGCCGAGCGGCGATGTGCGGTCGCTCGAACTGCGTGTTCGGGTCCGCACCCACCGTGTAGTCCGGCCCGGCAACCTCCTTCATTAGCCGCACCGTTTCGACGATGTTCCACGGACGTGCCTTGATTTTGTGGTTGGTAAAACCAAGCTTGGCGCCGACCGCTGCCTCCGCAGCGGTCTCCTCTGGCTCCATCGGACACGACCAGTAGGAGACCGGTACTCGATCCCGCACCTTCTCGCCGAAGAACCTGTGGACGGGAAGGTTGTACGCCTGTCCCGCAATATCGAGCAGGGCGCAGGCGAATGGGTCCGGCTGTGCGAAAGGATCGAGTGCCAGCGGATCCTGACCTGTAAGTTCGTCAGCCTTGGCGGCGAATTGAGCCGGCGTACCCTGAGTCTCGCCGATCCCCTCCAGACCTTCGTCCGTGTGGATGCGGCATATGGTCAGCGTATAGATCTTCGGCATGACCTTGGCGATCGGCGGAATGGGAGGAATCTCTACTTCAAAAAGATCGATCTTCGAAATTTTCATATTGGGCCTCTTGAGCTCTACTTGCGGAGCGATTTCTGGTAGAGCGCAACGGCACCGAATTCGTAGCTTGCGTCGACGTCTGGCAGCTCCTCGAGGTAGACGGTGAAACGGACCGGCAGGCCGTTGTCGGGCATGTTTTCCTTCCAGTAACCGGAGTAGGCGCTGTGATAAGCCTGGCGAATGCGTTTCTTTTCATCGACGTACCCCTGCGGATCGGTGCGCGGATCCGGTTGCTTGGGGGCGCCGCCGAATGAATGGACCTCAAGAAAATCGAGATCGGCCAGCGAGTCGCAGATGCCGGCCTCACGGACATACTTGTCCCAGACCTGAAAAACGAGCGGAATCTCTCGTTCAGGATCCATTCTGGCGACCTCGTCCAGGCCGAGAATGCTCGTTCCGGCTGTGCCGCCTGTCATGCCGACGAAGAAGATTTTGAGGTCACCGTTGTCGAGCTCTTCAGTGACCAGGTCCGAAAACACTGTGTTGGTCTTGCCCGTGTAGTAGGTCACACGGCCGCGCTTCTTGATTTCCCAATCCACCTGCTGATCTCCCGGTTAGAGTATCTTTGTATGCATATCCATTACGGTGAAGTCGCCTTATGGGCAAGCCAGGAACATAGACCTTGCTGATATACCTTCAATTCGCCCGCTTCACCCTGCCACTGGCGATCACGGTGGTCGCCTTCAGTTTCAGCGGCCAGGTCATCAACAGCGGCCTGGCCCGATCGCCTCGGACCGTGGAATCGTTGGCCGCGTTTGCTCTTGCTTGGGGGATTATAGAATTCTTCGGCGCCGCCATCTATCCGTTTCGCCAAGTCAGCCTGGTTCTGGCTGAGGACGCGCGCGCGCTGCGCAAGATTTACCAACTGGTCTTCGCAGTTGGCCTGCTCTCAGCCGCCATCATCAGCGGCCTGGTGTTAACCCCGGCTGGAACCTGGCTGATAGAGGATCTCCACGGTGCTGACGCCGGATTGAACGCCGTCGTCACCTATGCCCTTGCCTGGTTGATTCCGATCCCGCTTTTGGATGGGTTGATACGAACGTGGTCGGGACTGCTCATGCGCCTGCGACGAACCGAGATCGTCAGCGCCGCTTCGATGGCGGAGATCGGCACCATGATCGTCGTCGTGCCGTTGTTACTGCCGACGGACATCGTACAGGCTCAGCCCATCTGTCTGGCCATCTTTGCCATCTACGCCGGCAAGCTGGCCGACAGCACCATTCTCCTGTGGGGGCACTTCACCGTGACGCGCCCCAAGCTGGGTGCAGCGCCGGTCACGGAAGCCGCTGCAGGCATCACGGTGTCGCACCTGTGGCGCTTCTATTGGCCCCTCTCCATGACCATTGCACTGCAGGGTGCCAGCCGGCCCCTCGTCAACCTCTTCGTCTCGCGATCGGCCGGAGGCAAAGAGGCGCTGGCCGTCCTTGCCGTCGTCTACTCGTTGACCTACCTGCCGTACGGATGGCTGAATGATCTGCGGGCCGTTGTAGCAGCTTTTTCATCTGTCGGAGGAGAGGTACGTGCTCAGCTGCGCCGCTTCGCAGCAGCATGCTGCGGGGTTGCCCTGGCACTCAACATCATCCTGTTCTGGACACCGCTGCGTGAGATCATTCTCCGTGATCTCATCGGTCTCGAGTCGTCATTGGTGGAGCTGTGCAGAGAGCCATTGCTCCTGTTCTCTGCCGTCCCCCTAGCGGTGACGGTGAGGGCCTATTTTCAGGGGATCGCCATGGTTGAGCGGCGCACCCACGCCCTGGCACCGAGCGCTCCATGCCGTATCGGCATCATCCTCGCCGTGCTCGCACTAGTGCCGGTGACAGCGATGGCTGGGGCCAGCCGTGGAATCCTGGCGCTGGCTGCCGGCTTTTTCATCGAGGCTGTTGTTGTCTGGTGGTTTGTGCGCAGGAGGTGAACCGGTGTATCATCACTTGACGACCAGGCGGCTACTACCTCAACCGAAAAGGCCAGGCAAATGACCGTGCTATCGGAAGAACCCCAACTGACCTGGGGCGGCAAAGCGCTCGACATGTCGCCGAATTACATGGGAGCGTTGCGCAGCTCCATCGATGTGGTCGGCGATCGCGAGGAGCTTCACCGGCGCATGGCTAGTGATGGCTACCTCTTCCTGAGGGGTTACCTCGACCGCGAGGAGGTGATGGCCGCCAGGAGGAGTTCGCTCGAACGCCTGGCGGAGAGCTGCCTCTTCGCGGAGGGTCATCCACTCGAGGATGCTGTGCTAAGACCGGGTCAGGCGTTGCGCTCTGCCCAGGATGTGCCGATTGGCAATGAGCCGCTTCTCAAACTCCTCTACGACGGTCGCATGATTGAATTCTACGAGCGCTTTCTCTCAGAGCCCATTGTGCATTTTGATTACACCTGGTTTCGCTCGAAGTCGGCGGCGCATTCCTCGGTGAGCAAGCCGCACTGTGACGTCGTTTACATGTCTCGTGGCACAACCCGCAACCGTTACACCTCCTGGACACCTCTGGGCGACATACCGTTGGGCATGGGTGGGCTGATGATTCTCGAGGGTTCCCACCTCCAGGAAGAGTTGAAGGCGACCTACGGGCAGACGGACGTCGACGTCTACTGCGAAAACATCGGCGACGCCGCGCAGATCATGTCCCGCGCCAAGGCGGAAAACCGTGATCTGACAGCCGACGAAAAAAACAACATCACCTGGACTACGATGGGCACGTACAGTGAATCTGCCGCCGACGCTCGCGATCAAGTGGGTGGGCGCTGGTTGACCACCGACTACGCGATGGGTGACCTGCTCGTATTCGGGATGTACACGATGCACACCGGCCATGACAACCAGACCGACCGCCTGCGTATCTCAACGGATACCCGCTATCAGCCGGCCGCCGATGTCGTCGACGAACGCTGGGTGGGGACGACTCCTGGCAACTGGGATATTCGCGTCAAACGTGGCATGATCTGCTGATCATGTGAAGATCAGCGGTACGGGGTCACGGCTTCGTCCACTGGGCCAACTGCTCCATGTACTGGTCCCGGCCGTACACCTCTTTCTTGAAGTTCCAGCGCGCCGGCACCGGGTACATCGCCTGGCTGCGATCCTCCAGGGGAAACTTCACCGGCATTTGATTGTTGCGCGCTGACTGGCGCAGGGCGATGCAAATTTCAAGTGCCTGGCGCAGGCTCTGACCGGTACTCATCCGCGGCACCAAACCCGACTCGATGCCCGCTACGAGTGCCGCGACACTGGCCTGCATGCCCGGGGTCGGTAGCTTCCAACCCTGATGATCATATTCAGGAGGGCGAATATTTCTGGTGTCCTCGAACACTCCCTCAACCTCCTTCAGCTGAGCCCGTTGGCCGGGATCGTAGCCATCCTGGGCCCGCGCCATGTGAAGGCCGTCAAAGTCGTTCCAGATGACGCCGTGGGTTCCGACGACTTCAAAACCCTGACCCGACTCACCGGCGCGGTGTCTGACGCTGAGCCGGTTGTTGCAGAACACTTCAATACCGTTTACAAAACGGAAGTAGCCGCCAATGCCCTCAAGCGCACCGTCGCCGTCCTCGTCACTGGAGGCATCTCCGCCTACCCATCCGATCGCCCACTCTACCTCGCTATCAGCGGCAAACATCAATGCCATGTTGATGCCGTGACACCCCCCCTGGCCGTTGTTGTCACACACATAGATGCTCTGGATGGCACCTATCTCACCGGCATCGACAAGATCGCGGGCCTTCCAATATTCCGGGTAGTTGCGCGGCACCACTCCGGCTGCAAAAATCGCCCTGTGGTGCCCACAGGCTGCTACCATGCGATCCGCATCGACCAGTGTCGCCGTCATCGGCTTCTCGCAGAACACGGCCCTGGCCCCCGACTGTGCGGCCGCCACCACCGCGTCGGGATGCGCCTTCACCGGTAGGATAGCGCCGACGATGTCAGGCTTTTCCGCCGCCAGCATCTCCTCAAAAGTGGCATAGGGACGCGCCGAAAAACGTTCGGCAAAGAGCCGACGATTCTCCTCGTCGGTATCGGCGACAGCCACGACTTCCGTCATCGGGTGCAGGGTGTAGGCGCGAGCGTGGTGGGTCCCCATGCGCCCACCGCCAACGATACCTACCCGGTACTTCGCCTCAGTCACGCTATTCTACCGGCGCACTATTCTACGGGCACGCTAGCGCCATGCCAGGGGAACGCGTAGCTCGGCTTGTTGACGAACCGCTCCATCCCGGATGCCAGGCGCACCGAGGTGAACGGTGGCAGTTGCGCTGCGAAATGCTTGCCGTCAGCCGCCACTTCGCGCGCCGCCGGATTGGTCGGGCTGTTAAGCCACTTTCCGGCGTGATGATCAAGAAGTTCATTGTCGTGTTCGACGTACTTCACGCTGGTAAACTTATGCTCACCGAAAGCCCCCGCCTGAACGATCAAGTTGCGCGCTTGCGAGCCCGTATTCACCAGCTGAATTCCTACTGCGTCTGCCTTGAGCTCATCGACAAACGCGGCGACGTCCTCTGGCAGGCCGGGGCGGACGCGATCGGTATCGAAGTAGCGTACGGTGTGCCGGGCCAGGCCGCCGTTGTAGGCCGACTGCGGCGACCCCTGTGTCAGTTGCGTCAGCCCCTTTACCACGACCGGGTTGGCCGGCCATCGATTCTCCTCGATGATCTCCTCCACGGTCCGGTTGTCGCGTCGCATGTTCTCGTGCTGGGCGTTGACGTAGAGCTGCTCAGCGGCCATCAGCTTTGTTGCCCAGTCGGGATTATTGCCCTCATAGTACTGGAACCGTGCCTCGAGGGTCGCACCGCCCCGATCCCCGTGTGACTTCACCTCGGTGAAGTCGCGTTCCACCTCGTTGTCGCACACGTAGCGCAACATCTCAAGGTCCTCGGGTGCCATGGAGGCGTGGTAGAGTTTGATCAAGGCCTCCAGTTGCATCGGCACGTACTCACCCCAGCCCTCTGGACCGTGTCGGGTCGGCACAACAAGCTGTCCGTCCTCGCGTTTCTTGCCCCTGTCCAGCATCACCTTGATCTGCGAGCGCAACAACTCCAGGTAACCGTAGTCGCCGGTCACGAGCTGGGCGCACTCGGCGGCGATGGTCAAACCGATCAGTATGCGAAGACCCGGTGTGAAGTAGAGTCGGTTCCAGCCGTGTATTCCGCCCCACCACTGGCCCTCCCTGTTCTCGCCGATGATTCCGTTGGGTCCGATGTTGTCGGGGATGATCCCATCATTCTGTTTGATGCGATCCATCCACGCTTCGACGTACTCGGTCACCCAGTTCTTGTACTTATCGTCGCCGGTGTACAGGTAGGCGTTCGTTACCAGACCTGTCATCGCCAGGTTCGAGGGCTCGTCCCCGTTGAGCACCACGTCATCGAACAGCTTCAGAATCTTCTCGCGATAGGTCTCGTCCTGGTACCAGTACGGATCGAGGTCCTTGACGATGGGGTAGAGTGGCGAAATTCGGGCCTTGCCAGACGGCACGCCGTCGGGCCGGTTGCGGTGAAAGAAGCCACCGTGCCCGGGCTGATCGAGCCAGGCGGCAACGAGTTCCAGGTCGCCGGTGGTGTCACCCGTCGAGTGACTGAGACGGTACTTGCTCTTGGCGTGCAACAGCGGCCCTTCGCTGCCGTGGAACGGTGAGCGAATGATCTTGTGTTCGGCGTCGTAGTTGGGCGCCTCCGGATCCTCTCCCATGTACATCCCCGCAAAGCGGCGGGCACGGCGAATCATCTCCGAGTTTGTCGGATCGGCCAGACCGAAGTCGTAGAAGTACTGGCTGCCTTCGCCCATGTGAAAGGCGTCCGAATTGTACGGCACGGCGAGGTTCCACCACTCGTTGTGAAGTTGTGGCATGTACATCGCGTTGGGTGGCATGCCCGCTGGTTGTTCGACGCCGTCGTCATAGAACCGGGTGAGTGCGTCCCACTCTTTTATTGAGACTTCGAGCATCTTCTCACTGGCGCCGATCGCGTAGAAGCGGCCTCTCATCGAGCGGCTCTCGTAAGCGTCATCGACGTCATGGACGTGGTAGACCAGGCCGCTCTTACGCGCGTACTTTTCCACCGCCACCAGCGCAGCCTCCTCCATCGAGCTCATCAGCTGGCGCTGCATCGTCGCCCAGGCGGGCGTCAGCGCAATCTCAGATGCGGTGATCGTGGCCAGTGGTTGTTGTTTTGATGTGGAAGTCATGGGGATTGCCTCCGAAATGGCGCTTCGGGATCTCGACGAGCCCTTTGCAGGATCTCGACAAGCCCTTTGTTGGATTTCGACAAGCCTAGTCACCAAGTATAAGCCAAATCAGGAGCCCCTATCGAGCAGCGCTATGACACACCCACTGGCCCGGACCTCGTGTCTATCTTCGCCAATACCGATTGCAGCTCGCATAACTCGCTGTCGATGCGATCCAGTCTCGGAGTCAACGCGTCTGTGACGATTGCGTCATCACGTGTTGGCTTCGACTCGACACCCCACGTCAGTAGAAAACGTCCCCGGTCGTCCGTGAACGAGCCAATCCCTATCAGGATGAAGTCGATGAGAGTCCACAAGCCTAGCCCACCCAAGGTGACCAGCATGAGTATGGCCGTGCCGACCTTGCCGACGTAAAACCGGTGAGCACCGAGAAAACCCCCGAAGAAGCACAGGGTCAGGGCGACCATCCGCGAGCGTGAAGAAACATGTAGCGGCGTCATCATGTTTTCACTTTCTGCTGTAGCAGATCCATCTCTTCGTCAATGCGTCGTTTCAACTCGAGATCATCGGCCTGCCTCTCGAATGCCCGAGCTTGCGCGCTCGGGTCTACATCGAGTCCCGAGCTCGTACCCTCGCCGATCTCTAGTTCAGCTCCGAGCTGTTCGAGCTCTTCGCGGCTGCGATCGACTTTACATGCCAGCTGCTGAAACGCCGTAAACGGGTCCTGCGTCGACAGCGACGAAGGAGGGGGCCATCCCGGCATGGACTTGGCCGCCTGAAGACGCGCGATCACGCTGCCCTGCCTGTCACGCGCCTGCTGCACGTTGGCGCGCATCTGGGACAGTTGGATTTTTAGGCTGGCGACGGTGTCGCGGCTCTCGGCCAGGGCGGCGGCGGTGCTGGCTTGCTCAAGCATCACTCGGCGCTCGGTCATGCCCCGGGCGAGATCTTCTTCGCCCCTTTCCATGGCGCGACTGGCCAGCTCTTCGAGTCGCTGAACCTGGCGTTTCTCCTCCTCATGGCGGCGAGCCAGCCGGCGCTCATCGGCAATCGCCGTGCCCACCGCACTTATGGCGTCATCGACAGCTGCTTCCATGTCCCGGACAAGCTGACGCACCTGCTTGTGGGGATCTTCCAGTCGATCCAGTGCATCGTTGACACTGGATGAAAGAATGTTGCCGATTCGATTCAATGTGGACTTGACCATCATCTGCCTCCTATGCGTTGAAATACCCAGGACCCGTTCTCAACGGGCCACGGCACTACGCATTGCAATGATGGTGCCAGCACCCCGCCAGGTCTTTCGCATATCGCACAATGTGTTGTTTTTACGTCGATTACGTGTATGCAACCGAGAGCGAGCGAAGACTGGGGTAGGCCGCTGAGGCCAACCGTGTGGCGGTACTCGCCAGTTCAGCGGTGCGGCTAATGACCGGTTAGACCGTGCTTACGCAGTAGGTGGCGGAAGCGATCATACTTGAGGCCGAGTGTGGCCGCCGCA
>Ga0114999_10002792_pt1 | contig 22485 bp, 21 predicted proteins | sample ArcticOcean_MG_C_3_FD_89820 | JGI IMG/M metagenome (GOLD analysis project Ga0114999, IMG submission 89820) | Marine microbial communities from western Arctic Ocean - ArcticOcean_MG_CB8_126 | ecosystem: Environmental > Aquatic > Marine > Oceanic | place: Arctic Ocean: Canada Basin | collected...
ACGGGCGAACAAATTTATCTCCGGCAACATTTCAAGGAACTGTTTGAAAAGCAAGCCGTGAATATTGTCGGACCGGACCCGGCCGATGTAGGGGGTATTGCGGAACTTAAATGGATAGCAGAATACGCAGATCTCCACGGCATATTGATGGCACCCCATGGCGTGATCGATGGACTCATCGGCCTGGCTGCCCACGTCCAGATGGCTGCCACCCTACCTCAGAATTTTATCGCCTTCGAATATCCAGGAAATAATCCGGATTGGTGGTATCGTATTGTGACGGGCTTACCAGATCCGATTGTAAAAAATGGGTTTATTGATGTTTGGGATACACCAGGCTTGGGCGTTGATTTCATTGTAGAGGAAGCAAGACAATACCTGACCGACGGCGATGAAGATTTCTTTGAATGATCTATTCCGATGGAATTTTCCATTCAGGGCCATGATTCTATATTGAAAGGAAAGATCAAATGATCCGACGTGCGTTTACCATGTGCCTGAAACCGGGGCCATTGGAAGAACATACCCGGCACCATAATGAAATCTGGCCAGCATTGATCCGAGGAAATCGAAGGGAGTGGCATTGCCACGATTACAACGTTTGAACAAGCCCCACTATTATTTCTATTTTCAGAAATTACAGATGAAGCGGCCTGGGACCGTCTATGTCATTCCGAAATTCATGATCGCTGGGCTACGATAATGGAGCCATATATGGAATTCAGGGAGGACGGCATCGTTGATTCATGGGAATTGCGAGAAATATTCAGATGTGAAACCAAGGCAGGGGATAAAGGATAATCATGGAACCGAACCTGAGGGGAAAAAGGGCCATAGTGACGGGTGCGAGCCGTGGCGTAGGTCAAGAAATAGCAAGTCGGCTGGCGGCATGTGGGGCTGAGATTGCCCTCGTTGCTCGAAATACAAAACACCTGAACGATACGGCGGATTTAATTAAAAAAATGGGTGGTAGAGCCTATCCTATCCCGGCGGATGTAAGCAAGCAGAAAGACGTTGACCTTGTCAAAGATCAGGTAGAAACTTTTTGGGATCGGGTGGATATACTAATAAATGCTGCTGGCACATTTGGGCCCATTCAGATGATCAAAGACAGTGACCCGGATCGCTGGATTGAGACGTTAACTATAAATACCGTCGCCCCTTATCTCATGTGCAGGGCGTTTATGGGAGGCATGATAAACAATGGTTGCGGTCGTATTGTCAACCTCACCTCTGCGGCATCTCTACATCCACCTGGTCCCCTGAACAGTGCATATGGAACCAGCAAAGTGGCATTAAACCAATTTACGCGACATCTCGCAGCAGAACTTAAAAATTCAGGCGTGACAGCCAATGTCATTCATCCGGGTGAGGTAAAGACCCACATGTGGGCGGCCATAAGAGACGAGGCAAATAAGCTTGGACCAGAGGCTGATGGCTATCGAGATTGGGTTCAATGGGTTGATGAAACTGGTGGGGATCCGCCCGGTAAGGCAGCGGATTTAATCCTGAAACTGGTGGACAATAAGAGTGCTGGGGTTACAGGACAGTTTCTTTGGATCGATGACGGCCTGCAAGCACCTATCATGAGCTGGGCAACACCATCTGACACACAACCCTCGAGCGAAAAATAGTCCGAATTCTGATTAAAATAGGTATATATATTATAGATAGACCTATTTCGGATCGGCGACGTAATAAGAACTGAGATGAGTGGCGAGCGATGTTGAAATAATTGCATTTCTCATTCAGGGGGTCTGGGGGTATCTGGACCATATTTATCGACATATTTCTTCTGTGCCCGGGTCATGTAATCAGCAAGGCGGTCAAGTGTTTCCTGGGGAGACTGTTGCTTAAGCAACATCTTTTGCTGTTCTTCCATAGTTTTGAGTTCCAAAAACTCACCCATTTCTGGTAGATAGTTCGGCGCCCAATCAATGAGGATATTGGGGTCCGTCACCATATCCATAAATGGTTTATACAGGCCCTTGCTGAACATCGGATCTTGCAGGCCTTGTTGGATTGGTGGAATAATGCCAACTTCCCGACAATAGGCAAGATTCCGGTCTGCCGTACTTGCCCATGAGATAAATTCCCAGGCTGCATCCTTTTTTGTGCTGCCAGATGGCATCGACAACATAAATATACCCGGTATAGCCACACGGGCTTTGGGTCCGGCGGGCATAAGGGCCGTGGCAAGTGTGGATTCATCCATGCCGTGTTCCCGGCAGGTGGCCAGGACTTCAGGATCCTGTTCGCAACAACCACAGATGCCAGACCAGAAACCCTGAACCAGTTCGGTATATCCCCAGTTAAGGGCATCTTTCGGTGCGAGTCCATCTTGATAAATGTCATTCCAGTATGACAACCCGGCTACATGATCAGGACTGTTGATAATACATTGGTGGTCTTGGTCAAACCATTGATTTGTTCCTGCAAACTCTTCGCAGATAGGCCACCAACTGCTATATCCCGCACGACCACCTCGAAAAGCGTACCCATAACGATTTAGAGATTTATCGGTCATCTTTTCCAATAACGCCCGCCATTGGGTCCGGGTGTCGGCCGGTTTCAGACCAAGCTCTTCTAACCACTGGAGTTGGTAAAACATCACCCGAACCGATAATTCGAGAGGGATACCATATATGCCGGTCGCATCCATCGCTCTTGCGAGCCGACTGCTTTGTTCGGCCAGGGGTGTAAGGGGAACAAATGAATCGAGCCCATTGCTGAATGGAAGCAAATTTTCTATGGCACCCATAGCACGAAATTCAGACATCCATTGTAAATGAACCGTTAAGACATCTGGTGCATTTCCTCCCGCAAACATGGTAATTAATTTGGAATGAGACAGGTCCCATGGGATTGGTATATGCTCAACACGGATATGGGGGTGGGTCGCATGAAATCCATCTATAAGTTGCGCAATGGCTTTCGCCCTGGGTTGACCAAGGACGCTTGCAAACCGAATGGTCTGCGGCCCACCCTTTGTAGCGCAAGAAGGCAGCGCCGCCCCTAATAATGCGGTCCCGCCTATCTGCAACATTTGCCGTCTGCTGATTATCGGATTAGCAGACGACGCATTTAAATCTTCATTTAACCTGAAATCATTCATAGACCCCTAAGCCATGTTTTCCTGAAACGGTTTACCTGCATAGTATCTTCTACCGCTTACCATATCGATTGAAATGTTGACAAAAAATAGACTCGCCTATAAAACAATCAGACTTTACATGCGTTTGATTACGACAAAACTGATGTCATCGGAGGGTTTATTGAAGTGTAACAAATCGTTCGATATCGCATCCCAAATGGTTCTTGCCTGCTCATGCTTAACTTCTCGGACAATTTGTTCCAGATGATCGGGGAAATACGGCTTCTCCGGATTGCTATGCTCAAGCAGCCCATCAGTATATAATAGCAGGATATCACCCCGACCAATTATTTTCCACTCGTTTATCTTATATCCACCTTTGAACCCAAGTACACTTTTAATAATCTTTTGGTCAATCAGATTTCCAGACGGAATCGTACCAATCGGTGGAAATGAGGTGCACAAATCCTTACTGATTTCCATAAACCGATTATGTTTATTTGAAAAAACCACCGGTAGTGGATGGGCAGCAGATAAAAACCTGAAGGTTGCATCTTCGGATATTTCACCATAAATCATGGTCAGATACTTGTCAATGCTGGAGGTGCTGTAAAACCTGGTGTTCAGATGTTCGAACAGACGACTGGTTATTTGACCGCTTGTATCCAATTCATAAATCGCCCCCATCAGAAACGCCTGGTGCAGCATGCCAGCTAGAACGGCATCCGTGGCCTGATGTCCGGAAACATCGATCAACACAATACCAGCCCGTTTTTTACATGCGTCAAGATTTTCAATGATATCGGGTCGATTTTCATGGATTGCATCTTCGATTCGTGCATGTAAATCATATCGCTGTTTGAAATCCACATAAATAAGATGGTCGCCACCTACCACCCCGTTAAGGGGCATTGTAGCACCATAAATATCGAAACCCGTGAGCAACGGTATCTCTCCAGCAAGGGGCAAGATCCCTTTTACAATACCATTTAAATTCTCAAGCTCATGAGATAAATATGTAAGTTTTTTTTCTGTTTCAGATCCGGTCGGTTTCATGTATAGATTCAATATCCATTGAGATGGTGTATCAAATGTTTGAGTATGGGACATTCATAGCTTGTAATATACCGGTATCTATCGATGCTATCAATTATAATAGCTGGCGATATCAGGCGGACCGCCATATTATTTAATTCTGTTGTTGTTAAAGTGCCATTTTCTATGTGAGAAAGGCATAATGTTTACAGGCGAGCAGGGCTTCGGTATCCGAAAAATGGCTACATATATATCGTCAGACTGAAACAGATGAGCATCCTTATTTTGAAAGGACCTATTTTATGTTAGCGATTGAAGGTGGGGAGAAAGTACGTGCTGATGGATTTCCCAAACGTAAACTATTTGGAGATGCAGAGCGGGATGTGGTCATTCGATTATTTGATCAGGCGGTGCAAAGTGGTGATGCGATAGGCTACGGGGGTACGGAGGAGCAGGCTTATAATGCTGAGTTCGCCGATTTCATGGGTGGGGGATATGCCAACCTGGTTAATTCGGGTACCTCCGCGCTGTATGTGGCCCTTGGTGCCCTTCGGTTGCCCATCGGTGGTGAAGTGATCGTTCCCCCAATCACAGATCCTGGTGGGGTAATGCCTGTGGCCCTGCTCTGTCAGGTTCCAGTAGTTGCTGATGCCGATAATGGATCATTTAATTCCAGCGCTGAACATATTGAAGCCGTGATCAGCCCTCATACCCGGGCCATTATTGTCGCTCACATTGCTGGTGAACCCGTGGATCTGGCCCCGATTCTTGAATTGGCGAGTGCAAAAGGCATTCCTGTAGTCGAAGATTGTGCACAGGCACATGGTGCATTATACCATGGAAAAAAAGCCGGGACCATGGGCACCATCTCTGCCTTTTCTACCATGAGCGGTAAACACCATGCTACCGGTCCACAAGGAGGGGTTGTATTCACTCATGACGAAGAACTGATGTGGGAAGCGAGGCGTTTTGCCGACCGTGGAAAACCCTTCAATTTGGAAGCGACCTCCAATGTACGAGCAGGCCTGAATTTGAATGGTAATGACCTGGCGGGTGCAATCGGACGTGTTCAACTTAAGCGATTACCAGCGTCGATAAATCGAAGACGGAAGATCGCTCATCAGATCAAGGATGCGATTTCAGGATTGAAGGCCGTGCGACCAGGACGAGAGACCGGGGGTGATGGCGGCGTTTACTGGTTTATGCGATTCCATGTAAACACAGACCTCTTGAAAGTGGATAAGAACGCCTTTGCCAGCGCCGTCGCAGCCGAGGGTATTCCGGTGGGGGTCTCTTACCGACATATTCCTTCCGAAGCGGAGTGGTTCAAAACACGCAGTGTGTTTCCAGGGAGTGATTATCCCTGGGGACTACCTGAATACCAGGGAAATAAAACAACACAGTTTCCGTGTCCGAACGCAGTAGAAGCCGCTGAGCACCACTTTATTCTCTCTATCCATGAAAACTTTACTGATAGAGAAGTTTCGGATATTGCTGATGCTTTTTCCAAAGTCGAACGGGCATATTTGAGATAATGAGATCTGTGCATCGATCTGTTATACATTCCATTTAAACGTATCTCAATCCCAGACCTGCTCCCATTGACCACTATCTACTGACCTGTAAATCGCCAGAGCGGTCCTTAATTCTCCAAGTGCCTGTTCCGGACCGGCGGCAAGTGGAGCACCATAAAGGATGGCAGCAGTAAAATCAGCGAGCTCGGGACCGAAGGACTCGGTGTAACCTGGACTTGCATATAGTTTCTTACCTTTTGGATTTTCCTTATCCCAAAGCCAAAGTTCAGCGCCGTCCAATCCGGCATTGATGGTAAGTTCTCCCTTTGTCCCTGTGACCCGCCACCAGGGGTCAGGCGCGAAAGTGGTGTCGATCATCATGGCGTCGAAGGCAGCCGTCTTGCCCGACTCGAAACGAAATAGCGCCCGAGCGAGAGATTCACCCTCCATATGAGCCAACGGATGATCGATCACACCCACCACTTCTTTTATTTCCCCCATCCACATCCGTAGAGGGCGAATCCAATGTGCCCCGCCATCAATGGTGATACCACCTCCTGTACGTCCTTTCTCATAACGCCAGGGACGCGCCTCTTTGAACCAATAATCATCAAAGGCATAAATGAATGCTGCACGAGCGGTGATAATATCGCCGATGGCACCTGCATCAATATGCTTTTTTGTTTCAAGGATTTCCGGCCAGTATTGCGAATTTTCAGCGACCATAAATATGCCTTTTGCTTGCTTGGCTGCTGCGAAAATGCGATCACAGGCATCCAGAGTCGGTGCAATAGGCTTTTCCAGAAGTACATGTTTACCCGCTTCAAGGCATTGAATGGCGACCGTTTCATGCAGGTCATGAGGTAACATGATATCAACGGCATCGAAGTCCCCATTTTGGAGCGCTTCATCAATGGACGTATAGGCCTTTCCACCTGTTTGAGCAGCAAAAGACAAGGCCTTAGTCTCATCAAGGTCAACAAGTGTAGTCACTTTTAGCCGAGGTACCTGGCTCTTTATACCGTCCAAGTGAAATTGAGCGATGGCACCACAGCCAATAAAGGCAAGTTTGAGTTGTTCAGACATGGCATAATTCTCCGGCGGATCAAATGAAATATGGCGATACATTAAATCTGATTTAAATAGCAAAATTGAATCTGAAAAGATCCTAATAACAGATTGAGATTGTGTGGTAATATGCAAATACAAAATACTCTGTCAACAGGTTGATGGCGATCGCCAGGGATGGTTCAATCTAAACAATCTGGAAAGGGTCATATTAATCCCCACGCGCGCCTGCTTATTCAATATGAACCCCTATCCATAATCATGTGGTGAAACCGAGTAGTCGATCTGACTAAGTTACCCGGTTACAGTCCAGGGGTTATGTGATTCAGAGATGTAGGGGAAGATAGATGTACTTGACAAACTTCGATGTTGATTTATAGTAGAGCCATCTTGTTTAATGGATTTAGTTAATCAAATATTAGTCTTTTTGATCATTCTGCTTACTCAGACACTGACCCAACAGGATGAGTTACAGTATTTCTGATCCATGTGCTAAATCCCCATAAAGGTCTGATATATTACAAAAGTATCGAACAAGCTTTCTTAAGCATCTCAGGAGAGGGTATTAAATGGGCCAGGTCCAGGACATTCTTGTATTGTTTCAAACGAGTCCAGCACTCGACGTAACACCTGTTGCCTGGGCTAGATATGAAGCCTCAAAAGGCACAGGAATTAAAGATCTGATTGAAGAAGAAAATCCACCTTACAAAAATGCGATGGCTGCTATGCGCGATGGATGGCAAGTCATTCAAATGAGCGAATATAACCATAAGTCAGAAGCGGATGGTTATGAATTAGGACCATTTCCTTACCAAACGGTCTTATCACGATTCAGTGAAATGCAACCTGAAGAATAGAGGATTTAGCAAATGGAACATCTAATTTCATCTAAAGATATGGCTAGGTTCGTAGCATCAGGCTACCTGAAATTCGAGGATATGGTGCCCGAAGACTTGTGCAAAGCCTGCAGGGAAGAGATGGTTGATTTTGGGGGATACCTAGAAGTAGGCACACCATTTGAGGAGACCTGGCCAAAGAATACGGCATTAGGAGAAACCTTTCGACTACCAAAGGTGAAGGGTCTCATTCACTCGTTAATTGGGCCAGACCCGGTGTACGACCACCATGCGGCCCATCTAGTCCGGGCACAAACGACTCGCGGCCCTGATATGCACCAGGATTCTGTGATCGATTTTCGCCGAAATTACTTTGATATTCAACTTTCTTTTTTCCCGGTTGACACGTCGGACGAAATGGGTGGCACCTTTCTGGTTCCGGGATCCCATTTTCGGAATGTACGCACCGGTGAGATACGTGGATATCAGCATGTTGCAGGCAAGATCTGGGCCACTTGTCCAGCAGGTACAATGTATGTCTGGAATACCCGCGTGTGGCATGGTGCACGGAGCAACCATACAGACAAAGATCGGTATATGTTTAAGTTACGTCTCAATCCATCTTCGCCACAAATTCGACATTTTGACCCCACGGATATAGACGATCCAGAAATCGGTCGAATCCTGTCTACACACCACCGTTGGGAAGGCGACGAACATCGTTACGAGATCATGAAAAGGGTTGAGTTATGGCGATATGTGTCTGACCAACCTGATTATGATATCGGTGAACGTTTCCTTCGACGGCGCGAGTACCAGCCACAGAATCAGACGAATACGATCACCAATTAGCGAGTAACTTCTTGATAGTCGCGGGGACGTCGAGCCAAATCGAAATGAGGATTATAAATAAACAAGTGCTCTGCAAACAGCCGGGCCGATATATGGCCTGGCCAAGTATCGCTGCAGCACCGAATGGCGACCTGCTGGTCGTCTTCTCTGGCGACCGAGACGCCCACGTTTCCAATGATGGCAACGTGCAAATGATCCGCAGCAGAGACTACGGTCTCACCTGGTGCCCTGCTGCGACGGTTTTCGACACAGGCATAGACGATCGGGATTCTGGGATCCTGGTCACCGCCCGCGGCACCGTGTTGGTCAGCTGGTTTACTGGGCCTTATGGTGGCCCTTGGCAGGGCCATTGGTCCATCCGATCGACGGACAATGGCCACACCTGGGCGTCTCCTCAAAGGACTTCAGTCACCACACCTCATGGTCCTATCCAGCTTGACGATGGCAGGCTCCTGTTTATTGGCCAGCGACCGCACTGCTCACACGTATCGCCCGGGTGTGAAAATCTGGTGCCAAGTGAATCACCCTATCAAGTTTCTGTTGAGGAATCCCGCGATGACGGTCAGAGCTGGCATCCTCTCTCTGATTTTCCCATACCACCTCACGAACAAATGCTCTCTTACGACGAACCCCATCTGATCGAACGAGACGATGGCATGCTGATTGCCTTGTTTCGCGACTTTAACGGCGACCACTTTATGCGACAATCGGAAAGCGTCGATGGCGGGGCGACCTGGGCGCCACCAAGATCTACGCCCATTTGTGGATTTCCGCCCCATCTCCTGCGTTTAAACGACCGACGCATTATAGTCTCCTACGCCAAGCGATGGCCACCCTACGGAATTTATGCCTGTGCCAGTTCTGATGGCGGTGCCACCTGGGATCTGGATCATGAAATCCGCTTAAGCGAAGCTTTCGACGGCGATCTGGGCTATCCAGCCTCGGTGCAGCTGGCAGACGGCTCGATCTGGACCGTCTACTACCAGGTGGATCAGCTGAGAGAAAAACCCAGTATCATGGGGACCCATTGGCGGCTGGATACTTGAGCCCTGCTACTACGCTCGCAATTGGCATATTCGAAAGAGGTGTTCTTAAAATTCGAGCATCCAACCCACCGATTTAGATGTAATCTCCCTGTCAGACAACCTTGTTATTGATAATAAAAGCAGACGCTCGATCCAACCCAGTGGATGATGACAAAACGGTCAGATTGAGCCATTATTCTTGCCAGCGATAGATCGATTTGGCGTTACGCCAGAAATACTGCTCTGTCGCCGCTTCCCCTTTGTCCGAGAAGTAGGTGCGTACAATGTCGATGCATCTAGCGTAACTGCCCGCACGTTCACAGACTGGCCAATTGCTGCCGTATACCAAGCGGTCGATGCCGAAGGCATTCCACAGAACATCCAAAGTCGGGGTATAAAATGCAACGTCTGCCGGCGCTGGCTGGACCGTGCTGTTTTCCATAAGGGCGGATACCTTCATACTGACCTGAGGATGGGCGGCAGCTCGCAGCATATACTCGGTCCATTGGGTATCTGGCGAATTTCCGTCGACCGGGACCTGGGCAATGTGTTCTATCATAATACGCAGGTCCGGTAGCCGCTCCATGAGGGCAAACAAGCCGTCGGCATCCGCTTTGGGAAAAACCAGATCAAGCAACAGGTTCCGCTCGGCCAACGCTTCCATATCATGCATGAAGCTGCCCTGGTCGATGTCTTCAAAGTTTGAACCCCAGAAACGGACACCTCGGAATTTAGGATGGGCGGCGAAGCGATCGAGATGGTCGATGAAATAATCTGTGTTCGGTTCGATCCGCCCGATCAGACCAACCAGAAAAGGTTCGTTGTCGGCGAGATCGAGTACCCACTGGTTGTCTTCAGGCCAGAGACTGGCCTCGACCACCACAGCACCCGTAACACATTCGGGCATCGCCACTGCTTTGATATGCTCTGGCAGCACCGGCCGATAGAGCAGCTTGTTATTCGGATCGGGCCATGGAACCCCTTGAGGGCGCGTGGGATCGTAAAGATGGATATGTGTATCAATGATCATAATGGCTCCGCGATTACAAGAGAAATGGGATGGATAGAGTGATGGTTGAGCGTATCGATGTCAAAGATAGCTGCTTTGAGCCGATTAGTATGAGCCTTTGTGTATCCACCTTGCAACAGATATTTCGACTTGGCGTCATAAGGACGGGGATCGAGAAGATATTCAGTCAATTTTGAGTCGGGTATAACAGCATCATGCGGGATGTTCACTGGTTACCTCTTAGTAGAAAATACAGGCCAATGAATTATGATGTCAGCTGGTGAGTTTCTGGTTAAATTTCATTGAAAAAACTTCCAGATAAGATATTGAAATATCATTCTGGGATTTATCATCATTATCCCGATGCTAATACAAATAAATCCAGGCTGGTAGCGGCGGTTTGGATCCGTCTATACCAGCCCGTCCTCAACAATCAGTCGTCTGGTGAGCAAATCCATCAGGTTCCTCTGCGGGGTGGAATATTGAGCTTCGGTCCGGATTCTCACAGTCCTTATCATCACAACCTTCTGTAAACAGATATTTCCTTTGTGAGGCTAAGCACCGGGTTTGCCGATAACATGCCGATGTATTGCCGATATTCTGGTGATAACGTATATGCGCGGGCTCGGTTGTAAGGGTTGGCTACGACCATTCAACCGTCAGCCACCTAGTCAATCAGGAGGTTTGGGGCCATCCGTTGTGAAAGTCCCAACGTATTTTCCACAAAGCGATCAGCGATCAGATTAATAGGTACGAATATGGCAAGTACAAGCTAATTTGCGAAGCGGTCTTCCCGCCACATCTCCATCTTCCATTGTTGCCCGCCCATGAATATCTATATCAAATTTTAATCAGGAAACGGCGTAAGGTGTCTGTTATTTTTTATCATTCTGTCAAGAGACATCAGATTCATCATCATATACCGAGGTTGGTGAAAATTCCCTTTCCGATATGGGCTGATCCCGCTTCTTTGGCGATCATCACCGTACCGGTCTACAGCCTGACGCCAAACGCCATGCCCTGTATTTGCCATTGTTCTGAGGGTATATTCCCGTGTTCGCTCATACCATTCCTTTGCCCAGACCTCCCCGGTGTACTCCAGGACTGTCATGCAAACAATCAGAATCTCGGTGTGGGTCCACATGTTCTTGATCTCGAATGACGGCCCCTGGCAATGTTCTGAATCGCCGAAGACGTGGAACTGATTTGTGCCACATCCCTCGTAGACATAGTCCCAGCTCATTTCTATGAGGCGTCGGGACCGGGTTTTGCACGTATCGAAAAGGGCTCGGTCGCCTGTCCTGATAGCCTCATGCATAACCATCCACAATGCCTCGATAGAATGCCCGGTGACCTCCATGAACGACTCATGCCCGGGGAGACAGGTATAGTCATGGTAAAGATATTCGTTGACGATCCCGTAATCGGCATGCCAGAAATCGTGGACAATGTGGTTGACATGCTCTTGCTGGTATGCTTCGAGCTCGGGATCGTCAATAAACGACAGGAGCTGAGTCAGTGACCAGACAGCCATGAACGAATGCCCCTGAGACCTCAGACCGGTTTTATCGACGCCCGGGACATGGACGCCGTCGTATCCTGGATCTTCGTATCGTTTCATAGCGGTCAGGATCGTCTCCCTCGCGATATCGAGATCCTCCTCACGTCCCTTAGCCCGAAAAAGTTCGACAAGGCCGACAGCGGAAAACATCGCACCGAAAATATCTTGACCGCTCCCCTGTCCGCTACTCGCGATAATCTTGCCGTTCCTATCGACTGATTCTGACCATATACCATTTCCCACATACATATGTTCAACCAGGAATTCGCGGGTTTTATCGGCGATTTCAAGATGTCGCCCATCATGACCGAATTGGTTGTATAAATGGGCGTATATCCATATGGAACGTCCCTGATACCAGATGAATTTCTCGTCATCCTGTATGGTCCCGTCGTCATACAGTTCGCACATGAATCCACCATTTTTACTGTCATACCCACCGTTTTCCCAGAACGGGAGGTAGCGGTTGAACAGTCGGTCATGATAATCAGCTCTGAGTTCTTCAAGACTAATCCCGGAAATGGTGCCCGGTAGCCGGCTGCAATCGCTCGATGAAAATGTGGTCTGTGGCACGACCGGTCCTGCATCACGCACCAAATGTTGTCGAGACATATCACTCTCCTTCTCAGAATGAGATCGGAACTTGCCCTCCATACCTCAGGCTGGCATATTAGACTTCACCTGTCAATCGTACCGTCGGACGGTCGGGTAGAAAAGAATTTCCTTTCTGGAAAGTATGGGTATATATTATCCTTCCTGCAACCATATTGCCAGCAAACAGGTGTCTACAAAACGTCAATTTTTCGTTTAGTCATAGATCGCCAAAATGTATTTTGATATGTTGAACGATCCACCTGTTTCCACTGAACCAGCACATGCCCTGGCATATTAATGTAAGGAATAAATAGTAATGAAGATGTTTTTCTCTATTGCTGCCCTGGCTGCAAGCCTGCTGTTGGCCTGTCAGACCGGCGAACAGACCTCTGTTGTCCCGGCGCATGAAGCCGTAGCCGGACACGACGACAGTCGTCTGCATGTGGGCCTGGTCATTGGCGCGACACCACCCCGATCCTACTACACTGACTGGGACCCCTCTAAGCCCTTAACCGGTTATGAGGTTGAAATCCTGGAAGAAATCGCAAAACGGATGGGCCGGGAGATTGTTTACTACGATGTGTCGTGGACGGGCCTGTTCACCGGCTTACTGGCCGGAAAATGGGATGTAGGCGCGTCAAACATATTCATCAAGAAAGACCGAGATGATATGATGGATTTCTCGGAGCCTCATCTGGATTCGGATTTGGGGATGTTGACCGGGATTGATGCCGCCATATATTCTCTTGAGGACCTCAGTGGAAAAATCTTTGGTGTCGATACCGGCTCAGGGGCAGAGGTGTGGCTTCGTGAGCATATGGATCGTTATGGACCGTACACAATCCAAACCTACAATGGCGTACCGGACATCTTCCTGGACGTGCTGACCGGGCGGCTCGATGGCGGCATATCAGATCTCAGTAACGTCGATTGGTACGTCAAATCTCACCAGGATCGGGCTAAGCGAGCGATAGTGCTCGGAGAAGCCTATAAAGTCGGTTTTGCCTTCCGGCCGGAGTCCCCCTTAGCCGACGCCTTCACAGAAGCGATCAGAGATATGAAGCGTGAAGGCGTCATCGCAGATATATATTACAAATACCATGAGGCTTACCCGAACAAAGGTAATTCCGCCTACATATTGTATGATGAAAAGTATGTGCCAAATCAATAAACTACTAGCCCTATGTTAAAGATAAACCAGCCTATGAGGGTAACGCTCTCTACCATGACGTTAGGCGCCGGCTTAATCTCTGTCGTCCTTGCCTTTGTCCTTCCGACAGACGGCATGTCTGCCCTCAACCTTATATATAATCCATTCGTATGTATCCTGCTCATGATAGGGACAGCGGTTTTTGCCTTAGACAGGCATATCCCGGCGTGGACCCAGTCGTTGCTCGTGGTGGTTGGGGTCGCCTATCTGATGGCCTATTTTGTCATTTTTTCAGGTGCGGACTGGTCTCTGTTTTATGATCAATTCTTGAATCATGAAAAAATGAAAGGGCACTATCACATCTTAATTCCACCGCTTATTCTGGTGGCTAAGATTTCTATATATAGTTGTATTTTTTCTACTTTAATAGGCTTGTTCCTAGCCGTCCTAAGATCCGGTGGCAATATTTTCCTGAACTATTTCATTACCGGCTATGTCATCTTTTTTCGAGCCATTCCTGCCATCGTCCTCGTAGTCCTTGTATATTTTGCGTTGCCGTTTGTAGGGATCGGCCTGGTTTCGACCACATCCGTCATCGTGTCGCTGTCCGTAATGTTCGGGGCATACACGACCGAGGTCTTTCGCTCGGGCATCGAATCTGTGCACCGGACTCAGGTTGAAGCTTCAAAATCGTTGGGGCTGTCGTCCTGGCAGACCATGCGATGGATTATCCTACCCCAGGCGTTACGCGTCGTTATTCCTCCACTTACGGGCGTTCTCATTGATGTGCTTAAAACCACATCCATCGCTTATGTTGTCGGTGTTCCAGAACTCATAGCCAGGGCGCGGCAGTTGGAAGGTGCCCTTGGTACCGTAACGCCGCTTATCATTGTATCATGTCTGTATCTTTTAATCGTATTACCGATGGCCCTCTTATCTTCCCACCTGGAAAAGCGCAGCCGACGGTGGAGCGCACGGAAAGCAGTATAAAGGTTGAATAACGATGTCCATTCACACAAATCGCTTTACGCCGCTATGGGTTCAAGGGTTAGCCGCATTGGGTGTCTTGCTTATAGCCGGTTGGGCCTTGCAACACTATGGTGATATAGACTTAGAGCGTATACGACATATTTTTTTCAACATGGAAGTCATGGAGGGGCAATGGGGATTGCTTATGTCGGGTTTGTGGATCACCACAGAGCTGGCGGTTGTTTCGATTATTCTATCAACCATATTGGGATTGCTTGTCGCAATATTCAGAATTAAAGAGAATAAAATAATAAATGTCCTGTTGGTAGGTTATCTGGAATTCTGCAGAGCGACGCCAATTCTCGTAGCCCTGATTGTTGTCTACTTCGGCCTCCCCTTTCTCAATATTCGTTTTTCGGCATTTGAATCGGGGGTGATCGTCATCGTATTCGTTCACGCCGCCTATATCGGAGAGGCTTTCAGGTCTGGGATCATGGCCATACACCGTACGCAGACGGAAGCATCCTATGCCCTTGGCATGACGCCCCGGCAGACCCTGCAATACATCCTTGTGCCCCAAGCCTTCCGCATGGTTTTGCCTTCCCTGGCAAATCAGTGGATCGGCGTCATTAAAGACACGGCCGTTACCTCGCTGCTGGCGATCACAGAGCTTCTTAAAGCTGCGCAAATTATCGCTACCTGGAAAGCCAACCCGACCCCATTGGTGATGAGTACGTTCCTGTATCTTCTTATTCTAATTCCACTAACCATATTGACGATGAAGCTGGAGCGGAATCAAAAACTTACCAGATAGATTATATTATGAGGAAGCCTATGCAACAAACGGACCCGTCTGAACCAATCCTACGGATCATAGAACTCGAAAAGTTCTTTGGATCGCTTCACGTTTTGAAGTCGTTATCTACGACAATCTACAAGGGGGAAGTTGTATCCGTTATCGGGCCATCTGGTGGGGGCAAAAGTACCTTCATTCGATGCTTGAACCGAATTGAAGAACCGACCTCCGGACAAATTTATTTTGGTGATAGGGAAATCACCGACCGGCACATCAATATGAGCGAAATAAGGCGGGATATGGGTATGGTCTTTCAGAATTTCGGGCTGTTCCCCCATCTGACGGCGCAGGAGAACGTGATGCTCGCCCCTGTGAAAGTAAGAAAGGTCAGCCGAAGAGAGGCGCAGGAGGATGGCGAGCGTCTACTTAAAAGGGTTGGATTAGAGGACAAAGCGGAGAGCTATCCCGATCAGCTTTCAGGCGGGCAACAGCAACGGGTCGCCATTGCAAGAGCACTGGCCATGAAGCCGAAGGTACTTTTTTTTGACGAGCCCACCTCAGCACTGGATCCGGAAATGGTCCGGGAGGTCCTTGATGTGATGGTCGGACTCGTTGAGGACGGGATGACGATGATCGTGGTAAGTCACGAGATGAGTTTTATTAAAGAAGCCTCCTCGCGCGTGCTGGTCCTTGTCGATGGTGAGATTATTGAAGATGGACCGGTAAGTGAAGTGATGTCCGGGCCGAAACACGAACGAACCAAAGAGTTTCTGGGAAAATTGTTATGATAGCAATATGGGCATCGAAAAAAGGAAACTAACATGGGAAGAATGAATCAAACATGTTTTACAAAAGATGAGAAAAACGAACTGGAGCGAAAGGTGCAGGCGCAGTTTAATAGCAAAAAAATAGATTCAATAATTACTGTGGGCAGCAGCAACATCACCTACCTGTCTGGTGGCATGGTCTTCCCGTATATCGATCAGGCGCTGGTGCACCCCGTTGCCCTCTACATCTGCTTTAAGACAAATCGGCGCATTTTAGCCTGCACATTCGATCTGAGTGATATTCCCGCCCAGCTTGGATGGGAAGGCGAAACCCTGATCTATGAACTTACAGAAGCCACGCCTGAAAAATCCCTGGCAGTCGCGTTGTCCCGGCTAATCTCCGACGAAGATCTCTCCGGAAATATGATCGGTGCCGATTATGAAGCGATGACCGGCGGCCAGTTGGACGCCTTCAAAGAGGCGTTGCCGGGTCGAATGTGGACGTCGGTGGACGCCATACTCCGTGATTTGAGACTCATAAAAACATCCGCTGAAGTGCGATTACTTGAGATCGCCGGCCGCATGGGCGACCGTGGTTTCATCAGCGCCGTCAACCACGCGGAAGGGACCGTTCTGGACACGCTGAGTTATCCCATGTGGGAGTACGCTGAACGATTTCGGGTTCATGTAGGTGAATTTGGTGGATCCGGCGTTGGAAACCTTTCTGTACTTCGAGGGGAGCGAGGCCGTGACTTATACAGCGCAACCGGTACCCGAGAGACATTTAATGCCGATGAGTTCATAAGAATGGAATACTCAGTCCACAATTACGGATACTGGACGACAGGGGCGAGAACCGTCTATGTCGGCTATCCAGAGAGTCCCGCAGAAAAGGCCTGGTCCGACAACCTGATACTAAGAAAGGCGGCTATCCATTCACTTAAGGCCGGTAAAATGGCAAGTGATGTATATACTGCTGTGACGGCGGCCAGTGAAAAAACCGGTATCGGATTCTGGCACGCAACCGACGTGGGGCATGGCCTAGGCGCATCCGAACGTGAAGCACCGTTCCTCGCCCCCTATGATCATACGGAACTCGCTCCGGGGATGGTTATCGTCGTTGCTGTTTACACCTATGCGATCGACCAGGCCTTAATCGGCAACAAAGATGTATATCTGGTAACCGAAGAAGAACCCAAATTGCTTACATGGTACAAAAATTGGGATGACCTGTATGCCCTGCATGGTACGTCGGCCCGACACGGATAGCATGAACACAAGAGGAAGTACCCCATGAAAAATGTTGCAATGTATAAAAAAGTGAAAAGCATAGTTGATGAGAATCACCTTGACGCGCTGGTCCTTGGCGGAACGTACAACATTCAGTACGCGACGGGTGTTCACATTCCTTGCGCCCACGCACAGACGGATCTGGTCATGTTTGCGGTCTTTGCGGTCGGGAAAGAACCGATGGTACTCGTTCCAAAATGCTGGGAAAGCGTTGCCAGGCAAACCTGTTATTTCACCAACGTCAGATCTTACGGGCTCGACAACAGGCCTTTAGAAATGGCCACAGCGGCCCTGGTAGATTGGTGTCAGCCTGCAAAACGCATTGGGACCGACGACGGGAACATGTCGGTAACAGTAAACGCACAACTGGCCCATGCCTTTGAGCGGGCAGGCGTTACCCTCGTCCCATGCAAGTCACATATCTCAAAGGCCCGATCGATCAAAACAGATGAAGAAGTGGCCTTGCTTACCGCCATAGCCTATAAAACGGATCATGTCATCAATGGGCACTTCCATCATCTCAGCGCCGACCGACCGAAAACCGCTTCGTCGATTTCGGAAAGTCTCCGTATCCATAGCCAGGAACGGGATATCGAAATTTCAGGATACAACGCCTGTTCCCGGGCTGTCCTGGGCGAGAGCCTATCAAAGTTCTGGGCTTATGCGCCCAAATACGGTTTTGCAGATTGCGAGATGACCAAAGATAATGATACGATTGTCGCCCATGTGCTCAATACTGAGAATGGATATTGGAGCAATGCCACACGGATGGCTATAAGCAGTGATCGCATGTCTGACGAGCAGGAGAGGATGTATGCGGCGTTAAATCAACTGAGAGACCTGTTGCTATCCTCGCTTCGCATCGGGCGAAAATGTTCGGATATTTACCATGAGATGATAGAACATAGTAAAAAGGAATCGCTTTCGCTCGTTAACAATATTCCTCTGGGGTTTTGCGTTGGTGTGTCCCCAATGGAAGGCCCATTCCTGTCCCCAGGAGAAGAACAAACCGTCGAGGCGTCCATGGTTCTCGTACTGAATCCAGTGGTTAAATATGGGACTTATTTCTATAGATCCAGCGACACCGTTGTTATCAAAGAAGATGGTCCAGAGGTCGTAAACTGGTACAAGGATTGGCGTGAACCCTATCTGGCCATTCTTGCCTTATAATTATAAAGGTGATCCAGTCTAAATCGCGTTGGACCCGAGAGATGGCGTGTCCCATCTGGGAAGATAAATCCGCTTGAAACAACACGCTGCGGTGACCCTTATGCACCCCTCCGGAAAACTGGAGGAGAGAGCCGGGACGAATCTCTTGCTTCCATCTCTTATGCTTAATATCTCACCGGCACCAGCGTCCGATCAGACGTACGGGCGGCTGCCTGGATCAGCCAAGTTTTACCCAGCTGCCGTGACCTGCGAAGGATAAGAAGAAGACGATCCCACACATAACGTTTCAAATCCTCTGACATAACATTGCCTCGCATCTGGTGATGAATCGCATAAATCTACCGGTCTTCCAATGCGGCCTCGGACACCACGATATCAAGACCACCATGCGATATACCCAACTGGCGCCCGACCATCTCATCGAAGCGGTAGATCAAATTCAATTAATGTAGTAACTCATTCCATTCAGTTGCGTGTGATTGAGTCTGATGGGGTTTGTTTTGCAGCAATCTGATAAAATCCTGCTACAATCGCGATAAAATGCAACAATAAAGGACTTACAAGAAAATCTCGTCAGTCCTTGGCGTCCTTCGATGCCGAAGAGTGGATTTGAACGGTTATGGGATTTCTCCCACTGCACCGTTAAATTTGATAATCCGTTTTTTTCAACTTGTTGGTGATCAGACAAGTATCTGAATACCAAAGCTTTGTGAAGTTGTTCGAATGTATCCATTCAGTCCGGACAGGGCTGGCTTGGCTATCTTTTCCATAGGTCGGGGCACAAAAAGGGCACAATTTATCAGTTGACGGAAATAAGTGTCACAGACCATCTACATGGGCATATTCCATGGATCCATTTACAGGATTGTTTCTTTTATGTGGCGGACCATTAACAACTCATTAGATGTTAACGGTTCAATTTGGGACTCTTTTACGACAACAACTTTCAATGATTCACCGACGGCATTAAAGACCTCCAGTATGCAGCCACGATCACCATTCAAGGGATGAGGTGCAAAATCGACCAAGGTCGCCACATCTCCTTTCTGAAATTTATTATTTAGAAGATCTTCGCATAATGCTACGCGTTGATATATTTCTAACATTTGATCACCTACCCTTCAACGGTATTAATGTTACAAAGTGCATTTTGCCGTCGTTGTGCCCTTGTAGCCAGATAGTGACCACGGACAATTTTCGACCATTTACACCAGTTAAATCTCCCTCTACTTGATAGAATATGCCATATTCATTCCTACAATAGGGTATAGCGTCCGTCTCGACAACTTGTTCAGGGATGGCACCTTTGAGACGATCCGCAGGCTCTTTTTTAAATCCACTCTGCGACAGGTATTTTGACTTATCGTCATATGGACGAGGTTCGACAAGATAATAGGTTGATTTGGAGTCGGGTATAACCGCGTCATGAGGAATGTTCACCTGTTGCCTCTTGGTGCAATTAACCGTTGAAACATCGCATCCATGTCGCCGTGGTAAATCGACTGGAACAACACCCTATAATTTTTATGTTAAATTCCAATTTTTCCGGACACAAATGCTTGGCCTGTGCAAGGTAGAGCCACCATCCAATATCTCTTAGTCTTACAGGATAAAATCTCCAGACAATATATCGAAGCAACACGCTCATATTTCCTACCTTTATCCTGATGATATTACAGTAGATCGCCTGATATTATTACACAAAATTGTTTAAGAATCGGCAAAAGTTTTGTGGTTCTGGGGTGGGGCAAATCGGGTGGGGATTGCTGTACCCATTATGCCCGAAATTATCACATCGGCTTAGATTTCTCGATCTCCGGGATTTCCAACATCACGCTGAAACTTATTGTAAGAAGCTCAGTGCTTCTCATTCCACCGTGACCCGTTCTCCCAGTTTTTCGAGCTTTACGTTACCTATGCCGCTTACCTTGAGCAGATCATCGATGCTGGTGTAAGGCCGGCTGTTTGTGATCTTTTGCGCCAGAGCAGGACCAACGCCTGGAAGGGTTTCCAGGGTTTCCAGAGCGGCCGTATTGATGTTGGTTTTTCCGGAGATCGATGGTGAAATCGGTGCAACGGGGGACGGCGATGTAGTGGGACTGCTTAGACTGGCACCCGGCCACAGCGCCGTGGGGCGTTTGGATTCCACGAAGGCTTCCACCGGGTCGGTCAGCACAGTGAGGAAGTCGAGACCAGCGCGTGCTTCTATGTCATCCACACTAACCAGATAGGTTTCTAAATCAGGCCAATCATCGTCCTCCGGTTTGTCCATGTGGGGAAAAATAAACGCAAGAACGTCCGGAAGGTCCGCATCGTTCGATGCCTTGATGACGATTTTAAACATGGCGTCCGGAATGGCCACGGGTATTTCCCCAGGATCGCCGATCCACTCATCGTCATCCACTTCATCATATATGGGACCGGCAACAATCCATACCACACCATAGCCATCCGCCCAATCCGAAGTTTTATCCTCCAACCGGCGCCAGGGACCGTTGTTATGGGACTGTATCTGAGGAACGGCGTTGAACACCGTATGAGTGTTCCAATCGGCGTTTGCCCCCAGGCGACTCGCATGGCTTTTCATACACAGGTGCCCTCGTGAATACCCGCTGTGCAGATAGGAATCATCGTTCGGGGCCAGGCGGTCCGTATGCCAGTCCGATTCGGTGATCCATGTGCCGGGCCGACCGAAGGAGGGCAGGTCGCCGACATATCGTCGTAGTTCGTAAGACACCCAGTTGGGCACTCCCAGCGTATCGGGTACGGCATCGCCGGTATCGTCATCCGGACCATCGAAGGAGGACATAAAGGCGCGAAAGGTCTTTATTCTTTCTTTCGGCTCGGTTCCCCACCTGTTGTGCTGATAAGTATCTGCAAGATCGATCGGTTTGTAGTCGGTTGCGGTGGCCTGGATGGTGAGACATAGTATCGCAATCGCCAATAGAATACGGATTTTCATAGACACCTTCCGGATCGTATAGGGTGGTCAAAAAAAGCAGGATCAGATCGTTGGTCCACAATGGTCAATATGTCGATAAAATCTCATTATATTAATCGGTCTTCAAAGTTATTAGTCGGAAACATGGTGGATATCTCGTAAAAAATAGGTCCGTAAACACAAGCACCCCATGTGGTTGATGGCGTTGGAGGTGGCTTGTAAGCTGCCAATGACTTCTCGTACCCGATCGCGATGGCAGTGGTGTATTCGCCGCCAAGAAGATTATCGACCGCCACCACTGGCACAGGAAGTAGTCGGGCAGGCGGTGCTGGCGACCCGCGTACGCTGGGAGCCAATGTACGACGCCTGTCGCCAGCTTTTTATGACCGTCGGCGCTTGATGATTCATGTCTTGAGCGGCATTGACATGGCCATACATGGTGCAGCTGAAACTTTGCAGCCAGCATCCACCTGGTTACCGCCAGGCCTCAGGCATTCCTGTCCGAATATCCGATGATCCGGCGGGACCGAGGTGAAGCAGGAAAATATCCAACTACTGAGCGATTTGCAGTACATCCTCACTGAAATGGATTTCCTCCATGAAGTTTCCCGTCGCATTCTAACCATTAAGACCCTTCCCGAATTGCTTACCGATATCATGGAAAGTAGTAAGTTGCTGATGCGAGCGGAAGCCAGTTCATTACTTCTTTATGACTATAGTGACAACAAGCTACATTTTCAGGTGGCCAGGGGAGAGAAAGGCCGGTTGGTCAAGCAGTACAGCGTTGATATCGGTTCCAGTATTGCCGGATGGG
>Ga0114999_10002795_pt1 | contig 22470 bp, 25 predicted proteins | sample ArcticOcean_MG_C_3_FD_89820 | JGI IMG/M metagenome (GOLD analysis project Ga0114999, IMG submission 89820) | Marine microbial communities from western Arctic Ocean - ArcticOcean_MG_CB8_126 | ecosystem: Environmental > Aquatic > Marine > Oceanic | place: Arctic Ocean: Canada Basin | collected...
CACACGGATATTTCCAACGCCAATCGCCAGGTTGTCAGTTTCTGTATCGTTAGAAAGTTTGGTTGCTAGACCGTGGTTGCGATCCTGTCCTTTCCAAGTAACGCCAATGATCTTTCCGAAGAGCGGGAACGATTTCTTGCGTTTTGTTTTGATATTCACAGATCGTGACTTTGGTATCGGCTTGTCTCCAGGAACACCGAGGTAGAACCACCATCTAGGCGGTTGTTTATCGGTACGATCTTGCTTGATGATGTTGATCCATTTGATTGGACCACCTTCGTTCGGAATGTCGATGATTCCGAGCGAGCGTCGCAGCGTTCGATTGCCAACTCTCTCTTCGGTCCGTTCTCTATCCGAGATGATCGCCGTTACACCTATCTGATCGAGCTGCTTGGCGAACTCGTCACGAGTTTTGTCTCGTATTTTTTCTCGCAAGTTCAAATTCCCGCCAGTTTGGATTTACGGTCGAATTTTGTTTCCGTTTTTATCAGAAAAATTGCTAGTCACAATATCAGATAAACGGCACAACGAATGGAATTCAATTGATGTTTGCTGCTGCTAATGTAGCGGCAAACGAATCACAAGATATCAATAATGATCAAGCAACTTCCAGCGCTGCAGCCGTTCGATTACTAATTGAGCGAGGGGTTATAACAGAAGATGAAATCGTTAGTGGGAGTATGTTCGAAACATGTGATTGGGTCGATACGTTTGGAGCAGCACTGCCAAGCGTGATTCATGCAAAGGCAAATTGGCACCAGTTTGAGAACGTCGGGGGGACATGGGGCTTTAAGGCCGCCGCTCTACAGAACTAAGAGGTAAGCCCCAATAACCGCCATAACCCAAGTGAGCACCTGACAGTGAATTTGACAGCAACACGAGTGGACAGACGTGGTGTCGAGCGAACAACTTTCGTCTAAATAGCACGAAAGTTGAGATGCGAGCGAACATCAACAAACACCGGTATCGCACCGGCTAACGGATTCTTGAGTTCTTCCAGAACGCGGTGACTTAGGTCAGGCGCCACTCCAGTTCCAGTTCGGACGTAATATCCCGGAACCAGTCGATCACCTCAGGGTGGTACGGAATTCCGTTTTCCAGCCGTTCTATGTTGTCCTCGTGTTCAGGTAACCCGGCGTAAACCACCCGGTCGTTTCCAGGCGCGGGCTTTGAGTCCTTCAGGGTCTTCATGAAATGATCCATGTCATCCTTGAAGCCCTCAAGGTCCGTGAAAGCCTCTATCTTATAAGCCGTGAAGTGATGCGTCGCAGCTCCGCCCGAGGCCTTGCCCTGCTCTGCCCGGCCTTTAACCACGAATCCGGGGCCAGTACCGGACAGCACCCCGCAAAGGATGTCGACCATGACCGACAGCCCGTAGCCCTTGTGAGAGCCAAGCTCACGCGTGCCGCCCAGCGGCAGCATAAACGACTTCTCTGGGACATCCGTCTCTTCCATGATCGGGTTGCCGTGCTCGTCGGCGATCCAGCCGCCCATCATCTTGACGCCAAGTCGTTTCGCCAGAGTCGCCTTATTCCCGGCCACGCTGCTCATCGCTGCGTCGAAAACAAACGGAGCCTCGTTACGCGTTGGGGCGGCGAAGCCGATCGGGTTCAGGCCGATCAACGGCTCCGAACTCCAGGTCGGCAGTACGTTGATCCCGCCCACGGTCATAGCCACGCCGATCATGTCGTGCGGCAGCGCCATCATGGCGTGATACGCGGCGGCGCCGAAGTGCCTGCCGTTGCCGACGGCGACCGCGCCGATGCCCGTCTTCTCCGCCTTCTCGATCGCCATGTTCATCGCCAGCGGGCCGATCACAAGACCATGGCCGGAGTCGCTGTCGATAGTTGCCGTGGACAGCGACTCTCGTACGACCTTCCAGTTGGGCCGAGGGTTTATGTCTTCCGAAGCGAAACGGTCCATGTAGGACCGCATCATGTTCGAGACGCCGTGCGTCTCGATAGCGCGCAGGTCGGCAAACACGAGAACATCGGCTGATTGCGCGGCGTCTTTCGGAGACATCCCAACGTGCTGGAACATGTCCTCGAGAGTCGCCCGCATGTTCTCCTGCGGGACGCGTATTGCGATGTCTTCCGGAACTCGGAACCGTGGCAGAACCATTTAAAACTCCTGTTGCGGCCCGCTCTGTGAGACTTTCAAGTTTCCTGGGTTACTCACAAGAGCGGGCGATTTTGCTATATCAGGCCAGCCCGCTCCCTGAGCCTCTCGAAGGGCGGGCGTCTCACACTGATGCGTTGTTTATCCGCTGCGCGGATCAGGCGGCCTAATTCCCCGCCTGATCGCGGTACTCGACGAACCTGTCGTTAATGAAATTAATCCCAAAGCCAAGCGGGCTGCCCAGGTTCAAGAACTTGTAGCCCCAGTCGACCTTCTGCCGGATCTCCTCCGGGTCGCCGAGCGTGGTGCCGATGATCTTGCCACTGCCCTCGGCACGCTTCGGCATCTCTTCCATGATCTTCTGGACCTTCGGGTTCTGCATATCGGTCATCACGCCGAGCGACGCAGACAGGTCCATAGGGCCAACAAGCAATACGTCGAAGCCATCCAGCGCCAGGATATCGTCCACCTGGTTGTAGTGCTCTTCTGACTCCATCTGGAGGATCAGAACCGTCTCATCGTTCGCCGTGTTGATGACGTCGATGAAGTCCTCGCCGGCCAGCGCGGGCCACGTCGGTGAGATACCGCGGTTACCCAGCGGCGGGTACTTGGCATACTGGATGGCCAGCTTCGCCTCTTCGACGGTATTGATCTGGGGCACCATCACGGCGGAAGCGCCGGCGTCGAATGCCTTCTTGATGTGCGTCGGGTCATTCCACGGCACCCGCACCATCGGAGCGATGCCCTGCTGACGAAGAATTATCGGGATCATCTCCATGTCACGCGGGCCGAACGGAGAGTGCTCCTGGTCGATCCAGATGAAGTCGGCGGTGCTGTCGAATGCGAGAGCGGCGGCAATACGAATGTCGTGGGTGGGGATGGCCGTGCCGAGCACGAGTTTGCCGTCCTGGATTTTCTTCTTAAGCGGATTCGGGTACATCGAATTCCTCTGTCACGGCGCCGCTTTGAAAACATGATCGGGAGAGCGGACGAGCAGCGTGAGGCGTCCGCGGGAACGGCGTCAAGCTACTCCATCAAGGAGCGATGTCAAGGTGTCCGGGCCGTGTTCATGCGCCTCGGAATCACATCATTCAGCCGCATCCACTATCCGAAACACGCCGCCATTGAACCCGGTCACATAAAGCTCCCCGTCGGCATCCTGCCCGAACGATGTGATCTGCACTTTCGTATCGGCGATCTGCAGGTCTGAAATAACCTGGCCACGGAAATACTTGAGCGCCCAGATCCGTCCCGAGCAGAAATCCCCATACAGATACACGCCCTTCAGCCAATCGATCGACTCGCCTCGATACACGTATCCGCCGGAGATCGAGCAGCCAAACGTGTGGTCGTACTCCCCCAGGGGGGCGATGGCGCCGGTGTCGTCGCAGTCACGCCGAGGTGAAAAACTACGGCTGCCTTCAAGCCGATTCCAGCCGTAGTTGCCCTCCCCCGGACCACTAGATCGATCCCCTCACGGAGCTGCTCTCCAACATCCGCCAGCCAGAGATCGCCGGTGGCGCTGTCAAATCTGAAACGCCACGGATTTCGGAAACCGTACTCCCATATCTCCACCCTGGCGTCATCCGATCCTACAAACGGATTGGTCTCAGGAACCCTGTAAGAATCTCCCTGTCGCGCCGACTGCGGAAGAATCCTTAAAACAGATCCCAGCAACGTCCCCATGTTCTGGCCGTTCCCGTTTGGATTTCCGCCACTACCCCCGTCGCCAACGCCGATGTACAGCATCCCGTCCGGTCCGAACTCGATCATCCCGCCGTTGTGGTTGGAGAACGGTGCCTCGATCTCCAGAATCACGACCTCGCTAGACGGGTCGGCGAGGCCTGAATCGCCTGTCACGAAACGACTCAGAACCGACCGGAGCGGATCGGCCGCCGAGTAGTACACAAAGAACTCGCCGTTCTCGGCGTAATCCGGGTCGAACGCGAGTCCCAACAATCCCTCTTCGTCGCCATCCCGGCTGACCCGATCGCTGATGTCCAACAGGAGATCAAACGACTTGACGTCAGGGTCGTTCTGGAACGTAACCACGGCGCCGGTCTGGGTGACCACGGCCAACAGCCCCTCACCATCCGGAACTTCGGTGAGAAAGACGACGCGATCAGCGAACGCGTCGTCACGAATTAGCGTGAAAGTCTCGACAAGGCGAATCGATTCAGACTCGATCGGTGCCAGTTGCCCGGGCGTCACAAAGTCTCCCGGAAACGCCGTAGCGAGAGGCGACGTGAACGGCGTACTCGTGACATCAGCGGGGACGCGCTCACCGCATCCCAAGCTGAGCGCCAACAGCAATCCAATACCCACCAGAGCAAACAACCGGAAGCCCGCGACACCACCGCGCCAGACATGTAAGTCCGCTGGGTCAGTCCGCGCGAGCAACGCCTGTCTAACCAAGATAAGGTGCAGGGACACCTGCTGCCTGCCCTACTTGACGGGGTCTGAGCCTCTGAACATCGCGGGCTGTGGCATTCGGCCGACAGGCACCTCGATCAGCACCGGTCTGTCGAGCTGGATGGCATCGGCGACAGCTTCGCCAACCTTCTCCACGTCGTCCACCTTCATGCCCTTGACGCCATACGCCTCGGCCATCTCCACGAAGTCCGGGTTATGCAACTCTGCGCCATAAGTCCCACCCCACATGTTGTCCAAGTCACGTGACACGTTGCCGTACGCGTTATCGTTAAACAACACCACTACGGCGTTGATCTTGTGCTGTACGGCCGTCGCAAGCTCCTGCGAGGAGTACAGGAAACCGCCGTCTCCAGACGTGATCACAACCGGCTTGTCCGGCTGGGCGACCTTCACGCCGAGTCCCGTCGGGAAGGCGTAGCCAAGGTTTCCTGAGTAGCCGGATGTGATGAAGCTGCGTGGTCCGTACGTCTTCCAGTGCGACCGGCTGTAGTAGCCGATCTGCGTCATGCCGCTGATAAACATCGTGTCGTCCGGTGTGTGATCCCGGATGCTCTTCAGGATCGTGCCCTGCGGTTGCGTCTCCGGAGCGAGAGCATCTGCTGCTTCCCGGACCGTGCCGATAGTGTTGGCCGCCGACTCACGCGGGCTGCCGCTGGCCTTCAGGCCGTCAAGGACCGATCGCAGCGTTGCGGCAGCGTCGCCCTCAAGACCGTGTACGCCATCGTAGTTCCGCCCGATCTCTTCGGGGTCGATGTCCAGTTGAATGATCGTCTGATCCGGGTTGATGCCTGACCGTACCAACCGTGAACCGACGGCCAGGACCACGTCCGCGCTCTGGATGTAATCAACGGTCGGGCTGCCGGGGCTCAGTGCTGAGCCGATAGCGAGCGGGTGCCGGCTGTCGATAGCGCCCTTGCCCTCGGCGGTCATCACGACCCCCGCCTGCAGGAACTCTGCGACCCCTTTGAGCTCTTCCTGGGCGTCTCCCAGGTTCACGCCGCCGCCAGCGAAGATCACTGGACGCTTGGCTGACGCCAGCATCTCCACAGCCTTCTCAACATCTTTTACCGGCGCAGAAGGTCGTAGCGGATTGCTAGCCTCAAGCAGCTCGGCCTCGCCCCACTCTTCAAGAGTCTCTGGCGGGATCTCGATCTCGACCGGACGGGGTCGCCCGGTTTTCATTGCCAGCACGGCATCGTGGACAGCCTGCGGGATGTCGCCTACCTGTAGCGCGCGTCGCTGGAACTTGGTGATCGGCTTTATGGCCTCCATCTGGTCGTTGACCTCGTGGAGCATGCCGACATCGCTACCGATGTAGTCACGCTGCACCTGGCCGGAGATCATCAGCACCGGGGACGAAGCGGAGTACGCCGTGCTCAGCGCGCCTGCTGCGTTCAGGAGGCCGGGTCCGGGGACGACGAGCGCCGTACCGAATCCACCTTCGCCGCCGGCACGTGCGTAGCCGTCAGCCATGTAGCCCGTCGCCTGTTCGTGACGGGTCGTGATGAATCGGATGCCCGGCTCGTCTCGAAGCGCCGACATGATGCCGTACATCTGGATCCCGGGCAGCCCGAACATTACACGGACGCCTTCTCGATAGAGCGACTTTGCGAGTGCCTCGCCACCGGTCATTTGAGCCATTCAGGACTCTCCTAATATGATCAACACCCAGGGTGCCGATCAGGGCTGTGTTGGCCGAAAAGGCCACACGTTGGGAATTGCTAACTGGATTTCGGCTATTCGGGTCGTTTCGGAGCCGTTGGCCGCTGGCCGAAGAACCCGGGGACCGGCATCGGACCTACCGGAACTTCGACGAGCACCGGCTTGTTCATCTGAATTGCGTCCGCAATCGAGTCACCGACCTTGGTCGGGTCCTTGACCTGCATGGCCTCCATGCCGAACGACCTCGCGAGCCGAGGGAAGTCCGGGTTGTGGAGTTCCGTGCCGTAAGCGCCGCCGAACCCGAGGTCCATGTCACGCCCTACGTTGCCAAATGCGTTGTCGTTGAACACGACGGTAACGAGGTTGATGTCATGCTGAACGGCCGTCGCCATCTCAGAAACGTTGTACATAAAGCCACCGTCACCGGCGACGACAACAACCGGGCGGTCCGGCTGGGCGACCTTGGCTCCGAGGCCGGTCGGGAACGCATATCCCAGGTTTCCGGAGTAACCGGAGCCGATGTAAGAGTTCCGGGAAGCGACCTTCCAGAACGCCATGCTGTAGTAGCCGATCTGGGTGCTGTCCGGAATGAGGATCGTGTCATCCGGCACGCCGGCCTGCAGGCTCTGGAGGATGTCCCACTGCGGCTGTGTCCCGGGCGCCGAGTCGAACACGGTCTTCTTGATCTCGGCGATTTTGTCGACCTGTGAAGGCCGTGATCCGGCTGATCGAATTCGAGAGGCCAGTTCCTTCATCGTCTTCCCGGCATCGCCGGCCAGACCATATGTGTCGTTGTGGCTCCGGCCGATCTCTTCCGAGTCGATGTCGATGTGGATGACCTTTTTGTCGCCCGGCACGATCGATCCACCAAGACCGGCGAGTCGAGAGCCGACACCGATGACCACGTCGGCTTCCTGGTAGTACTTTCCGGCAGGAGTGCTGGCGCTGGCTCCCCGGTTCATCCCGAGGTTGAACGGGTTCGACCACGGGATCGCAGACTTGCCGTTGAGCGTCGTGAACACACCGGCCTGGAGCGCTTCCGCAAGCTCTACAAGAGCGTCGTGGGCGTTTCCAAGACCGACACCACCACCTGCGATGATGACCGGGCTTTTGGCATTGATTAACATCTCCGCAGCGGTGTCTATTCGAGCAGAGTCGGCGGCTTCACGGACAGCCGCTTTCGGATCAAGCAGCGTCGCCTCGCCCTGCTCTTCCATCGTCTCCGGCGGTACTTCTATCTCGACCGGCCGGGGTCGTCCCGTCTTGAGCTGATAGACGGCTTCCTGCACTGCGGCCGGAATCTCTCCGACCTTCAAGACGCGCTTGCGCCACTTGGTGATCGGCTCGATCAACGTTAACTGGTCGTTGACCTCGTGCAGCATACCGACATCCTTGCCGATGAAGTCACGCTGCACCTGGCCGGAGATCATGAATACGGGCGATGAGACCGAGTACGCGGTGGAAAGCCCGCCCGCTGCGTTGAGCAAGCCGGGGCCGGGCACGACGAGCGCCGTTCCGAATCCGGGACCGCCACCCGCACGGGCGTAACCATCGGCCATATAGCCAGTCGCCTGTTCGTGCCTGGTCGTGATGAACCGAACGCTCGGCTCGTCACGAAGCCCCGCCATAATTCCGTAAAGCTGGACGCCGGGAAGTCCAAAGACGACCTCGACACCCTCGCGTACGAGCGATTTCGCAATCGCCTCGCCGCCCGTCATTTTCGTCATGAATTAAGCCTCATTCTGAACAGCATCGCCCTCGTCCACGTGGAGGGGCGATCACCAAGCAATCCGCCGGGAAGATTAGCACAGGAGCGAGGCAATAATTCGGCCTGACCTGATCAGATATGGATCAGGTTCAGAGTCTGGTTCATGTCAGACCGCCTGCCAACTCTCCGGCAACCTTCGCCAGAAGGGTCTGCGCCGTCAGTACGGGACGACCAGAAATGCGGCTGAACTCATCACGCGAGGCCGGGCCGTGTCCCATGCAGTCCAGCACGATGAGTTCTGGAGAGGCGTCTCTCATGGCTATAGCCGCTGCCTCGTTCTCGCCATCGTGATACGGGGAGGCCACCTCGACGGTCACCGAAAATCCGTCGGCTTCCCATAAATTGCGCATGGCCTCTACCTGGGATTCGATCGGCGCGATCACTCCTATCCGTCGTGAAGGAGCGATCGCTCCTGCCACGGCTGGCAGCAGTTTGCCGGGCATGAGGACTGGGACGCCGGGGTCGAAATCATGGAAGCGCCCCGTACACAGCAACCCAACCGCAGTTGCGCCTGCCGACACCAGATCACGCATGCTCCGTTCTACAAGAGGACCAAGTGTCTTCTGCTGGATTTCGCAGGTTGAGCCGTCGGCCAGCAACATGTGTAGTGGAAAATCCCCGGGCTGCTCTGACAACGTTTCGATCTCGTCCGCCGCATAGCCATCGAGTACACCGACGATCTGGATTTCCACGCCCGGCACGTTATCTCGAAATGCTTTTTCGAAGTCCGGTCGCGGTGTCTGCCCTATGGTCACCAGTCCGAGCATTTTGGTCCTCCGTAGTTCAAATTGTCATCCCGAGCGTAGCCGAGGGACCTTCACCAGCACATCGTTACGCGAAAAATATCAGTTTAGCGAAGAACTCTGTCCTCCCTCATCCCAACCCTCTCCCACCGGGAGAGGGAGCAGCGGCACGTATCCAACAACTACTACCCGCCAATAATCTCGCTCGCCACCTGCGCCGTCAGCGGCAGCGCCGCCAGTACTGGCCGTCCGCATAACCGGGCGAACTCATCACGATCCGCCGCCGTGTGATCCATACAGTCAAGCACCACGAGCTCCAACGAGGAGTCCGACATCACACGCGCCGCCCTCTCAAACTCATCCCGTTTGAACGCGGACGCATACGTAATGGCGACAGAAAACCCGTCCCGTTCCCAATTCTTCCGCGCCGACTCCATCTGAGACTCGATAGGCGAAACAACGCCGATACGCCGGTTTGCGGCTACCGCACCCGATATCCCGGCAAGAAGACGTCCCGGATAAAGAACCGGCGCGCCACAATCGATATCCGGGAAGTCTCCGGCGCAACACACTGCTATAGCCCCTGCCCCGCGCTCAACCATCGCGCGTAGACCCATCGGCCAGGATCGTCTGAATCGGGTATGACGATGGACGTGCGGCAAGCGCATCGATCTCATCCAGCGACAGCCCATCCAGCGCCCCCACCAGTTGGACATCGACCTCGGACTCGGGGCCACCAAACGCCACCTGAAACGCATCAACGAACTCCGCGTTGGGTCCCTGGTCCGTCGTCACAAGCCCGATCATCGCCCTCAATTCACGGTCGCACAAGTCGCCAAATCAAAACCACCGCCACAGCGATATTACCGGGCGGCGGTTTCATATTTAGCGTTATGTACAGCGCCTAATTAGCTTTACGGCCTGTACTGGTCGATACCTTCAGTGACCGGCGCAGGACCGCTCGGTAGGATCGCCGTCTTCGCTCGGTCCGCTCCCACCACCAGGATGTAACAGTCGTCTGCCGAGTCCATCACCGGGAACTCGATCTCGAGCCGCTGCTCCTCGGACAAGTTCTCCAGCCACTTCCACTTCTCCGCCACCCGGGCCTCGCCCTCAAGCGGCATGTACTGGATCATCTTGCCGAGCGAATGGTTGGCGTTTTGCTGGATGAACTCTTTGGCGGCCTGCTTGGTGAACTCTTGCTTGCCGACAGGTCCGGCGACGTCCGGCGGCATCAGGATCAGGCGCTGGGTGTGGCCCTTTTCCTGGATGCTCTTGGTTCCGAACACACAGCCGTAGGCGAGGTTCTTCAGGAGTCCCTCTGCGGTCGTGTTGCCCTGGTCCTGTTGATCAAGTTCGCCGTCCGTAATGAAGAGGCTTACTGTGCTCTCGTTACGATCGAATCCCTGGTCCACGTGGAAGGGATCCCACGGGCTCATCTCTTCGTTCTCGGCGATGCACTGTATGAACTTTCGGGTTGTCCCAATCGTGTCCATGTCCATCTTGCCCGGGTACCAGTAGCCGATATTCCGGAAGCACATCGCAAAGGCGCGCCCGACGACCGTGTTGACCTGGTTGTCACGTCCGGGTCCGATCGCCGACTTTGCGTTAAAGCCAAGTTCGTCGATTATCGGACCATTCACGATCAGAAACGGCGCTTGCGGGCTGGTGGACATGAGCAGCGACTTGCCGCCGTCCGCCTGGATATTTGAGATCGCTTTGACGGCTGCGATCACCACCGGAAGGTGCTCCGGCTTCGCGCCGGCCATCACGGAGTTGATGGCGATCTTCTCGACAGTCGCGATGCCAAAACCCGGGGGCATGTCGCAAACGACGTAGTCCGGCGGGAGGATCGTGCCGGTAAGCATCTCCGCCACGGCTTCTTTAGTCGCCGGGAACAAGGGCAAGCCGTCGCCGAGGTCCTCGCTGATCAGGTCGTCATTCATCGCCAGTACGGCTTCGTACTTGTCTCCGGCCTCGTAGGAGCGACCACCGACCGTGTCGATGTCGGATACCCGGGCATCCATATCTGAGGTCAGTTGCCCGATCAGCTCATCAATTACATCCGCCGTCTGGCTTCGGCACAGGTCGTGCTCAAGATTTCGGTAGATTCGCGGCACCACCACCCACTGGAGGGAAGGCATGCCAAAGGCCCGTGTACTCGCAACAGCGTCCTCAACGAAGCGGCCGGATACGATCGGAACGGCGGGGACGCCGGTCTTCTCGATTTCAATCATGTCGTAGCACATCCACGACGCGCAGGTCCCTCAGTCAGCAGTGGCGCCGATAACGACGTCACTCTCCTCTGCACACTTCTGCCGGATGTGCTCCGGGGCCGGGTAGTTGTTCCCGTTGTAGAAGTTGACGGTCACGTTCTTAAAGCGCTGCTTGATCAGATCGGCAGCGGTGTTAAGCGCAACGTCGCCGCCGTGTGTGCCGCTCCAGAGCAAGCCGACGGTCAACCCGTCCAGGCTCTTCGGGCGCGGGCTGGTCGTAAACGAGTTAACGACGCCTCGCTGCTCCGCTACGGGGTTCTGAACCTCAAGGGTGTACATAAAGAGAACCTCTCCGTCCTAGTCGCCAGATCGCCCGGTCCCATACCGGGCCGGTTGTGGCCGGAATCCTAGCGGATTCGAGGCATTAATGGGCGTCCACAATAACCGACACCACATCCCGCGCCGGCTTGTATACGGAGCAATATGCCGGCGACCGGTCTAACGTGGCAGACGAGCGGCACACTCACCCCCCGGGCATTCAACGAACGCCATCGACTTCAGGAGGACCGTCTAAAAAGCGGTAATCGTTGATGCGCCATTGCTCACCTTGCTCGATGAGCTGGAACGCAGCGGACCAGTCTTCCCTGGTCGGCGTCGTAAATCGGACGCTGATCTCGGCGGTCTCGTTGTCAATATCGGTCGACCACAACCTGGTCGTGTCGTGAAGATCCAATCCCCGACCACCACACGTCTCCACGAACTCGGTAAAGATCTCCCGCTGGCGGAGATCGGCGTGAAACAGCGAGTAAGCGGTGTCGAAGTCGTTCATTTCAACCGAGGCGACGAAAGCCTTGACGGTAGACAGCCGAGCTGAAGTACGGGTCAGCATGTACCCCACCGTCAGAAGAGCCACCAGCGCGGCGCTAACCAGCCCAACGGCGACCAACCGGCGCTTGCCCATCTCTCTTCTCATCATGTCCCCCTGATCTGGGCCGGTTGTGGCCGGAATCCTAGCGGAACTTGCGCGTACGCGTGTGAGCGGCGCTCTCAAACCAATCTGCGATGTCCAGTAGATGTCACAAATGATCACTAATCGCAGTGGTGCTGCCCCCTCTCGGCCCGCCAGTGTGCTTCGTGAGCCGTCCACCAGCGCCCTCGCCTCAAGTGGTCTTGACCTGTTCGCCCTCCCGATCTCCAGCGCTTCATTGATCAGAGCCACCGCCCGCTCCAGGTCTCCCTCTCCATAGGCGATGTGGAACCCGTACCCGCCGATCAACCAGCCGTATTCCAGCGAGCCGCTTTCCATCAGCTCAAGGGCCTCTCTTTGGTGCTGTCCAACGGCGTTTGCCATCCCCATCGCCATCCGTGCGATGCGAGGGCTACCGCCGATGCCCGGTCGCCCAACTGGAGGTAGAGATCAAATGCCTCGTTCATCTCCTGGAACCCGGGCGATTGCGATGCATATGTGGACATCGTCGCAAGTCTGGCAAACCCGGCCACATCGAGGCCCCTGGCCCGTGACCGCATCGTGTTTTCAGACTCGGCCGAACCCTGGCGGTCCAGTGCTGCGATCACCACCTCGAAATGCCGTAACGCGTCGGCCCAAGCCGATGTACTCATCCCGTGATCACCGGCTCGCAGCGCGTAAACTGCGAGTCGTTCCGGGTCGGCGAGAGTGCCGGCCCGCTCAAGGTGATGGGCCAGCTCGGCGTCGTTGAAATCGGAAGGCGTTTCCCCTATCGGCTCCAGGGCGTCCGCCAGTCTGAGGTGGCCGGTGGCGCGTTCCATCGGCGACTGCCGTTCCACGAACGCTGCCTGAGTGAGGGGGTGTGCAAACCTGATGCGGTCTACCGGAGATTCGCGCTCTTCAATCAATCCGGCGGCGGCTCCATCGCTTATGGCCGATTGAACAATCGAAGTCAGGCCTTGTGGAACTACCTGGGTTAACAGTTCCACTTCGAACTCTGCGCCTATCAAAGACGCCACTTCTAGAACATGACGGTATCGGATGAGAGCGACCGCAGGCGCGCCTCCAGAATGTCCTGGACGCTTTCCGGAACAGGAACCCGTAGGGCGTTCAGGTCTTCGATATTCCCGGCATCCATGAAGCCATGGGAGATCAGATGTTCAACCAGTTCCCGAACGAAGAACGGGTTGCCGCCGGTGTGAGCGTGAACATAGTCGATGACCGCCGGGTGCCCGGGCTGGCGTGTCCGGTTCTCCACCAGCCGAGCAACGCCATCTTTCGCCAACCCGGACAGCGCAATGCGGCGATGACCACGGCGGTGAGCCAACTCGGCCAACGTCCGTCGAAGTTGTCCAGCGTCGTTAGCTTCTCCGTCCCGGATGGTCACCGCCATTAATATCTGACCATGATCGAGCGATTTGGACAGGTGTCGGACCATATCCAGTGTCCCGGAGTCCGCCCATTGCATGTCGTCGATCGCCAGAACGATCGGATTTACCGCGGCGCTATCCGACAGGAATCGGGCGACGGCGTCAAAGATTCCGAACCGAATTGCGTGAAGTTCGTGGTCGTTGGACGGTCTTCCACGCCCCGGCGATGCGGAGTCCGGCATCAGTTCCGATACGAGTTCGGTCCCGGCCTTCGAGATGTCGCCAGGACCGCCCTTTTTATGATGGTCGGTTAGCGATCGAATCACCTGTATCAGCGGCCAGAAACCGGGCGCGCCATCGTCAAGTGTGGCGCGACCACCGGCCACTACGAAACCGCGACTCGCTGCAATATCGGTTATTTGATCTACAAAGCTGGTCTTGCCGACCCCCGCTTCACCCGAGACAACAAGAATCCGGGGATTACCGGCGGCGGCCAGAGTCAGATCCTCAAGAGCTGCGTCGAGCTCTTCCGATCGTCCAACGAACCCTCGCCCGAAGGATGTCGACGGCGGCGCCCCGTCCCCAATCGAATCAGACTTTGCGCGAACGTACCGGACTCGGCCACGATCAATCCGTACGTCGTATCCGTTGGCCCCGAGCCAGGCGATATCTCGTCTGAGGGTCCGGGCGCTCACACCAAGTTCGGCGGCAAACCCAGATAGTTGCGGCGGCGCGGCCAACGGGCAACTCCAGAATTCTTGTTCGCCTCGGGGTCATGTCGTGAAAATCGCCTCACAGACCGCGTTCGGGCCCGTCCACATCCGGGGGCATTGGTCAATCAACTACGTCGGGATGATACAGGCGTGGCCCTACCTGACAATTACACATTGCGGGCGTTGAAGCATTCGTCGACAAGCACACCGGTGACGACCTTTATCCGATCATTCCACGAGGTCATCTCCACCATCCGTTCCGCCGTGTAATCGCCCCATTTCGTGGTTCCCGGATCAGGTCGGCCGCCGAGGACCATAGTCGATATGCCTGAAACCAGGATCACCCCGCAACACATCGGACATGGCTCGAAGGTGGAATACAGCGTCGCTCCTGCCAGGATGCGCGGCTTGAGTGCGTACTCCTGCCACGACTCTTGAGTGGAGCCTGCAGCGCTGGCGGCTGCGTAATTTCGGATAGCGACCGTCTCGGCGTGGGCCGTCGGGTCATGTTCGGTGTTCTCAAGATTCCGGCCGACCGCAATGATCTCACCGTCCATGACGATCACCGATCCGACGCCCTGATTTCCCTCAGTTGCAGAGATCGCAGCTTCGGCCAACGCGGCACACATAAACCGTTCGTGCGTTTCCCAATATGCCATCCGTCCCTCTTTCAAGCCGATTCGATGATCTTCCAGAACAATCCCGGGCTGCGTCACGAAGCCACTCCATGAGCAGCCCTTAATCCGTAAATCCGGCGTCCACTGGTATCGCCGCTCCTGTCATGAACGATGCAGCGTCGCTCAACAACCACGCCACAAGCTCTACAACTTCGGAAGGCTGTCCATACCTGCCGAGGGCGTGACGTGCCACAAGCTGCTCCATTACGACAGGATCATAGATCAGCGGCAATGCGATAGTGAGCGGCGTTTCTATCACTCCGGGACATATTGCGTTCACCCGGATGCCGCCCGACCCGTACGCCACGCCTCTACATCCGTTCGCTCGTCATCAAGCTGCTCCCTCGTCGTGAAGGCTGGATGATACAGCCCGGGGCGCTATGCGGTTGACACAACACTTGCCCGTAAGGCGATCCTCGTACATGATCTCGGCTGATTCACCACAAATCACCGCCCACACCCGATCACCACGGAGACGACCCTTCAATTGATATCGCCCTCAGGTTCCCGCCCCAAAATCCTCGTCACAAGACGTCAGTTCCAGGACCAGGTCGATCGCTTGAACGAGTTCTCAGACGCCCTCGTACTTGACCGGCCCGCTCCGGCAACCCCGGAAGAATTACAAGCGGCGGCAACAGACGCGCACGGCATATTCGCCCACATCACGGACGCCATCGATGCAGCCGCCATGGACGCCGCCGGCCCAAATCTCAAGGTGATCGCCGAGTTTGGAGTTGGCTACGACAACATCGATGTGGACGCCGCATCTGAGCGCAACATCGCCGTCGCCAATACACCCGGCGTGCTAACTGAGGCGGCGGCGGACTTCGGGTTCACGATGATCCAGACAGCGGGCCGCCGGATCGCTGAAAGCGATCGATTTGTCCGTCGTGGAGAGTGGAAGTGGTTCGAGCCGTTGGACCTTCTCGGCGTGGACATATTCGGATCAACGCTGGGGATCGTCGGCTTCGGACGTATCGGCAGCGCCGTGGCGCGTCGGGCGCTAGGTTCCGGGATGAACGTTATTTACGTGACCCGCAGCCAGCCGGAAGACGACCTTGGATGCGAGCGTGTGAGCACACTGAACGAGCTACTAGAGCGATCAGACTTCGTGACGCTTCACTGCCCTCTCACGCCGGAAACGAACGGCCTGATAGGGACTGAAGAACTCAAACGGATGAAGCCGGAAGCGTCGCTTATCAACACAGCCCGGGGTCCTATCGTGAACACGGACGCACTGACGGCGGCGTTACGCGATGGAGAGATCGCCTACGCAGCGCTGGACGTTACAGACCCGGAGCCGATCCCGGCCGACCATCCGCTGGTGAGCATGGAGAACATCACACTGGTCCCACACATCGCATCGGCAACTATCGGAGCGCGCCGGAAGATGTCGGAAATGACGGTGGACAACATCCTGGCCACCATCGACGGGAAACTACCGCCAAACTGCGTAAACGCAGACGGGATCAACTGGAGTTAAGAACCCGCTTAGTGGGTGCTGCCGAGCCCTCGCTGCCATGCGAAAAAGGCGACGATGATCGGGAATGCCAGGAATCCCAGGATGAAAAATGGCATCGTGATCTTGATCATCATGTTCATGTTCATGCGGGACTCTTTCACACCTTCCTGTGGGGAGACGGCGGTTTGTTTCGCCGGAAGTCGCAACATCATACCGTTCTAGCGCGGGAATGGTCCCGAAACTGGACGGCCAATTGGAGTAGCAATGTTTGACGTCGTGATCAAGAACGGACTCGTGCTGGACGGCACCGGATCGCAGGGATATCGGGCAGACATCGGCGTCCGCGGTGACCGGATCGTGGCCATCGGAGAGATCGATGGCGAGGGCAAAAAGATCATCGACGCCGCTGGATCCGTGATCACGCCGGGCTTTATAGATCTCCACGCACACAGCGATCTTTCGTTCCTGATCGATCCCCATGCCGATAGTAAGCTTCGCCAGGGCGTAACGCTTGAACTGGTCGGCAACTGCGGCATGAGCTACTGCGCGCCGCTGAACGACTGCACGATGGAGACTTACGAGGGTTGACTTTCCCGCATGGGCGGAGACGGATTAGGCGGCGAGCCGGGATGGACCAAGTTCGGAGGGTTCCTGGACGCGCTCTCGGACGCGGGCTCCGCGATCAACGTTGCGACCCAGATCGGTCACAACCAGGTCCGGAGCGCAGTGATCGGCGCGGACGCACGTGCGCCCTCTTAATGAAGAGCTTGAGGCGATGCGCAGGATCGTCGCTGAGGCGCTTGACGCCGGGGCCATGGGATTCTTTGTACCGGTCTCTACTTCCCGCCCGGCGACTACTCGCTGACGGACGAGATCATTGCCCTCAACCAGGAAGCGGCAGATCGCAATCGGCTCTACTCAAGCCACACGCGGTCTGAATCGGACGAGCCGCCCGGTCTTTTCGTGGCGCTCAACGAGGGGATAGAGATAGGCCGGCGAACCGGCGGCAGGGTCGAAATTTCGCACGTGAAGGCGCACGGCATGCGGGTGTGGGACCGATCCGCACAGATACTTGAGACGATGCGTGACGCCCGACGTGACGGCGTTGACGTGGCCGGCGATCAGTACCCGTACACGGCGTGCGGCACTCCGCTAAGCGGGGCGATCTTCAATCGGTGTGCACACGACGGCGGCAGATCTGCCCTGCTGGAACGCATAGGCGACGCCGATCTGCGACAAAAGCTGCGTAACGAGGCCGAGTACGCGATGGTCCGATTCCAGGGTCCATCCGGGTGTGTGATCTCATGCTACGACCCGGACCACTCCCTTGAAGGTCAGACACTGGCGGAGGTGTCCGAGGCTAGGAATACCGACCCCATCACCACAGCGTTCGAGCTGCTGCAGGACGGCGAGGTGTCCGTGGTGCTCACGTCGATGTGCGATTCGGATGTCGACACGATCGCAGCGGGCGAGTTCATCTCGGTCGCATCGGACGGCATGTCTCTGCGCACCGAAGGCCCGCTGTCCGCAGGCAAGCCACACACCCGCAGTTACGGCACGAACGCCCGGTTTATCGAGCGCATGGTGCTTGAGCGAAATGTGGTAGGACTTGAAGAAGCGATAAGAAAGATGACCACCCTGCCCGCTCATAGACTCGGGCTGGAAAACCGGGGCCGCATCGCCCCTGGACAGTTCGCGGACATAGCGGTGTTCGACCCGGCGGCCATGAAAGAGCACGCCACATTTGCCGATCCCCACCAGTACTCGACCGGCGTTTCCACGGTCCTGATCAACAGGAAAATTGCGTTGGACGGGGGCATGCCGACAGGTACAACCGTGGGACGAGTTATACGAGACAACGCCGGTTAACCCCGCATGCTCGGAACGACAAAGAAACCTTTTTTGCGTGCCGGCATCGTATGCGTGAGAGTCCATCAAACGGTTTCCAAGGATGTGTGCCGACCATCCCCGCCCGTGGCACACTGCCACCGTCACTGTGGCGTGAGGGCAAGCCGAAATCATCGGCATTAACCCGGCAACTTGAGTCCGAGAACAGCAGGCATAGCGCTTGATTTTCTACGAAGACCCGGAGGAAGAAAAAGGCTCCTTAAGGCTGCGGATATTCCGCAACCTTCTTCTGGGCTGGGCAATGTTTGTCGCCCTCTCCGGTATCTCCATAATCTCCCTGCTGATCCTGTTCCCGCCTATGGAAGCGATCTACCAGTCCATAACCGGGAGCAGTTGCGAAAGCGGCCCTCCCCATCAGGCCACGATCGATATCGGTGACGCCACACTTCTGCGGGTTATCGGCGATCGCGGTGATCTCTCTGTCATCGGGAGAGCGGAGCAAACCACTATTGAGATCGAGGGACGCACCTGTGCGGGGCTCGATTCAAAGCGCCACCTCGAATCCATTGTCTTGAACACCTCGATCATCGACTCCGGCGAAATCCTCGTGACGGTGATATTGCCTGCCGGGGTGGATGACATACGTATGGACCTTGAGATCATCGTTCCCGAAGACTTCCCCCGGGTTGAAGTCGCTAACACCGATGGATCGGTGTACATATCCAATATCCGAAACCTGCAGGCCGCCATCGGTTACGGAAATTTTGATGCGACCGGTATCGGCGGTACCGTCAACGTCCTGGGACTTGAGGGATCAATGTCGTTGATCGATATCGACGGCGACGTGAACGTATCTCTCATCGAGGGATACGGCGAGGTAGACCTCTCGAGAATTGGTGGCAATGTCGTAATCGACGACAACCAGAGCGGACCCGCAAGGATTTCTGACATCGGAGGCGATGTGACGATAGGTAGCGCCGGTTACGGGCATCTCACCGTCACCGACATCGCCGGAGATCTCTCCGTGGATAAAAACCCGGGTGGACACATCATCGCCGAGGAGATCAATGGCTCGGTCGATATTCCCGGAAATGAGGAGCGGTCAGGGACATGACTCAATGTATCGCATTTAGCAACGTCAACGTAATCGACGGTCTTGGCGGCGTTATCCATTCAGCTACGGTGATCGTGGACGGTGCGAGCATCGAGAGCATCACGCCCGGCGATTCAGGCGCCTTGCCCGACGATGTTCAGGTCATCGACGGCAATGGCGGCTGGCTCATGCCCGGCCTCATCAACTGCCACGACCACCTGTGCAATAAGTGGCTGCGAACCACGCCCGCAGGCGACTACACCACGGGGCGACTGAGTCGTTTCCACCAATCCCCTGCCGCTCATGCTCTGGAGGCGGCCGGGAACGCTGCCGAGGAGCTGCGCCAGGGCGTCACCACCGTCCGCTAACTGGGCGGACCCGGGATGGCCATCGGCCAGGAGATGTTCACGGACGTGGACATCCGGGACGCCATCGCTAACGGCCAAATCCCCGGCCCTCGCGTGATCGCAAGCCGCATGATGATTGCCAAGACGGGTGGCCACGGAACGCCCTGGTATGGCGTGCGGGAGGCCGATGGCCCGGAAGAGATCAGGAAGGCAATCCGTGAGCAGATCAAAGGCGGAGCTGATTGCATCAAGGTGATGAGTACCGGCGGGCTGGCCAACTACCCGCATGAGAGCCCTGATATCGATGAGTACACGCGGGAGGAGCTAACCGCAGCCGCCTCGGAAGCACACCGCTTCCACAAGCTCATCACCACCCACGCCATGTCTGATTCCGCCGTCAGGAGCGCAATCGAGGCCGGGATAGACAACATCGAACACGCATTCCTGGCGACAGCTGACGGTGTGAAGGCCATGGCGGACGACGGCGTGTCTTTTTGTGCCGACGGCGCGTGTCTCTCTTGTTATGTCCCGTCACGCTCCACCCGAACTTGCCAGCCTGCTTGAGAGTGCTGCCCACAGGGACCGGATCCTGGAGGCTGTCGATTTGGGCGTCCCGGTCGGAGTCGGAACGGACTCCAGGTTTACGGTGCTTGAGGAGATGGAGACGCTCGTAGATTACGGCGTGCCTGTAGAGACGGTTCTTAAAGGCGCAACCGGCACAGGAGCCGTAATATGCGGGCTGGGAGATTCCGGCGTAATCGCACCCGGTAAACGAGCCGATCAGTTGTTGCTACGCGCAAACCCATTGGAGGGGCTGAGATCAGCCTTTGAGCAACTAGAACTGGTCGTTAAAGCAGGAGAGATCGTGGTCGCATCAGACCGATCCGGCGTCCCGTTACGGCCGTTGACGCCGCCCGCCCTGCTCGCCTGAACAGCAAGTCTGGTCCAGCCAGAACCGAGGCTCAAGGCGTATCAATCTGCACGCTGAAATATTCGAAGGGCGCAGTTCCACGGCAGCGTTACCCGCCGGGTTGGTGCTTCGCGACCAGTTCAACCACGATCGGATCGAACTGGTCGTCGAGTGGTTTCTTGGCATCGAAAAGGGCAATCGCCAGGTGGGTCTGTTTCAGAAGCCGGTCGTAATCCTCGGTCGCTCCATGCGACCCTTCAAGGTCGTTAAAAAGCTCGTCCAGGTCGGACTTCTGAAACAACGATGCGCTCCTGTTTATGAACTGCCCTGGATAAAAGCCCAGCACGTTTGGAATGAACCAAACGTGCTGGGAAAATCTCTTACTCGTCTCCGATTGTTGTCGTCCCTTTGGCGAGAATTTCCTTCAGCTCCTTCAAGAACGCCGAAGTCTCGTCCGCCGTTGGTCCGTCGCCGTCTTCAACCTTGTCTTTGAACTGGGCGAATAGCCACTCGTCCTTCGTCCCCTGAGGGAACTCGAACAGACTTCTGTCGAATGACGGAAGCTCTCCCGGGCCGAAGTAGCCTTTGTCGCGGAGTGAGAACCCTTCCAGGTTATCCGTGCCTTTGCCAAGCACCTCACCCTCCTCAACCCAGTGATCCATAACCGGCTTCATGCCATAGCGCTGGATCGGGCAGACCTTCATGCAGACGGCACAGCCCTCATATGTGGACATGACCGGTCGGCATCGATCGTAGATCAGCTTGTTCTTCTCTACGCCCCGGTACCACACCTTGTCACGCATGATCGCCCGCGCCGGGCACCTGTCCGCGCAAACCAGGCATTCCTGGCAGAACTTCTGGACACCGTAATCCACCGGGTCGTCGTAAGTGAGCGGCGCATCGGTCGTGATGATCGCAAGTCGGGCACGTGACCCGAAATGCGGCGAGAGAAGCTGGCCGTTGGCGCCCAACTGGCCCATTCCCGCTTCCACGAACATCGGCAAGAACGGCGCGCTGTTGTCGTTCGGGCTATGCACCTGTGCGTGGTATCCAAATGACCTGATGAAATCTGCCAGCGCGAGACATTGCTTATTTTCAGTCTCGTATGTACCGAAGTGGGCGTACTCCGCTTCAAGACTTGGCAGGCTCTGCGTCTGGGCGTAATCCTGTTCCAGCGCCACACAAATAGCGCCCTGGAACTTCACCCATTTCTTTTTACTTGCAAAAGCGTACCGACGGTCATATCGGGTGAATCCGACATCGCCGAATCCAAGTTCGTACGATTTCCTGCGGATATCTTCGGTAATATCCCGGCCCACTGGTTCTACAGTCGGCTCGATATCCCCGGTGACCGCGGCGGCGGCCACTAACGGCGCGTTCGCCTTTTCATGGAGTTCCCTGTACTCGAAAACCTCGGGCGTATACACGCTCCAGGACCACTCACGGTCCGCGGCTTTCTCGATGTTTTGAGTTTCCAGCGGGTACTCACGACTGTAAAAAGAGACGTCTTTTTCAATCTGGGGTATCCCGGGAACACCAGCAATATCCTCGGCCACCGGGATCTCAATTATTGGATCCTCGAGCCTCGTGCCAGTGCGCCGCACGACGTGATGGACTTTCTTCGGCATATGGAACTCCCTCCTCAGGCGTCATGAGCACTATATCGCGCAACCGCCAATAATGTGTATTAAACGGTGCCAGCACGGGGGAATTCTTCGTATTTCGCTACTCCATCATGCAAATAACGACCAGATCCAACGCGGGCCGACAAACTGGTGACGCCGGGAAACTCCGATAGCGTGTAGTTCGTTAGAGGGATTGAATTGCGACGAGTTCGACGTATCCGTGTTGTCCGCCGTAGAAGGCGTACTGGTACCGCGCCCGATGCCGAACCCAGAAATCCAAAGATCGAACCGGGCAGTGTTTATAGAGCTGTTGCCGGCGAGATATCAGATGGGATTTCCCTGGTCAAGGCGGAATCTGCTCCCACTCGACGGCGAGCCGTACTCCCCATAAGCGACAAGTATCTTTCTTCGGTAGTGGTCGGGGTTCTCGGAAGGCCCAGATTCCGCGAATGGTTGTGCCGCGTACTAAACCTCACCACCGGCGTCACGCTGGCATTTGAATGTGAGGGACCGGTTAC
>Ga0114999_10002797_pt1 | contig 22458 bp, 17 predicted proteins | sample ArcticOcean_MG_C_3_FD_89820 | JGI IMG/M metagenome (GOLD analysis project Ga0114999, IMG submission 89820) | Marine microbial communities from western Arctic Ocean - ArcticOcean_MG_CB8_126 | ecosystem: Environmental > Aquatic > Marine > Oceanic | place: Arctic Ocean: Canada Basin | collected...
GATACTCGAAGAGATCGGGGACCTCAACTTCCACGGGCAGGCACTCTCGGCCGAATTCGCCGAAAAAGCACTCGCCCAACTGTAATCACTCCACACACAACGACTCACACAACGACTCACACACGACACGCTCCTGCAGATCCCCTACCTGACGGAACCGCGACGATGGCGATTGGAGACAGAAGCGGCCTGGCGCCCGGCGGAGCGACCCGCGATGCGTTTGGCCAGGCACTGCTGGCACTCGGCGAACGTTTTCCTGACGTGGTCGTCGTCGACGGGGACGTCGGCAATTCGACGCGAACCGAAGCATTCGCCAAGGCATTTCCCGATCGAGCCTTCAACGTGGGGATCGCCGAAGCCAACATGGTCAGCATCGCCGGTGGACTGGCCTCATGCGGCAAGACTCCCGTCGTCGCCAGCTTTGCAGCATTCCTGCTCTGCAATGCCTACGACCAAATCCGCATGTCGGTCACTTTCCCCAACCACAACGTCAAGCTCGTCGGCTCGCACTCGGGAATCTCGATCGGCGAGGACGGGCCCAGCCAGATGGGAATCGAAGACGTGGCCCTGGCCTGTTCGCTGCCAGGCATGACCGTGATCGTGCCCTCCGACGAAACCTCAACCGCCAAGGCCACCGAGGCCATGCTCGAACTGGACGGGCCCGTCTACCTCAGACTGGGGCGGCCGACAGTGCCTCGGATCTATGAAGACGACTCCGAGTTCATCATCGGCCGAGCCAACCAGCTGCGAGACGGCGATGACCTGACGATCATCGCCAACGGCCTGATGGTCGCCATCGCCCTCGACGCGGCCGCCGAACTGGCCGATTCGGGCGTCTCGGCTCGAGTCCTCGACATGCACACGGTCAAGCCGATCGATGAACCCGCCGTCGCGGCGGCCGCACGCGAGACTCGAGCCATCGTCGTCGCCGAAGAACACTCGGCCAATGGCGGACTCGGAAGTGCCGTCGCCGTTGCGGTCAGCAAGAGTGCTCCGGTGCCGATTGCCTACGTCAATACCGGCGACTGCTACGCCGAAAGTGGCGACGCCGACGGACTGCTCAAAAAATACGGACTGACGGCTGAACGGATTGTCGAAGCGGCCCTGGGCGTCAAGGCGAACTAGTGGACCAGGAACGGCCCGGCGTGATCCAGTATCGGCACTACCGCAACAACGACCCGCCGCAAGTGCTGGCGCTCTGGAATGCGTCCGCATTCGAACGCGGCGGTGCCTCCGAAATCTCCCTCGACCTGCTCGACCTGCTGCTGTTCTCTCTGCCCTACTTCGATCGACGTGGCCTCATCCTCGCCTGCGAAAACGAACAACTCGTCGGTATGGTCCACGCCGGTTTCGGCTGCAACGAACAGGGCACCGACCTCAATACCCAGGACGGAATCATCTGCCAACTGCTGGTGCACCCCGAACGACGACGACAGGGGATCGGACGCGAATTGATCCAACTCGCTCGCACATACCTGACCGAACGGGGTGCCACCACGATCCACGCCGGACCCGGGCCGGGACGAGACCCGTTCTATTGTGGCCTGTACGGAGGCAGCGAATCAGCCGGGTTCCTGGCAACCGACCAGGGAGTCCCAGAATTCCTCACAGCCTGCGGATTCGACTCCGGCGATCGCTTTGCTATCTACCAAAGACCACTGGAACTCGACACCACAGAAGCCGTAGACCTCCGCTCCGCTCAGTGGAAACGACGAATACGGATCGATATTTCCGCTCAGAACAACGACGGCAACTGGTGGTGGAACAACCGTTTCGGCCGACTCGACTACGTCTGCTTCCGATTGCTCCAGAAGGACGGCGACGACCTGCTCGCCTCGCTGACACTCGTCGGACTCGACCAGTTTGTCCCCAAGTGGAACTCTCGAGCCATCGGCCTCACCGACATCCACGTCGTCGAACACCACCGTCGACAAGGACTCGGACGACTGTTGATCACCGAAACACTCAGACGGCTCAAACAGGAAACCATCAGCGTCGTCGAAGCGCACGCGACAGAATCCGACGACCCTCTCGCCGGACTGCTTGCCAAATGCGGCTTTCAAAGAATCGACGCCGGAACCCAATACCGCTCGGTTTGACTCGATCCCAATCCGCTACGGCACCTGGTCGTTGCCCCGGTCAACCCGAGTGTCCTGGATCCCCAGCAACGGGTACACCTCGATCACCGTCCGAGCCATGTTCGTCCACTTCTCGAACGACATCGAGTTCAGGTAGTTACCACGCTCCTCAAGAACGTAGATGCCGTCGGTGAGCGTCTGGCAGGCTGCGGTGAGACAGACCCCGATGTGAAGTCCTCCAGCAACCGGTACTGTGACCGATAGTCACGTTTGGACCAACGCCACAACACGACAAAGCCGACGGCGTGCACGGTGGTCAGGCCGCAGATGACATGCGAAATGGTCCCCGGAAGGAATTCCATCACCAAGTTCATTGGCTCGCTCGTTCCAGGACAAACAACGCACTGTCAGCCCGCAGGTTGGCCCACCAGGCCCGCTCGACAGGCCGACCTCCGATGATCGGGATTTCCCGAACGACCGTCACCCCCAACTGATTGACAAGATCACGGATGTCGTGCATCGAACAGACATGCAGGTTCGGCGTATCGTACCACTCGTATGGCAACGAGTCAGTCACAGGAGCACGACCCTGCTGGATCACCTTCAATCGGATCCGCCAATGACCGAAATTCGGAACGACCACCAACGCCCTCCGTGCCACTCGCAACATCTCACGCAAAACTGCCGTCGGATGATGGACCTGCTGAAGCGTCTGACTCAACACCGCCGTGTCGAAACTGTCGTCGGGAATATCGCCGAGTCCCTGGTCGAGATCGGCACGAATCACCGACAACCCGCGACCGATCACCGCCGTTACCTCCGCTTCGCCCAACTCGACCCCCATCACTCGACAGCCGCGTTCGGTTCGCAATCGCTCCATCAATCGCCCGTCGCCACAACCGAGGTCGATCACCCGCGACCCGTCGTCGACCTGCTCGAGCAACAACTCGTCGATCATCTCGGAATCCGGACCAAGCATGCTGTGTCGAGTTGCACTCATGATGGACCCCGCACCAACTCGAGCGTCTGCTCCAGAAACGGTGCCACCACTCCCCTCAGCTGCTCGTGCTCGATCAAAAACGCATCATGCCCATAAGGACTTTCGAATTCGATCATCGTCACGTCACGCTCGGCCGATACCATCGCCGTGACCACCTCGCGACTCTGACTGCTCGGAAATAACCAGTCGGTGCTGTAACTCACCACCAGAAACCTCGCGTCCCCTCGACCCAGTGCATCCGACAGCGAACCGTGAGTGGTGGCCAGATCGAAGTAGTCCATGGCCCGAGTCAGGTACAGGTAACTGTTGGCGTCGAATCGCTCGACGAATTGTTTTCCCTGGTGATGCAGGTAACTCTCAACCTGGAACTCCGTTTCCTGTGCCAAATCATACGCCAGCCGATCACCCTCCTGAAGTCTCCGGCCAAACTTCATCTCGATCGATGCTTCCGAGAGGTAAGTCACATGAGCCACCATGCGGGCCAGAGCGAGTCCGAAGCGAGGCAGTTGGTCGTGCGAGTAATAATCGCCGTCATGAAAAGCCGGATCCACCAGGATCGCTCGACGACCGATCGCGTTGAAGGCGATGCCTCGAGCCGACAGCTTGGCGCCCGAGGCGAGGACGATGGCCGAATGGATCGTGTCCGGGAACCGAGCAGCCCACTCGAGCACCTGCATCCCGCCCAGGCTGCCGCCGATCACCGCCAGCAATCGGTCGATCCCCAGTCGCTCGATCAACGCCCGGTGAACCGTCACCATGTCGTCGATCGTGATGAACGGAAAGTTCAGACCCCAACGAGTCCCCCCGTCGGGCGACTCGTCGCCAGGACCGGTCGTGCCCTGACAACCACCCAGCACGTTGGCACAGATCACGAAATAACGATCGGTGTCCAAACCCTTGCCAGGTCCGATGAAATCGTCCCACCAGCCAGGCTTGGTCGACAAGGCTCCGTGGTGGCCGGCGGCATGAGCGTCACCGGTCAGAGCGTGACAGACGAAAATCGCGTTGTCGCGCTCGGCCGACAATGTCCCGTACGTTTCGTACGACACCGTGATATCGCCCAATTGACCACCACCGGCCAACGTCAACGAATCCGGCGGCGAAAACAGCCGCAGCGCATTCGTCTCAACCAAACCCACAGACCCGTCGCCGGGAGTTCCTGTCGTGGTGAATTCAATCGCCATCGGTTCAAAGACGCTCGTCCTGGGGCCGGGGACCGGGGCCTGCTAGTTGCCGCTTGCCGGAGTCGTCTTGCGAATGTCGTCGATCTTGATCTTGAACTCGCGGATCTTCGACTCGTCGAGATGCTTGGCCAGCAATGTCCGAGCATCGCGGCATAAAGTGCGAATGCGGTTAACTGCCACGCGGTCCCGGTTCGCCTGAGCTGCCTCGACGGCAGAGAACTCGATCCCGTCGATCTGCACCTCGAATGTCCGCAATGCCGGCAAGTCGTCGATCGCTCGCAGGTGCGAGTCGACCTTGGTCCAGTCCGGAGGCTCGGCTTCGGCCGATCGCTTGGCCAATGCCATGTGAACCGCACGACGAGCAACCGTTTCGATTAATTCACCCTCCAACCGCGTCACGTGACCCTCGACGCCGAGTCGAGCCGAATCGTCCGGCAACATCAAGGACGTCTCGATCTCGCGGCCGGGGACAAACGGAACCCGAGCCAGCACGCTGTGACCACTCATCACATACATCCACACCAATGGCATCTTCGGGTCGACTGCAATCTCGACCCGGCCGGTACGATCCGAAAGCAACCGACGTGGCTCGGACACCTCGACCCGCTTCTTCTTCTCCTCGTCCCCCTCACGTGTCCCCTCATCCGGAGCCGCCGTCGATGCCGCCCTCTTGGTCAATCGACGCGGCAACACCACCACGCGGTGGCCGATCAACGGCCGCGAAAGATTGCCTCGAGGCAATAGCGTCAATCCAGTGGACGACAGGACCGAGTCGATTCCCGATGCCATCAACTTCACACCACGGCCTCCACCTTGTAACGGATTCCTGAGCGCCGTCGCCACCTCGCAACGCGCCGTCGCACGCTTCACCTCGGCCACCTTCAGATACGTCCACGTCAATGGCTGGATTCGCTCGACCACCCAAGTCTTGCGGTTGCGATAACGCAGGAATGGCGCCAACAGATCGCCCGGCTTCAACTGAGCCGAATCAGGATCGGACACCGGGTACTCGCCGGCACGAACCTCGATCTCGACCTCCTTCACACCCCCCACCGTGATGTCGACCGTCGCACCAAACATGTCGCGGACCACGCGACCGATCCCCGTCGACAACCCTCGCCGATCGTACTCGACTTGCTGCCGAGGCAACTCCAGACTGCCAGTCGTCCGGTTGAAAGGACGACCGGCCACGTCGAATCGAGCTCCCGTGCGGTTCACTGTCACCAACATCACCCGGTCCCAGGACGTGGCCGCATATCGCGACTGCAATCGCTCGGCCACCACGCGATCCAAACCCGAAACCGAAGTCGGAAACAACCAGTCGTTGATCTCGACCCGGATCACCCACGTCTCGCCAATCGTTCGCTCCAATACCGTCGCCACACCACGCCGTAACGCCTCGATCGATCGACGTGTCGTCAACGGATCGGTCGCGACCGCCAGCGAAACCAACACCCGGTAGGGGATCTTGCGAGGCTCGATCTTCAGCCGGTTCTCGACCGTCTCGACTCGGTCGATCCCCGACACCACCTCGGTCACCCGGGCCCTTTGACCTAAATCTCCGATCGCACCAGTCAATTGGGCCGATCCCGAATCGAACGTTATCTTTACGGCGTACCCGTGTAAACCAGCCGCTCGCAATGCCACCCTAATCGACTCGATCGTCCGAGCATCCTCGGCCGCCGCCGCCTCGGCCGTCTTCGGTGCCATGTCCACAGACTCCGGCTCGGAATCAGCCGACACCTTCTTGGCCTCGGCCGCTTCGCCGGACTTGGCCTTGCCCGCTGACTTGGCCTGACTCGTCGACTTGACCTTCTTGCCCGCTGACTTGGACTTGGCCGTCGACTTCGTCGTCCGGCTGGGCGCGGCGGTCTTGGTCCGCGGTTGACCGTTTCCAACACCAGAAACCAGCAGCACAAGACCGACAGCGACCAGCGTCAGCCAAAATGGCCCGCGAGACGGGATCCAGACGATTCGTGAGTCCAATGGATGTGTCATCGAGACGGGGTCGGTCGGGGTTTTGCGTTCAGAAGTCTTGCAATCAGGGTTTCGGGTTGGGCAGCACGTCGGTCGGGATCCGCGACTGGATACTCCAGCGTTCCAGGCCCTGGTAGGGCGACAGTGGTGCGGGAGGGAAGCCGCGGATGTTGCGAGGCACGATCATCACCTCCTGCACCTCCCACAACGGCAGCATCAGCACCTGTTCTTGAATATGACGATGCAACCGTTGTAGCACGATGACCGCCGCTTGAAAGTTCTCGGCCCGATCCAATTCGATCAACTCCTGCCGCAACCAGTCAGGCAGGTGCATCAGATCGGCAACCCGGGCCAGCGGTTGCATGGTCAGAAACGGCCAGAGATCGACAACCGGTTCGGTCATGTGAAGGGTTCGGTAGGCCAGATCCCAGCCAACCGACTCCTCGGTCTGCTCCATCTCGACAATCTGCACGTCGATACCAACCCGCTTCCATGCCTTGACCAGTGCAAGCGCCGCCGCCCGAACGATCGGTTCGCTCGAACAGACCATCTTCAACGGCGGCACGCTCTTGCCGCCCAACCTGCGAGCCGCCACCGAAGCCAGCGACAGAGCAAGAATGAAATCGTGTTCACGCGGAGCCAATTGCTGCGAGTAGGCATACGAGGCCCTGGGAAACGGTGCGGTCACGACCTGTCCGCGAGCCCGTTCCGGTTCGCTCAACACACGAGGATCCCGGAGCACGGTTTCGGACAGGACTTTCGGGCGATCGACGGCAAACGCCAAAGCTCGACGCAGTTCACTGTTCCTCAGAGGCTTGCTGCGAGGGTTGAACTGGATCACATGAGTGGTCGGTACGGCGTAAGGGACCACGTGGAACTGCTGCTGCAACCGCTCGTTGGTTTCAAATGTCCGGATGTGCCAAGCTGGCAAACGGGGCAACACTTCGAATTCGCCTCGAACCAGTCCCTGCAGTGCCAGCAGGTACGAGTCGTACTGGATTTCTCGAACCTCGGCGACGTGGTATTCACGTATCCCCTCGGGTTCGGGAATCTCGCGGCGGTACACCGCGTGACGGGCCCCTCGATCGTGAATCCGAAAACGCCTCGACAGCAACCTCTGACCGTCCTGATCTCCGGAAGCACGGCCCATCACCGGCAACCGCAACAACGCCTCGGGGCTGACCGGTACCCGAGAAAACCGGACGACGAATTCGTGGGGCGAGCGGACCGAGAGCCCGCCGATGAACATTGCCAACCGCTCGTCGTACTGTGGACTGTCGGGATCGATCCGATCCGACAGCATGCTCACGATCGGATCGGCCGTCAAACCAGGCCCCGCCTGCCAGCTGGCCGGTCGAGGTCTCAGAGTAAACTCGACCTGTCGGCCCAGATCTGTTGGCTCGTATTGCTCGAAGTAATCGGTCTTGTAGTACGGAATGTTCTCGAAACGATCGACTTGGAAGAGTGTCCGAGTCAGCAGTTCGTGGTGGCGGCGGTCGGATTCGGTCGGGAACGGACACCTCGCCGGCGAACCGGCCAACCGGACGACTCCGACCGTCAATGTCTGAAACCGACCGGTGGCCGACGCGTAGACCGATCGAATGCTCGTCGCACCGGCACTCCGGATGTCGTCGGGCCAGAACCGAGCCGCCGCTTTAGCCAGGTTTGCAGCCACGTCGTGACGACCCGATCCGGTCGCCACCAACGATTGCTTCAACACGTCCTGCTGCTTGCCTTCCAGAGTCTTCTGCCACTTGACGGCCACCGGATGAGCCGGGACAAGATTCTGCAACCGGTCACGGATAAAAAACCGCGCCTTGCGGTAGTCCTTTCCGGCGACGGCCGCCGCGATCAACGGCTCGGTCGCTTCACCCGCCGCCTTCGTGAATCTTGCCGTCAGAGTCCGCCGGAACTCGACATAACGCTCGTCGGCAGCCTCGCTCGGAGTATCGGCAATCATCGCCTTCAAGTCGTCCAGGTACACGATCGCCGACTGCAATCGCTTCTGCTTGATCTTGGTTTCCGCCTCGAGCAACATCAGCCGGTTGCGACGATCCAGGTAGCCAGGCCAGAACTGTTCCTTCTTTCCCAACCGCCTCGGAGGCGCCACGCGCTCGAGAGCCAACAACATCTCGAACGCCGTGCGAAACTTCGACTCGTCCATCAACATGTCAATCCGACGCAGCATCAAGTCCTCGTGATGCACCACGTCCTTCAAAAAACGGATCGGCAACAGGTACTCCGGCTCGTCTGCCTTCGTTTCCGGCAAAACGATCGTCAGGAAATGCAGCCTCTGGAAGTCCAGCTGACCGTCTCGCCGCTCGGCCGGTGATTTGCCCTTGGGCCAGGCGGTGATCAACTGCTCCATCGCCACCTTCGTGAATGGCCGCGGCTTGACCGGCTCGCTGACAATCACCTCGTCCTTGATCGTCACCACCCAACACAATGGCTTGCCCTGCAACAAGGTCGCCACGTCGGGTACCTGCATCTCCTCGAGCTTCGGCAACGGCTTCTCCTCAGCAGCCGGTTCCATTGGCGGTTTCGATGGCTCGGCCGGTTTGGCCGGTTGAGCAGCCGGTTGAGCCTGCAGCTCGGGCCACGCAACCGCGAACCCGCCGAACACCAGGCCCATCGCCATGCCAAGAACAAATCGTCTCAGATGCATCTCACTCACCTCCCGATCCGCCCGAGGCGTCCGATGTGTCTTGAGCCAAAAGCGATTCGACGCGGTAGAGCGTGCCGTCGATCGAGGTGACCAGGATCTTCTTGCCAAAACGACGCGGACCCAACGCCACCGGTTGACCCAGGTCGACCGAACGACCGATCGTCCCGTCCACCGGATCAACCACAATCACGCGACCGTTGTCCAAGGCCAACAGCATCCGGCCGTCGACGATCAAAGGAGACCCGGCAACCGAATGGCCGCCGGTGTCGATCGTCCAAAGCACCTTGAGATTGTTGGCAAGGTCCAGGCACACCAGTTGCTTCTGTCCGGTTTCCACCACCACGCGATTCTCCACACCCCACGGCCCGGCCGTGGGCGGACCGGGCAAGTCGGTGGTGGCGGCCACCTGGAGATCCGCGGCCCCGAGCACCTGCAGCTTGCGATCGGATGTCGCCAGGATCACCTTACCCTGGTGCAACAGGGGATCGCGGTCCAACGGCGCAGCCAATCTCAGGGTGGCGATGGGATACAGGTGCGGAGCAGGAGCCGTGCGGTACTGCAACCTCACCAGGTCGCCTCCATCATCGAGTACCAACAGGTGCTTGCTGTCCACCGCCACCGTCTTCTGCCACGCCCGCTTCTTGCCATCCGAAACCGGAGCCGGAAACTCTCGAGCCGGCCCCTGGCCAGAACTGCGAGCCAGCAGCTTCAATCGACCCGGCAACGGGGCCACGATGCCTCCCTCGATCAACACCGGAGCCGCCTCCAAGGCCTCCTTCTGGAGATCAATCTCCTGCTCGATTGTGCCGACGGTATTGAGAATCCACATCCGCGCTGCCGGCAAACCGCACCAGACCACAACGCGACCGTCACCCAGCCGAGCCGATGACAGCGGAGTCGCCAGCCCGACCGGCAATCTCAATTCGCCCTCGATGTTGAACTTGAAACCCGCCGTGTCGAGTTCCCTGTCGCGGACATGGAACAATCCACCCGTCTCGGTCAGACACAGCAACAGCCCGTTGCTCATCGGCTGACACTCCAACAACCCGCAACCTACGACGGTTCGCCAGTGAGTCATCATCCGAGGCATGGCGTCTCGCTCGACCCGAGTGAAGACGACCGATGCGGAATGAGTCAACCGGCGGCCGACGAACAGCTGGCTGCCGATCGACTGCAACGGCTGTGAACTCAGGCCGTCGGCAATCCGGTTCGGGTCGACCTTGATGCTGTCCGTCGTCAACTGGAACCGCTGCAGCTTACTCGATGCCATCCACAACAAACCGCCTGGACCAACCGACAAATGGATCGCTCCGGCATGAGGCGTCTGGACCTGGTGAGAGCCAACGGTCGTCAACGCGTCGTTGTTCGGGTCGTCCGAAACAGTAAACGCCACCAACCGCTCGCCGCTGATTGGCACGAACAAGTCGCGGCCTCGCAAAATTGCACCGTCGCGCACATGACCCGAAACTCGCACCTCCGCCACGACCGCCAATTGCGACCCGTTCCCCGCCAAACGAACTACTCGCAAACGACAACTCTCCAACCGGTCGTTCTCGACCACCACCAACTGGTTGCCATCCGCCGACGACGCACTCCCCTCGGTACCCTCAGCCTTCAACGCGCCAGCTTCGCCAGACGCGGCGGCATCAGCGTTCTGAGGCAAAAGCACCAAGGCGCCCATCGACAGCATCGGAGACTCGATCGAACCAGCCGGATGACCCAGGTACGACACCGCCTCGCAGGCAAAACTACCCATGTCGATCGTGTAGATGACCTCGCGATGACCAGCCACCACCAATTGTTTGCCCCCGGAAAACAACACCGGTGGAGCGGTGATCGGCTGCGAGAATGACAGTTCAGCCGATTGGTTCAGGTCCTCGAGGCTCACCTTCGACAAATAACCCCGACCATTCGATTCACTCACCACGTAGGCCTGCAATCCCACCACCAATGGCGGACCCACAACCCGCTGGCCGGCGACCAAAGGCAACCGCCCAAGCACCGTGCCGTCCTTCTGACTCAATAGAACCAACTCGTGACGGTTCGTATCGACCAGCAACAACCCCGGCTCGGCCGTCGCGACCGCCATCGGAGAAAACGGAAGATCCAAACCGACAATGCGTCGCCAGGTGGGATGACCGGTGACGGTGTCGATCCCGTAAAAACAATCGCGGCCAATCACAAACACCGTTCGCCCCTCCGACTTCTCGTCGGTGCGAACCCGAGTGTTGAGTGTCAACGAGAGCGACGCGATACTCGTGGATTGGACAGCCGTGGGCTTGGCCGATCGGACGGTCGTGTCGGAAAGGATCCGGGTTTTTTCCAACGTGAGAGCATCCTGCAGACGACTCTTGAGCTTGGCTTCATTCTTGAACTCGCTGTAACGAGTCAGCAGCTTCCGCCTCTCGATCAACACCTCCATCGGCTTCTTCGCTTCCAGCGACGTGGCGATCCGGGCCAGTCCGGCGTCGAGGACTTCCTGCCTGAGCAGCTTGGCGGTGGCGATCGTTCGGGCCTGCCCCATCCGAACCTGGTCGGTGTCGAATAGAGCCTCGTCGGTCTTGTATAGACTCAACTTCCGCCCCGCCTCCTCACTCAACTCGATCAACTCGCGACCCTTGGCCGTGTCGCTCAACGACTCGCCCGCCTCGGTCGCACAACCGATCGCAATACTGACGACGGTGTTGAACAAATACAGTTTTCTCTCGGGCTCGTAGTCCTCGTAGTCCTGGCACTCCTTGCGGTAACGATCTATCGCCGTCAACGCCTCGGCCCACTGCTTGGCACCACCCAACTTCGATTCGACACGCGACTGGTTCACCAGAAACGTCGCCCTGGGCGAAAACTCGTCGTTGTTCGGATACAGCTCCAGAAACTCCTCGAGATGGGCGATCGCCTGCTTGTAACTCCCCTCCTCAACCTCCGCCTCGGCCAACTCGAACAGACCCTCGACCGTGTTCCGTGAAAACATGAAGTAGAAGGTGGTCGAGGCGAGCAGCAAGAAGACCGCGAATCCGCCGAGAAACAAGACGACCGGCGACTTCAATGTTTCCTGGTCACCAGGCCGACGAGCCATCGGCTTGAGTCTCTCGGCCAAACCCGGACCCGGATCGGCCTGAGTACCCGCACCAGACGGCTCGGACGACAACTCCTCTTCCTCCGATCGGCTTCGCGACAACACCTTCTGCCCAGGCATCGGCACCACCGCTTCTTCCTCGTCGTCCGAATCGTCCAAGCCGCCCGTGTCGTCGCCGAAATCGTCGTCATCGTCAAAGATCTGGTTGATCGGATGCTCGGACCGTTCGGATGCCTCGGCAGAACCCGATTCATGCCGCGGCCGCTTGCGCTTCCCCGTCGATTTCGACTTCGGCCGCGAGGGACTCTCCGCAGTCGCTCGCTCCTGCCTCACCTCCGCCGGCAACCGAATCTCCTCGGCTTCCTCCTCATCATCCACCGCTCCCACCCCGGCATACCCCGCCGGTGCTTCACCCGCATCGAGCGGTTTGAGACTGATTTCGTCTTCGGATGTTGCCAGAGGAATGAAACCCTCGGAACTGTCGCCCGAATCGCTCGCGGACGACTCGGCCACCAACCGGATGTCGATCGACCCGACCCGGATCACATCGTCACCGACCAGGTTCGTCTCTCGAACCAGCTGCCCGTTGACCTCAACGCCGTCGAGATTGGCCGCCTTGAGTTGCCAGGCCGATCCGTTCCATGACAGTCGACAGTGCAGGGGTGCCACGTCCTCTTCGTCGATCTGGACCTCGCACGAACCGGCACTCCCAATCGAGATCGACTGTCCGGGGTCCAGTGGCCGAACTTCGGTGTCACCAGAAAGGTACTGAATCTCGAGTTTCATGGTGTGCATGGTATGTCGGTCCGCTGCCGCTTCGTGAATGAGGCCGCCATCAAGGTGTCCTAGCCGCCACGGGTTCCCAATCGGATCCGCTGCATCTGCACCTCGTTGCCCGCATCGACAACCCGGACGACCGTTTCGTGTAATGAGTTTTCATGAGCGTCAATCAGCATCTCGTTCTTGCCCGTCGACGCCAGCATCGACGCCAGATCGGCGTCCAAAGGAATCCGCTCGTCGTCGATCGAGATCGAGTTGTCCTCGTGGATCTCCACGATCACGCACTCGTCCTTGAAATCCTCCAACTGCTTCGGCTGCACACTCGCCCCCTCGTCCTCAGGACTCGGAGGCGGAAAGGCAATCGCCTTCTGCATCGTGAAACTGGCAGTGATCATGAAGAAAATCAAAAGCAGAAAGGTGACATCCACCATCGGAGTCAGATCCATGTCCTCGAACTCGGTCTGAGCACGCCGTAACTGAAAGTCCTCCTCGTCGTCCTCAACCACACCCGTCACACCCCCAAACAACAACGCACCCGCCGAAACCGGTTCGTCCGCGGTGGCTGCGGTGGCTGCGGTGGCTGCGACCGGATCCGGTGCAGGCTGATCAGTTGGACTCGAAACGACTTCAGGATCCGGTTTGGGCGTCTCGGGTGCCTCGGCCAAAGACTGCTCTGCCGGGGCAGCCTTCGGAGTGGGGATCTTCAATGCCGCCTGGCAGGCCGGGCAACGCACCTTCTGGCCAGCCTTACGGCTCGACACTGAAAGCACCTGCTGGCAGTCCGGACAACGGAATCGGATGGGCATGGGTGGTCGAGTCTTTACTTTATGTCGTGTGAAGTCTTGTCGAAACGCGAGCGATCTGGAGCAGGATCAGGGTTTGTCTTCGACTGCGATCGAGAATCTGGCTCCTTCGAATTCCTTGATCACGGCGTTGGCTTCGCGTGTTACTTTCTGAACAAAACCGTGTCGGACAAGGCGTTCGGCCTTGATGATCACATGCTTGCGTCCCTGTTGCATCCGAGACTGCACGTACGGACCAACCGTCTCGGGATCCTCGGTATGGTTCTTATCTTCGACGAGATTGATCAGCGGAGGATCACCGGCCGAAATGGTGATCAGGATGGCCGAATTGGCTTCGACTCCGAGTCCGTGGACCGAGGTCGGGATATCGAGAGCTTCGTCGGGCTGCATGGTCGAGGTGACCATGAAGAAAATCAGCAGCAGAAACGTGACGTCGATCATCGGAGTAATATCCAATTCGGCGTCGTACTCGCTCCGCTTCCTGCTGAAGGCCGCGTCGGGATCGCTGGTTTTCGTTCGGCTCGCCACGCTCAGGCTCCCTTACCGCCAGCTCGAATCGCGTCAAGATCGTCGACAAAGCGACCAATCTGTTCCTGGACACCATCCGAAAGCTTGCCAATGCGGACGGCAACCATCGCACCCATCACCACCATCGGGATGGCCACCGTCAAACCGATCGCGGTGGTGAACAACGCCACGCCGATGTCGTCGGCCAGCAACGATGGGTCGACACCCGACTTGCCCGCTCCAGCAATCGTCTTGAACGCGTTGATCATGCCTACGACCGTCCCCAACAGGCCCAGCATCGGAGCACTCTTGACCACCGTCGCAATCCAACCCGCTCGGTACTCCAGATCCGCCAACACCTCGGTCTCGAATCGCTCGGCCAACAACCGACGCAGCTTGTTGGAAGGACGGTCCAGATTCTCGATCGCCAGATGAACCAGGTTGGGTACCGCCTTGGACCAGTAACCCGGCGAATCGCACAACGCGGCCACCGCTTCACTGTTCCCAGTCGACAAACTCTCGTGAACCTCCTGCAAGAATGCGTCAGCCTGACCAGCCTTGGCGAACCGTTTCTGAGCAATCCGGCGGCTGACCATGATCACGGTAAAAACACCAAACAGGGCGGTGACCGCCAGTGTTCCGTAAATCACCTTGTCGGCGATCTTCAGGACGTCGTAGAGAACTTCCATGGTGCGTGGTTCTTGTTGAATCTGAAGGGAATGGAAAACCGTCGGTCTGCCGGGAATCTCCTCACGAGCACTCCTGACAGGCCGGACTCAATTCAGTAGGTTCGTCTCAATTCGTCATCTCAAGTAGGTCTGCCGAGTCACCAGGAAGCGGTAGCCGCCGCCTCGCTTGCGAACCGAAAACACCGTGCGCCGGATTGTCTTGACCTTCCGGTTGCGAAACTCCTTCTCGAGCGTCGCCAGCATGTTCTCGGTCTTGGTCGGATAGAAATGCAGGATCATCGCACCGCGTGAATTGATGCCGATCTTCTGGAACAGCTTGTGATCCGTCGTCCTCAGACTGCCACTCTGCCAGTTCATGTACAACCGCTTCTCGTTGGCACCCGTCTTCACCTCACGCTTGACCGCTCGCGTGCTGAAATTCCTGACGTAAACGAGTTTCTTTTGCGCGGGGAAGAGTGCTCCGAGTTCGATGCCGAAGAAGTCCAGTTGCTTGGCATAATCGTTGGTTGAACTACCCTGAGCAAACCGGATGAACCACCTCTGGTGCCGAGGGATCCCGCCCTCGCCCGGCCCCGAACCCAACGGCCGACTGCCGGTTCCGGCCTTGCTACCCACCTTGCCGCTGTTCTGAGCCTGAGTCTCAAATTGCTGCTCAACCTGCTCGGCCGCGTTGTCCGAGATCTCCACCACGTTCTCAAAAACCTCCTCGATCTCCGTCTCCTCCGTCTCCTCCTCCGTCAACGACGGATCCTCGATCTCCTCCTCGGGCGACTCGACCTTCAACGTCTCGTCCGGCTGGCCGTCCTCCTCACCACCAGCCAACTCGATCAACTCCATCTCCGCCGGCCCCACTTCCTCGGCCTGCACCGTCGACAGATACAACGCCAACGTGACAAACGTCGCAAAGATCAGGCCGATGACGATCGAGATCATCAGGCTCGAGACCTGCTCGTAACGAGTCACCTTCATCATCGGGCTGACAGCCGCTGCCGTGCCAGTAGCCGGCCGCGGACGACGAGGTCCCCCGGTTTTGGGTTTCGGTTGAGAAGACCTGCGTTTGGCCATCGGGACAGTCTGGGTCAGGTGGAAGGTGAATCGAGTGGGGCGTGGTCTGTGCGGCGAATCGAATGGTTCAGCGTCTCGAGGATCGGGACGGGTTGTTCTTATTGGTCGAGAAGATCAGTTCATCCAGATCGTCGCGGTCGCTGTAACGACGGAACTGGAAGTACCAGGCTCGCCAGTTGCTGCGAACCTGCTGTTGCCACAAGACGATGGCCCGTTTCTTCTGGTCCTCATTGGCCGTGTCGGGAAGACTGTCGACGGGATTGGCCGCCAAGGGACGGCCGCGAACAAAGATCCCACGCGGTTTTCGAGTCAAAGTGCACAAGGCGTTTCGGGCTTCCATCATGACGCCCAGGTCGTCCTCGGCCAGACCCTCGAGCAGCAGTGGGACGACCGAGAGATCTTCGCAGCGACCCAGTGCCCAGAACGCCGTCCGACGAATCTCACCGTCGCGGTGCCGGGCCAACACCTTCAGCCGGTCCTTCTGACCGATCAGCTTCTCACGATCACCGACCTGGACTGCCTCGACCAGAGCCTTCTGAGCGTCACCGGTGTCGAGCAGCTTGGGGTTCTCGAGTTCGGCCAGCAACTGGTCGATCGGCAATTCGACCTTCTTCTGCTCGACCCGACCATTCTTCTCCTCAACCAGACCCAAATCACCCGAAAGGCCTCGGCCACCAGCCTGCATGCCCGCTCCAAGTGCTGCGGGAGCTCCGAGCCGCTTGTTGAGAATTCGGGCGGTGGACTTCGTCAGGAACAACACCGCAAACGCAGTCCCCTCGGGCGTACCCTTCGTTGCTCCCTGAGCCGCACCCTGGCCCATCCAACTGCCGTCGGATTTCTGAGCCTGGACCAGGTGGGACGACCCATCGGCGTACCAGTCGCGGTTGCCGAACTTGTCGATCTCCGCCAAGGCACACATGCGTTCCAAACCGTAGAGATAGTAAAGCGGCCAAGCCTGCAGACCCTGAACGTCGACGATCGTGTAGTTGCGAGACAACCAGCTGGCCCCGCCCTTCACACTGCTGTCGATCGCACCCACCGCCAAACGGGCACCGGTCGGCTCGGGCTTCTGCGACTTCGGCTTGTCGGCCGACTTCTTGTTCTCGTCCTTAAGCTTCTCGAAATCGATCGTCTGCAAGACGCCAAACTTCGGTGCCCCCGAAGCCTTCGCCTGAGCCGCCTTCTTCTTGGCCTGGCTGCCCAACCCCTTGGCGTTGGGATGCAAGAACAATCGAGTCACCATCAGGCTGCCCGCTCCAGCTGCCGTCATGCTGTGACTGGGCTTCCGGTCCAAGTCGCCAGCGACACTCGCCGCCGGATGATAAGCAAACGCTCCACCACCATCACCCTTGAGCTGAGTCTTCACGTACCAGTTGGCGGCCCGGTTCCAGGCGTCCATCGGGACCTTCACGCCCGCTCGATCCGCAGCCCACAAACCGAGTACGGCGTACTGAGTGATCGACGTGTCGCCGTTGTTGTTCTTGGCCGGATAGTCCCAACTGCCATTAGGCAACTGCTCCTTGAGCAAGTACGCCACGATCGCCTCGATCTGGCTCCGGTACTTCTCGGCATCAGCCGCCTCGAGAGCCATCAAATCGACACCCGCTTCGTACACGAAGTGCTCGGGTGGCTTGTACTCACCCGATGACGACACCTTGCGGATGATCTTACCCAATACGACCGCGATCGCTGGATCGCTCGCCTTCACCTTCGCCTTGAGCATCGCGTAAACACACAACGCGTTGTAACCACCATACTGGTTCGCCGCCTTCGACCTCAGGTACGACACACCCTTGTCAATCGCAGCCTTGATCGGTGGGTCGTCAGGATGAGCCGCTCGGCAGGGCGAAGCCACCGCCGCACACAACAACACACTCGATACACCACAAACAAGCAGCAGCCGAAAACTACATAAGTCAACGCGCAGACTCGCCCGTCGGTCGTCCGACCTGTCCATCTCAGCCGCCTATGGGGATGTGAGAGAAGAAGAAGATGGGCCCGCATTTCCATCTTAGAACCGCGGTTTTTTACTGTCAACATGCCAAGATCACACCACCACGCACCAAGGGACTCGCTTGACACGACCCGATCACTTCGTAAACTCAATGGAGTTGAGACTGGATCTCAACTAAAAACGGCCTCCGGACGCTCTCAATCGACATCATGGCCACCGCCCTCGCACCCACAAAACGATCGACGACGCACCAACTGCCGGTTCTCCCGGAGTTGGGCGACGACCGAGTGGTTTGCCATTGCCTGAATGTCACGGCCGGTGACATCCGGTTGGCCAGCGAGACGGGTGACGTGGAAACGCTGCGAGCCGTGATGGTCGAAACCCGCGCCGGGACCGGCTGCACCTGCTGCCATCCGGTGATCCGACGCCTGCTCGATGAACCGGCGATCTCGTCAGCGACAAGCTAGCCGCCAATACGTACTAGTCGGCCGCTTTCTCTTCGCCCACCTGAGTCACCAGGTAGTTCTCGATCCCAAGCGTCTTGATCATTTCGAGTTGAGCCTCAAGCCAGTCAACGTGCTCTTCGGATTCGACCAGGATTCGCTCCAACAACTCCCGACTCCCACCATCGTTGTGCTCCAGACACAACGTGATCGCGTCGTTGTAGGCGTTCACGCCGCCAACCTCCAACGCCAGGTCATTCTCGAACTGCTCCTTCACGTCGTTGCCGACTCGAATCACGTCGTATCGGGAAATCTCCGGAGTCCCCTCCAGAAAAATGATCCGATCGATCAACATCTCGGCGTGCTTCATCTCGCCGATCGATTCCTCGAAATGCTTCGCCCCCAGCCGCAGAAACCCCCAGTTCTGACACATCTTCGACTGAACGAAGTACTGGTTGATCGCCGTCAATTCGATGGTCAGGCCACCGTTGAGTGCATCGATGACCGCGGCATTGCCTTGCATCAGGGTGTCTCCGTATGTCGTTTGTCTGTTGAACTTCGCTTCGAGGACTTGTCGGAACATATCCCACGGCGGGATTCTAGATCGCTCGCGCCACGATGGTAAAGTGCCCGACCCCCTGCCAGCGCCACTTTCGTCGAATTGACTTCCCGTCTCACTCTGCGACCGAGTCTCACCCCGATCCACTCTGACTGTCGAGATTCAGGTCCGAATCATCCAGCCCGGCGATATGTGGCAGGTAACGGTACTCGCCGTTGTAATCGAGCCCGTAGCCGACGACAAAGACATCAGGAATCCGAAAGCAGTGGTAATCGGGCTCCACGTCAACCTCCTGCCGGTCCGTCTTCCACAACAAAACCGCCGACCGCAAACTCAAAGGTTGATGCTCACCGATCGTCTCGAGTAACCTCTCGAGCGTGCGGCCGGAATCGAAGATGTCGTCGACCAGCAACACGTCCCGACCCTCGATATCGTCGAGCAACTGCCCGTCCACCTCCAACTCACCCCCTCGCGTCGCCGACCCCCGATAACTGGACGCTCGGATCAGAGAAATCCTCAGCGGGAGATTCATCGCGCGGACCAGGTCGGCCAACAACATCACGCTGCCCGTCAGCACGCCGACAACCGTCAATGTCTTGCCGGCATAATCGGTGGCCAACCGCTGCCCCAACACCTCGACCGCCTCGCGGATCTCCTCCGCCTCAATCAATACCTTCACAACAATCCACTCCCCTCAATCCCGCACATCCTAACCACCACCACCACCGACTACCAACTCGCTACAATCCAACCCGACTCCCGCCTCAACTCACACCGAGACCCCACCGCCATGTCCTGGAGTCGCCGCGAAATCCCCGGCGGTGCGATCGAGTTGTTCGAGCCATCGACGGCCGCACCGTCAATCGGCCTGCTGTTTCTCCCAGGCCACTCGGGCACCACACTCAACAACAACACCACCTGGACCCATGCACTCGAACGTGCCGGGCTGCGAGCCGCCTGTCCGGTTGCCGGCAGCGGCTGGTGGCTGGACGACTCAGACCCGATCGCCGACCGCACACCACTCGAATGGCTGCATCAGGTCGTGGCCGATTGGCTGAAAACCGAATGGGACACCAGGCCCGCGGGCCTGGCCCTTTCCGGAGTCAGTCTCGGGGCACAGGCCGCTCTCGGACTCGCCTACCGCCACGCACGCGATTATCCCGTCGTGGCCGCCGTCGCTCCGACCGTCGACTTCCACAAACTGCACGGACTCGGCCTGCCACTCGACGACTGGTACAACAGCCCCGAAGATGCTCGCCAGCACACCGTCCCACTCCACATCAACCCACTCAACTGGCCCGTCCACCAAATGCTGTGCTGCGACAGCGACGACCACGAGTGGTTCGATGGAGTCCAGCGGCTGACCAGCAAACTGCACTCCTCAGGGATCCCCGTCACCACACTGTTCGAAGCTCACCAACTCGGACACTGCTGGGACTACTTCAACATCGCCGCAAAACACGTCATCGACTTCGTCACACAACGCCTGCAACAGGTCCACAAAAGCCTCTAGCCACCCTCGGGCACAAATCGCGTCGTTGACGCACGATCCAAAACTACCTCGCCCGTCTTCAAACTCATCAACAACCGACGAGCATCCACACGCGAATACGGGCCGTTCTCACTGTTGCGCCGCCACAAAGTCGCCTTCTGCTGACCCGCTGAACTCATCACCACACGACCCGACGACTCGTTGAAACTGATCGTCTCGGCTCGAGCAAACCACGACTGAGACGACAGTCGACCGGCACCGGTCGCATCACCGCGAGCCTGCAGAGTGAGTGATCCTCGAGTCAATCGACGAGGTCGACTTGACGGACTGGTCGGTGAACCGGATACCGGAATCACTCCATCCATGCCGGCATTCGCCTCTTGGCCAGGCACCGCCTCGCGAGTCACCTGCAGAGAATTGCACTGCAACCAGCCAGCGTCTCGGCCCAGTCGATCCGGGTCAATCACGTCGCCAGGCCGCGAGACATGTCCGGTCACAACCTGAACCTGATCATCGAACGTGGCAAAACCGCGATCCATGTTGCCCTCCGACGACCTGGAAAAATCGACCCGCAGGTACTGCCAATCGGCAGCATCAAGTTCCAGAGGCAGGTTGGCTCGAGCCAACACGGTCGGAGCCAACGGCACGGGCCTACGTTGGCCCCGCTGCCAGAACTGGATCCACCCCGGCCCCAAGGCCTTCGTGTCACGAGTGGACAGGTCCACCTGCAGGTTCGCCAGACGAGCCTTCAGGATCTCCGAAAGACGCGGACCCTTCGCTCGCGATGACGCCGACGTCTGGTCGACACCATCACCGGCCGGATCAAATGTGTACCTCGTCAGGTGAACCGAGTGCCGGAACATCAGAGTTTTCAACTCCAGGTCGCGGCCTCCGCGACCCTTGATCGAAAGATCCGGAGCCCGACTCAAGGTCACATCTAACTGCTCACAATCGACCCGGCTGTCACCCAACTCGGACTTCACGTCGCCCAGAAACGAAAACTTTGCTCCATCCAGCACCAGACGCTCCTCCCAACGCACTTCCAGTCGAGTCCCCCGAGGTGCTGGATCTCCTGACAACAATTGCTCGGCAGGCATCGACAGCGAACCACTTCCCTCGACCGACCCGCGACCGCTGGAATTGTCCAATCGGATCGCCGGCCCGCTCAACTTGCCGTCACCCGATTTCAACACCGCCGGACGACCCACGATCGTCACACCCTGACCACCACCAGACGCCTCCGTGATCCGAATCCGCTCACCATCCATCTGGACCGGATCGTCGCCCGAGGAAGACTCGCGAACCAGACGCACTCCACCCTCGATCACAACCTCACGCAAAACCCAGTCACCACCACCCGTCGGCATTCCCACACGACCACGAATCGACTTCGACGATACGACCGCCGGATTCACCGGCGAATCCGATTCCTTGGCCTTCTCACCGGCTGGAATCAAGGTCTCGGCAGGCCGAGTCGCACTGGCACCGACCACCTTACTGACCGGCAACGGTTCGAAGCTTACGTCCAACAACCCCGTGCCAACATACGCACCTGGCATGATCACCCCGACCTGGTCCCGAGCGATCAGCCGAGTGATCCGGGCAGAAGTCGACAGACTGACCGCCCGCCCCGCATCAATTCGATCCCGGTCGCGATTCAACCAGATACGGATCGACTCGGCCGTCAACGCCGACCCGACTCCGTAACGAACCAATGGCTTTCCTTCGAGAACCACAAGGTCCAGACTGCTGCCCGGATCGGGTGTAAACGTCATCCGCCCAGACCAACTTGCCATGAACGGCACAGGCCGTGGCCCTGGCTGCTGCCACGTCATCGTCCCCGCTCCACGACAATTCGCTCGATCGATCCGACCATCCGCACCACGCGACAATACAACTTGATCGCAGACCAACCGTCCACGCTTCCAAACAGCAGACACTTCACCCTGCAATTCCATCGTGCCACCATCGGCACGATAGACCAGGCGGTTGGCTCGAGCCTCCAGATCCTGCACCACCGAACCGACTCGGACCGGAGCACCTAATGCCTCGAATTGAACGAAATGCAACACGCTGTTAGCCTGCCGGACCCGGGCCGGGTTCTGGGCCGGGTTCTGGGCCGGGTTCTGTGCCGGGCCCGTGCCTTGCCCGGACGTCGAGGCATCGTGACGGCGAAACCGCAAGGA
>Ga0114999_10002799_pt1 | contig 22450 bp, 15 predicted proteins | sample ArcticOcean_MG_C_3_FD_89820 | JGI IMG/M metagenome (GOLD analysis project Ga0114999, IMG submission 89820) | Marine microbial communities from western Arctic Ocean - ArcticOcean_MG_CB8_126 | ecosystem: Environmental > Aquatic > Marine > Oceanic | place: Arctic Ocean: Canada Basin | collected...
ATCCGACACGAAATTCCAATAGGCTCAAATGCTTTAGGAGAGGCAGGAACTAGGTCGTCCGCATACACTATGGCTTCAGAATAGCTAATTTCACAACCTATTGCGATCGCGTACCTTCTTGTAGGAGAATTGAAGGAGCCTCCAGGTTTTGAAACGCTTTGAGCGAGGCTTATATATCTTACACCATCTGGGGTCTCAGCTAGTTGACGAAGTAACCGACCGGGGGTCTCAAATGCTCTATGCACATTCCAAAGAGGGCATGCACCTCCAAAGCGTGCGAACTGAAGTCGTGTCGCTGAGTGACGTTTTGTTATGGTTCCAGCTTGATCTACCCTAACGAAAAAGAACGGAACACCTTTCTTACCAGGCCTCTGTAATGTTGATAGACGGTGAGCAATTTGTTCAATGGATGCCCCGAATGAATAAGATAACTCTTCCAAGTCATGGCGGGATTTTTGGGCAGCTTCTAGGAAGGCTTCATATGGCAACATCGCGGCTCCAGCAAAATAATTAGCCAATCCAATTTTGGCAATCATTCGAGCTGCGTCCGTTCTAAATTTTGCGGCGTCTAATGTGGTTTCTAGCAGTGCATTATATTTAATTAGGGAAATTTGATGAAAAATTTGGAACCTCTGAGTTGAAGGCGTTGATCTTGTCGAAATATAAAGTGTTTTTGTATCCTCTTCGAATCTACGAAGCGGGTCCATGCTTGTGTATTTTATATTTAAGTCTGGATACTCAGATATCAAAATATCAGATTTTAGGTTTTTTGAAAAAAGTTCAGCGGCTTTATCAATAGGGTCTATGTAATTGTCACGGTAATGAAAGAAATCTCTTACTTCTTCCCAAGGACTTGGTTCAATGTTGATATTTTCTTGTCCCAATGCTTCGTCGAAAGAGGCGAGGCGATCATGAAGGTGACGGTACGCGCGGTGTAGGTTTAAGAAGGCTTTTGTAAAATTCGGGGCATTTGAGGCGCTTAATCTAAGATCAGCATCTGGTGGTGTTAAGTCACTAAAAACAGGATCCGTAAAAGCTTCCCTCATATCGGTTAACATCCTCTCAGAGTCACCAGTACTGAACTCTGTAATATCTAGACCAAACTCCTGGGCCAGTGACAGCATTACTCCGGTACTTATGGGGCGGTTATTGTTCTCCATTTGATTGAAATACGGTAGCGATACATTTAGTTTATATGAAAACTCTTTTTGAGTAAGGCCGATGCGCGTTCGGATCTCTCTAATTTTGACTCCAGCATAAAGTTTTTGTTGAGACATGGGTGTAACCTTTGCAGTTTTGTTAATATATTATTAAACTTTGCAAAGTACTTTATGCAATAGGGTTATGTTTCAGTAATTGCTTTAGCCCTTTGTATTACATACAAAATAGAAATCAAACATAATACGGCGCTCGTAAGCATTATTAGTTGCAATGGATAACTTCCGTTCCCGCTTTCCAAAAAAGCTCCCGCCAGCGCTGATAAGGCAGCGCCACCACCAATCATTATTGCCCCGCCGATTCCACTTGCTGTACCAGCTATCTTAGGTCTTACGGATAGCATACCTGCTGTTGCATTAGGTAAGGTTAAGCCGTTTCCAAGCCCTACCAGGATACAAAATCCAAAAAACACCAACGGGCTTTCGTACCCCATAAGAGTAAGGATTAATGATGATGCCATGCCGAGGGTCAGAAGCGAAGCTCCCACAAGAATCATAGGATTGATTCCGAGTCGTTTTGAAAATATTCCGGTTAAAAGGTTTCCGACAAGGTACCCTGTTGCTGGAATTCCGAATAGAAGGCCCGTTTGAGAGGATGATAGCTCAAACACATTTGTGGCTACATAAGGGGCTCCGCCTAGAAATGCAAAAAAGGTTCCTGCAGAAAAGGTTGCCGCCAGTACATACCCCCAAAATCTTCTAGATGCAAAGAGTTCTGGGTATTCTTGAAACTGCTGGAAAAGGTTCTTTCCATTTGAAGTGGCTGTTTCCCCTTGATCAAACCATATTATAATTAAAAGTAAAAAACCAAATGCAGTCATAAAAATAAAAGTGGACCGCCATCCGAACATGCCGTCAAGCATGCCTCCGATCATTGGTGCGAACATCGGGACTAAGGCCATTCCCATAGTTACATAGCCTATCTTAGAGGCTGCTTCGTCTTGCGAGAAAATGTCTCGAACCACAGCTCTACTAATGACCTGACCGATAGCAACGAAGGCTTGCATCATTCTAAAAGCTAAGAAAACTTCTATGCTTGTCGCAAAGTAACAGCCAATTGAGGCAAAAATAAAAACACTAATGCTCCATAAGGCTGTAGGTCTGCGACCAAATCTATCTGATAGTGGTCCAATTATAAATTGAACTAAGGCGGTGAAGGCTAAGTACAGAGAGACAGATAGCTGAATAATGCTATATTCTGTTTTTAAATCAACCATCATGCTGGGCAAAGAAGGTAAAAAGATACTCATACTCATGGCGCTGATTCCAGTGAGCAGAATAAGTGTAAATATATGAGGAGGTGTGGTCCTATCAAAGATACGAGAATTCTTCTGGTGTTCCATCGCAGAGTATTATTCTTCTTTCAGCGGGACTTACAGAGAAAATTGAAGGTAAAGTAATTTTAATATTAGTAATAATTTGCAAATTTGCAATTTGCAAATATTAACGGCAATTATATTTGCAAATATTCCAATCTGTCCTTTTTGTTTATGAAAAAAGTAAGTATCAAACAGGTGAAGGTTAGGAGTCGTAGCTATTGAGTGATAATTTAAGAGATTTGGAAGCCCGTAGAGAGACAGCTCTAGAGGGTGGTGGTGATCGGCGGGTGACCGCCCAACATGCAAAAGGTAAATTGACAGCCAGGGAAAGAATTGATTTACTTCTTGACGCTGAATCCTTTGAAGAATTTGATATGTTCGTCGTCCATAGATGTATTGAGTTTGACATGCAATCTGAGCGTCCTTCTGGTGATGGAGTTGTTACTGGATGGGGCACAATTAATGGCCGATTAGTCTATATTTACTCGCAGGATTTTACTGTGTTTGGCGGATCCCTGTCGGAAACACATGCAGAAAAGATTTGTAAAATTATGGATATGGCCATGCGCAATGGGGCGCCGATTATTGGGATTAACGATTCTGGAGGTGCGCGTATTCAGGAAGGTGTTTCCTCTCTAGCTGGGTATGCCGAAGTGTTTCAGAGAAATGTTCTGGCAAGTGGGGTGGTCCCTCAAATATCTCTTATCATGGGGCCATGCGCGGGGGGTGCTGTTTACTCACCGGCCATGACAGATTTTATTTTTATGGTTAAAGATACCAGTTATATGTTTGTTACTGGCCCAGATGTTATTAAAACCGTGACTAATGAAATTGTGTCAGCTGAATTACTCGGTGGAGCGTTGACCCATACTAATAAATCATCTGTTGCTGATGGTGCATTTGAAAATGACGTTGAAGCTATCTTGGAAGTTAGAAGGTTTATTGATTTTCTTCCTTCGAATAATAAGTCTAAATCGCCAGTGAGACCATTTTATGATGATTTGAATAGAGTTGAAGAAAGCCTAGATACGTTAGTGCCTACTACATCGAATTCACCTTATGACATGAAGGAGTTAATTCTGAAATTATCAGATGAAGGGGATTTTTACGAAATTCAGAAAAATTTTGCTCCAAATATTTTGATAGGTTACATTAGATTAGAAGGTCAGACTGTTGGAGTGGTCGCAAATCAACCTCTAGTTTTGGCAGGATGTTTGGATATCGATTCCTCAAGAAAAGCGGCTCGTTTTGTTCGTTTTTGTGATGCATTTGAAATCCCCATTCTTACTCTTGTTGATGTTCCGGGCTTTCTTCCAGGTCTGGCCCAAGAGCACGGAGGGGTAATAAAACACGGCGCTAAGCTTCTTTTTGCATACGGAGAGGCTACTGTTCCCAAGGTAACAGTCATAACTAGAAAGGCCTACGGTGGGGCTTATGATGTAATGTCTTCAAAACATCTAAGGGGTGATTTTAATTATGCTTGGCCAACGGCAGAAATAGCAGTGATGGGATCTAAGGGTGCGGCAGAGATTTTATATAAATCCGAGCAAGAGGATTCAGAAAAGAGTTCTAAAAGAATATCTGATTATGAGGATAAATTTGCTAATCCATTTGTGGCCGCCGAGCGTGGTTTTATTGATGATGTTATTCTACCTCGAAATACTCGCAGAAGAATTTCTAGAGCTTTCTCATCACTTCGTGGGAAATCTCTTATCAATCCTTGGAAGAAACATGATAACATACCCTTATAGCAATTTTCTTTGTGATCAAATGGCAACATATCGAATTTGTATGGCAAATAACTTAAATGCTTTACCCTTTTTAACTCAAATTGTGATCTCAGGTTGCAATTGCATAATCAACAAAGTATTTAAGAGTGAAGCTGATAAAAAATCAGCTTTGGTTTCGCAAAAGATATACAGGAGACAAAAAAAATGTCTAAGAGCATTAAAATTATCGCCGCACTGGGCCTTATCGCTATTCTTGGAGCATGTTCAACACCTGCTCCCACAGAAGTTAAAGCTGAGCCAGTACTTAATAAACTTTAGGTTTATTCGAGGATGGGTTTTAGGACCCATCCTTTCAAACATATCGCTAACTTTTACCCCAAAGGTTATCTATGATAAAGCATAAGGGGTTTCCATCTAGACTATCTGGAACAGATTTTCAGTTTACGGTGCGCCGTGAAAATAAAAAGGGTCCCACACCTATTATTTCTAGAGAGAGATATTTAGATCGGAAACCTACGGATAAGCGGGCGGATGAAGGGTTTTTAGACGCGCTGTGGAGCTATTTTGGGGATTCTACCTTCTGCCGAGGAAATTTGGACGCTGGTCGAATCTGCTGGTTTTTTGGTAGAGAAATTGTTCCAGTGGATGATTTTTTTGACTCAAAAGATTATAATGCTCTTCTAAGAATTGACCAAGCAGCTGCACGCCGTGCATTCCCAAAGATTTTTGATCGTCAATAATATAAACGTTTGTGGCATATTATGTAAGCTTAACAAGGGAATAATATTAGGAATATTGAGGTAAAAAAATGTTCAAAAAAATATTGGTAGCAAATCGGGGGGAAATTGCTTGCAGAGTTATAAAGACTGCTTCAAAAATGGGTATAGCAACTGTAGCAATTTACTCTGATGCGGACGTAAATTCTCTTCACGTTGAATTGGCTGATGCATCAATTCGGATAGGTTCAGCCTCAGTAAATGAGTCTTATATTTCAATAGAAAGAGTAATCGAAGCAGTTAAAGTATCGGGAGCTGACGCTGTTCACCCTGGATATGGGTTTTTGTCAGAGAATCCAATATTTGCAGAAAAATTGGAAGCTTTGGGAGTCGTTTTCATTGGTCCACCTGCAAATGCTATTAAATTGATGGGTGATAAAATAACGTCGAAAAAAATAGCCCAAGAGTCTGGGGTGAGCACTGTTCCAGGGTATATGGGCTTAATAAAAAACGCCGAGCATGCCGTTAGTATTTCCAATGAAATTGGTTATCCCGTGATGATAAAAGCAAGTGCTGGTGGTGGTGGAAAGGGTATGCGCATTTCCGGAAATGATAAGGAAACTCGGGAGAGTTTCCAGTCTGCTAAGAACGAAGCAGAAAGTTCATTCGGCGATGGTAGATTATTTATTGAAAAGTTTATTTCTCAACCTCGCCATATTGAGATTCAAGTTTTGGCTGATGCTCATAGTAACTGTGTTTATCTAGGTGAGAGAGAATGTTCCATTCAAAGACGTAATCAAAAGGTGATTGAAGAAGCACCTTCGCCATTTCTGAACGAAACCACTAGAAAAAAAATGGGTAATCAGGCTTGTGAATTGGCTCGTTCTGTTGGTTATACCAGCGCCGGAACGGTTGAGTTTATTGTTGATAAAGAGAAAAATTTCTATTTTTTGGAAATGAATACTCGGCTACAGGTAGAACATCCGGTAACTGAGCTTATTACCGGTATTGATTTAGTGGAACAGATGATACAAATCGCAAGTGGGGCTGTGCTACCTTTTGAGCAACAAGATATCACTTTAAACGGGTGGGCTGTTGAAAGCAGGCTATATGCGGAGGATCCCTATAGAAATTTTTTACCGTCCATTGGTAGATTGTCAAGATACAGACCACCGGAGGAAGTCTCTGAGCAAGAGCTTACTGTGAGAAATGATACAGGTGTTTACGAGGGTGGAGAGATCTCAATATTTTATGACCCTATGATAGCAAAACTTTGCACTTGGTCGCCTACACGTAACGCCTCTATTATTGCAATGAGAGATGCCTTAGATGGCTTTGAAATAGAGGGTGTAGAACATAATATCCCTTTTCTTTCCGCAGTGATGGGGCATCAGAAATTTATTGATGGAAACATTACTACGGCGTTCATTGAGGAAGAATACCCAGAGGGATTTAAGGGAGTAAACTTTTCAGAAAGTGACTTAAAGCAATTAGCTGCGGGTGCCGTAGCGATGTTTTATAAAAGTGAGATAAGGCGGTCTCAGATTTCTGGACAGATAAGTAATTCTCTAAAATCAGTTGGAACCGATTGGTGCATTTCTCTTCAGGGAAGTGAATTTCTTGTTTCAATTGATGCCCTTATTGATAGTGCGATTATAACTTACAAAACCGGAGAAATTTACGAAATATCAACCGACTGGAAACCAGGTTTCAAAAAGGCAACGGTTTATGTTGATAAGGATTATTTTATTTGCAAGGTCACAGAGATAACTGGAGGATTTCGTTTTAAACTTAGAGGCGCTGATTTAAAAATTTATGTTAGGTTACCCAATCATGCCAAGTTAGCCTCTCGTATGTTAAAGAAAAAAACTAAAGATCTTTCGAAAAGCTTAATCTGCCCAATGCCTGGGCTATTGATAAGTTTGAGTGTGTCTGTGGGAGATACAGTTGAAGAGGGTCAAGCTTTATGTACGGTAGAAGCAATGAAAATGGAAAATATCTTAAGATCCGAAACTAAAGGTGTCATCAAAAAAATAAATGCGAATATGGGAGATAATTTGGCTGTTGACTATGTTATTTTGGAATTTGAATGAGTACTCTAACAAGTCAGTCAGATTATTCGTTGATTGACTTTAGATTTAATTTAATTTCTTGTTTTCTAAGCGGCATTTTATCTATACTTCGTGAAATTTCCCGAACGTTCCAGGGTGAGGATTTGCGTAGAGCTATAGTTCCGTCTTTACCAATTAGTACAAGCATGAAACCACGAGGCCTGAGCTGTTTTCTAATATCTGATTTTTTTAAAGGGTCGGTGTCTATTAGCACCACAACATCTCTGTTTATTAGTGTGCCAGGTCTTTCATTTAAAAGTTTTATTTGTCTGATGAAATTAGGGTCTTGTGGGTTATCGGCAAATACTAAAACCACTCTTTTAATCAAAATTAAGTCTTGCAAGTTAATTTTTTCAGAACCGAAGAGTTCTAATTGGATTACTAACTTTTTGTCAATCTCGTCGGCACTTGCAAGCAATGGATTAAATAGAGCCATAGCTAAGATGAAAATAAATTTCATGGGATCTCCTTATAAGGTTTAATATATGTAGTCGTGCTACTAATAATAAGTACCTGTCGGAAGAAAATAAAATTTGGTATGAGTTAAGTGTTTTTTTAAACTTTTCATTGTTTATACGGATTTTAAAATTAGATGTTCCTCTCAAATTGGGTGTCTTAGGGAAATTAAACGTAAAATAGGTTGATGTGCAGGAGCATAATAAAATGACTAAGGAAAAAGATCGATGGAACACTCGGGTTAAAAGAGAAAGTCCTGAGAGAAATCTTGAAGATTTGAATTGGACAAGCCCGGAGGGCATTCCAATTGCGCCTCTCTATACATCCGATGACCTGGTGGGGTTGTCGCATCTTCAATCAACACCCGGTGAACCGCCATTTGTGCGTGGCCCAAGGTCAACAATGTATGTTGGTCGAGCCTGGACGATAAGGCAGTATGCGGGTTTTTCTACGGCAGAGGAGTCAAATGCTTTTTACAAAAAGGCACTTTCTTCAGGCCAACAAGGGATATCTGTTGCTTTCGATCTGGCAACACATAGAGGATACGATAGCGACCATGAACGAGTTGAGGGAGATGTAGGAAAAGCAGGGGTCGCAATTGATAGCGTAGAGGATATGAAAATTTTATTTAAGGATATACCTCTCGATAAACTTAGTGTTTCAATGACTATGAATGGAGCGGTTATTCCTATTTTAGCGTCATTCATTGTTGCTGCCGAAGAGCAAGGAGTTAGTCAGGAATTGCTTTCAGGAACTATTCAAAATGATATTCTAAAGGAATTTATGGTTCGGAATACTTATATTTACCCTCCAGAGCCATCAATGAGAATAGTTGGTGATATAATCGAATATACTTCTATTAATATGCCACGCTTCAATTCTATTTCTATTTCGGGATACCATATGCAAGAAGCTGGTGCGAACTTAGTTCAGGAGCTAGCCTTCACGCTTGCTGATGGAAAAGAATATGTTAGCTCCGCAATAAAACGGGGGATGGACGTGGATGCATTTGCTGGTAGGTTATCCTTCTTTTTTGCTATTGGAATGAATTTTTTTATGGAGGTGGCTAAGCTGAGGGCAGCCCGTTTGCTTTGGCATCGCATTATGGTTGAATTTAATCCAAAAAATAAAAACTCCTTAGTTTTGAGGACGCATTGCCAGACTTCAGGTGTTTCACTTCAGGAGCAGGATCCATATAACAACATAGTAAGAACAGCTTATGAGGCAATGAGTGCTGTATTAGGAGGCACACAGTCTCTGCATACCAATAGCTTCGATGAAGCAATGGCTTTACCAACAGCATTTTCTAGCCGGATAGCTAGAAACACCCAGTTAATTCTTCAGAATGAGACAAAAATCACAAAGGTAATCGATCCTCTTGCGGGTTCATATTATGTAGAGAAACTAACCTCTGAAATAGCTGAAGAGGCCTGGAAGTTAATATTGGAAATAGATGAGTTGGGTGGCATGACCAAAGCAGTTGCTGCTGGGATGCCAAAATTGAAAATTGAAGAGGCTGCAGCAACACGACAAGCGCTAGTAGACCAGGGCGAAGAAGTAATAGTAGGTGTAAATAAGTATAAACTTGAAAAACAAGATAGAGTTGATATCCTGGAGGTGGATAATATTGCCGTCCGTGAGAGTCAAATTCTACGAATAAATAAAGTTAAAAATTCTCGTAAACCTTCAGAGTGTCAAGTAGCTCTTAGCGAATTAGAAGAAGCAGCATTATCGGGTAAAGATAACTTATTAGCCTTAGCAATTGCTGCTGCGAGGGCTAGAGCTACAGTGGGAGAGATCAGTATGGCGATGGAGAATTCTTTTGGACGGCATAGTGCTGAAATTAGAACTCTATCGGGCGTGTATGGTGCAGCATATGATGGAGATGAAGAATTTGCAGAGATTCAGAAGTCTGTAAAAGAATTTGCTCAAAAAGAAGGTCGCCGACCCAGAATGATGGTTGTTAAAATGGGTCAAGATGGCCATGATAGAGGGGCCAAAGTTATTGCAACTGCGTTTGCTGATATTGGTTTTGATATCGATGTTGGCCCATTGTTTCAAACACCTAAGGAAGCGGCTCAGGCTGCTATAGATAATGATGTTCATATCGTCGGAATTAGTTCGCAAGCGGCAGGGCATAAAACACTGGCGCCCAAGTTAATCGAGGCTTTGCGGTTGGTCGGAGCATCAGAAATAATAGTTATTTGTGGGGGTGTTATACCACAAAAAGATTATAAGTTTCTTTATGATCGTGGAGTTAAAGCAATTTTTGGTCCTGGTACAAATATTCCAGATGCTGCGCGAAATATTTTAGATATGATAAGTAAATCAAAGGGAAATCCGCTTAACTCTAAATAATGAAAAAGAAAATGGAAAAAATAAAACATAATCAATTTAAGTATGTACTTTTATTCTTAATATCTTTCATATTAATGATGTGGTATTTAGCGGATGTTCTTTTGCCTTTTATTCTAGCGGGGTTTGTTGCCTATGCTCTCGATCCAATAGTAGACCGCTTTGAAAGGTTTGGAATCCGGAGGGTTTTTGGCGCTCTTATTATCAGTTTAATTTTTCTTGGAATTACTTTTGTGATTTTGGGTTATTTTTTACCTTTAATTTTTTACCAAACCGTAGAGCTTTTAAAAAATAGCTCAACTCTTATTGAAAAGTTTCATATATATATTTCTAATCGGTTTCCTTTCTTACAGAGTGAGGACTTAGAACTTAGTAATTCCCTAAAAGCTTTTGGAGAAATAATTAAACTAAAAAGCTCTGATTTAATACAGGGAGTGTTCTTTTCTACAGTTAGTGTATTAAATTTTTTGATGTTTTTACTAATTGTTCCGGTGGTTTCCTTTTATTTGTTGCTGGACTGGAATAAATTGATAGCTCATTTCTCTGACTTGATTCCTAGAAAACACTTCATTAAAATAACTAAAATAGCATCTGATATTGATAAAACCCTTGCTAGTTTTATCCGAGGGCAGCTTCTTATATGCTTTCTCTTAAGTATTTATTATTCCGTGGGCTTGTTTTTTGTTGGACTGGAATTCGGTTTAGTCGTCGGGGTTTTCGCAGGAGCAATCTCATTTATACCATATGTGGGTGCTATTTTTGGTGGGGGTTTGGCTTTATTTTTAGCTTTATTTCAGTTTTGGAATGATGTCTTCTGGATTGGTATTGTAGCTGGTATATTCCTTCTAGGGCAATTAATCGAAGGTAATTTTCTATCACCCTACTTGATAGGAAAAAATGTGGGGTTGCACCCAGTTTGGCTTTTATTATCACTAACTATTTTCTCTGCTCTATTTGGTTTTGCAGGGTTACTTTTGGCTGTCCCTGTGGCAGCAATTCTTGGTGTAATAGTTCGGTATTTTTTTGAAAATTATAAAAGTACAAACTTTTATAATGATCCAGAAGATAATTAATACTATGCAAGATCAATTGTCTTTTGAACTTCCATTAAGAATAGCTTTGGATAAGGATAATTACTTCATATCGAGAGCCAATCATGAAGCTGTAGTTTTTATTGAAAATTGGATGGACTGGCCGCAAAAAAAATTAGTTTTGGTCGGTCCTTCCGGCTCGGGTAAAACCCATCTTTCCAATGTTTGGGCTGGGGAGGTTAATGCAACAATTCTAGATGCGGCTTTCTTAAGCAAACAGAATATTGAAAAAATCTGTAAAACTTCAGTTTTATTAGAAAATATAGATCAAATTGTAGGCAGTAAAGTTACAGAGGAAATTCTTTTTTATTTACATAATTTGCTTCACGCGAAGGGAAAGAGTCTGTTAATGACGTCTCGAAAACCGCCTAGTCGGCTAAATTTTCTATTACCAGATGTTCAAAGCAGGCTTCAGGGTGCAAGTGTTGTTGAACTCAAGCCAGTTGACGATGATCTTCTTGCGGCAATGCTTGTAAAAAACCTGTCTGATAGGCAAATGAATTTTACTGATAATTTATTGTCTTATGTGTTACCAAGAATTGAGAGAAGTTACTCAGCTGTAAAATTTTTTGTGGAAGATTTAGATGTGCGAGCAATGGCTGAAAATAGACCTATTGGAAAGCGATTGGCTAAAGAAATTTTAGACTTACAGTTTAATAATAGTGAGTAAATAAATGGTAAAAAGAAACACTGATAAAGAGACGACATTAAACAACAAAAAGGATAATAAAGTTTCTAGTAACTTTTTAAGCTCTGAGTTTGAAAAGCCAGTAGTGAAATCTATTGCGGAGTTAAGTGGTGGCAGCAGGTTTTTCAATAGAGAATCAAGTTGGTTAGATTTTAACACAAGGGTACTTGAGGAAGCTGCCAACTTAAAAATTCCTCTTTTAGAGCGACTGCGTTTTTTGAGTATTTCGGGAACTAATTTAGATGAATTTTATTCTGTTCGAGTAGCTGGATGGCGTCAATTGGCTAAGACTGATCCGGCTACGCTTTCAGAAGATGGCCTTACTCCATTTGAACAGCTTCGAGTAGTCGACGATAAAGCTAGAAAAATAGTCGCATGCCAAGATGGCGTTTGGAACTCTCTGGTGTCGGAGTTAAAGGAACAAAACATACAAATATTAATAGCTGACGATTTAAAAAAAACAGATGAAGAATTCCTTGAGAATTATTTCTTCTCGGATGTTTTTCCTGTCATAACTCCTTTAGCGATAGATCCTGCTCATCCATTTCCTTTTATTCCTAATGGTGGTTTATCTCTCGGTTTAGAGTTAAAAAGACAAAAAGACGGTATTATTTTAAGAGTATTGTTACCTATACCTTCTCAAATTAAGAGATTCATTTTACTACCGTCTGAATTTGGAGAGTACAGGTATCTTAGTTTAGATCAGTTGCTTTTAATGAAAATAAAAAATCTATTTCCTGGTTATGCTATTTTGGCTTCTTGTACTTTTGCTGTTTTGAGGGACAGTGATATAGAAGTTGAAGAAGAATCCGATGATTTAGTTCGAGAGTTTGAAGTAGCTTTAAAAAGGAGACGTACGGGAGAAGTCGTAAGATTAAAGTTAAGCGAAAGTCCTCCAAAGGAACTACGAAGCCTGATTGTGGGATCATTGGATGTTTTGGAATCTGAAATTATTGAAGTTAAAGACCTTGTTGGTTTACTTAGCTTGAAGGAATTGCTTAAGATTCCTCGGAAAGATCTGATTTGGAATTTGTTCTTACCGCGTATTCCTGAAAGAGTTTTAGACCATAACGGTGATATGTTTGAAGCAATAAAACAAAAAGATATGCTCTTACATCATCCATATGAAACTTTTGATATGGTTGTTAAATTTTTATCCCAGGCAGCAGAAGACAAGAACGTTATTGCTATAAAGCAAACGCTGTATCGAACATCAAATCAAAGCTCAATTATAGATGCTCTTTGTACAGCAGCCGAGAATGGAAAGTCTGTTACAGCTTTTATAGAATTGAGAGCGCGATTTGATGAAGCTGCTAATATCCGTCAGGCGCGCAAGCTGGAAAGATCTGGAGCTCATGTCGTATATGGTTTCATGAATTATAAAACACACGCGAAAATAAGTGTAGTAGTTAGGCGTGAAAAAGAGAAGCTCATGACCTACACACATTTTGGAACAGGTAATTATCATCCTATTACAGCAAGATTTTATACAGATTTAAGTTTGTTTACTTGTGATGTTTCTTTGGGGCAAGACGCCACAAAAGTCTTCAATTATATAGGAGGGTATGCTCAGCCCGAAAGCCTTACAAGTATAGCAATTTCACCTATAAATCTTAAAGAAAACTTGATCAATATGATTGGATTAGAAACAAAAAATGCATTAGGAGGCCATCCTGCCGCAATATGGGCAAAGTTGAATTCGATTAGTGATTCGGAGGTTATTGACGCCCTTTATGAGGCGTCGAGTGCAGGTGTTATGATAAGTTTAGTGGTAAGGGGTATCTGTGGTATAAAGCCAGGTATAAAGGGGTTAAGTGAAAATATCCGTGTGAAATCCATTGTTGGGCGTTTCTTGGAGCATTCCCGGATTATTTGCTTTGGAAATGGTAATTTAATACCGTCAAAGGATAGCAAAGTATATATTTCATCGGCGGATTGGATGAGCCGCAATCTAAATTGGCGAGTAGAGACGCTTGTCGAGATTTGCAACCCAACCGTAAAAGAACAAGTCGTAAGCCAGATAATGGCTGCTAACATGGCAGATACCGCTTCAAGCTGGGTTTTGTCTTCTGACGGTAAATACAAAAGGGACACGGAATTACACGGCAGTTTATTATTTAGTTGTCACAGATTTTTTATGGAAAATCCCTCTCTCTCAGGTAGAGGATCTGCGGGGGCATCAGACGTGCCCGAATTAGCGCATTCAATAGACTGATTGGAAATTTGAATTTAAATTCAAAATCACAAAATAATTATAATCTTATAAGGGTTTAAGTTTTGGTTGGTAAACTTTTAGGCAGCAATAAAATGAAGAATAAAAACAATTTAGTTGGGCCTTCGATCTTCCTGGATGAAAATACAAATTCTCTAACAAGAGTTGGAACTATTGATGTCGGCTCAAATTCCATAAGGATGGTTGTATTCGATGGTGCCGCAAGGAGCCCATCATATTTTTTTAATGAAAATATTTTTTGTGGCTTAGGAGATGATCTGGACTCATCTGGCAACTTGGGGAAAGCCTCTAAAAAACGCGCATTTTCGGCGTTATCTAGGTTCTCTTTGGTTGCTAAAATTATGGAAGTCTCGCCAGTGTTATGTATCGCTACAGCAGCTGTTAGAGAGGCAAAAGATGGAGTAGATTTTTGTAATGAAGTTTTTTTGCGAACCGGTTTAGAGTTGAAAATTTTGAGTGGTATTGAAGAGGCAAAGCTTTCAGCACAGGGTGTATTCCTGGGGTGGCCAGAAGCTAAAGGTATTATGTGTGATATTGGCGGGTCATCGCTTGAGCTTGCTGAGATTGGGGATGGATTAGTTGGTCAATGTAGTTCTTCTCCTCTTGGCCCATTAAAACTTATGAACTTAACAGGTGACCAAGAAACAATTAATTCTACTATAGATACACACCTTGAGGAAAATCAGAAATTTTTAAATACTAAAGGAAAAGATTTGTTTCTTGTTGGAGGTTCCTGGAGAGCCATTGCTCGTTTGGATATGGAAAGACATAATTATCCACTTAGGGTTTTACACGAATATAAAATGACGCAGCAATCAGTATTAGACACCGTAGATTGGATTCTCTCTAAGGGTAGTTGTGAACTAAAAAAACTTACTGGAATGTCTAATGCGCGCCTTAGATTGGTACCTATTGCTTCAATAGTGCTTCGGGCTCTTTTGAAGCGATTAAAACCGAGATCTATTTCTATTTCTAGTTATGGTGTAAGAGAGGGCCTTCTTTACGAGCAAATGCCATACCAATTGAAGCGCTGTGATCCTTTGCTAGAAGCTTGTAGGCTTGATGAGCAACAGAATGCGCGAGTTCCTGGGTTTGGCTCACTGCTTTTTAATTTTATTAAGCCTCTTTTTAAGCGTATTCCGGAAGGTCGCTTAAGATTAATTAAGGCTGCATGTTTGTTACATGATGTTAATTGGCGGGCGCATCCAGATTATCGAGCTGAAGTTTGTTTTGATAATGCCACTAGAGCTAATCTTGGAGGTTTATCTCATGTCGAGAGAGTTTTTTTAGGGATTTCTTTACTCCACCGATATAAGAATAGCCGGCAGTCTATAAAGTATAAAGATTTGTTAGAAATTTTGAGTGAGGATGAGCTAAAGGAAGCAGAAATTTTAGGAAAAGCAATGAGATTTGGCGCTATGTTCTCTACGGTTGAATCAGAAATGCCTGCTCGGTTATTGTGGGATTCCAAAAGAGGTATTTTAAAGCTTACAATGAAGGCTAAAATGAAAGCGCTTTATGGAGAAGTGGTCGCTGCAAGGTTCTTATCTCTTGCAGAAGCATTAAAAGCCAAAACTGAAATTAATTAAAAACAAATATTTAAATCTTTTAACGGTAACCTTGGCAAACTGAATCCTTTAGCCTAAGCCAGAAGAGTAATTTTCAACTAAAGAGATATGATTATGCGTCTAAGTCGTTATTTTTTGCCTGTCTTAAAGGAAACCCCTTCAGAGGCCAGGATTGTTAGTCATCGATATATGCTAAGAGCCGGAATGATTAAGCAGTCCAGTGCAGGAATTTATTCTTGGCTTCCTTTAGGTTTTAAAGTGTTAAATAAGATCGAGAAAATTGTGCATGAAGAACAAGAAAAAGCAGGCCATATACCGATGCTAATGCCAACCATCCAGTCCGCAGATTTGTGGCGAGAGAGTGGTCGCTATGATCATTATGGTGATGAGATGCTTCGGATAAAAGATCGAAGTGGCAGAGATATGCTGTATGGTCCAACAAATGAAGAACTAATAACAGATATCTTTCGTACGCATATTTCTAGTTATAAGGATTTACCTTTAACTTTGTACCATATTCAATGGAAATTTAGAGACGAAGTTCGGCCTCGTTTTGGTGTAATGCGTGGTAGAGAATTTTATATGAAAGATGGTTATAATTTTGATATAGACCACGACTCAGCAATTCACGCTTATAATAGACACATGCTGAGTTACCTTCGTTCTTATGAGCGTATGGGGCTAAAAGCTATTCCGATGAGAGCAGATAGTGGTCCAATCGGAGGAGAAGATACTCACGAGTTTTTAGTGTTGGCTGAGACTGGTGAAAGCGAAGTATTTTATGACGATAGAATATTAGATTTAACTCTAGGTGCTAAGGCAGTCGATTATGATAGTTGGGACGATTGTGCGGCCGTAGTTAAAAAGTGGACCAGTCCATATGCTAGGACAAACGAAACCCATGATAATTCTCTCTTTGATCAAGTACCTCAAGAGCATCGCAAGTCATCTAGAGGGATCGAAGTTGGACAAATTTTTTATTTTGGAACAAAATACTCGGATGCTATGGGAGCCTCTGTCCAAAACCACAACGGCGAAAAAGTTTCGGTACACATGGGAAGTCATGGAATTGGGGTTTCTCGATTAGTGGGAGCTATAATCGAAGCAAATCATGATGAAAAAGGAATTATTTGGCCTGAAGGGGTAACGCCATTTCATTGTGGCTTAATAAATTTAAGGCAAGGAGATGAGCAGGCTGATTTGGCGTGTCAGACAATTTACGATTCCTTGAATTCCTTTGGGTTAGAGGTTCTTTATGATGACAGAGATGAGCGTGCGGGAGGAAAATTCTCCACCATGGACTTGTTAGGATTACCTTGGAGAATAACAGTGGGGCCAAGAGGTTTAAAAAATGGCGTTGTTGAAGTCGGGTCAAGGCGAACTGGCCAAACTGAAGAGGTCTCCTTGGAGGAAGCTGTAAAAAAGATAGTTCAGATATATCAATTTATTTGATATAATATTTTTCTATACCCTTTTAAATTAAATGACTGTATTGATGGTTTTGTAATTATTAGGCTGTGGTAATGTTGTTTTCAGGGTTTGAGTGGATGCTAGCTTGGCGTTATCTTAGGTCAAGGCGCGCCGATGGTGGTGTAAGCGCTATGACTTGGATTAGCCTAATTGGTATTACTCTTGCGGTGATGGCATTGATTGTTACTTTGGCTGTCAGGTCTGGTTTTAGACACGAGTTTGTCGATACCATTTTGGGAGCAAATGCTCATATAACAGCGTATAATTTAAGAGATCTAGCTGATGGTGGTGATATCTCCGGAGGCATAAAAAACTACGATTCGATTTCAGAAAAGATTTCACTGCTTTCGGGGGTTTCTAAATCATCCCCATTAATCAAAGGGCAGGTTATGGTGTCATCCCGGGGACGTAATGTAGGTGTCGAAGTTTTTGGTATCAGGCCCGAAGATTTGGCAGCGCTACCTAGGGTCGCGAAACCTCAAATCTCTTATGGCAATATCGCAGACTTTTCAAAAGGGTTAGCAATTGGTCTAGGAGTAGCACGCGAATTAGGCTTGTCGATCGGTGACAAAGTTAAGATTACATCTCCTGAAGGTCTTAAGACTGCTTTTGGCACGAGCCCAAGAGTGGTTTCATATAAAGTAGTTTATATCTTTCAGGTAGGGAGGTATGATATTGACCGGACTCGCGTTTATATGCCATTTCATGAGGCGCAGAAGTTTTTCAATAGAGAAGGTTTGGCTGACGAAGTTGAAATAACTTTAACTTATCCAGAAAAAATAAGTGAATTTGACATGCAACAGCTTCACGCACTTTTTCCGCAGCTGTCTTTTTGGACCTGGAAGGATAGTTCAGGAGCATTTTTACAAGCTTTAGAGATGGAAGATAATGTCATGTTTCTTATCTTATCTATATTGGTACTAATAGCTTCAATGAATATCGTTTCGGGACTTATAATGTTAGTTAAAAATAAGGGACGTGACATAGGTATTCTTCGCACTATAGGATTAACAGAAGGTTCTATATTAAGGGTATTTTTTCTGTGTGGAGCAACTATTGGGGTTCTGGGTACTTTATTTGGTGTTCTCTTGGGGTGCTTGATTGCTGTGTATATTGATCAAGTATTTGAATTTATAAATTATATAATTGGAGGAGGAGGTTGGGATCCATCTGTTCGTTACATTTCAAAATTACCTGCAAGATTAGAAATTGATGACGTCATTTCAGCCGTCACACTGTCGCTGACGTTAAGTTTCGTAGTCACTATATTTCCGGCAAGGCGAGCTGCCAGAATGAATCCAGTCGAGGCACTGAGATATGAGTAATTCCGCTCTAACATTATCAGACATTCATAAATATTATTACAAAGGTACGCCAAAAGAAATTTTAGTTTTACGTGGTGTCAATCTTTCCATTGAAAAAGGAGAAGTTGTAGCTCTGGTTGCTCCTTCGGGAGCTGGAAAGTCTACGATGTTGCATATTGCGGGACTTATTGAAACTGCCGATTTAGGACATGTATCTTTATCAGGTATAGATATAACTGGGCAGAGTGATGCTGTTCGTACAAAAGTACGAAGAAATCAGTTAGGATTTGTTTATCAGTTTCATCATCTTTTGCCGGAATTCAGTGCGTTAGAAAATGTAGTGCTACCGCAGCTAGTGTCAGGAAAACCGAGTGCAATGGCAATAAAAAGAGCTAAAATATTGCTTTGCAAGGTGGGATTAGAGGAGCGAATGGCACATAGGCCGGGAACATTATCTGGTGGAGAGCAGCAAAGAGTTGCTTTTTGTAGGGCACTTGCTAATGAACCGGATTTACTTTTGGCAGATGAACCTACAGGAAATTTAGATTCTGTAACAGCTGAAAATGTTTTTAACACCTTAATTGAGCTTGCTAGAGAAACAGGGTTATCAGCAATAGTGGCTACTCATAATTTAGATTTGGCTGCTCGTATGGATAGAATAGTTAAATTAGAAAATGGGGAAATAGTAAACTAACCTTTTAATTTATAACTTAAATTATTTGAATGCCGGTTAAAAAAATCTGCTGTCAAATCCAGAGTTTTTTGACGAATTTTTTCTACCTCCATTATCAGTTCATGCCTTGCCTCTGCTATAATAGTTAACTCGCTTTGGTCCCATTGCTGAATTCTTTTTCGAATGATGCTTAAGTCAATTATATGTTCGTTAGATCCGATAAGAACAAGACTAGGAGTGGTAGGTGATAGAGAGCTTAGTAATTTTTGGCACTCTTTTACACTTTCGTATATCCATCCGATCGTAGGGCCGCCGAGGATGAGCTCAGGATAAGAAGATAATTGGTTTCTTATTACGGCGTACATATCTGGACAGCTTGTAAGGATGTTTTTTTCAAAGGGCGTATTAATGACATAATTTTTAGATTGTCTTCTCGGGGCAGTTTTGGTTGAAAACCACCCTGAGCGTACTAACGGAGAGAGGATAAGGCTTCCAAGCTGTGCAAAAGGAGACAGAGACAAGCCCCACATTGGGCTTGTGAAAACAGCCGCGTTAACAGGGAGCTCGTTGATTAAACTCCTTAAACCTATGCACCCCCCCATGGAGTGGGCCAGAAGATAAAGAGGCTTAGGTAAGTTTAGGGAATTGATTGTATTGAAAAGAGCTCTGACATCATTTTGATAATAAGAGTAATCATTGATATGGCCGACCGTCTTATTCTGGACAAGCCGTTCCGTTAGGCCTTGGCCTCGCCAATCAACAGCGACTGTTGAGTAGCCTCTTTCCGCCAAACCGGCAGCAGCTATTCCATATTTTTCTATATATTCGGCACGACCAGGAAAAATTACGATGGTTCCCTTATTGCCGTTCTCCCAAACGCCTAACCTTATTTTCTTATCATCCTCGGTGTTGACCCAGTAGGCTCTGCCTCCGGATGGGCCTTTAGCAACTTCAGAAAAAAATGGGGCATCTACTGAAATCAAGGCAATAAATACTTCAGTTTCATTGCTGAATTAAAGTCCCCCTCTATTGTCACATCCCCAGATATGAAAGCTACTTGCGCTTTTTTTTTGCCTAATAGTATTGATTTAAAAGTTTCTGGGCTGGCTGAAATGGTACAGTCTGACAGGGCATCTGATTTATGCACGCCTGAGTTGTCAACTATAACAGAGCCTTCTCCAAGAATATGTATTTTTATAGAGCCATCAAAGCCACCAACCAGTTTTTTTTGCAATGTAGTGATTGCAAGTTCAAGTATCGATGTCATGGATCTTCCTTAAAGTTAGGGACTTAGAATATGATTCTTTCTTATAGAGCAAGCCATATTAACTATAATATGTTAACTTTGTTATTAAAAGACCTCTTTATGTCGATCTATTTTGTATTTAAAGTAGTTTTTAGGTAATGATTAAAACCGAGAGCCGTGGTTCTTCTCGGAATTTTATTAAGTTTAAGTTTTTGAGAGTGACCTGTGTATAAAAGCGTATTTTGGGCTTAAGAAAAGATTTTCTTTCTTGAATATTATGAGTGGATGGCGAGGTGTATAAGGATACGATAATTAGCGCCGTTTTAGGACCTACTAATACTGGTAAAACGTATTATGCGATTGAACGTATGCTGTCTTATAGGAGTGGAATTATAGGCCTACCTCTCCGCCTTTTAGCCCGAGAAGTTTACGACAAAATATCCAGTATTCTTGGTCCACTTAGTGTCGCTCTTGTAACTGGAGAGGAACGGATCGTTCCTTTCAATGCAAAATACTGGGTTTGTACAGTCGAGGCTATGCCACAAGATTTAGATGTTGATTTTGTTGCCATAGATGAAATTCAGTTATGCACCGATACTGACAGAGGTCATATTTTTACCAATAGGCTCATAAACGTTAGGGGAAAAATGGAAACTGTTTTTATGGGATCGGACACCATGAGATCAGCCATTGCTGATTTGGAACCGCAGACAAAATTCGTTAATAGGAATCGCTTTTCTGAATTAAGTTATGTGGGTTCTAAGAGGTTAAGTAGGCTTCCCGTTCGATCAGCTATAGTTGGTTTTTCAGTAGACAATGTTTATTCTGTCGCCGAACTCATTAGGCAACAGAAAGGTGGCTGTGCCGTGGTTATGGGTGCTTTAAGTCCAAGAACGCGGAATGCCCAGGTTGATATGTATCAAAATGGTGATGTCGATTACTTAGTGGCGACAGATGCGATTGGGATGGGGTTAAATCTTGATATATCTCATGTGGCGTTTTCTGCGCTTTCTAAGTTTGATGGTCGGAGAATGAGGCCTTTGGCTTCACATGAACTTGCGCAAATAGCAGGAAGGGCCGGTCGCTATATGAAACCTGGGACATACGGTGTCACGGGAGAAATTCAAGATATAAGTAAAAGTATCGTTAGTTCTATATCAGAATCAAATTTCACTCCTGTAAAAAAACTTCAATGGAGGAGCGAACACTTAGATTTCGGATCAATCCCCCAATTAATAATTTCTCTTCAAAAATTCACAACAAACAGGTGGCTGTCTCGAACTAAGGAGACAACTGATCTGGCCAGTTTAAAGACACTGAATGATGACGCAAAAATTAGAGCATGCGTTACTAACCCAGACGATGTCAGGTTAATATGGGAAATATGTCAAATTCCAGACTTTAGAAATATATCAGCGGAAGAGCACGTTAGATTGCTTCGAACAGTTTTTGAGTTTATTCATGAGAGTAGAGAAATTCCGGATAAGTGGTTGCATGGTCAGATAAGTAGAATAAATCGAACTGACGGCGATATAGACACACTATCAAAGCGATTAGCTTTTATTCGAACATGGACCTATGTTTCTCAAAAAAATGGATGGGTGGAGAACGAAAGTTATTGGCGAGAGCACTCTAGGGCGGTAGAAGATAGATTATCAGATGTTTTACACGCGGCATTAACACAGAGGTTTGTCGATCGCAGGACTAGTATATTACTAAAAAGATTAAGAGATAAGGAGATCTTAGTGGCTGAAGTTAACGAATTAGGAATTGTAACTGTTGAGGGTGAGACTATCGGTTTCCTTGACGGCTTTCGATTTAAGAGGGACACGTCATCTTCGCCGGAAGAGGATAAAGCTTTGAAATTGGCTGCCGTTTCTTCTTTGGTACCACATTTTTATTTAAAGGCGGAGAGGTTTTATAACTCCCCGGATTCAGAGATGAGTTTTACAGATCAGGGTTATTTACTATGGGGTGAGTCTGTAATTGGACAATTAGTCAAGGGAACTGACATTCTTAAGCCCTCCTGCCGAGTGTTTGTTGACGAAGGGATAACTTTGGAACTTAGCACTAAAATTACTAGGCGGCTGGAACATTTTATTCTTAGAAAAATCGCAAGTTCTTTTGAGCTATTACTTAATTTGTCAAAAGATGAGGCATTAACTGGTGCTGCCAAGGGGTTAGCATTTCAGCTTGTTGAGAAATTGGGAGTAATACCACGTGAAAAAATTATCGAAGAGGTTAAGGCTTTAGAACAAGAGGATCGGGGGAAA
>Ga0114999_10002800_pt1 | contig 22437 bp, 22 predicted proteins | sample ArcticOcean_MG_C_3_FD_89820 | JGI IMG/M metagenome (GOLD analysis project Ga0114999, IMG submission 89820) | Marine microbial communities from western Arctic Ocean - ArcticOcean_MG_CB8_126 | ecosystem: Environmental > Aquatic > Marine > Oceanic | place: Arctic Ocean: Canada Basin | collected...
GCATACGGTCCAATGGAAGGGAAATACGAATGTGAGCGCATTGTGGAATAAACCCTGCCGACTGTGCTTCCACCTTCATCAGGCCAGTCTATACGCTTTTCAATTTGAGGAAGAATGATCACCGAGAACAATCAAATATGGAAAAAACCCGCGTAGTAGTGATTGGCGGAGGGCTTGGTGGTCTATGCGCTGGCGTTAAAATCAAGGAAGCAGGCATTGACGATTTCTTGATCTTTGATCGCCATCCGAAGGTCGGTGGGGTCTGGTACGAAAATAAATATCCCGGTTGCTGTTGTGATACTCAAGTCGCGGAATATGAATTTATTTTCGCGCCCAATCCCAATTGGAGTCATCTTTATCCCCGGGCCGCGCAGATTCAGGCCTATGCTGAGGCAATCGCTCAAAATTTCCAGATATCAAACCATCTGCGATTATCGGAAGGTGTATCATGCGCAACCTGGGATGAAGATCTTTGCCTGTGGCGCATCACAACTGAGGCAGGTAAAAAAATCGAAGCGAATGCCATTATCACCGCGCTCGGCCAGTTGAACCGCCCTGCCCTGCCCGCTATCGAAGGCCGGAATAGCTTCGCCGGAGCTTCCATGCACTCTGCTCGATGGGATGACACTGTATCCATGAAGGGAAAGCGCATCGGGGTGATTGGCTCAGCGGCAAGCGCGGTACAACTTGTTCCCGAAGTCGCGAAGGAAGCCAGCATGCTTACAGTCTTCCAGCGTTCGCCCAACTGGATTATCCCGAAAGTCGACCGGGAAGTCACGGATGAGGAGAAAGCGCTCATGATGACTAATCCGGAGCGCGCCGCGGGCCTCGGACAGCATAATCGGCAAATGATTTTCGACCGAAGCGAATATTTCTTTTGGCAGGCGTTTGAATGGACTGAACCCGGACGCGCCGCTTTTACCCGCATTGCTCTCAATCATCTGGAAGCCCAGGTTTCCGATCCGGAATTGCGTAAAAAGCTCACACCCGACTATCCCATCGGCTGCAAGCGTGTTCTCCCAACGGATGCATACTATCCAGCACTTTTACGTGACAACGTCACTCTTGTGACCGACGGCATCTCACGAATCAACGAGCAAGGCATTGAAACCCGTGATGGCACCAATCACAATTTCGATGTATTGATATACGCGACAGGTTTTGAAACAACTGGCTGGCACTGGTCGATGGATATCATCGGTCGCCATAGTCAAAACCTGCACGAACTCTGGGCAAATGGGCCCGAAGCTTATCTCGGTATCACGGTCGCTGAGTACCCGAATCTTTTTATGCTTTATGGACCGAATACTAACCTCGGCCATGGTACGATCATGAGAATGCTGGAACATCAGGTCAACTATGCAGTGAAAGCTATTCTTGCACTTGATGAACAGAATGCAAAAGCGTTGGTTCCCACACCTGAAGCTCAATCCCGTTTCAATGACCAACTTCAGAAGGAACTCTCAAAGCGGGTTTGGTCTGATCCGAATTGCACCTCCTGGTACAAAAACAGCGCTGGTCACATTACCCAAAACTGGTCAAACCCTATTCGCGCCTACGGTGAAGCAACATCAACAGTCAAATTTGAGGACTACGAGTGGATCTCCTAAGAAACGAATTTCAATGATCCATACTTCATCGCCATTGCATGAGTAAAATCTATGTAATGGAAAAATTTGACTCCCCTCTGCGCATTAAATAAATTAATTCTATGACAAAGACCGCACGCGCTACTGTCATGGCAGGTAAAAATTTTGAATTACGTGATTACCCTATTCCCCAGCCCGAACCAGGCACGGTATTATTGAAGCAGGAGCTTTGCGGTATCTGCGGTACAGACCTCCACAACTGGGAATACCAGCGCATGGATTTCGATGTTATACTCGGTCATGAAAATGTCGGGATCATTGATACTCTGGGACTGGGAGTCGAAACTCACTATGCGGGTAAGCCGATCAAAGTGGGCGACCGCGTAGCGGTTTGGCTTAACTCAGCTCTTGGCTCTTCCTTTTGGTTCGACTAATCTGCATGAATTTCAAAGCATTCACAGATGGTAGATTCAGATAGGTCCATTGCATCAAACGGCCCTCAGCCAGGGAGTGTTATCACCGATGAACAGGTTCAATTCTTTCATGAGAACGGCTATCTCATACTTAAGAACGCATTGCACTCAGCTGAACTGAAACGCCTGCAGGAGGCTTCTCATAAATTAATCACGGAAGGCGAAAACCCGACACAAGCTCTCCAGGATTATTTGTACAAGGAAGGAAAACGTACAGGAAATAACATCTTAAGAAGGATCGACTATGTGGTGGATAAAGACGCGGCATTTCGTGTCCTTTTGGGACACCCCGCTATCTTACGATCGGTGGAGAAGCTCATGGGCTCAGACTTGATTCCCACCTGGGACGCTATGGTGATGAAGATGCCACACGAGGGCATTGAAGTCCCCTGGCATCGTGACGCTGCGGTTCAATGCGTGGATGAAACCCCGGTGTTCAATGTAGATTTTTATCTCGATGAAGCCGATCATGATACCTGTGTATGGGGCATTCCCGGAAGTCATCGCTGGGGCCAGGAACGTGCGAAACCTTATTTCAATAGTCTAAATTTTGATTTATCCGAAGCTGTGCCCTTGTACATGCAACCAGGTGATGTGCTTCTGCATGAAGTTCGGTTATTACATGGCTCACCTGACAGTAGCTCGAATAAATTACGGCGTGTCGTCTACTATGAATTCAGAACTGCCAGTCTGGAAATTAAAAGCGGCCCGCACACACCAGACTATATTCCACTCAAACAGAATGTGCTGCGGGCGTGCATTGAAGAGCGGAAGCAAACGGACTACATTCCTATTGATGAAATGTCTTTTGTTTATGCACCACCCGCGCCTTTTGATCAGTTTGACTATATGCCAGCCGATGGCCCTGAGACTTACCGTTATGTGCATGCAGATTACTGGAAGGCATAGTGCCAGACCTAGATGAAGGTGTCGAACAATGACACAAAAACTGCGTTCTGATCATTCCAGGTTGACATGGCAAGGTGCGGTAAATTTTTTTATGCATGATTAGGAATTGCGTAGCGCAACTTTATCATCATCACCCAAAACCTTCTTCTCTTTAACCGAATTCCTCGCGATCTAACTTATCGCTAAGCCACTCTCTTTCCAGTTCACCTACGATATAAGAGAGTATCTCTGGAGGATCCAGTATCCCCTGTCGCATACAATCGGGAAAGAATACACCATACTGATTTTCAAAGCACCGGCTGACCTTACCCCTGAGTGTAATCTGCTTATTCTTAAATTGAAGGGTAACTTTTAACTCTTCATTCTTCGACCAATCCGGATTATCAATTCCCATAAAGTCTAATAATATACCGCTGAGACTTATATTCAGAGGAGGACACTGTCTTGTTTTATGGGAATCATTTACTTTTACGCACAGTTCATGCGAAGAAATGATAGGCACACGAAATCCCATACGCGCTTTCGTTTCATCCGTCTTCTGACTGACCAGAAAATCGATCAGATCTTGTAAATACGCGCTATCAATTTTGAGTTGCGTGTTTTCTAACCGCTGATCCTCAAGAATTAGATGCTCCTCTTCTCTAATGATTATTACATCACCTAGTGTAATTTTTGACATACAAGTATAGATCCGTTTCAAATGAAACTGCTTTTCGTTTTAAAATATCGACTTGTAATCGATATATTTAAGCGTCTCATTATTTCGACAGCTCCGTAAGTACCCTGGCGATCAATCGGAAAAGATTTTTTCGTCCCTCGCAGCTATTCCTAATACTGAACGACTTCCCTCTTGTCGCGTGATTGGCTGCGATCTTTGTTCATATTTCTAAAAGCAGTCCAATTTATTGGCCTCAAACCCCCGTTTTAAGCCCCATTAAACGCCTACTCTTTTAATAACAAAGGATAACAATTGTTTAAAAAAATGTAAACAGGTATTGTAATTCTAAAACTATAGGTCAATATACCTATTATATCTTAAGTATATCATCTATTACTTCACAGGTATAAGCACCAAATAGTTAAAATTTAAGCATCATATCCATGAAACGAAATCACGATATCTTGGGCATAACTCTCGTCGGGATATTGGCCTCGCTGGCGATACCGGCATTCAGAAGAGTTCAAATCGCCTCTGAAAATTCTCGTCTCATGCATGACTACACGACATTTGCCGAAGGATTCAAACGCTATTCAATTGAGAATGGTGCGTATCCACCTGATGGAGCCTTCAATCCTATTCCGACGAATATGGAGCCATACCTGGGTAACGCGTGGTTGAATTCACCCGTTGGCGGTCAATGGATCTGGGATCATGACCAATGGGGAGTTACTGCTGCCATCAGTATTCGTTTATCAAACGCAACACCTCATCAAATGCAAAAGATTGACGAGCAAATGGACGACGGTGACCTGGCTTCGGGTCGTTTTCGTAGAATTAATTGGGACCGCTATGCTTTCATTCTCGAGGAGTGAAGCTTTTCATTTGATCACTTAAAGACAGACCTGGCTTCGATTATCAAAAGCGCACTCTTTGGTAGCCTCACATCCACAGAATCGATGGAAAAAATTAATCGAGGATGGCCAAATCTTTTTGCGGCACGCCCAGATTCTCTAATTCCGGGCTGATATAGTGGCCCCCGTCTTTAATTGTCGTTATCGCTTTTCTTATTTCACTCATCCCGGATTTCTTAGTCACGAATCCGTCGGCTTCACTAAGTTTTGCAATATCCGCAGTCTGCTCATCAGCTATTCCTGAATAGATTAGAATCTTAATTTTCGGAAACTTTGCCTTAAAAAAGTGTAATATTTCTAAGCCATAGATATCCGGTAAGCCGATATCGAAAATTGCGAGATCAGGTTCAAGCTCCCAGCATTCAACCATCGCTTTAAGCCTCGTCCCACTGGCGCCGACTATGTCAAGATCCGGGAAAAAATCTTCCAATTGGGTCGCTATACTATCTCTAAGATTTTCATCGTCTTCGATAATATAGATATCTTTTAGTCGTTTTTTCATTTTGGGTAAGGTTTTCCGTTCACACAAAATATCGGTTCAAAGCAGAATATCTTTAATTAATTAATCCTGAAATATGTTTACCCGTTATGAGCAGGAAAACCTGATGTATCGTGTTCCCTCAGCGTCAAGTTTTTCTATTTTCTTGTATAAATCTTCAAGTCAACTAAATCACATAATAATAGATTTAGAGGAAAGAAGAGAAATACAACACGAGTATGAATAATATGAGCAAAGATGAAGTAATTGGATTTATTGGTTTGGGGGTCATGGGCAATAGCATGGCTGGTCATTTACAGAAGGCCGGCTACGCTCTTAACGTCTATAATAGAACAAAAGAACGTGCCCAGTCACTTATTAACGGGGGGGCAAAATGGCAGGATTCGGTTGCCGATGTAGCTGCAAATTCGAATATCATTATTACGATTGTAGGCTTTCCTCATGACGTTGAAGAAGTCTACCTGGGAGCAGAGGGTATTATCGCTAATGCTGAATCGGGATCACTATTGATCGATATGACTACCTCCAGACCCAACCTGGCAAAACAGATTGCCGATGAAGCGGCAAAGAAAGATATAGCAAGTGTTGATGCACCGGTCTCGGGTGGAGATATCGGGGCAAAAGAAGCAAGGCTCTCTATTATGGTGGGGAGTGATGAAAATGCGTTTGAGCGAGCAAAACCGGTTTTGGATTTAATGGGTAAAAATATTGTTCTTCAAGGACCCGCAGGTTCTGGACAGCACACAAAAATGTGCAACCAGATTGCCATCGCCACATTGATGATAGGTGTCGTTGAAGCGATGGAATACGCGAAAAAATCCGGCCTCGACCCATTTACGGTACTTGAAAGTATCGAGAGTGGAGCAGCCGGAAGCTTTACTTTAAGTAACGTTACCCCCCGGGCACTTAAAGACGATTTTGCTCCTGGGTTTTATGTTAAACATTTCATAAAAGACATGGGTATCGCTCTTGATTCGGCGAGTGAGATGAACCTGGATCTACCGGGTCTTGCGCTCGCTAAAAAACTTTATGATAAACTGGCGGAATTGGGTTATGAAAATGACGGCACACAGGCGCTCTTCCGTTTATACAATCAGGAAGAGCAGACGATTGCTTAGAGGGGATCATACAATATCAAAATAGCTTCGTCTGCATCTTCCTCAGCGTAGATTCAATCAATTACTACAATATCATGGAGGGACACTCTGCCCGCTCCACCTATTGTCATCGAGACAACGGGTGCTTATCCTTTATCGATAATCGATAAATCCAAGGAGTAGGCTCTGCTTTCTCCCGGTTCGAGTTGAGGAAGTAGACCCTGATTTCGAGCCTCTACCCTCCCCTTCATGGTCCCCGTGTTGGCTGGCTCAATACCGGTTACATAGGCACCTTCACCCATCATCTTCCATTGATACAGAAAAGGCAGTTGAGCCTTCTCATAGCTGAGTTGCATACTCACCCCCAGATCTGGATTCTCAATTTCAATTTTCACCTTACCCTCACTGTCCTCTTTTAGGTCGTGCATGAACACTTGCTCGCTATACCCGGCGGTAGGAGGTTGAAAAATATTCCAATCGGCGAGGCCCGCTTCAGCATTTGTATCGAGTGCTTCTGTTTTGTTGGATTCCAGCTTAATCCGGGAATTTTCTGAAATCATGGGGAATCCAAAATTACAATGGTAGAGTATCATGTGGGGGTTAGACTTATACCCTTCATTGGTAACACTATCATCAATCCGTATGGAATTAGAACCGAGTCGGGTTTGAATTTTTCGTCGCAAAACAAGGTTTTCACCAAAAAAACTTACCTGCCTCACTTCTCCGGTTATTTCAAGCAGGTAGTCGTCACCCTCCCATTTACAACGATGACCGACTGAGCTCGCGGGTATATTGCCGACTCGTCCATGAATGCCAAATACAGATCCCCCCTCTGATCCAGTAACTGCTTCTTTATCCGTGCAAGGCAGTCCAAATTGATCGAGACCACAGGTCGCCACAAGTCCGCCCTGAAAGGAACGAAGGAAGCCAAAGCCTTCTGTCTCATAAAAGCTGGGATGAACTTCACCACTGGGCGCAGCCCACGCTATCGGGATTCCTTTGTAGTGACAGGCACTTATGTCCAATGATCTTTCCGCTATAACATTAAAGTTCAATCCGCTACCGGTCCACACGTTAAATACTCTGTTTCCTCTCTCAACCCCATCGGTAGACTCCAATGCTTTTATCCCCGCTACTTGATTCGTATTCCCTACGCGTTTAAGGATATCATTTTTGTTTAATACCTGGCCATACAGTTCTGCCATTATTCTCTCCTCGGTAGTTGGATGTTTAGGTGAATTACACACCTTGAATAAATAATTTATTCAAAGTGTGTGTAAGAGAGATCAATGTAGATTTTATCTTGGGTACGACACAAGTCTAATTAAAGACTGTCACCTTTACCAATACCAAATACTTCAAACCCAATGGATTGAAGTTTTTCCAGATTGAGTATATTCCGCCCGTCGAAAACAAAGGCTGGTTTGAGCATCGATTGGAAAATACGCTCATAATCCAAATCTTTAAATTCGTCCCACTCCGTCAGTACCGCTATGGCATGAGAACCCTCCGCAGCTTCATAAGGATCCTTCGCGGCTATGCAATGATCTGGATACTTTGATTCCTGCGAACCCTTCTTTATATTTAGATCAGCGTAGATCTTTTCTGGCTCAACTTTAGGATCGTATATGCTGATTATAGCTTGTTCTGCCAAAAGATCGCGGCAAACAGTTATCGATGCAGATTCACGCGTATCGTTAGTGTCTTTTTTGAAGGCAAATCCGAATACCGCGATGCGCTTTCCCGCAATCGAGTTGAATAAAGATTTTACAATCCGCTGTGTAAAACGACGTTTCTGGTAATCGTTCATCGTCACTACCTGCTCCCAGTAAGCCGCTACTTCATTAAGTCCAAAGTGTTCGCACAAATAGACTAAATTGAGAATATCTTTTTGAAAACAGGATCCGCCAAATCCGATCGAAGATTTTAAAAATTTAGAACTGATTCGTGAATCCATGCCTATCGCCAGTGCCACTTCCTCAATATTCGCTCCAGTCGCTTCACAAAGCGCGGATATTGAATTAATAGAAGAAATTCGTTGGGCGAGGAATGCGTTGGCTGCAAGCTTGGATAATTCGGAAGACCAAATATGTGTCTTAATTATTTTTTCCCGAGGAACCCAACTAGAATAGATATTCGCAATTGTCTCCACTGCTTTATCACCTTCCGTAGTTTTTTCACCGCCAATGAGGACCCGATCAGGATCTCCCAAATCTATCATCGCTGTGCCTTCGGCCAGGAACTCAGGATTAGAGACCACCTGAAAATCCACTCCATTTTTATTAGCATCCAAAATCCGTTTTATCGATTCCGCGGTGCGCACCGGGAGCGTAGATTTTTCTACTATTATCTTATTTGAATTAGATACTTCTGCTATCTGCCTTGAACTATTTTCAATAAATTTAAGATCTGCTGCACGGCCTGCTCCGATACCGTAGGTTTTGGTTGGCGTGGGCAGGCACATAAAAACGATCTCCGCATCTTGTATACCTTTTTCAACATCAAAGGAAAAAAACAGGTTTCTGCCACGTGCCTGCATAACGATATCGTGCAACCCAGGTTCGAATACGGGCAGGGAGTCAGAATTCCAGGCATCGATGCGCTGCTTATCGATATCGACAACGGTAATCTTAAGATGCGGACATTTATCGGCTATGACGGCCATGGTCGGGCCACCAACATATCCAGCTCCAATACAACATATATTCATAAACAAATAAGTCTTCTAGATTACGGTCGTAAAATGCAGTTGTCTGCAATTATCCTATTATGCAAAAACAGGCAAATAGTTAAAGCATATATTAACTGTCTCGATTAAACGAACTGTATGATTAAATTTTTTTTAATCGAATTACGTTCCACGAAAGTTTTGGCAGTTTCGCCAGTAATATGCCATCTTCAATTTTAGTGTCTAATATCACGGCCGGAATTACAGTCTCAGGATATTCAGCGGTATTTACTGCCAAAGGATCATCGTGGGTTAAAGTAATGTGCTCTTCTATTTTATAGTTTAAAAATTCACGTACCTCACCTTCCAGCAACAGGTCATTTTCTACATTCCGGTTGACCGCGAAAACGGTAAGGCTATCCCCCGCATCATTCAAGGTGGCTACTGCCTCCAGCCAGGGAACGTCTCCAAACTCCTCATCGTGATATACCGGAGAATTCAAATTAAGGCTTAAGGCAATCCCACGCCCAAATCGCGAAGCATGATAAAAGGGAAAATAAATTGTCTGGCGCCAACAGCGTCCGCCCGTTTCCGTCATGATAGGAGCAATAACATTGACCAGTTGAGCAAGGCACGCGCATTTAACACGATGTGCATTCTTTATAAGCGTGATAAGCATACACCCAACAACTAGAGCATCGATAAAATTATAGATATCCTCAATCTGTGGAGGGGCCACCTGCCAGGGTTCTATCTTTTTAGTATTTCCTACTGAATGATACCATACATTCCATTCATCAAAGGATAACATGATCGTTTTATCACTACGCTTCTTGACCTTTATCTGATCACATGTTGCAATGACGGTTTTAATATAGTCATCCATTCCCAGTGAGCGGGCAAGAAAGCGAGGAATATTACCGTCTGGATTTCTCAAGTAAATGTGTAAAGAAATATAATCCACATGCTCGTAGGTATGATCGAGGACTGTGGATTCCCATTGGGGATAAGTTGGCATCTCGAGGCTCGAGCTACCACAGGCTACCAGTTCAATCGTAGGATCGACCCATTTCATAACTTTTGCTGCTTCACAAGCAATACGCCCGTATTCTTCTGCCGTTTGATGGCCAATTTGCCAGGGTCCATCCATTTCATTGCCCAGGCACCAGAGTTTAATTCCGTGCGGTTCGATATGCCCATGGCTTCTTCTTAAATCACTCCAGTAGGTTCCTTTTGGGAAATTGCAGTACTCCACCAGATTGCGCGCTGCATCAAAATCTCGAGACCCGAGATTGACAGCCATGTTAGGCTCCACTCCTGTTTTACGACACCACTGAATAAATTCATTGGTTCCCATTTGGTTGCTCTCGATCACTTTCCAGGCTAGTTCCACGCGACGTGGTCTCTCTTCACGGGGGCCGACACCATCCTCCCAATTATAACCTGAAACAAAATTTCCGCCGGGGTAACGGACAAGAGATACATCCAGTTCTTTAACCAATTCAATAACATCTTCACGGAATCCTTCTGCATCGGCTTCTGGATGACCTGGCTCATAAATACCGCCATAGACACAACGACCCAAGTGTTCTACAAAAGATCCGAACAAACGGGGATCGATTTCGCCTATCCTTAAGTTTCTGTTTAATACAATTGTCGCTTTTTCACTCATCGTGGTAAGAAACTCTGTTCGTATTTTTATTTATAATTTTTCACAATGTCAACGAATCGCTTCACTGCTTCTTGCAAGTGTTCGTCATCGAGAGAGCCTATACTCAGTCTTACATGATAAGTTGGCTCATCGTCAGCAAAGCAAATACTGCCCGGCACATAGAGTACACCATGATCCACGCAGGATTTACAAAAGGAAGAGTCGATATTTGTATTTATATCAACTGGACCTTTAATCCAACAGAGCAGTCCCCCTTCAGGGATTCCCCAATCCCATCCAAGATCGCGCAGCTCACAAATATCCAAAGAATCCAGCAGCACTCCCATCTTGCGTTTATAGTGCTTGCGAAGGCCATTCAATACTTCAGGGTAAAGATCGTTACTTAAGACCGATTCTATAATTGCTTGCGTAAAATTTGAGGTCCCAAAATCCTGGCATCCCTTCACACGCTCCATCTTCTTCAACCACTCGATATCGGAGCAACAAGCAAATCCAACTTTCAACCCGGTGGCAAAAGGTTTTGTATAAGTTCCGGTATATAGGCAGGAAATGCCTTCGTATTCTGGCAGACTGAGTATACTTCGAGACGGGTAAGGAACATCATAATACAGCTCACGGTAGGCGGTGTCTTCAATGACAGGTAGGTTGAAGTCCAAACTCTGTAATAAACTTCCGAGGCTGCTTTTATCTTCTTCCGGCATGGAGCGCGACGATGGATTTGAAAAATAACTAACGAGGTAGATTGCTTTCAGTCTATCTCTCTTACTGGAAACGGATAGAGCCTCTATCATTGCCGCAAACTGCCCGAAGTTAATCCCTCCATCTTCTTCAGTGGGAATAGAGATCGCTTCAACTCCTAAACTTTTCAACATTTCAAGAAATACAAAGTAAGTGGGTCGCTCGACAAAAATAATATCTCCGGGATCACACAACACCTGCACGGCGAGGTAGAGTCCTTGTTGCGACCCATTAGTAATTAACATCTGTTCAGGATTTAACTCGCTACCCGCCTCACCCGGGTAAGTGGCGAGAAACTGACAGGTAAGTTCTCTCAACCGTAAACGACCCTGGTTGAATCCATATTGCAAGTACTCGGAGTTCTCGGTGCTCGCAGAAAGATTAGTAACCACTTTATTTACCAGATTTACAGGAAGCACGTGGTTATCAGTAAATCCCGCCGCCAATGATAAAAGATCAGGTTTACTTAGAGCTTCAACCATAAGCTGAGTAATGACAGGATCTGTTATCTGATTACCCATCCGAGAATAGGCGAGCCTTCCCTTTTCCAGACTTCTCATGTTTCTTATTTTTTTAATTCAGACATTGATAGCAAACATTATCCGATACTGAAAATTATTGCCAAATAAATTAAGCCTAAATAGGTTTATCTAACTTCAAACGAGCATGCAAAATTATAATAATAAGATTAGTGAGATGATTATGAATTCGCTTCAAATTATAGCTATTACGCTCCTCTTTGCCTATGGAATATTAGCAGTTATTGCATTGCTCTTTTCTGACGGGATGATTTTCCCTAACAAACCATCCAGCTATACGGACAACCACCGTATAATAAAAATTCCGATTGATAATGGAAAAACAATTTCCGGAATCTATCTTCCGCATAAGCGGTCCGAATACACTTTGCTTTATAGCCACGGCAATTATGAAGACATAGGTGAGCTGTATCCCCTATTCGAAAGATTTAAAAAAATTGGTTTTTCTGTGTTTGCCTATGACTATCCAGGCTATGGTACAAGTGACGGTCGCGCGACAGAAAAAGGGGCCTACGCTTCCATCAATGCTGCTTATGAATACCTCGTAGACAAACTTAATATCAAACCGGAAAAGATAATCGCTCTCGGCAGATCGGTAGGCGGAGGTCCCGCGGTTGATCTTGCGTCACGAAAACTTTTGGGAGGGCTGATATTAGAAAGTACTTTTGTCAGTGCCTTTCGTGTATTGACTAAATACCCTCTCCTCCCCTGGGATAAATTCAGTAACATTAGCAAAATAAATACTGTGCAGTGTCCGATCTTAATTATTCATGGTACGGAAGATGAAACTATTTCTTTCTGGCACGGGAAAGCATTAATGGAAAAAGCGAACCAACCAAAACTCTATCTCTGGGTCGAAGGTGCGGAACACAACAATGTAATGGATTTTGCGGGTCGAACCTATTGGGATACATTGGATAAGTTTAGACAAGACGTTGAAAAGTATGGGCGTAATCCAAAAATGATGTAATCACCCTTTAAGCATGAATAAAACCGCGTTGATTTTATTGGTTGAAGGATTTGAAGAGATAGAAGCGATCTGTCCAATAGACTTATTGCGAAGAGCCGAAGTCAACTGCACTATTGCTTCTACCGAAGACACCCTGCTTGTCACGGGACGCGATGGTATAATAGTAAAAGCAGACGTCCTACTCGAATCAATTATCGATAAAGACTTTGATTCTATTATCGTGCCAGGAGGCCCTGGTTATAAACGCATGCGAAAAGACGATAGGGTTATGGCATTATTGAAGCAGCACGCAGCAAAAGGAAGAATAACAGGTGCAATTTGCGCTGCGCCGACACTATTGAGTGATGCGGGATTACTTAATGGTAAGCGATACACATCACATCCCAGTGTCGTCGATGACTTGCAGGATCCAGTTCCCAATCAAGCGGTAGTTGTCGATGGTGATATAATTACCTCACGAGGAGCCGGAACCGCGACAGAATTTGCACTCGCTCTCGTCGCAAAGCTTACAGGGAAAGAAAAAGCAGAGGAAATTGCTGAAAGCATATGTTTTCCCCATCAACGGGTAGAAACATAAGCGGCTTGAAAGACGTTCCCTAAGTTATCCGGACTGAGTCTCTGCATTTTTCCGGTTTCCGTATCAATGAGTATAAGTCGCCGAGACTTTTTAGTTCTCTCAGTATAAACTAAATGCCGACCATCCTGAGTCCAGCAAGGCTCAATCGCATCCCCTGCCCCTCGCGTCAACCATCTGCTCTGTTTTTTATTAAAATCAAAAAGAGCTATCTCAAACTCTTTTCCAACCGCGGCCGTAAAGGCTAAAATATTAGCATCTCTTGGGTTCCACGACGGTTCGGTGCAATTTCCGCTATTATTGGTGGGGATCCGCTTCGCATTCCCCCCCCTTGTAGACACTTCAAAGAGTTGCGGTTTTCCAAGGCGATTGGAAGTAAAGGCAATCCGCTCACCGTTGGGAGACCAGGTGGGGTCGGATTCCACTGCGGGACTACGAGTAATACGTCTTAGATTACGTCCCAACGAATTCCCAATATAGATTTCAGTATTTCCCGTTCCAGAAAGCACCATTGCCACTTCTGTCCCGCGTGAATTATACTCACCACCCGTATTAGTCCCCTTGAAACTGGCCATCGTATTACGCTGGAGAGTAGCCATGTCGATAGTATAGATATCGGGAAAGCCATTTCGATAATAACTGGTATAATTAATTCTATTCCCATCAGGAGACCAATGGGGCAAGATTGATTGAGACTTGTCACGAGTAATTTGACGGACGCGAGTAAAGAGTAAATCGGTCGTATATATTTCCTTATGACCGGACCGATCACCGACAAATGCAAGTTTTCCGGTAAAGAAACCCGGCGCCCCGAGTGTCTTGAATACGGCAAGATCCGCGGCGCGTAGAGCTGCCTCTTCTCGATCACTGCCAGATACTGTCTCTGTGTACTGAGTTTTTAAAGGTTGTCCACTTTCGATCGCTAGTTGTATACGATCTGATCCTACCGGGATGAATCTAAATGTAAAATTACTTTGCCCGCTGGCTTTAATCGCATACGCCCCGTGAAGATTAAAAGCCTTGATGATACGATTTTGAACTGCCTTGTCAGAAGAAATTATAGATATTAATTTAACTTCACGGTCACTTTGACGGACTATCTCGCCCATGTTAATTTCACGCGTTTGCCCTATCACTGAATCTGATGTCCAGAGTAATAAAGAAACGGTTACTGACAAAATAAATAAGCTCCTCATAATTTAAACAGAGGGCTGATTAAGCATAGCAAGTTTCAGAACGCAATAGTTAACTTAACCGTTGCCATATGAATACAGAACATTTTTGTTACTCAGAAATGCATACCTTAATTAATCGTAAATTTCAGTAAGAAATTGAACAAAGATACAATAGAAACCGCACTCAAAGGAGTTAAATATCCGGGCTTTAGTAGGGATATAGTTTCATTTGGATTATTGCGTAATATTGATATCGAAAACCAAAATGTAATTGTAAACCTTGAAGTTAATACTGCTGACCCTAAGTTACCCCTAAATCTAAAAAAGGCTGTTGAAGACGCTCTCGGGGCGATCGACGCAATCGGTAAAATAGAGGTTAGAATCAATGTTAAGGCCGCGACTTCACCAGCTTCACCAGCTGATAAAAATAGCGGTCAACTAGGTGTTAAAAACCAATTGCAAAATGTAGAACGGATCGTAGCGATTGCCAGCGGAAAAGGTGGGGTTGGTAAATCAACCTTTACGGTCAATCTCGCCTGTGCATTAAACGATACATTATCCGCTCTCGGTAAGTCTAATAAAGTGGGTATTATGGATTGCGATATCTATGGGCCCTCCATCCCTTTAATGATCGGTATAAATGGCCGACCTGAAATTGAAGATAACAATCTTCAACCGTTAGAAAATTTCGGTATTCGTGTAATGTCCATGGGATTCTTGATTGATGAAGACACACCCGTAGTCTGGCGGGGTCCAATGGTGACAAAAACGATCACGCAGTTTGTAAGTAACGTGAATTGGGGTGAACTTGAATTTCTCCTTGTTGACTTGCCACCGGGGACGGGGGATGCCCAACTGACAATAGTCCAAACTATGCCCCTCGATGGCGCTATCGTCATAACCACCCCACAGCCAGCGGCATTTAATGTGGCTCGCCGGGGCGCAACGATGTTTGGAAAAGTAAACGTTCCGATCCTGGGTGTGGTTGAAAATATGAGTTTTCTTGAACTTCCTTCATCCGAAGAACGCCATTACCTATTTGGTAAGGGTGGCGGAGAAATAACCGCTCTCGATCTGGGTACTAAACTTCTAGGACAAATACCTCTTTATGAAGGAATACGCGTGGGATGCGACAATGGTATTCCCCTTGTCGTGGGTGAACCGCAGAGCTCACCTGCAGTTGCCTATAAAAAAATCGCAGAAAATCTTATTAATTCAATGGGCTAATTTGGCGCTTTTATAGCGAATTGATTTTGTTATAATTACATTTTAAATTGATAATCTTATTTTTGAAGTTTACTTATATTACTAGAAGAATTAGCAATTATCCAACCCGCGATGAGAACCAAACAATCAAACCCTAAAAACAACCAGGATATGATGAAAAGCTCCAGCCTCTACGCGGAGTTTCTCGCTGAGCGAGATGAAATCCTCAAGCATAAGTGGTTGGAGTCAGAAAAAGCCGGACAAGATATAGGTTTTGAGCGTGCTCTACTCGATTGGATACGTAAACATCGATACTCCTGGCGCTTGGACCGGCGCACAGCCTCTGCCCAAATTGCAAGTGGGGAATAGTCTCGCGGGCGATAAAAAATTATCCGCCAACAGAGACGATCGATTCGCTCTTAGAGGATAATTTTAAAATCTGTAAGTCTATTTGACTTCGCGGTGAAGCGTATGACGTCTTAAAAAAGGATTATACTTCTTCTTTTCCAATCGACCCTGTTGCAATTTTTTATTGCGCGTAGACATATAGCGGGAGGGCGATTTTCCTTCTTTGACAGCTTCAGTGCACTCTAATATGATATTTTCTCTAGACATATGCTATAGATTTAAATGATACGACTATCAATAGTCTGTGATCAAAGGCAATGATAATCGCTAACTCAATACTTTATTGTACCCCTCCCATAGAATTATCAATCAGAGGCAGCATTACACCGCGTCGAAATAAGGTCACCCGACCTGAAGTAGCGGAAACGGCGATTACAATGCTGTCAGTTGCCCGTGAAATAGCTGAAGCGGCCGCGTGCCGCGCACCGAACCCGCTGGGCATTTCATGATAGTAATCACTGGGGGTGTTGATTAAACTGCCTGACGATTCAATAATTCCGTTTCCTTTTATAATGAAGGCTCCATCCATGAAGGATAACTCTTTGATCGTTTCATCCATAAAAGGATTCAATACATTGCGATCTTCTTCCTTATAGCCATGAAATGGATTTAAGACCAAAGGTTTTATCATCGTATTAACCTTTGTTGTGTCTCCTAAGACAAATAGACAGCCAATCGATCTTCCTTCACGCCCTTCAAGTGACAAATCAGTGGCAATTGCGAGGATTCTTTCAAGCACTTCGAACGACACGGATGGGGGTAAAAGATCCGCCTCACGCGTGAGCACCGATTGAAACTCCCGTTCAACATCGACCACGACCAATGTATCAAATTGATTGCTGTTTAATATACCAGCCACACAACACAACCGATCATTATATTTAAAAACACCGCGGGTCAGCCCGATCAAAACCGCACTTCGTAACTGTGAAAGACGATGATTGGAATAGGGTTTTACTTCTATCATCGTCGTATTATTATTTTGCTCTTGTAATCGTTCAGGAGCCGATCGTGTTACCATGACCGTTCTGTATTTCGGGAAATCCGGGCTAAAATCAATACCGCCTTCGAAAGTGTCACTAAAGATAAGAATGGCTGAACAGTGAGCGGCCTTAGCTACCTTCTCGCCTTCTTTGAGTAAAAGCTTATTAAACTTGGATTGGCGTCTCCCGGGCCTTACCGGTAAGCCACTGAATCCTTGAATGACTCGCTCTTGAAAAATTTCCAAATTAGGCGCACCTAAAATATTATCGATCAGAGTTTTTTCACGAAAGAGACGCGCAAGAGAGGCTAAAACGTTAAGATAATTCTTCACCTTATCCGAGCCGAGGAGTAAAAGTAAGACACGTACTTCCGTGCCTTCTGGAACCCCATGATACTTAAAACCTTCACGGCATCGCCCAATTGCAAAGACAAAGGATCTTTTCATTTTTACCCGCAAATGAGGGATCGCAACTCCGTTCCCCAAATAAGTAGTCATTATACTTTCACGGTCTAAAAGATCATTGAGCAAACGCTTGGGAGACAGTCTTGCCGATAGGCGACTGGTTGCGACTTTTAGTAATTCTTCCAAAGCACCATTCAAGTCATCACTCTGGATTTCAATGATTCGTGATTTGGCTAGATATCTTTCGAGAGGCATATAATATTAGCGATTAAAACCAGAAGATAAATATAATCTACGGAGAGAAGATTGGATTTACCTGCAAAACATAAATTAACTTATACCACAAAAGTCGGTATTATGAAAATAAATAGTTTTGCTTAAGGTAAATGAATCCACTGGATTTTTTTTCGATTGTAATGTCCTAAACCCAAGCTCTGGGCATAGTTAAATACTTGGGTATTTCTAACGATCCTGGTAAATCCATTTTCCTTCTTATGGTAATTAATTCGTTCCATCAATAATGCATCGAGAACAACGGGATTTATACTCATCCATAACAAGGGTTCAGATCGCGTATAGAGAGAGTTGAAAACGGGGCCTCCAATGAATTGATAGCGTTCTAAGCTTATAATTGAAAAAACCCAACCTAATTTCAATTCAGGGATAGCTGCGATTTCTGCAATCGCAATAGGAGCATTTGCGGGGCTGACAAAAAACCTGCCCCGATTACTAATAGCCCAAAGTGTAGCATTAGTTAACGCCCCGGTTATTCCAAAAATCTGGTTATCGAGGGCCATTGGCAGGTTTATCCAAAAATCCACATCCGTTATTAATGGCTTGGCGAGATAACTTTTGCGATCCGAGGCGCCTATTTCTTCACCGTAACCACCAATCAATTCTGCGGCATGCGCCAACTGGCTTTGTGATGGCAATGGGCTTTCGTGGTACCAAAGTTCATCGTAGTATTTTTCAGTTTCTAAGATGTAGACCGGCACCCCATCGAAAGTCATTTCACTTGCTTTTTTACTGAGAGGGGGGATGAATCCACTATTCCGTAAATCACGCTCATTGACATCGAGGATAAAGAGTTCACTTCGCTTAAAACCACGTTGAACTAATTTATCAATTACTGCTTTTACTAATGCGGTTGGAGTGGAAATGCCGCTACCTGAATTGGTATAAATCTTAATCCCGGCTTTTCGCTGCTTTCCTGGAGCAAGTATCTTTTTTGTTTTTTCTTCAAAGCTGTGAAAGAGGTTTTCAACACCTCGACTATAGTTTCCCTGACTGAAATTATCCAGGTGATATTCCCAAACAAAATCTAGATAGGCACTTCTCTCTTCCTCACGCTCCCAGAACCCACCTCCCTCTAATGGGTAATAGAGAATGAAAAGAAAAGTCAGAATAAGGCTTTTAGGCATTTTCAGTTCTTGACAGGTAATTCTTGAACGCGGAAGTTTAAAGTATCCCCATATGAATCTATATAGAGGCAGAACTTTGATGATTATGTTCCTCTCCACAGCATATTTTCTTCAAATAAGCTGTAGCCAACGAGAACCAACCATTGAGGAATCTATTTCTCTCGCCAATCATAATCTTGAGACGGGTAATACAGATCAGGCAATAAATATCTTTGAAGACCTTAATGATAACCATCCAGGAATGGCTATTATTCTTGAGCCGCTGGCACTCGCATACGCAGAAAAAGGAGATAATATCCTCGCTGCTTTTTATTTCACGAAACTAGGCGAAGTAGACTCCGCACAGAAGCACTATTTTATTTACGCTGCAAAAAGTTTTATCCAAGGAGGTGATTTACGCGGCTCGGCTAATGCTTACCGACGTTACCTGAAAGAATTTCCTCATGATCAAGCAGTGTGGAAATCACTTGGCAAAACTTATGAGGAGTTGAAAGACTCCAATAATGCGATTGAATCTTATCTTCAAAGTTATCAATTGAAACCGGACGGCGGAACCGCCACCTATTTAGGTCGACTATTTCATGGAATGGGGAACTTAATCCAAGCAAAAAATTGGTATCGAACGGGACTGGACTTATTGTTTGACGATGCCGAGGAGCCCCTCCTCGGTCTCATGAAAATTGCTCTGGAGCAGAAGGATTACTCACTGGCTGAAGAATGGTTAGAAAAGATTGACGACGAATACCCTAACTTGCTCGATACTTCGCCTCTTTCCTCCGCCCGGGAAGAATTGCGCATTTGGAGAGAGCGGCAGGCAAAACTGGAAAAAAGCCTGGTCGAGCAGAATCGGCTTACCGAGGAAATACGTGAGCAATCTCTGGTCTTTGAACAAGATATTAATGAAGACAGTTCACTCTCACATTCAATTGATTCTCACACCTCAATTGATGAAAATGAAGAAAGTGACGAACCCACTGAAGTAGTATCCGACGCAATAACCAAAGAACTACCCGAATCAGTAATTACGTCACCCCCAGTTTCGGTGGATAACACTCAAGAAGTGGCACAAATATCAGCCACGCCTCCACCACCAACGTCTAGAAGTCTACTTCTGGAAGCCCGTGAATTTAAGGTGTCCGGTGATTATAAATCCGCGATTCTGAAATACAGACAGTCTCTGGCATTAAACGACAGAGAGGCTTCTACCTGGAACGAACTCTCGGAAACCCTCAAGCTTGATGGACAATTGCGCTATGCGGAAGCGACTTCACTGGAAGCTATGAGGCGAGATACACTGAATATAACTTACACCCAACAGTTATTAAACATACTCAGTCAGGATGAAAATCTATTTCGCTATTTTAGAGAACTTAAAAATGCGAAAGAAAGATTCCCCTCTAGCCCGGAAATAACTCTTTCACTTGCCAGAGGGTACAACAATATTGTCAATAATACGCATAATGCTATAATTTTCTATGAAGAGTTTTTACAAATGGCGCCGGATCATCCCCAATGGCAAAAAGTTAATATCGAATTTAAGTCGTTATCACCAACACCCTAATCTCAGAGCGAAGGAGCCTCAGCTTTTATGTCTCGAATCTCGCGCAAGTCTATCGATGATATTAAACAGCATGTTAATATCTTTGATGTAGTATCACCTGTAGTTTCACTTAAGAAAAGCGGGCGAAACTTCGTTGGCCTGAGCCCGTTTACGACGGAAAAGACTCCCTCTTTTTTTATCCATCCTGAGAGAAACATGTTCAAATGTTTCTCAAGTAATTTTGCGGGGGATATTTTTCGGTTTATCGAATTATATGAGAAATTGACATTTGCAGAATCTGTTGAGGCTATTGCCAACCGGTTTAACCAACCTCTTGAGTATGAGCAGGGAGCTGCTCCAACCAGTGAATCGAGATCCGTTCGCAAAGAAATCATCGATATCCATGATCGCGCTTGTGATTATTATCATCGTGTCTTTATGGGCAAGCACCCCCTTTCGAAAGAAGTTCAGGACTATTGGATCCAAGAGAGGAAATTTACCCTGGAAATTGCGGAAAAACACAAAATCGGTCTTGCCCCACCCCAAGACACTAAATTGATAGGGATTCTTGTAAAACAAGGGTACTCCCTCGAGGCTTTAAAGAAATGTGGCCTCTTCTACTTTCGTGACCGGGAGACTGAGCCAAGAAATTTCAAGCCACGATTTCGCGGCAGACTGCTCGTTCCGATTCGCGATTATCAAGGTCAGGTAATAGCATTCACTGCGCGACAACTCCCAATCACTCCGGTTGACGATCCTGCACGTGATGCGAAATATATTAATTCACCTGAAACGCCGGTATTTTATAAAAGTAAAGTGATATTTGGCTTAGACCACGCTCGTCACCATGTCGATGAGATCGGACATTTTGTCCTCGTTGAGGGTCAGCTAGATGCTATACGTTGCTGGCAATACGGAATAAATACAGCCGTCGCCCCACAGGGAACATCCATAACCGAGTCTCAATTACTCTTACTTAAACGCTATACGAATACTATCGATTGCGTCCTTGATGGTGACAGCGCTGGGCAGAAGGCCGCAGTGCGTATTCTACCCATGGCTATACGTACAGGGCTCGAAATTCGCTTTATTGTACTGCCATCAGAGTCTGACCCTGATAGCTTGCTCGTAGAAAAAGGAAAGGGAGCTTTCGAGCAATTACAGGAACAAGCGCTATCGGCGATCGATTACCTCGTTCATTCGCTCTTACCAAAAAAGGACCCCTCCCCTCAAGCCAAGGCGGAAGCATTATTACAGTTATTTGAAATAATCAATGAATCGGACCTCCTCGTTACTCAAGATGAATACCTGCAAAAAGCAGCCGTGCTTATCGGCGCGGATCCGATCTCATTGCTCGGCGATTTTAATCGATTTAAAAGGAAAAAGAGCAAAAGACCTGACCGCGAAAACAAGAATCCCGAGGGGAATTCTGCTACATCACAGTTGACAACTGCCGAATTTGAGCTATTGTGTTGCGTTTGCCAGAGCCCAGCGTTGAGCCAACCTATTTCCGAAATTCTTGATGTTGAATGGATTGACACAAGATTAGTTTATGGAAGGCTCCTCGTGCGTGTTATTGCGGATATTCAGGAAGGGCTTTGGGAAGGAATTGAAAATCTCGATCAATTACTTGAAAACGAGGAAGAAAAGAATTGTTTTTACTCCCTTCTTGCTGACGAAAGGCGCTTTGAAGACCCAATCAAGGTGGCTAACGCCTGCGTTAAAGCCATTTTAGAAAAATTCCTCCGTCAACAATTGAAAAAACTGGAAGAAAAAATTGCTAACTTACCTACTCCATCAGACAAGTTTCCAGAACTTCAGCGAAATATTATCGAACTGCGAAACCTGAAAAAAAGTATTCCACATATTCAAAATAGTTAAAATTAATTAACAACTCAGATGCCAAAGACTAAAGTAAAAAAGAAAGCAACCGTAAAAAAGAAAGCAACCGTAAAAAAGAAAGCAACCGTAAAAAAGAAAGCAACCGTAAAAAAGAAAGC
>Ga0114999_10002804_pt1 | contig 22428 bp, 24 predicted proteins | sample ArcticOcean_MG_C_3_FD_89820 | JGI IMG/M metagenome (GOLD analysis project Ga0114999, IMG submission 89820) | Marine microbial communities from western Arctic Ocean - ArcticOcean_MG_CB8_126 | ecosystem: Environmental > Aquatic > Marine > Oceanic | place: Arctic Ocean: Canada Basin | collected...
CTCGGCAATCGCGCCGACGGTGTGGGCGGATTCAACCCGGATCTCGACCCTGAACATTACCGCAGTGTAGAAACAGGCCTACGCTTTGCTTGGCCTATGCACCTCATCGATGGCGAACTGGCGATCTATCAGCTCGACCTCGATGACATGCTCGTTCCCTTTCAAAGTATCGACTCTGATGAGACCTTCTATCGCAATGCCTCCGCCGCACGCAACCGTGGCGCTGAGGTGCATCTAGGATGGCGACCTCTCAGAGCTCTGACGCTGGATGGAAGTGTGAGTATCGTCGACTTCGTCTTCACCAACCACGGAATCACGGTCGACGGGGAACGTGTGTCGGTTAAAGGAAACCAGGTGCCAGCTGTGCCGCCCTGGTCAGCGAATCTGGTCACCAGCTGGAGACCCTCGACACGGACCCAACTTCGATTCACGATGCGGCATCAGGATCGTATGTTCGGCAATGATCTCAATGGCCCGTCACCGGGCAGTGAGGATCTGCGCCGTGCCTATATCAACGAGGCCTTTACCGTCATAGACGTGCGCCTAGCTGTGGATTGGAAGTTCGGCATATGGGATGCACAGTCGATCATCGGCATCGACAATATTCTTGATACCGACTACAACGGTTCGGTCGTGCCCAACGCCTTCGGTAACCGATTTTTCGAGCCAGCACCGGGGCGCACGTTCATGGCCGGGATTCAGCTGCGACGCTGAGCTGCCCTGCAGGACGGGTGTTACTGAGCCGTCAACAATTCGTGGGTCTGACGTGCCACGATGAGCTCTTCATCTGTCTGCAGAACGTGCAACCGAACCTGGCTACCCGTCGCATGCAGCACACCTTCGCCATGCACGCTGGCATTCTTCTTCGCGTCTAGCTCAACTCCGAGAAACTCCAGCCCTTGCAGGACCTGCGCTCGCACGATCTCGGAGTGCTCGCCGATACCGCCTGTGAAGCTGATCACATCGAGCCCCCCTAATTCAACGACGTAGGCTCCGAGATAATCGCGAATCGCTGAGGTGTAAACTTCGATCGCCAGGGCACAACGTTCGTCGCCCGCGGCAGCCCGGTCCTGCAGATCCCGCATGTCGTTGGAGACACCACCGCTGAGACCGAGCAGACCCCCCTCCGAGGCGCAAATCTCCAGAGCCTCATCCAGAGAAATGCCCTCGCGATCACACACGATCTGCAGCGCATAAGGATCGAGATCGCCAATCCGATTGTTCTGTGGCACACCACCCTGTGGACTCAATCCGTGTGACGCACCGTGCGACACACCATCCTTCACTGCACACAGTGATGACGAACCACCCAGGTGGCAGTTGATGTGACGCAGCGTCGAAGTGCCCTCGATTTCGATCACCTTTTCGGCCGCATATCGATGGCTGGCGCCGTGAAAACCATAGCGGCGAATCCCATACTCCTGCGCCCACTTCTGCGGGATCGCGTAGAGCTGACGACGTTCCGGTGCGTTGCCGTGGAAAGCCGGTTCGAAGCAACCCACTCGCGGTGCTGCGGGGGCCACCTTCGCAAACTGACGAATCGCCGCCACATACGCCGGATTGTGCGCTGGAGCGAGGCGGAAAAAATCTTCCATGCGCCCAATCACATCTTCGTCGATTTCGACTACGCCCGTGATAGAGCGCGCGTGCACCGTCTTGAAGCCAACAGCCTCCAGATCGTCTACGGATGCGAGGGGGCCTGTTGCGCCGGTGAGACATCTGAGTGCTTCGTCGATTGCCGCCGCATGATCCGGCAGGTCACACACTTGCTCAGTCTCCCCCGCATCGCCCGCCTGAAACTTGTGCACAGAGTCCCCGCCATCATCACCGATGCGGTCCATCGCACCGCGGGCAAGCACAGCTGCGCCGGGCATATTGAAGAGTTTGTACTTGAATGTGGTGCTGCCCAGATTCGATACGAGAATCTTCATGAACCTTGCTCCTTTTCCGCGTATTTCGTCACAGACGGATTTCCCTACCGGTCTCGGCCGATCTATAGATCCCATCGATGTTGCGCTGCACGTGGAGCGCTTCGTCCAGCGTCACGAGTGACACGTCTGCACCATGGATGGCAGCGAGAAAATTCTTGTGCTCCGCGAGAGTTCGGTGATCCTGCTCTTCTACGATCGGCAGCTCCACGGTGGCCACCTCTCCGGCCTCAGGATCCCAGACCTGCACGGGCGGTTCAATATCGCTGGCAACGCCGAGTGTGCCGAGCACCTCAAATCCGTGGGCACGTGAACGTGGGTGCTGCAGCCAATTGCCCTCGACGGACATGGACGAACCATCGGCGAGGCGCACATGCGCGTGTCCGAAGTCTTCCACTGACACTTCGCTCAGATCTCCGTCAAAATTGCTAGGTAGTTTGGGCATCTGTGTCAGCCGAGAGAAGGTGGCGCAACATCTCCTCACTGTTGTCAAAGACCTGTGCCCCTTCAATTTCAGCGACGCCAAGCACGCGTTCTGCCGCTGCAGTATCCGGATCGACGACAGCTGCCACGTCTACCTGCGGAATCTGCGCCAACGCCTTCAGATGCTCGCGTCCCATGACACCACCGCCAATCACCGCCGCCTTCATTCTTCCGTCTCCTGGGCTCGTTGAATTCAATCGCGTCGATGTTGCGGATTGATTTGTGTGGCAGCTCAGGGTAGTCAGGCTTGTCTGCTCGCACAGAATTGGACAGACGTCCACAGATCAGCCCCACCAGGATCATGTCATTTCTCATCCGCAACAGCTTAGGTCCTTTCATCCAATCCAGCCACAGCCCCTTGCACCGGCAACAGATGGCGGGGGCCGGCACGACGTATGCTACCTTTGGCGAAACGACAGTTGCCCTGGCTCCTCCCTCACGACATAGACCTCGCGACCGTGACCAAGCAATCATGACCAAGTTGCTCTGCATCCTTGCCTCTCTGACCCTACCGGCGCGTGATCTACCACAAGACGCGAGCAATCTCTGGCAGACAGACAATGCACTCGTCGTCGGCGCCGGTGCGTCGCTGGCAGCAGCGGCGTACGCCACCAAGGACTCACCCCGCAGCGAATTGTCCTTCGTCGACGGCCCCGCAAGGATCACGGACGTATATGGTGCAGGTACATTTAATATTCCCGTCGCCATCGGCCTTTGGGGATTCGGACATGCCACACACAACGAACCAGTCCGCGACTTCGGTCACGGACTTACACGGGCTCTCGGCCTGACGCAGCTTGTGGTGGGGCCGATGAAGGTCCTGAGCCATCGACTGCGCCCCAACGAAGCCAATCACCGATCCTTCCCTTCTGGCCACACGGCAAACACCTTCGCCATGGCCCGCTTCATACAGCACGAAACGAGCACGACCATCTCTCTTCCCTTCTATGCCCTCGCCGTCCTCACCGGCGCCGGGCGCGTCGAGGGGCGGCAGCACTACCTGTCAGATGTCCTGATGGGAGCGACCCTGGGTGTGATCGTGGGAAGCACTGTGGGACGCGACCGGTCTTCTGGCCGCGTGAGCTGGCAACCCATGACCCAGGCGCCGGGCCTGCGTTTGCGTGTGGCACTCAACTAGCACGATCCAACGACAGGCCAAGACGGGCGACTTCCATTTCCGCAGATCTACCTAAGGTCGCGCCGGCGATCCATCTGGCAAACGGGTTTGCGTCCACATCTCCACCGAGTCCTGGCACGGATACTTCGCCGCCGCCGCTTCATCCACATCGATACCGAGTCCAGGCTTGTCGTTGGCGTAGAGATATCCTCTCCGGAGTTCAGGCAGTCCGGGGAAGACTTCGTAGCATACCTCCGGAAACCGGCACCACTCCTGAATCCCAAAATTCGGCGCCCATAGATCCAGATGCAGATTGGCTGCGTGGCCGACAGGAGACGTATCACCGGGGCCGTGCCAGGCGGTGCGGATGCCATACATCTGTGCAAAGGAGGCCACGGCCTTTGCCGGCGTGATTCCACCCATCTGCGACACGTGCATACGGATGAAGTCGATCAGGCGACCCTCAATCAGTGGCTGCCATTCGCGTGGGTGATTGAACAGCTCACCCATGGCGATGGGCGTCGAGCACTGCTGGCGAATGTTGTTGAACCACTCGATGTCTTCCGGTGCCAGAGGATCTTCCAGGAAGAACAGCTTGAACTTCTCCATGTCTTTGGCGAAGCCCACAGCATCGATCGGCATCAGTCGTTCGTGGATATCGTGGCACAATTCGATCTCGAAGCCGAGTTCTTCACGCACGTGCTCGAAGACTTCGAGGTGTTGCCGCATATAACTGCGCGGATCGTAGTAGGCACCCTCCGGTGAATTCTCCGGTGCCGGTCGATTCGGTGACAGGCCGCCGTAGCCGCCCTTTTGCACGCGGATATACTGGTAGCCCTCTTCCATAAAACCACGGATCGAATCGACAATCTCCTCCTTCGTCGATCCTCCCGCGTGCGCATAGCAGGCGGCCGCCTCGCGGCACTTGCCACCCAGCAGTTGATAGACTGGCATGTTGGCGCGCTTGCCCTTGATGTCCCAAAGGGCCTGATCCACGCCGGAGAGCGCATTGTTCAACACCGGCCCATTGCGCCAGTAGCTGTGCACGGCTCCCATGCGATAGATCTCCTCGATACGATCGGCATCGCGACCGATGAGGAAGGGTTTCAGATGCTGCTCGATGGCCGTGTGTACGGCGCGAAACCTCTGCGTAAAGGTCGCGCATCCAACCCCATAGAGACCGGGCTCAGAGGTGATGATCTTGACAATGACGAGTCGTGATCCCGCCGGCTGCGTGAGGATGGTCTGGACGTCTTTGATCGTGACCGTAGACATAGAAGGCTTCTCGCTGGACGAAGGATGTGTCTGTATCTACTGCGTAGGTTTGCCCACCAGGACCCCCTTGTCAATGTATCGCGTCCGGTTTGGACGACTTTTTCTTACACTTCAGGAGCCTGATCCACTTGGCCTCCGAGAAAAAACCAATTCGCCATCTGAAGCAAGCCGGAATCGATGCGTAGACAGTTCCTCCTTTTCGCCCTCTTGACCGTTGGCGGCACGGCCGCTGTCGGGTACTACTGGCCACCCGCTCTGTGGGCCTATATGCTGATCGCCCCCATCGTCCTGCTCGGTCTGTACGACATGCTGCAGACGAAGCAGACCATCGTGCGCAACTTTCCGATCCTGGGTCGCGGACGCTACATCATGGAAGATCTGCGACCGAAAATCTACCAATATTTTATCGAATCTGACGTCGATGGCACGCCGATCAATCGCCTCGCTCGCAATCTCGTCTACCAGCGAGCCAAGTGTGATCTCGACACGATCCCTTTCGGCACTGAATTCGACGTCTACAAAGCAGGGTATGAGTGGCTGAACCATTCCATGGGTGCCCACGCCCCCCACAGCATTGACCGCAACCTGCGTGTGCTCGTCGGCGGCCCTGACTGCCTCAAACCGTACGACGCGAGCATTCTCAATATTTCTGCCATGAGTTTTTGTGCCTTAAGTCGCCAGGCGATTCTCTCACTCAATGGGGGTGCCAAAATCGGCGGCTTCGCCCACAATACGGGTGAGGGATCGATCAGCCCCTACCACTTGGAACCAGGAGGTGACCTGATCTGGCAAGTGGGTACCGGCTACTTCGGCTGTCGAAAGTCGGATGGCTCCTTCTGTCCCGAGACATTTGCCGAAACCGCTCAGATCGATGCCGTGAAATGATCGAAGTCAAGATGTCACAGGGCGCCAAGCCAGGTCACGGTGGAATTCTGCCAGCTGGCAAGAACACACCCTTCATCGCCAAGGTCCGCGTCTCCAATTACCATGGTGAGACAGTCAAGAGTGTCGCCGAATTGATTGCCGCCGCGGGCCTGTTCACTTCACAAGACCTACGACTGTGGCACATCAATCGACGCATCAGCATGACAAAAGTTGCCCGCTTTGACGACATCCATCCCTATCCGGAAACGGGCTGTTTACTGCGCGATAATCCTCCGCCTTCGATGAAGCGCTTCTTCGAAGAGGCGACGGCGGATCCCTTCGCCGCCAGTTGTCAGTTGGGCATGCCTTGAATCCTCATCAGGGCATCGAGCGGCACCGGATCATCGCTGGCTTTGTCGCGCTCAGCGCCTCGCTGTTGGCGATTCTCAATGTCATGTGTCAGCGCCTCGTCACTGCGGGTCTGACAACGGATCGACTCGTCTACGACTACGTAAACGATGCGATGGTTGTACCTGCCGTAGCTGGAATTCTCATCGCCTGGCGCAGCCATATTCACTGGCTCATCCTGGTTGGTATGGCAACGCTCATGACTGTGATTGAACTGATGCGGCCAACAGATCCCTATGACATCGCCATCTACTGGGTAGGTGCCCTCGCCGTGATCGCACTTCAACGCCGTCATTGAGGCCCATTGAGAATCACCCACATATCACCCGCGTTCACGTCCCGCAGCGAACGAGAATGATGGATACGTCCCCACGGCGGGTCTCGATAAACACATCATCCGACTGCACACGGATGCCGGGATCACGGGGCTGGGCACATGGTGTGCCAATATCCCAACTTCTCGGTGGCGCCGTACGTGACCGTGTCCTGGTTCACTATTGGTCTGGTCGCCGCCCCCCTGAAGACCTGGCCCGTGTCGCTCTGCATGGCGTGGCACCGGGAACCATCACGGAATATCACATACTTTGAGGCAACATTTTCTGTTGGATTCGACCTTATCATCGAGTAGTATTAGCGGATTCTGCGCCAGGCCGATTTCGCTGATTCCACCACGAATCGGTCCCTGGAACTGGCAAGGAAGCCAGCAGGCATCGCGGAAGATCGGTGATGTCCATGCACCCGCCTTCGACAGCTTCCGTCTCGACGTTCGAGGCGCGCCTTGTGTGTTTTGGCCCCCTACGGCGACCTATGCTGGTTGCAGTGATGTGCTTGCTCGCCGCGCCATGCATCGCAGAGTTTAATCCTCCACGTGTTACACAGGTCGTTCGCTCCACGTCGATGGACGAATCCCGCCACATCTCGGCCCGGCACAGTACTGTGTCATCGATCGCGGCACCGAGATCATGATGGAAAAAGGCGACCTGCTCAACATCTATCGGCAGAAGCGGGTCAATATCCGGTCCCTGGCGTCGATCCAGGTGCTTCTTGGATCCCTGGTCATCACCTCTTGCTACAATGGCGCTTCCATGGGAATCTTCACACCAGATCCCGAAGCGATCAAGAATCCCATTCTCCACCATCGCAACATCATGCAAGGCGACGTGGCCATTCCCAGTCTCGTGTTGGACACTGATGTGCTCTTCGATCCTGGACAGGCGGTACTCAAGGGCAGTGCCCAGACAGAGGTCGCCAAGGTGGCCAAGTTCATTCTCTATCACAATCCACCGACGCTGATCATTGAAGGTCACACCGATTCGGATGGCGACGAGTTGCCCAACCAGAAACTGTCCGAACGGCGCGCCAATGCTCTGCGGCAGATGCTGCTCAACAATCACCCCACGATCAATCCAGAAATGATCCAGTCTCGTGGTCGTGGCGAAGAGCGTCCCGTCACACCCAATGACTCTCCCACCTCAAAAGCGATGAACCGTCGCCTGGAGGTGATCGTGATCTGGGAGGGTCTCGAAGTGCGTGCCGAGTCACGCGAGGAGGGCGGCGACGAACCGGAAGAGGATCTGTTCACGAGTCGTTGAGCAAGCCGCCAACACAGGTGTAGCGCGGAGAACTCATCGCTGAAAATTCAGCTGTGCTTGATGGATCAGCGGTCAGGCCGACATCTCCTTCTTCTTATCACATTCCTCTTCTGTTCGGCCACCAACGTGCCAGCCATTGCACAGGGCGACACCTCCGATCCTGCTACGGCGGCCATTACTGGTCGGGGGTAGATGCAAAGACCGGTGCCGCACTGAGCGGGGTGAGTTGGAGAACATGTCCTTTGCACAGGACATCACTCGGGCTGTGAGCCGTCTGCCTGGCGCAACCTCTATCTGGAGACTGGCTTACGCCACGACCGCGCCACCGGGGCTAACGATGAACTGTGGAGTCCACGTCTGAGTGCTGCCTATCTTCTGACACCCGTACGACAATTCGCGCTGGCTGGGGACGCGACGACCAGAGCGACGTTGATTCCAGCGACGTTGATCCCAGTGGCGATGATGGACTCGTCGCCCATGGGGAAGGTGGTTTCGTCTATTTCCGTGATGACACGAGCTGGTTCGGCCGACTACCGGTGCTGGGTGTGAGTTGGGAATTCTCGGGTCGGTTTCCCCTTCTCCCCTCGATCGGGGTGAGCTGGACTTGGTAGATTGGGCATGCTGTATCAGCAGGCCACCTTCTTGTAGATTAGGGGCCTCGCGAAATATCCTTCCTTCGCGCGATGAGCCCACAGCCCGATTCTGTGACGGACTACAGTCGATATGAGTGACGTGATAACTGACTTCATGCGATGACCGATTACACCTCCAAAGTGCCCTTCTACAGCTTTCCTGAGACACTCGAGGCACAAGAGCAGGCCCTGGCAGACAATCCGCTCATGCAGCGACTGCTCGCGGCACGGCAAGGCTACGCCAACGATCGGCATCGTCCCCGCTATCACTACGTCAATCCCGAAGCGATGCTCAATGATCCCAATGGGCTGTGTTTCTGGCAGGGACGCTGGCATCTGTTCTACCAGGCCTACCCGCCCGAGGACACTCGTCAGCACTGGGGTCACGCCGTCTCCGATGATCTGGTGCACTGGCGAGATCTGCCCTACTGCATTTACCCCCACCCAGAGCGCTGTTGTTATTCCGGTGCCACCCTGGTGGAACCGGATCGCGTCATCGCCATGTATCACGGCACAGAGGTGGGCAACATGGTCGCCACCTCTTCCGATCCCTTGTTGTTGAACTGGGAAAAGGTCGCCGGCAAGGCGGTCGTCCCCATGGCGGCGGCAGACGGCGCAGCTCTTCCCTATCGTGTCTTCGATCCCTGCATCTGGAAGAAGGGCGACTTCTACTACTCGCTGTCGGCCGGCACCAAGCCCGAAGGACCCGCCGAACAGCCGGTGCGAGCGAACTTTCTGCTACGCTCGCCCGACCTGGAACACTGGGAGTATCTGCATCCCTTTGTCGAGGACGACGACTACAGTCTCGTCGGCGATGACGGTGCCTGTCCTTATTTCTGGCCCATCGGTGACCGCCACATTCTCTTGTTCTTCAGTCATATGTCTGGTGGGCAGTATCTGCTCGGTGACTACGATGAAGAGGCGGACAAATTCATCGTGACCCGTGGTGGTAAGTTCAACCACGGGTCCGCTCATCCATCCGGTGTGCATGCCCCATCTGCGACACCCGACGGCAAAGGCGGCGTGATCGCCTTGTTCAATATGAACGCGGGCAAGCCAACAACAGGTTGGAATCAGATCATGACGCTTCCACGGCGCCTAACCGTCGACGGCGACGATCTGTTGCAGGAACCTGTCGAAGCGATGACTTCGCTTCGTGATGAACACAGACAAGTAGGCGAGCAGGTCCTGGCGGCGAACAAGGAGATCCTCCTTGACCGGATCAGTGGTGACACACTTGAGATTGTCGCACGCATCGAGACAGACGCCCCCATGCTCGAGCTTGATGTGTTGCGCTCACCTGAACGCCAGGAGGTCACGCGTATTTGCTTCTATCGTGATCGCGGCTACAATGAATCCTTTGGCGACCAGCGACGAAGACAGAGTGTGATCAGTCTGGATGCGACCATGGGATCTCTCGCCGCAGATGTGCAGCAGCGTCCACCGGAAACGGCACCTGTCGTGCTTGCCCCTGATGAAGCGCTTGAGTTGCGCATCTTTATCGATCGATCCGTCGTCGAGGTCTTCGTCAATGGACGGCAGTGCGTGGCGCTGCGAGTCTATCCTGAACGCCACGATAGTCTGGGTGTTTCCCTCCGCTCGCAGGGCGCTGACAGTCGCTTGTTGTCGCTGGACGCGTGGACTCTGAAATCGATCTGGGAATAGGGCTCGTGCGTTCGAAAATCATGGTCGCCCTCCTCGCGGGGCTCTATGTCCTGTCCTTTTTCTTTCGTGGGCAGGATGAGAAGCAACTGCTGGGCGATCGTGTCGTGGAGGGTGTGTTTTTCCAAGGCGGCTACGGCATGCAGTGGGTCTTCGACTCAGCCGCCGAATTCGAGCACGCCCATCCAGATATCAACGCCTATGTCTGGGGGAATCCCAGGGCCTGGGATCAGACACGGCCACGTTTTCTCGCCGGCAACCCACCGGATGTCTTCTGGGGAATTCAAAACATCAATTTCTGGGTGAATCTGCAGGACGGCCTCGTGGCCCCCCTCGATTCCCTCATGCAGACTCCAGCCTACGGCCAGCCGGACAAGACCTTCGGCGAGACCTTCTTCCCAGGTGTATTGGAACCAGGTCAATTCGACGGACGTCAGTACTTCCTCCCCATCGTCTACAACATCAGTGGCATCTGGTACAACAAGGGCATGTTTGACGAGCACGGATGGCAGGTGCCGGCCACGTGGGATGAGTTCCTTGCTCTGTGCGAGTTGATCAAACAGACGGGCAATGGCATTGCACCCCTGACGCACCAGGGCAAGTATCCCACCTACTTCGGTGGAATTTATCTGGCCCTGGTATACAAACTCGGCGGCAAACAGTTGCTCAACGCCATGGACACGCTGCAACCCGGCGCTTGGGCACGCCCCGAGTTGATCGAAGCGGCACGACTCAGCCAGCAACTGTACGAACGCGACTACATCCTCAGCGGAACCTCATCGTTCTCACACACGGAAGCCCAGATGATCTGGCTCCAGGGCAAGGCGGCAATGATCCCCTGTGGCACCTGGCTCGAGTCGGAGATGATCAATGCGCTGCCGGATGGATTCGAAATGCGTATCATGCCCGTGCCCGGTTTCGTCGATGGCAAGGGCGGTGTCGGCGCCATAGAGGCCAGTTCCGATCCCGCCTTCTGGGTGCCGACAGATGCTGCCCATCCTGATTGGGGCATGGAGTATCTGCGTATCATGCTGTCGCGCAAACTCGCAGCGGGATTCATCGAAAACGTCGGCTCCGTACAGCCGATTCTGGGAAGCACGGATGATGCCGAGGTTCGTCCCGCGACACGCAGCGCCCTCGACGCGGTACAGGCGGCCGGAGGCGAGACCTTCAACTTCCGCTTCTCAAGCTGGTATCTGGAGTTGGATAACGAGTTTGACAATGCCCTCGGCGCCCTGCTGAATCACGACATCACGCCGGAGCGTTTCGTCGAACGCATGGAGGCGATGGCCGAGCGTCTGCGTCGTGACCCCGACACGCTGCGCTTCGACAGCGAACCCGAGCAGGCTGTGACGACGAAAGCCGCTTTATGAAACTGCAATCCGACGCACGTGCGGGTTGGCTCTTTGTGCTGCCCGCTCTGGTGTTCTATGTGACCTTCCTCGTCGTGCCCTATGCACTGGCTTTCGGTGTCAGTTTTGCCAAGTGGCGTGGCGTGTCTCTGCACCTGGAATTCGTCGGCCTCGGCAACTTTCAGCGCATGTTTGGTGATCCATTTTACTGGAAGGCACTCTACAACACGGCCTTCTTCACTGTCTGCACGGGTCTGATCGTACCCGTCATGGCTCTCTACTTCTCTGTAGCCGTGACGCGCAAGCTCGTCGTCGGCGCACGTTTCTTTCGCATTACGTATTTCTTCCCGAATCTGATTTCGCAGGTCGCCATTGCCGTCCTATGGTGGTTCGCCCTCAATCCGGAATTCGGCATCCTCTCCAATTTTCTGCGCCTCTTTGGCCTGGCTGATCTACCATCCTGGCTCGGTGATCCGGATTGGGCTCGTCGGTGTGTTGTGGCCGTAAAGGTCTGGGCCGCCGTTGGTTTCTACATGGTCCTCTACATCTCCGCCATTGAGGGGATTCCCAACGACTACTACGACGCGGCAAAGATCGACGGCGCCGGCGAGATGCAGTCCTTTCGCCACGTGACCTTTCCACTCCTGTCTGAGATGATGAAGGTCACTGTCGTGTTCTTGCTCTTGAATGGTTTTGGCACCTTCGACCTGGTGCGCATCATGACGGATGGCGGCCCGGATCGAGCCACGGAAACCCTGGCAACCTACATCTACGAAAATGCCTTCGAACTCGGGAAGTTCGGCTATGCCACGACCATCGCGATGAGTCTGTTCATCATCACCTTCTCCCTGGCCCTGCTGTCGCTGTATTTGCAGCGCAAGGAGGCGGTCGAATACTAATGAGGTTCAATAACACAGCCATCCTCGACAGACTCGGTGAGCATGGGCGCAAGACCATCACGCAGATCATCTTCGTTGTCTACGGCGTGATCGTCGTGTTTCCCATGGTGTGGCTCCTCTATACTGCCTTCAAACCGACCCACGAGTTGTTCGCCAGCGCCTGGTCACTGCCTGTGGAGTGGAAATTCGACAACTTCGTCGAAGCCTGGACTGAAGCCCGCATCGGTGACTTTTTCTGGAATTCTCTCTTCGTCACGATTTCGACGCTTCTTGTGCAACTCTTCGTCGGTTCCATGGCAAGCTACTCCCTGGCGAAGTATCGCTTCCGAGGTCAGGGTATCGTCTACTACGGATTCCTGGCTGGCATGATGTTTCCCATCTTCCTCGGCATTGTTCCCCTGTTCTTTTTAGTGAAGAGCCTCGGACTACTCGACTCACACCTGGGGCTCATCGTCGTATATGCCGCCTTCGGCATTCCCTTCACCGTCTTTGTACTCACCGCCTTCTTCCGCACGATCCCCACGGAAATCATGGAAGCGGGCGTGATGGACGGATGCGGCCATTTCACCCTCTATTGGCGCATCATGCTACCCTTGGCCAAACCAGGGCTCACGACGGTAGGCATCTTCACCTTTATCTCCATCTGGAACGAATACATTCTCGCTCTGGTGCTGCTGTCTTCGTCGCACCTGCGCACCATGCCCTTGGGCATCGCCGTGTTGCAGTTCGTGCAATTTTACGAAGTCGACTTCGGCGCCCTCTTCGCGGGACTCGTCATCGTCATGCTGCCCACATTGCTTTGTTATGTGATTCTGCAAGAGCAGATCACTAAGGGAATGACCGTCGGCGCCGTCAAAGGTTGATCTGCATCCTTTCGATGTGTTTGGCCATCTAACCCGTATCAATCACTTTCTCTCACCTTCTCCAATGGGTGATGGCCAACATGCGAACTCGCTCTCTTATTGCCGGCGTCTTCAGCGCCGGCTTGCTGCTGACCGGTCATGTCGCGGCTCAGTATCGGCCCAAACTGCCGGATCCGATTCCCGTGCCAGGCTTCAAGCAGTTGTTACCCCATGGGGGCATCCCTGCTCTCGTGAATCCGGACTTCGTTGCCGCCGACAAGGCCCGGATTCCAGCCTCGTCATGCTCGAACAGGAGACAAAGTCCTACTGGTCGATCATGACCGAGGAGGCGATTTGGGGCCAGCTCAAGGGCCAACGACTGCAACCATTACAGGGCGCTAAGAAGATGATGTTCGGAGCGTGGCGCGCCTTGCATCCCAACACACACGTATTGTCAAACGATGGCGTTCAACATGCCCCACGCGATCCGTATGATCACTACTTCACATCCGCAGAGGGTTTTCGCGGACTGCGGGCGACCGATCGCAGGCTGAAGGACAAGGCCCTGCTCTATGGCCTGCACGTAGGTGACGCACCATGGATTGTCGCCCATGAAGGTTTTGATGGAGGCGGTGTCGCTGACGTCGGTGGTCGTCAGTTGTTTCTCTACCGTGTGTCGATGCGACGACGCGTTCTTTCCCGGATGCACTCGTTCTTGAGAGCGCCACTGGCTTCGATACGTATTGGTATATCTGGCGCCTGACCAATCCACAGACGCAGATTGCCAAGGCCGGGGCATAGCGCGATGTCGAGTACCGTAAGGATCGGTTCTCACGGGGCCGGTGCAAGGATCTTCATCGCCGCAGGGAGGACTTCCACTTCGAAGGTTGCCGGGGGCAACGACTCTCCGTCCACTTGCACCGGTAGCGTCGTGGAAATTTTCACCTGGCGAATTCGTGGCCAGTCGGGGTGCGGCGTTATGGGGCTTGCTCTGCGGATGGTGGCGGACGCCATATAGGCCCAGTAGTTGGCTCGTGACCGATGGATGCGAAGATCCATCTGTCCATCCGTGGGATCTGCTGATGGCTGCGGCCACACGCCGAATCCGTAGCATGGCATATTGTGAATGCCCACGTTGCAGATCTTGTCCTGCCTCTGCACGACCCGCTGACCATCGACGTCGACGGCCACGCCCGACACCCGCCACAGGCCCCGACGCATCCCGGCAGCCAACGCCGCAGACCATCGCGAGTGGTGACGCCACGCTTGATAATCTCTGATGACGAGAGACTCCAGGCCCACACTGATATTCAACATGGACATAGGAGCCTGCGGATGGGTCGTCGTCAAGACATCGACAGGGCGAGAGATCCCGTCTTGGAGAGTGGCAACGGCCTTGGGCAGACTTGCAATACCAAACGAATGGGCCAGACCATTGCCCGTCCCCAAAGGCAGGACCGCCATGGGGCGATCGGACAATCCTTCGGCACGCAACAACCGTGCCACGGACCCCACGGTTCCATCCCCGCCGACAGCGACAGGAGTGCGCGTCGCATCCAGGTTCGACAGACCGCGGCGAAGGCCATCGTCATCGACAAAAAGCGCCGTCTCTACATCTGCATCCTCTAAAGGTGACGTCTTGAGCAGACGTTCCACGCGCCGGACGACACCGCCACCACGGGCGCGCTCATTGACGAGAAAAAGAAAGGATCGCACCAGAAGTTCTGCACCCTGGGGTCAGGAAAGGAATTGCAGGAACGAGCAGTCGTCTCCTACAGTAACCCTCGTGGGGCTCGACTGTCTATTTCCGCCTTCTCTTGATATGGCTTCCCTAACCTTCCCATGTCTCCCCTGCCGAACAGGACGCATGATGACGACGATTCAAGTAGAGGACGGCGGCCGATCATCGACTACTTACAGTTCCGCAAGTTTGAACCGCAGGAGATTCCTGGCCCGATGGCGGCGTCGACCACTGGCGGGCCACCTTTACGACAGAGATGATTGCCACCGCGGCTGAACTGCCAAATCCGCGGCTTCTACCTCAAAGCGCACGATGGCCTTCTACTACACCGAGGAAGAGGACGAGACAACGGGGGGCACTGTCTGAGCTCGACGGCGGTGAGATTGTGCCATCCGCCATCGGCACCCGTACATCCTTGATATACCGCACGCCATGGTGTGACTCGAATTCGATCATGTCGCCTCTTCCACAGGGAATCGGCGCAGATCGCCACGGTAGGTCAGTCCCAGAAGCTCTCGACCATGGGCGGTATTGCAGAATTCGTCCGCCTCAAGCAGGCCGGCCGTATGCAGAATCTCGAATTCGATGCCGTCGACCTCGATGGCCAGCCGGCATGCCTCGGCCAGGTCGTGCCGACAGACAGAGCCGACATCCTGTTTGCCCAGGGGCTTACCGTATTTGCTGAGTCCCTGGCGGCTGTCCCCGATCGAACACGGACGCAGTACGACGATGGACATGCCAAAGGCATCGTGATACTGACGACACATCTCCTCCTGTAGGCGCTTGCTCACAGCGTAGGCGGAACCATCCGGGCGACGCACGTCGGCGTCAAAGAACACGCCATCCGGATGCTGCACCTGGCAGGAGCCGATGTGGACGACGCGCCGAATCTCACGTGCGCGCGCCACTTCGAGCACATTCCACAAACCCTTGAGATTGACCAGCCAAGGAAGATCATTGTCCGCACCATAGCCACCCTGCGCACTGCCCAGTACCGCGGTGTGGATGATCGCATCCATTCCCTCGATGGCTGCATCGACCTGGTCATAGTTGCTGATGTCACAGTGAACGATCTCGCCCGCCGACCACTCGCCGTCGACTGCTACGAGATCAGTTTCAACATTCTGATGCGTCTTCCACGAGTCGGGACCATAGTCGGAGGCACGAATCGTGTGATGACCTTCCAGATTGGCCAACACGGCACGACCTACCCAGCCGGCAGCTCCGAAGACGACAACACGTTGTGGATCGGTAGCCATTTTCTGTTCCTGTCCTTGGCTGCAGAGTATATCCCGTCGCATCATCCCTGGGTGGGATCCCACCCACTGTATCTCGCTGCCCGGGTGGCGTCAAATTTCCTTGGTTGTGGGGCTCAATAACGCGAAGACGCGAGAGCCAAAGCCCTCGCCTCTGTTTGAGTCCGAGCGGATGTACTCAACCGCGGCCCTCCGCCAAACAGGCCGGGACTCCTGGGCACTATATTGGGCGTCGTAGCATAACGTCAACGTTTCCCAACATCTCATCCTCGTGAGCTAAAGAGTCTACCTTGGCCGAACCCCTGCGTATCGCCGTCATCGCCACCACCTGGTTTCCCAACAGCCACGCCGGCGTTCTGGCGACGAAATTTCTCACTGGCTTCGCGACGGACGAAGGACTGATCGCACCACGCACACAGGTCGTGTCGATCTATTTGGATCAGATCCACGATAGAGATGTGGGCCTGCAGTTGGCACACCAATACGACATCCCCGTCTTCAGTAGCATCCGCGCCGCCCTGACACGGGGTGGCAGCGGGCTCGACGTGGACGCCGTCCTCATCATTGGCGAGCATGGCGACTACCCTCTCACCGCCCTCGGTCAGGAGATGCTGCCTCGACGATGGTTCTTCGAACAGGTCTGTGGGGTGATTGCCGAGGCTGGACGTCCGATCCCCGTATTCACTGACAAGCACCTGGCCTATCGATGGCAGGATGCCTCCTGGATGTACAACGAGGCTCGACGCCTGGGCATTCCTCTTTGGGCGGGGTCATCCATACCCGTTACGTGGCGGCAGCCCGACTATGATCACCCCTTGGGCGCATCACTCGACGAGGCCCTCAGCATCAGCTTCCACATGCTCGAACGCTATGGCTTTCATGGCCTGGAGGCGCTACAGGGTCAGGTCGAACGCCGTTCGGGGGGCGAGTCGGGCGTGCGGTCCGTCACCTGCTTGTCAGGTGATGATGTCTGGCGTGCCGCCGATGCCGGCGCCTGGTCAGCGGATCTGGCCGATGCTGCCCTGGCAGCAATGGATCCGGGGCCTGACAGACTTGAACGGGATCAGGTAATAGATCCACACGTCTTCCTGCTGGACTACAATGACGGATTCAGAGGCGTCGTTCTGATGCTGGGAGACTCAGGCTATGTGAGCAAGTCTGCCTATGCTTCTCGGCGAGGCAGCACGGTCGACGCTTTCGAATACCACACCGACATCGGCCCCAATCACGCCCACTTCAGCTACTTCGGACTGGCGATTGAAGATTTCTTCCTCGACGCTGAACCGCAGAGTCCTGTGGAGCGCACCCTCCTGACAACAGGCGTTCTCGAAGCAGTCATGATCTCCCACGACAGGCAGGGCGCGCAAATTGACACCCCCCATCTCGAGATATCCTACGAGCCTCCCGTGAGTCTGCGGCGCCGCCCACACACACCAAGACCAAGTGCTTCCAGTCTTGAGAGGGTCCCAATGCCTGAGCCCGGTGCAACGCCTGCCGCCGACATCCTTCCCGTTGGCAGGGACGGAACCAAACATGGCAGCGACAGATGAGATCGAGTCGCCCTTCGCCGGGCGGCAGGACGTCTGATCTCGGTCCTGACGCGCATCTTCGGCCGGCAGAATCTGGAACGGGCTGAGGACGTTCTGTAGGAGTCCTTCGTTGCCGCCATGAATTCATGGTCTGACGACGGAATACCAGACAATCCAGCGGGCTGGCTGCTGACGACGGCTCGAAACCGCGCCATCCGCCGCGAGCGCACGCGCCGAACATTCGCTGAGGATCTGGAAATGTATCTGGACAGCGAGTGAACTTTGTCCACGACAGTGAACGAAACGTTTGGCGAGGATCCGATTCGCGACGATCCGTTGCACATGATTTTCATGTGTTGTGGCGCCGATATCTCCATGGAGAACCGCATCCCCTTGATTCTCAAGACGCTGTGTGGCCTCAGTAAGGTGGCGCCTTCTGCGCTGGCCCGCGCGGCGTCACATCTGCAGAATCGGCCGCACCTGCACGCGACCACCATCGGTGCCTGCCAGCAGGGGGCAGCCCTTGGCTAGTTCCGACGCCTCTTTCTGTGATGCAGCGGCGATAATCGAATAACCGCTGATCAGCTCCTTGACCTCCGACATGGTCGTATCCGTGTCGATCCTGTCGCCATTTCGGCTCACGAGAGTGCCATCATTTCCCAGAGGCCCTCCGGGATTGCGCAGATTGCCCGTCGACTCGAGTTGCTTGAACCAAGCACCCCACTCCTGCATAACCGTTTCCATCTGCTCTGGTGTGGCCGTCTCCATCCAGCTTTTGTCGCCACCTTCATAGATCAGCAGAAAATCCGTCATCATCTCGCTCCTGTTGTTTGTGTTCGTGTGTGTGTGATACACCATAACGCATGAGGGCGAGCAAATAGGACATCATCTCACACTTTTCTTTTGCTGTTCCTAGCGGAAGTGTGCGTCAGCTGCATGCGGCTCACCGACGCCTCTCTCCATTCTCATCAGTTGCTTTTGCCTGTCATTCAGATCGTCATACCACTCAGGTGGAAAGCCATCATGTGGATCGAGTTGAAAGACACACATGTGCTTGCGGTAGTGGCCAAATAGAGCGTGTCGATTCTTGTCCGCATCGTTCGCCCCCCCACCGTGCCACGTCTGACCATTGAAGACCAGCACCGAACCTGCCGGTGCCAGCGCCGTAACAATGTGCTTGAGCTCAAGTCCCTCGGGCGGCTGCGCCATACCTGATCGATGCGTCCCCGGAATCACCCGAGTCGCCCCCATCTGCTCGGTGAAATCATCTAGCATCCACACCGTATTCAGCATAATGGGCGACACCATATTGAGCATCGAGTGGGGGATATCGCTGTGAAAGCCCTGCAGGCCATCGCCGGGACGCACAATGCGCGAGTTCAAGGAACCAAGGATCAGATTCGTCCCAAGAAAGTGTTCGAGAATCGGTAGCGTGCGCGGATGGTCGATTGTCGGCCAGAAGATCTTGTCCATCGTCGGCAGGTTCGATACATGACCCGCTGTGCCTCGATGATTCGAGTCGGTTCCGTGGTTTTCGATGCAGGCGATCAGCGCCTCCCGCATCGCCGCTGCTTCGTCTCTGCTGATCACACTCTCCAGGACCGTGAATCCGTAGACATCGACTTCCTGAATCGCTTTTTCCGTATCGTTCAAGGCTTCTCCTTCACTTTCAGGAACTGTCACTCACAGGTTCTGTTCATCCGCAATGGTATCCCAACCGGCGATACTGACACTGTCTTCAATCTCACCGATGGCGATGTTGGCGAAGGTCAGCGCCAGGGTGCCTTCTTCCAGGTGTCCGCCAAAACCATTGCGCTCATCTGAAAAATCAATGTGGCAATGCACTTTGCCATCAAGCACTTAGCCATTGAAAGAGCAGATATCCAGAGGCTGGATACTCTTTCGGATAACTCTCCTTCGGTGGCAATTCATTACTTATCACCACATGAAAATGAGGCTGACTCGCTGAACCGAAACCGGTCGGAATAGTCCATTGTTGATACTATGGTCGACCACCGCTTTTGCGCCGGCCCAACAGGATGTCTTCGCCCGGTGCAATTCGCACCAGCACGACCCGTTTCATGGTCGTTTCGCGTGAGATCGACGTCATCCCTTCGCTCGGTCTCCTGTCAACACACAAGCATAGAACGAATGTGTTTCGACGCCGTCAAACGATTGCATTAGAATGTTGCATGCGGCGGTCATCCATTGTCTGTCAGCAGCCGATAGCCCATGCCACCAGCTTAGAAACTGAGGAACCGAATGAAAGCAGCTCGTCAGCTGATGCAGAAAGTCGGTGCAGGGCAAATCACAACGGGAGTGCTCGCTACGGATCTGTTGTGGCCACAATTGATCGAGTTTCTGCAATTGGCGCAGATGGACTATCTGATCGCCGACCAGGAACATGGGACGCACTCGGACGACCTGGTTGCCGCTGTCTGTGCCCTTGGACGTCAGGTCGACTTCCCTGTTCTGATCCGACCGATCGATACGGAAACCTCGACGATTCGCCGCGCCATCGATCGGGGGCCCTGTGGACTACTGCTACCAACAGTGGAAACCGTATCGCAGCTTGACCGTGTACGCGACAGCATCTGGATGCCACCCCGCGGACGGCGGCGGCCAGGTGGTCCAGGTAACTACTGGGTGTCGGATTTCGGCTATGACAGCTGGAAGCAGCAGGTCGAGGACGACTTCATCGTGTTGCCTCAGATCGAATCGCGTCTGGGCCTTGAGAAGGCCGATCAGATCGCCGCACACGAGATCACCACCGCGATAGCGATCGGACCCTACGATCTGTCCATGGAACTGGGTGTGGGCGCCCAACTCGGGCACCCCACCATGATGGAGGCGATCTACCGTATTCGTGCTGCAGGGGAAGCCGCCGGCAAGGCCATGTGGCGCATCGGAGACGGCCCAACGATGGTGCGCGAAGGCTTCCATTTTCTTTGCGTCGGCGAACCGATGGGCATGCTCAAGGGTGCTCTTGTCGGCGCACAACAGGATGCCATAGCTGCTCTTGATCAGAAAGGGTCATGAGGTGGAACCATCACTGTTTAGCAAGGATATGGGGCGCCCACTTCAGGGCGTGCAGGTGCTGCCGCGCGCCAATGCCGATGGCTTACCCATTGTTCCCTTAACGGACGAGCAGAAATACATCTTCGACATGCGTGGCTGGCTGATGATACCGGGCGTCCTGTCCGCCGAGGAGATTGAACCCATGCGGGATTTCATCTACCGCCTCGGTCGCGAGCGTGAATCGTTGCCCGAGCAACAGCAGACGATCTTTGGCACCCCACTGCAGTCGCTGATGGACCATCCCGTCGTCGTCGGTTTCATGAATGAATTTCTGTGCACTCCCTATCTGGCATCAGAAGAGTGCTACGGATTTCGCATGGAGATGAGCTTTCCGGGCCTGCGATCTACGGCGGACGAGAAACCCTTCGAATTCCTCCCTCACAATGGCAGTGGCTTCTTCCGCATGCCGGGCGACGGACATATGTATCACTGCCTGCCGGGCAAGGCGCATAGCGGTCTCACACGTGTCGTGTGGGAATTGAATGAAGTGGAGGAGGGTGACGGCGGCACGCTCTTCATCAGCGGCAGCCACAAGGCGGCCTTTACGGCACCAGAGTCTGCCTACTCCCCAGACTCGCCCTTGTGGGACACCTATTCCTGTCCGGCGGGCTCCGTCCTATTCTTTACCGAAGCGGTCAGTCACAGCGGGGTACCCTGGGCGAATCCAGATCGAGATCGGGTCGCCCTGTTCAATGCCTACAACGACGTGAATAGCCGCTGGTCCACATCCAAACCGAGTCCAGAATTACTGGATGCGATGCCTCCCCTGCGCCAATCGTTGTTCCGCGAGGCCTATACGAAGGGCAATGTCACGGGGCAGGAACGGGGCGCACACTATTAAAGTCGCGCTGGCCCAGGGGAGGCATCGCTGGCCACTCCTATTCCCCTCCACTATCTTTCGCCTCCTAAGACAATCCCTCTTACCTTAGCAGGAGCCGCAAAATGGCCGACGCACCGCGCCCGCTCACGGACCCTTACACCCTCTCCGACAGCGACGGCTATTTCTGGGTGAAAGGGAATCTCCACTGCCACACGACAAACTCAGATGGCCGCGTGGCACCGCAGCAGCGACTCGATCAATACGTCGCCCAGGGCTACGATTTCCTCTGCCTTTCAGATCACCGCAAGATCACCCCTGTCAGCTCCGTCAACGTGCCAAAGGATTTCGTCCTCATCGAAGGCGCCGAGTTGCATCCGGCGAATCCTTTCGGCGGCCAGGTCCATCATTTCATCTGCCTCAATATTCATCAGGACATGGCCTGCGGCACGATGCCGCCGCAGCATGTGATCGACAATGTCAATGAGCAGGGTGGTCAGGTTTGGCTGGCCCATCCACACTGGAGTTCAATCAACATCATCCGCGATACACTGCCACTGAAAGGCTTCGCTGGCGTTGAGGTCTTCAACAGCACGTGCCGCTTCATGGGACGCGGCGAGGGTGCCGTGCATTGGGACGACTGGATGAGTCTCGAGGATCGCGTCTACCCCTGTCTCGCCAACGACGACACCCACGGTGCACCTGAAGACAACCGTGACACGTACGAATCATGGACGATGGCGCGGGTCAAAGAGCGTACGACGGAGGCCGTCCTCGAAGCATTAGCGACAGGTGCCAGTTATGGCACAACGGGGCCCGAGATTCACTCGATCGAGGTAGCACCTGACGATAGTGAAGTGCATGTGAAATGCAGCGAGGCCCAGCGCATTCACGCCGTGCAGGACACGTATGGCACCGAGCACCGCGAGGGGGGCAATCTGTTCACACAGGCA
>Ga0114999_10002805_pt1 | contig 22427 bp, 26 predicted proteins | sample ArcticOcean_MG_C_3_FD_89820 | JGI IMG/M metagenome (GOLD analysis project Ga0114999, IMG submission 89820) | Marine microbial communities from western Arctic Ocean - ArcticOcean_MG_CB8_126 | ecosystem: Environmental > Aquatic > Marine > Oceanic | place: Arctic Ocean: Canada Basin | collected...
CCGGTCCGTCCACAGTGGACGGAGCGGCGCCCCGACCTGGGCGCAGCCGGCCGCCAGGAGCAAGATCGCGCCGAGGGCCGCCGCCAGACCCAGCGCGCGGGCCTCCCATCGCAAGGCAGTTCCGGTCATCGTGGAGGTCCCCCAGAAATTGTGTGCCGAACATTCGAACGGCAGTAAGCATTTGGCATAATTCAGTGGTAAATATGGCAAGCCGCCGGAGGTCACTGCGATCTTCCCCGCGGAGATGACACACGATAGCCTGCCGTCTTGTCCCGTCCCCGCATGAAGGTTTGCCCCCATGGTCCGCATCCTGATCACCCATAAAAACGATCTGCTCGACAATTTTTATAACCGTGAGGCCGTCGAGCGGATGCGCGAACACGGTGAGGTCCGGGTCAACGGCGCGGACCAGCCCCTGACGGGCGAAGCCCTGATCGAGGCCGCCAAGGATTGCGAGATCATCGTCTCCGACCGCCTGGCCCCTGGATCGCCGGACCTCTTCGACCGCTTGCCCAACCTCTGCACCTTCCTGCGCTGCGCGGTCGATATCCGCAACGTCGATATCGCCGCGGCCTCGCGCAACGGCGTGTTGGTCGTGCCCTGCAGCCAGGGCTATGACGATGCGGTCGCCGAGACCGCGCTGGGCCTCATGCTCATGCTGTCGAGGCGCATGGCTATCGGCGACCGGCTCTATAAGGAGGGCGAGGTCCATCACCCGATGGTCATGACTCGCCAGCTTGCCGGCGCCTCCATGGGGATCGTCGGCTATGGCGCCATCGGCCGGCGCATCGGGGAATTGGCCCTGGCCTTCAAGATGGCCGTCTCGGTCTATGACCCCTACAAGCGCATCGTCGACGGGCGGGTCCGGCAGACGACACTGGATACGGTGCTGTCCGATCCGGATTTCGTGGTCTGCGCCGCCTATGCGACGCCGGAGACCGAGCGGATGATGAACCGCGATGCCTTCGCGAAGATGCGCTCGGACGCCTATTTCATCAATATTTCCCGGGGCATTCTGGTCGACGAGGAGGCGCTGGAGGAGGCGCTGACGAGCGGCGGCATCGCGGGCGCCGGGCTCGATGTCGGCCTCGGTGTCGATCAGCAGCCCAGCCTCGCCCTGGCCAGGCTGCCCAATGTCGTCGCCGTGCCCCATGTCGCCGGGCTGACCCGCGAGGCCTCGGACCACCAGGCCTTCGAAACCGTGGATCAGGTGCGAGATCTGCTGGAAGGCAGGATCCCCAAGATCGCCGCCAATCCCGGCCAGGCCAGCCGTCTCGCCCGCCTGACCAACCGCTAGGCGGCGGCAAGCCCGAACGAAAACGGGGCCACCCTGAGGCGACCCCGATTTCCAACCATGCTTCAAGAAAACGGTTAGAGTTTTAGATCAAGAACCGTTCGTAACCTCTTGAAGAAAAATGGTCGGAGCGGCGGGATTCGAACCCACGACCCCTTGACCCCCAGTCAAGTGCGCTACCAGGCTGCGCCACGCTCCGACAGGGCGCGGACTATAGCCCGCGTTCGAAAGCCACGGCAAGGCAAGGATCAGCGAAAGATCGGGTCAGCGCGCGAGGCTGCGAAGACGGTCGCGCAGGGTCGTCAGATCGTCGAGCAAGCCCCGCACTTCCCGCGCCTGGGCCGCACTCAGGCCGGACTGGGCGACCGGCACCAGGCCCTTGGGCGCGGCGGCCGCCACGGGCGTCTCCGCGCTTTCGCGCACGCTGCGCACGCCGCCGTCGCGGAGCAGCTTCTGCACGCCCTTGATCGTGTAGCCTTCGTCGTAGAGCAGGTTGCGGATGCTGCGCAGGAGGTCGATATCCTCCGGCCGGTAGTAGCGCCGCCCGCCGCCCCGCTTCATGGGCCGGACCTGGCTAAACTTGGTCTCCCAGAAGCGCAACACGTGCTGCGGCACATCCAGGGTCGCGGCGACCTCGCTGATCGTGCGAAAGGCGTTTTTCGACTTGCGGACCCGGCGGGCTTCCGCCGGCTGGGTCGCAAGGGCCGTGCTGTTGCCGGCCTCGGCCATGCTCAACCTTCACCTTCGTCGATGAAACCGCCGCCACCGCCGCGGCCGAGAAGTTCGTTGATTCGATTCTTGAGGACATGGCTGGCGCGGAAGACCAGCACCTTGCGGGGCAGGATCGGCACCTCGGACCCGGTCTTCGGATTGCGGCCGATGCGTTGTCCCTTCTGGCGAACCGAAAAACTGCCGAATGAGGAAACCTTGACCGACTCGCCCTCCGTCAGGCCATCGGCGATGCGCCCCAGAACGGATTCGACAAGCTGCGCGCTCTCATGCCGAGAGAGACCCACTTCCTGATAGACAGCTTCACTCAGTTGCGCGCGTGTGACCGTGTTTCCGGCCATCTTCCCCCCCTGATAGACCCCTATTTCCGAAGCGTAACTCGGCTTCAGAAATCCGTCAATTCCAAAGGGATGCACCTATTCTTTCATCTTCGCTTACACGAACCGATCCGAGTGTGAGCGAAGGCCCACGGATAGAGGCGTGGCGTGGCGTCGCGTCGGGCGGCGAGCGACAGCTCAGATGGCGGCCTGCGCCGGGGAGGTCTTGGCGCCGACCGCTTCGACGCGACCGAACTCGTCCTTGATGCGATCGTTGAATCCGCCCGTCACAAGGTCGTAGGCGACGCCGATGGCGTTGGAGAAGCCGATGGCGTCGGTGCCGCCATGGCTCTTCACGACGATGCCGTTGAGGCCCAGGAACATGGCCCCGTTGTAGCGTCTGGGATCGATCCGCGCGCGGAACTTGGTGAAGGCGCGCCGGGCGAAGAGATAGCCGATGCGGCTGGCGATCGAACTCTTGAACGTCTCGCGGAGGAACTGGGTGACGAGCCGCGCTGTGCCCTCGGCGCTCTTGAGCGCGACATTGCCCGTGAACCCGTCGGTCACGATGACATCGACCGTGCCGGCGGCGATATCGTCGCCCTCGATGAAGCCGTGGTAATTGACCGGGACCGCGCCCGAGCGCAGCAGGGCATGGGCGTCCTTGAGTTCCTGATGCCCCTTCATGTCCTCGGAGCCGACATTGAGCAGGCCAACGGTCGGCTCGACCAGGCCCAGGATCGTGCGCGAGAAGAGCTGCCCCATCAGGGCGAACTCGACGAGGTTGTTGGGGTCGCAGTCGATATTGGCGCCCAGGTCCAACATCACGCTTTCGCCCCGCAAGGTCGGGAAAAAGGCGGTGATGGCCGGCCGGTCGATACCCGGCAAGGTTTTGAGGACGAGCTTGGCCATGCCCATGAGCGCGCCGGTATTGCCGGCCGAGACCACGCCGGACGCCTCGCCCTTGGCGACGGCGTCGATCGCCCGGCGCATGCTGGAATCGCGGCCGCCGCGCAAGGCGGCGGCGGGCCGGGCATCGCTCGCGATGACCTGCTCCGTGTGGCAGACCGTCACATGCTTGCGCAGCCTACGGCGCCGCTTGAGCAGACGCTCAAGCTGGTCCTTGTCACCGAACAACAGAAAATGAATGTTCGGGTGCCGCTCTTTGGCGATATTCGCGCCACGAATCACCATTTTGGGGGCTTGATCGCCCCCCATGGCATCCAACGCAATCGTCACAGGCGCGTTCACTGGCACGGGCCCCCCTCAGGACCGGTACGTCGCGACCTTAGACACCGGCCGCTTCGACGACCTCCCGGTCGCCATAGTGCCCGCAATGGGCGCAGATATGATGCGGACGCTTTAGCTCGCCGCAACTCTGACACTCCATATGGCCTTCCGGCTTGAGCGCATGATGCGAGCGACGCATATCGCGGCGCGATTTGGATACCTTCTTCTTGGGTACAGCCATCGGTTTCGCTCTCTCGTTGAAGTCCCCCCGGCCGGGGGGGCGCGCTTGTTTAGCGGATATCATACCACGCGACAAGGGACCGACCCCAGCGCGCAAAATTAAAGATGCCGGTCGCTGTGGATCAGTTCAGGCGCTTGAGCAGAGATTTGAGGGCCTCGGACTCGGCGAAGGGTCGCCGAGTTTCGCCCCCTTCGGCCTCCGATTCCGAGATATCGACCACCAGCTCGCTCTCCCCAGGCGCGGCAACGCGCGGATAGGGATCGAGCATGAGGGCCAGTTGCTGGGCCACGGCCTCGCCCAGGTCGACCGTATCGGCATGGGCTTCGACGACAATTCCCTCGACTTCGATATCCAGGCCAAGATCGTCTTCGTCCAGCCAGCCGGCGCCCTCTGTCCACAAGACGGTAAAGCTGTCATCGACCTTGGCCGGCACCGGTTCCAGGCTGGCGATACAGGGTTGGGCCAGGGTGGCATGCAGACGCCCGGTCACGCGCACCGAATCCGGACCGATCGCCGTCACCTCCAGCTCCGCGTCCAGCCCATCGAGGGAAATCAGGCCGAAACGCTCGGCAATGCGCAGGCGCTCCTCGGGCTCCGCCCAGATATTGAGGGTGATCGGCCCCTGCTCGAGCTTGGCAAGCGCGATCATGCGGCTGAACTCGGGTTTCGGGTCTGTTGTCGGATCGGCCATCGCCGCTATCGTTCCTATCGGTTTTTCAATCATGCCATATAGGCGATAGCGCGGCCCGGTTCAATTCGGCACAGGGTCGCCGCCAGTTTCGACTGTTGGGTGCTTTCCCGCCGGGAAGTCCCGGCCTATTCTGCGGCCTTCCATTCATTTCGACAGGTTGTGGAGACTCATATGGACATCGAACGCATTGGCGGCGGCGCCAAGGGCCGCTCTTCCGGCACCGCCTATGGCGGCCTCGTCTGGGCTGTCGCCGTCGACCCGAAAAGCTCGCCTTCCATGGTCGATCAGACCCGCGGCGCTTTGGCGCGGATCGACGAGATCCTGGCCAAGGCCGGGACCAACAAGAGCCGTATCCTCAACGCTACCGTCTACGTCTCCGTGATGGACAAGAAAGACGAGATGGATGTGGCCTGGGTCGAATGGGCCGGCGATGATCCGCAGGGCTGGGCCCAGCGCGCCTGCGTCGGCACCAAGCTGGCCCCCGGCCACCTGGTCGAGATCGTGGTCATCGCCGCGCGCGAAGCCTGATCCCAGGATTCCAGGATGAAAGTCGTCTTCGACGAGCGCGCCCGCGCGCACGACCCGAAGTTTTTTCTGGTCAACGGCGCCGTCACCCCCTGTCCGGAGGTGCCGGCGCGCGTTGACCGACTGATCGAGGGCGTGTCTTTTGGAAGTCACCATATGGTGAAGTCGGAAAATTACAACCTTGCTCCCGTCGCCGCGGTCCATTCGCCCGAATATCTGCGTTTCCTGGCCACGGCCTCGGAACGCTGGGCGCGGACCGGCGGCGGGGTGGAAGCCGTGCCCAATGTCCACCCCGTCCGCAAGGACGGCATGGCCGCGGCCGGCTATCCGCTTTCGGTCACCGGCCAGCTCGGCGCCCATACCTACGACACCGCGGCGCCGATCATGGCCGAGACCTGGGACAGCGCCCTGGCCAGCGCGGCGACGGCGGTGCATGCGACCGAACTCGTTCTCGACGGGGCAAAGACCGCCTATGCCCTATGCCGGCCGCCCGGGCATCACGCCTCGGCCGATATGATGGGCGGGTTCTGCTATCTCAACAATTCGGCGATTGCCGCCCAGCGCCTGCGCGCCCAGCATAACAGGGTGGCGATCCTGGATATCGATGTGCATCACGGCAACGGCACCCAGCATATATTCTACGGCCGTGCCGATGTCCTGACGGTCTCGCTGCACGCCGATCCGGCGCGCTTCTATCCGTTCTTCTGGGGCTATGCCGCCGAGCGGGGCGCGGGCGAGGGCCTGGGCCGCAACCTCAACATCCCCCTGCCACGCGGCACGGAGGACGACGCCTATCTCGAGTCCCTCGACGGGGCGATCGAGCGAATCGCGCATTTCGCGCCGGGCGCGCTCGTCGTCGCCCTGGGCCTCGATGCCCATGAATCCGATCCGTTCAAGGGCCTGGCCATCACCACCGAGGGTTTCGCCCGGATCGCCAAGCGTATTGCCGCGATCGGGCTTCCCACAGTCCTCGTTCAGGAAGGCGGCTATCTCTCCGACGATCTGGCGCGCAACATCTCCAGCTTCCTTGAAGGGTTCGAGGCCGGCGACCCGGCCTGAGTCACGGTTGGCCCGGCGGCGCCCCGAAGGCAAACTCGCCCCCGATCACCCGGTCTCCCGGCACGGCGTCCAGCGCAACGGCTTCGCGCCGCAAATAATCCGCCATCGCGGCGGGATGGGCCGGGTCCGGCTCTCCGGTGCCGTAGAGATTGCGGCGCATGGCTTCGGCCAGCACGGCCGAACCCAAAGCGGCCAGCCCTTCGTCATAGGCTTTGATCCGTCCGAAGAAGCCGCGCGCCATGACCTTGACCTTCTTGCCGACGGAAAGGTCGCCGACGCCCAATTCGCGCAGGGCGCGGTCCATATCGGCAAACATCGCGTCGAACAACTCCTGCGACAGATCAGCCGCCTCCTGGCCTTCGGCCTTCAGGCGGCGCAGGATCAGATAAACATGTAGAGCAATCATCTCGAACCGACCGTCCACCGTGTCCGGAACGCCCAGAGCGCCAAAGAATGCCGGTTCGCGCGCCTGATCGACCGCACGGGAATAGAGATCGAATGCGCTTTCGCGCCGCTTTCGCTTCGCGCCCAAGCCGAACATGAAACCTCCGGTTGACAGGAATTGCGCGGGGTGTGACCTTGCGCCGAACGGCACCCAAAGCTGATATGGTCGGCGGGGGACGCTAACAGGTCCAGGGAGTCGATGACCAGTCGTATTCGATACAAGCGGCAGTCTAAAGCCAGATTGGCCGCGACATGTTCCGCGTTCGTCATCGTTGCCGGCCTGATGGCCTGCGATCTGAATGTCGCCAATCACGGCCATATGCCCGATCCGGAACGGGTAGAGGAGATTCAGATCGGCGCGTCGAACCGGGACGATGTCGAACTGATCCTCGGCTCGCCGTCGAGCGTCGCGGCCTTCGACAGCAATGTCTGGTACTACATCTCGAACAAGACCGAGGAGATCGCGTTCTTTCATCCCCAGTTGCTCGACCAGCAGGTTCTCGAGATTCATTTCGACGAGGGCGGCACCGTTTCGGAGGTCCGCCATATCGAACAGGCCGACGGCAAGGAAGTCGAACTGGTCGAGCGCGAAACCCCGACTCGCGGCAATGACCTGACGGTCATCCGCCAGATGCTCTCTAGCATGGGCTTCCTGGGCCGCGATCCGCTCAAAGGACCGCCGGTCTACAAATCCGACGGGCGGAACAACTAGCGCCCTTCTCGATCGCGTGAGGCAAGAAAAAAGCCCCGGCGGAAATCCTCCGGGGCTTTTCCGTTTCCGATACCAGCGGTCGCCTAGGAGGCGAGCACCGCAAGTAGCAAGATCGCCACGATATTGGTGATCTTAATCATCGGATTGATGGCCGGGCCGGCGGTGTCCTTGTAGGGATCGCCGACCGTGTCGCCCGTGATCGCGGCGTGATGGGCATCGGAGCCCTTGCCGCCGTGATTGCCGTCCTCAATGTACTTCTTGGCATTGTCCCAAGCGCCGCCGCCCGAGGTCATCGAGATGGCCACGAAAAGGCCTGTGACGATCACACCCAGAAGCATAGCGCCGAGCGCGGTGAAGGCCTCGCCCTGCCCGGCGATCGCCCAGATGATCCCATAGAGGGCCAGCGGCGCCAGGATCGGCAGCATCGAGGGGACGATCATCTCCTTGATCGCCGTCTTGGTCAGCAGGTCCACGCAAAGGCTGTAATCCGGCTTGGCAGTGCCTTCCATAATGCCTTTGATCTCGCGGAACTGGCGCCGGACTTCCTCGACCACCTGTCCGCCCGCACGACCGACGGCCTTCATGCCGAGCGCGCCGAAGAGATAGGGCAGGAGGCCGCCGATGAAGAGCCCGACGACGACGAAGGGATTCTTCAGTGAGAAGTTGACGTCGATCTGGTCGCCGAAGAAATGCTCCAGATCCTGGGTATAGGCCGCGAACAGCACGAGAGCGCCGAGACCGGCGGAGCCGATCGCGTAACCCTTGGTCACCGCCTTGGTCGTGTTGCCGACGGCGTCGAGTGCGTCGGTGGTCACGCGGACATCGGCGGGCAGGTCGCTCATCTCGGCGATGCCACCCGCGTTATCCGTCACCGGGCCATAGGCGTCGAGCGCCACGACCATGCCGGCCAGCGCCAGCATCGCGGTCGCCGCAATGGCGATGCCGAAGAGGCCGGCCACCATGAAGGAAATGATGATGCCGCCGGAAATCACGATCACCGGCAGAGCGGTCGATTCCATTGAGATAGCAAGGCCCTGAATGATGTTGGTCGCATGACCGGTCTTCGAGGCCTCGGCGACCATCTGCACCGGGCGATGTTCGGTGCCGGTGTAGTATTCGGTAATCCAGATGATCAGGCCGGTCACGACCAACCCGACCAGGACGCAATAGAACAGTTCCATCCCGGTAACCGGGGCGCCCTGCATCGTCAGTTCAGCATCGAAGCCGATCATCCAGGCGGTCACGCCGGCGACCAGAATCGCCGAAGCCACGGCGCTGGCGATGAAGCCCTTGTAGAGCGCGCCCATGATGTTCTGGCTCGCGCCCAAGCGGACAAAAAAGGTGCCGATGATCGAGCCAATGATGCAGGCCGCGCCGATGGCCAGCGGATAGGTCAACATCAACGCCTGTTCGGCGCCGGTGAAGAACAGCGCCGCCAGCAGCATGGTGGCGACGATGGTCACCGCATAGGTCTCGAACAGATCAGCCGCCATGCCCGCGCAGTCGCCGACATTGTCGCCCACGTTATCGGCGATCACCGCCGGGTTGCGTGGATCGTCCTCGGGAATACCGGCTTCGATCTTGCCCACCAGATCAGCGCCGACATCGGCGCCCTTGGTGAAGATACCGCCGCCGAGACGGGCGAAGATGGAGATCAGCGAGGCACCGAAGCTGAGGCCGACGAGCGGCTCGATCAGCGCGCGATCGGTCAGGCCCATAGTGCCCGACAGGAAAAAGTAATAGCCGGCGACGCCGAGCAGGCCGAGGCCGACCACCAGCATGCCGGTGATGGCGCCCGACCTGAAGGCGATGGCCAGCGCGGGGGCGATGCCCTTGCGCGCGGCCTCGGCCGTGCGGACGTTGGCCCGGACGCTGACATTCATGCCGATATAGCCGGTCGCACCCGAAAGCACGGCACCGATCACGAAGCCGATCGCGACCCATTGGCCGAGAAACAGGCCCAGGACCGCGCAAACCACCACGCCAACCATGGCGATGGCCCGGTATTGCCGGTTCAGATAGGCCTTGGCCCCGACTTGGATCGCCTGCGCGATCTCCTGCATTCTTTCGTTGCCCGCATCGGCCGCCAAAACGCTCCGGCTGGCGACAAGGCCGTACAGCACCGCGAGGGCGCCGCACGCCAGAATCAGCCATTCGATCATAACCACCCCTTCCGTCTCATGAAGTCGATCTGGCGCCCCTTCGTTCCCGCGCCTCCGGGTCCCAATTTTCGGACTCCAGCCGCGCGCCCCCAGGGCGCCGCAAAATCGCGCGGGACCATGCCAGAAACACTTTCGCAATGCAATGAAGGGGTCACAAAAGCAACCGCCGCGCCCAAACGGCTACAGCAACTCGCGCTTGCTGGATTGCTGGACCAAGACGGCGTCGATCATGCCGGGGCCGCCCACGGTCGCGCCGATCTTCAAGCGCCGGCGCTTCACGGTCAGGAGGAAATAGGGATTATCCTCGGATTTGAGCATCCGGGGATAGCTGTTCAGATCGACGATGAAGGCATGGCGCGGGCGCCGCAGAGCGCGCTGCACCGCGTGCCGATTCTCGGAATCGCGCACTTCCAGGGCAACACTCAGGGAGACATGGCGCTCGACCCGGTCGCGGCGGATCACCGGGATGATCAGATTGTCGATGCGCACGAATTGCGCGCGCTCGATCGCCGCTTCCTCAGGCGCCGGGGGCGCGGCGGCCAGGAAGGTCCCAGGCACCGTAGCCAGCACCGCCCAATCCGAGCAGGCCAACGAGGACAAACAGGAGTTTCTTCATGAGCCTCGGCCCGAACGCGCAGGAATGCGCGTCTGCAAGCCTAATCCCGGCGGCTGAAAAAGATGTAACCGGCCAAGTTCAAGCGAGGGAGCGGGGTTTTTCGAAACAAAGAGCGACGCGCCAACCATCCTTCGAGACGCTCTCTGACGCGAGCTCCTCAGGATGAGGAAAAATTCAAAATCGGTACGCTGATCTAGGATATCCCGCTAGCCGTGGCGCCAGCCGCCCTCGCCCAAACCATCCAGCACGGCGCCGTCCCGATCGACGGCGCGCACCCCCTGCCCGGCCTCGCAGCGGCCGATCGCGGTGATCGCCAGGCCGAGTTCGGCGCCCAGGGCCGCGATCGACGCGGCCCTGTCCGGGGGCGCCGTGAACAGAAGCTCGTAATCGTCGCCGCCTGTCAGGATTCGGGCCAGGAGCTCGGGGTCGGCGGCCAAGGCCTCGTCCGCGGCCTCGGAGGTCGGCACGTGCGCAGCCTCGATCACCGCCGCCAGACCCGAGGCCTTGCAGACATGGCCGAGATCGCCGACCAGCCCGTCCGAGACATCGAGCGCGGCATGGGCCAAGCCGAGGAGACGGGGGCCGCAGGCCATGCGGGGCTGCGGCAGGCGGTAGCGGCCGGCGAGATATTCGGCCTGCCGCGGCCCCAGCCCGCTCAGATGACCGCGCAGGCTGTCCAACCCCAGGGCCGCGTCGCCGATGGTGCCGGTCACATAGACGGTGTCGCCGGGTTTAGCCCCCGACCGGCGCAGCACCGCGCCGTCCCTGGCCTCGCCCAGCGCCATCAAGGAGAGGGTCAGGGGGCCAGGTGTCGAGACCGTGTCGCCGCCCAGCAGATGGATGCCGAACTCGGCCTGATCGGCCGCCAGCCCCTCGGTAAAGGCGGCGAGCCAGGCATCGTCGATCGCGGCCGGAAAGGCGGTGGTCAGCAGATAGGCGCGGGGCCGCGCGCCCATGGCAGCGAGATCGGAGAGATTGACGCGCAACAGCTTGCGCGCGATCAAGTCTGGTGGGTCCTCGGGGAGGAAATGCACGCCAGCGACCATGGCATCGGCCGTCGTGACTGTCGCCCAGCCCGGGCTGGGCGTGAGGACCGCGGCGTCGTCGGTCAGGCCGAAGGCGCCCGCCTCGCCTGCCGCGAGAGGCGCGAAATAGCGCGCGATGAGATCGAACTCACACGGTCGGTGTGGATTGGCCATTGCCCGACTCTTCCTCGCCCGATTCTGCCTCCGGATCGCCCAGGCCCATTTCCGCAGGGCGAAGGTGGCGGGCAAGACAGTCGAGCACGCCGTTGACCAGCCCGGTTTCCTTGTCGCTGAGGAAGGCATGGGCGATGCCGACATATTCGGAGACGACGACCCGCACCGGCACATCCTGACGGGCCAGCAGCTCGAAGGCGCCGGAGCGAAGGATCGCCCGCAGCACCACCTCGAGACGCGCCACCGTCCAGCCCTCGGAGAGGACCCGGTCGAGCATCTCGTCCAGGTCCTTGCTGCGGCCAAACACACCCTTCACGATGCGGGCGAAGAGCGGCCGGTCGGCCGCCAGAAGTGCACCGTCCTCCAACATCCCGCCGCTGCCTCGGCGGTCGAATTCCGCCAGGACCTCCTTGGGGGTCACGCCGATCAGATCGATCTCGTATAGCGCCTGCACGGCCGCCAGACGGGCGGCACGGCGGGTATCGCGCCGGACGGTTTTGGGCGAATTCTCGGAACTGTCGTCTTTTTGATCCATCTGGGCGATCAGCGCGGGAAGAGCCCGAAAGCCTTCTTCAACGCGATCATCTCGAGACAAGCGCGCGCCGCCTCGCCGCCCTTGTCGCGCCGCTCGGGATCAACCCGGGCCCAGGCCTGTTCCTCGTTCTCCACGGTCAGGATGCCGAAGCCGATCGCCAGGGTATGATTCAGGGCGAGATCCTGCAGCCCCCGCGCGCTTTCGCCGCAGACATAGTCGTAATGCGAGGTCTCGCCGCGAATCACGCAGCCCAGGGCGACATAGCCGTCGAAGCGCCGGCCCCGGGTCGAGAAATCGCGAGAGCGCAGGGCGAACTGGATGGCCGCCGGAATCTCGAAGGCTCCGGGCACGGTAAAGCTTTCATGGCTCGCGCCGGCGGCGTCGAGCACTCGAAGGGCGCCCTTGCGCAGGGCCGCGGCTATCTCCGTGTAATACGGCGCCTCGACGATCATGATATGGGGAATTTCGCTCACCGGCCGATCCTCATACCACGGGCGGGATCGGTTCGCGGCCGACCACGCTCAAACCATAGCCCTCGAGACCGACGATGGTGCGTTCGGTGTTCGACAGCAGCACCATCTCGCTCACGCCGAGATCGAGCAGGATCTGCGCACCGACGCCGTAATCGCGCAATTGCGGCCCATTGTGCCGTTCCGAATCAACCTTGGCCCGGACTCGGTCGGACAGGCTGGTCGGCATCGGCTCGCGGATCAGCACGATCACCCCGCGCCCCGCTTCGGCAATCATGCGCATGGCGGTCTCGAGCTCGCCGCCCCGGTCCGAGGTCGCCTCGCCCAGGACGTCGGAGAGAATATTGAGCGCATGCATGCGGACGAGCACCGGTCCGGGCGCGTCCAGATCGCCCTTCACCAGCGCCACATGCTCGGCATAGGTCACGCGGTTGATATAGACGATCATGCGGAAATCGCCGCCGTAGCGGCTGACGAAGGGGGTTTCGACCAAGCGGTCGACGATCCGCTCGTTGCGCCGGCGATAGGCGATCAGATCGGCGATGGTCGCGATCTTGAGGCCGTGATGCTGGCTGAAGGCGATCAGGTCCGGCATGCGCGCCATCGTGCCGTCGTCGTTCATGATCTCGCAGATCACGCCGGCCGGTGTCAGGCCGGCCATCCGCGCGATATCGACCGAAGCCTCGGTATGGCCGGTGCGGACCAGCACACCGCCGTCCCGCGCAACCAGTGGGAAGACATGGCCGGGAGTGACGATATCGGCGGCGCTTTTCGACGGATCGATGGCCGCGGCGATAGTATGCGCGCGGTCGGCAGTCGAAATGCCGGTCGAGACGCCCTCGCGCGCCTCGATCGAGACGGTGAAGGCCGTCTGATGGCGGGTGCGGTTGTTCTGCGCCATGAGCTGCAGGTTGAGGCGGCGCACCCGCTCCTCGGTCAGGGTCAGGCAGATCAGGCCGCGGCCGTGCTTTGCCATGAAATTGATGGCCGTCGGCGTCGCCATCTGCGCCGGGATGAAGAGGTCGCCCTCGTTCTCGCGATCCTCGTCGTCGACGAGAATCACCATACGCCCGTTGCGGGCGTCCTCGACGACCTCATCGACCGATGAAAGATAGGATGTGTCTGCGACGTTCATTCGCGCTCCATAAGGCGCGCCGTATAGCGCGCCAGTAGATCGACCTCAAGGTTGGCGGCATGGCCGGGCCGCATGGCGCCGAAGGTTGTGACGGCCTGGGTGTGCGGAATGACGTTGACGCCGAAGCGCGCGCGGCCGTCCGGCTGGTCCTTGACCTCGTTCACAGTCAGCGAAACTCCGTCGAGCGCGACCGAACCCTTGGCAGCGATGAAACGGGCCAGTTCGGCCGGCACGGCGAAGACGAAGCGCAGGCTGTCGCCCTCCGGCTCGATGCTTTCGATCGTCGCCAGGCCATCGACATGGCCCAGGACGATATGGCCGCCCAATTCCGCGCTCAAGGCGAGGCTGCGTTCCAGATTGACGGGCGAGTCCTCGGTCCAGGCACCCAGGTTGGTGCGCGACAGGGTTTCGGCCGAAATCTCAACCGCGAACCAGCCGGGCCCGGTCTCGATCGCCGTCAGGCAGGCGCCGCTGCAGGCGATGGACGCACCAATGGCGATGCCGGCCGTGTCATAGCCGGTGGCGATCTCGACTCGCGTGTCGCCGCCCCGGTCGATCCGGCGCACCCGGCCGAGGTCCGTTACAATGCCAGTGAACATGGGCGGCAGCCTAGTCGCCGCGGCGCAGGCTTTCCAGCAGATCGACGCCGGGATGCCGAATATTCGTCCGCGTGTAGCGCCGCGCATCGGCCAGACGGTCGACGCCGAAGGGCTGGATCGCAGAGACACCGTCCCCGCCCATCACCATAGGCGCGCGAAACCACTCGATCCGGTCGACCAGATCCTCGGCCATGATAGCCGCCGCCAGATGGCTGCCGCCTTCGACCAGAAGACGGGTCACACCGCCCTCGCCCAGCAGGGCCAGGATTTCGGGGAGTGGCGGCCGATCCTCGGTATCGGCCGGCATTTCGAAAATTTCGACCCCGGCCTCGGCGAGCAGATCCTTGCGCCCCTCGTCCCCGCCCTCGCGGGTGATCAGCCAGACCGGCAATTCGCGCGCCGTCGCCACCATGCGATTGGTCAGCGGCAGGCGCAGATGGCCGTCGAGCAAGACGCGCAAGGGCGAACGCCCCTCAAGCCCGGGCAGCCGGCAGTCGAGCATCGGATCGTCCTCGGCCGCCGTGCCGATGCCGATCATGATCGCATCGTGGCGCGCGCGCAGGAGATGGGCGGCGGCCCGGGCCTCATCCCCGGTGATCCATTTGCTCTCGCCCCGATGAGTCGCGATCCGCCCGTCCAGGCTGGTCGCGAGCTTGAGGGTGACGAGCGGCCGCCCTTCGGTCCGGTGGAGGATATAGCCGGCGTTGATCTCGGCCGCCTCGGCCCCACCCAACCCGCATTCGACGGCGATCCCTGCTGCCTCCAGGGCCTTGAATCCCTGGCCCGAAACCCGCTCGTCCGGATCGGCCATCGCCGCGACAACCCGGACGATCCCGGCGGCTTTCAAGGCTTCGGTGCAGGGCGGCGTCTTGCCGCTATGGCAGCAGGGTTCGAGCGTGACATAGGCGGTCGCGCCGCGCGCCGCCTCGCCTGCCCTTCTCAAGGCTTCGGTTTCGGCATGGGGCCGCCCGCCGGGCTGGGTCCAGCCGCGCCCGACGACGCGCGCCTCGCCGCCCGCGCCGGCGACGATCACGCAACCGACGGCGGGATTGGGCCAGACCGTGCCAAGCCCGCGCCGCGCCAAACGCAGCGCGACAGCCATAAAATGGGCGCCCCCGGCACGGGACGCGGGAGAATGGGTGGCAGGGGAAGCGATGACCGCGCCCTCAGTCCTCGATGCTGCCGTCCAGCGAACCCACGAATTCCTCGAAATCCTTGGCCTCCCGGAAATTCCGGTAGACCGAGGCGAACCGGACATAGGCCACCGGGTCGAGGCTGCGCAGGGCATCCATCACCATCTCGCCGATCACCGGCGAGGGAATCTCGTTCTCGCCCGAGCTTTCCAACCGGCGCACGATGCCGTTGACCATGCGCTCGATCCGTTCCGGCTCGATGCTGCGCTTGCGGCAGGCGATCTCGATCGAGCGGGAGAGCTTGTCCCGGTCGAAAGGGACGCGCTGGTTGTTCGATTTCATCACCGTCAGTTCGCGGAGCTGAATCCGCTCGAAGGTGGTGAAACGCGATCCGCAGGCGGGGCAATAGCGCCGGCGGCGAATCGCCGCCCCGTCCTCGGTCGGCCGCGAATCCTTCACCTGCGTATCGTCGTTACCGCAGAACGGGCAATGCATCGTTTAGTCCTCCCCCTCGGGCCGCTTGTCGTTCAGGCTGGATAGATCGGGAAGCGATGGCACAACCCCAGTGCCGTCTCCCGCGCCTTGGCCTCGGCGGCGCCGTTATCGTCCGGGTTCTCGACGAGCGCGTCCAGCACATTGGCGATCAGGCCGCCGACCGCGCGGAACTCGTCCACACCGAAGCCCCGAGTCGTGCCGGCCGGCGAACCCAGGCGAACGCCCGAGGTCACGGCCGCCTTTTCCGGATCGAACGGCACGCCGTTCTTGTTGCAGGTCAGATTGGCCCGCCCCATGCTTTCTTCCGCCGCCTTGCCCGTCAGCGCCTTCGAGCGCAGATCCACCAGGATCAGATGCGTGTCGGTGCCGTCGGCCACGAGATCGAAACCGCGCTCGTCCAGAGTTGCCGCCATGGCGCGGGCATTCTCGATCACACGCCGGGCATAGTCGCGGAATTCCGGCCGCAGCGCTTCGCCGAAGGCGACGGCCTTGGCCGCAATGACATGCATCAGCGGGCCGCCCTGCATGCCAGGGAAGACCGCCGAATTAAATTTCTTTCCAAGCGCTTCGTCATTGCTCAGGATCATGCCGCCACGCGGGCCGCGCAGCGTCTTGTGGGTCGTCGTCGTGACGACATGGGCATGGGGCAGCGGGCTGGGATGGGCCCCGCCCGCGACCAGACCGGCGAAATGCGCCATATCGACCATGAAATAGGCGCCGATCTTGTCGGCGATCGAACGAAACCGCACGAAATCGATCTCCCGCGGATAGGCCGAGCCGCCCGCGATGATCAGCTTGGGCCGATGTTCCAAAGCCAGACGCTCGACCTCGTCATGGTCGATCAGGCTGCTCTCGCGATCGACCGTATAGGCCACCGGCTTGAACCATTTGCCCGAGACATTGACGGGAGAGCCATGGGTCAGATGACCGCCCGCGGCCAGAGACAATCCCATAAAGGTGTCGCCCGGCTCGAGCAGCGCCAGGAAAACCTCGGCATTGGCCTGGGCTCCCGAATGGGGTTGGACATTGGCGAAGGCGCAGCCGAACAGTTCCTTGGCCCGGGCGATGGCCAGGCTTTCCGCGATATCGACGAATTCGCAACCGCCGTAGTAGCGCCGCCCCGGATAGCCCTCGGCATATTTGTTCGTGAGTACCGAGCCCTGGGCCTCCAGCACGGCGCGCGAGACGATGTTCTCCGACGCGATCAGTTCGATATGTTCACGCTGGCGGCCAAGTTCGGCATCGATCGCCGCGGTCAGTTCCGGATCGCGTTCGGCGAGAGAGCCCTCGAAAAACTCGGCCTCCGCCATGCCGTTCGGAAGAGTCTGCGCGTTCGTAATCGTCAATTCCCGATCCCTATGTCCAAACCCTATCCGTCCAACCTGAGCCAACCTGAGCCAACCTGAGCCAACCTGAGCCAACCTGAGCCAACCTGAGCGAGAGCCCGCCGGATCGGCCGGCCGCTAGTCGATCTTGGCGACCCGGCGGGCATGGCGTCCGCCTTCGAATGGCGTCTCGATAAAGACGCGAAGGCATTGATGGGCGACCTCCGCCCCGACAAGTCGCGCACCCAAGGCCAGGACATTGGCATCGTTGTGCTGACGCGCCAACCGGGCCGAGGTTTCGTCGTGGCAGTTCGCCGCGCGCACGCCCTTGTGGCGGTTCGCCGCGATGCTGATGCCGATGCCGCTGCCGCAGACCAGCACGCCGCGCTCCGCCTTGCCCGACTCGATGGCCTGGGCAAGAGCATGGCCAAAATCGGGATAGTCGACGCTTTCGGGACCATCGGTCCCGAGATCGAGCACGTCGTATCCTCCGGCCCGGAGTTGTTCCTTGAGTTCCGACTTCAGGGCGAACCCCGCGTGGTCGGACGCAATAACGACCGTTTTGGCACCCATGAAGCCCTGACGCCCTTCCGATGCAGCGCGTCGCAGTTCATACCACATGTCGTTTGGGTGCGAAAGCGGGTCACAACCTGTCGGGGTCCCAGCGCAGGATCGCTCTGGCAGGCACAATCCCCAGAAATCGTTCCCAAGCGCCGATTTCAGTGCACCCCGTTCAACGCAAAATATTTCGTGCCATCGGCAAACGCGACGGCCCGCTCCGACCCTATTGCTCAGGTAAAGAGCAAGTTCGCTTCTAGGCGAGATCGCAGTTTGGGCGTCTAAGCCTAAAAACCTTTATTGTGTGGCCAAGCCAAACAAGAATTGAATACTCCAAGCATTCCTTATATAATTGACAGATAGCGGAGAGCGTGACATGAGATGCGCCGCTAAAGATGTATTCGGGAGGGTACAGGAAACATGTCAGAGGAAAACCCGCAGAAAATGTCCCACGAGGACATGTTGCGGATGACCGCGCAGGTGGTTTCAGCTTATGTCGGCAACAATATGCTGCCCGCTGCGCAAATTTCCGAGGTCATCAAGTCGGTATACGGCTCGTTGATGGCGCTTGAGGGGGAAGCGGCCGAAACCGTGGCCGAACCGTTGAAGCCGGCCGTTCCGATCCGCAAGTCGATCACGCCGGATTATGTCGTCTGTCTCGAAGACGGCAAGAAGCTCAAGATGCTCAAGCGTCATCTCCGGACCACCTATGACATGACGCCGGACGAGTATCGGGCGAAGTGGAACCTGCCGCCCGACTATCCGATGGTCTCGCCGAACTACGCCAAGCAGCGTTCCGAATTCGCCAAGAAGATCGGCCTGGGCCGCAAGACGGTCGGCGGTCGCGGACGGCGGCGCATCGAATAAGGCCTGACCAGGCAAGGCGGTCGCAACTACGCCTTGCCGCAATGGCTCGAAGAGGCGCGGCCGATGCTCGGTCGCACCTCTTCTTTTTGCCCAGACAGGGTCACACGCCCCCCTTCCCTCCCCGGGTGTCGCCCGCGCGCTTTGCCAGGACATAGTAAAGCTTGCGCACGGCATTGCGGGTCAGAATGTCGCGGCCCGCGCTCGGCGCGCCGACGATGGTCACTTCGGTCGCTGTGACCAGGTCCATGGCCGTCACCCGGACGGCATTGCCGACCTGCCGAAATTCCAGCAGAACCTCGCCGTCCGTTTCCCGTCCGCCCGGCCGTAACGCCATCGCTGTCCCCCGCCTTTGCTTGACTCGCGCCCGAAGGCCGCGCGACAAGCTTGCCGAGAAATGCTTAACGCTTGGTGGCCCAGGGCGACGATCGTCTGCACCGGGTCCTTGAAGCGAATCAGAACCGGCCCGAATTGGAGTTATCCGCGATGAGCGCCCCAGCATCCGATCCCAAAGGCACCGCCCGGTCCAAGACCGCGCCCTTCGAGTGGCAGGACCCCTTCCGTCTCGACGACCAGCTCGACGAGGATGAGCGGATGATCCGCGACACGGCGCGGGAATACGCCCAGAAACGCCTGATGCCGCGCATCCTGGAAGCCGCGCGCACCGAGAATTTCGACCGCGAGATCATGCGCGAGATGGGCGAGCTGGGCTTTCTGGGCGCCAGCCTCCACGGCTATGGCTGCGCCGGGGTCAACTACGTCGCCTACGGCCTGATTTCGCGCGAGGTCGAGCGGGTCGACAGCGGCTACCGCTCGGCCATGAGCGTGCAGTCCAGTCTAGTCATGTTCCCGATCCACGCCTATGGCAGCGAAGAACAGAAGGAGCGCTTCCTGCCACGCCTCGCGACGGGCGAGATCGTCGGCTGCTTCGGCCTCACCGAGCCGGACCACGGGTCCGATCCCGGCAGCATGGCGACCCGCGCCAAGGCCGTCGACGGCGGCTACAAGCTGTCCGGCGCCAAGATGTGGATCACCAATTCGCCCATCGCTGATGTCATGGTCGTCTGGGCCAAGGACGACGAAGGCGCGATTCGCGGCTTTCTGCTCGAACGCGAGATGAAGGGGCTTTCGACGCCCAAGATCGAGGGCAAGTTCAGCCTGCGCGCCTCGATCACCGGCGAAATCGTGATGGACGGTGTTTTCGTGCCCGAGGAGAACGCCTTTCCGGTAATCCGCGGCCTCAAGGGCCCCTTCGGCTGTTTGACCCGCGCGCGCTACGGCATCTCCTGGGGCGCCATGGGCGCGGCCGAGTTCTGCTGGCAGGCGGCCCAGGCCTATACGATGGAGCGCAAGCAGTTCGGCCGTCCCCTCGCCGCCAACCAGCTGATCCAGAAGAAGCTGGCCGATATGCAGACCGAGATCGCCCTGGGCCTGCAGGGCAGCCTGCGCCTGGGCCGGATGATCGACGACGGCACCTATAGCCACGAGATCGTCTCGATGATGAAACGCAACAACTGCGGCAAGGCCCTGGACGTCGCCCGCACCGCGCGCGACATGCATGGTGGCAACGGCATCCATGACGAGTATCACGTCATCCGCCACCTGATGAATCTGGAGACCGTGAACACCTACGAGGGCACCCACGATATCCACGCCCTCATCCTCGGCCGCGCCCAGACGGGCATCGCCGCCTTCTCCTGAACGGCCGCGATTTTCAACGAATGCAATAACCCGCCTTGTCAATAAACGAATAGTATTGTTATTAATTTCAATAAGTTATATTATTTTTCCAATCTATTATATTAGAACAGAAAACGTTTAGTCGGCTCTCACCACGGCTTTGAACGAGTCGTAGAGCCGGCGGGCGACGGCGTTGAACTGGGGCAGCGCGCCGTCCATATCCGCCTTGAACCGGACCAGCCCGTCGGGTCCCAGGGTTTCGCGCAGGGACCGCTCGTATTCGGGGATCGCGGCCCAGTCCGAGACCGTCTGCTCCGTCACCTCGACATGATACTGAAAGCCGTAGGCGTTCTCGCCGACGCGCATGGCCTGGTTGGCGCAGAGCAGGGAGGAGGCGAGGACCGACGCGCCCGCCGGCGGCCGCGTCACCGCCGCGCTGTGCCATTGCAGGCATAGGAACCGGTCGGCGAAATCCTGCAACAGCGGATCCGCCTTGCCCTCCTCGGTCAATTCGACCGGCATGACGCCGACCTCGGAGCCCTCCATCGGCCCGACTTCGCCCCCCAGGGCATCGGCCAGAAGCTGGTGGCCGAGGCAGATGCCGAGATAGGGCAGGCCCCGCTCCGCCACAGCCTCGCGCAGGGCCGCCTTTTCGGCGACCAGCCAGGGATATTCGTTCTCCTGCCAGACATCCATGGGGCCACCCATGACGATCAGAGCGTCATAGCCATCGAGGGGCGGGATTTCCTCGCCCGCATCCAGTTCCACGGCATCCCAATCGATGCCGTCCGCCGCCATGAAGTCGCGCAACACGCCGGGATGTTCGACATCGATATGCTGAAAGACGAGAAAACGCATCGCGGGGCTCGCTGGCGGCGGAGCCTCAGCCTATCAGGCGCCGGGCGGAACGGCGCGAAATTCGACGCAGATTCGGGTGCGGTCCTCGCTCGCGAGCGCGTCGCCGGTCAGGCCGCAGCGGGCCTCGCCATCCCCCGACGGGTCGAGATGGCCGCATTGCTCGCAGACCCCGAATTCGCGCCCGCCGCAATCGGATTTGAGGCCGCGCAGCAGGCTCGACAGGCCGTCGGCCAGCAATTCGCCGAAATCGGGCGGCAGGGCCGATGCCGCAGTTTCAAGCCGGCCCATGGGATCGCGGGCGAGCACGGTATGGCCTGTTTCGGTCAGTTCGAGCCAGACCGACCGCTTGTCGCATGTTCGCTTCACCCGCTGGATATAGCCCTTGGATTCGAGGGCGCGCGCGGTCTGCGAGGCGGTTCCCTTGGTGGTTCCGAGATAATCGGCCAGGGCGGTCGGTGTCCGGGAATAGCGGTTGGCCCGCGCCAGATAGCGCAGGGTTTCCCATTGGGCGGGGTTGAGACCGTCGGCGAATTGCAGGCAATGGGTCGCGCGCCCGATCCTGTCGAGCAGCTCCGCAATGCGTTCGCTATGCATTTCGTTCAAAACAGCCATGCAAACTGGTTTCGAGTCGATATCATCCTTGATCTCCGTCCGTCCCGAATATAGTATCGAGTCGAAATAAACAAGCTCGGCAAGCGCCTCTCGAAACGACGGGAACGGCTGTCCGGGTCTGGCAATAACAAAACCTTGGTTGTGCTATGGCTTTTGTCAATTCCGCGGACACAGATCGCAGCGACCGCAACTTCATCTCAGCGGCGATGCACGCTCCTTATCTCGAGCGCGAGGAGGAGTTCGACCTCGCCCGGCGCTGGATCGAGAAGAAAGACGATGTGGCGCTCCACAAGCTGATCGAGAGCCATGCCCGCCTGGTCGTGCGCATGGCCTGGAACTACCGCCGCAGCGGCCTGCCCCTGGGCGATCTCGTCCAGGAGGGAAATATCGGTCTGGCCCAGGCGGCCGCGCGCTTCGATCCCGATCGCGACGTGCGCTTCGCGACCTATGCCAGCTGGTGGATCATGGCGGAAATCCAGGATTTCATCCTGCGCAACTCCTCGATCATCCGCTTTGCAACGACGCCGACCCATCGCAGCCTGTTCTTCAAGCTACCCCGCATCCGCGCGCGCGCACCGCTGAATCCCGACGGTACCCTGCCCAGCCTCAAGCGCGAGGAACTGGCCAAGGAGATGGGCGTGGCGCTGACCGAGGTCGAACGGGTCGATACCGCCCTTGCGCGCAGCGACCAGTCGCTCAACGCCACGCGTCTCGACGACGATGGCGAGGAAATGCAGGACTTTCTGGCCGCTGGCGGGCCGACCCCCGAGGACTTGGCGATCGGCCATGTCGATTCGGATCTGCGCAATGCCAAGCTGCGCGAGGCGATGCAGGACCTGACGGAGCGTGAAAAGAGCATCATCGTCAGCCGTTTCCTCGACGATCGCAAGATCACCCTGGCCGAGATCGGCGAGGAGTTCGGCGTCAGCAAGGAGCGCATCCGC
>Ga0114999_10002809_pt1 | contig 22419 bp, 18 predicted proteins | sample ArcticOcean_MG_C_3_FD_89820 | JGI IMG/M metagenome (GOLD analysis project Ga0114999, IMG submission 89820) | Marine microbial communities from western Arctic Ocean - ArcticOcean_MG_CB8_126 | ecosystem: Environmental > Aquatic > Marine > Oceanic | place: Arctic Ocean: Canada Basin | collected...
ATGTCTTCGCGATTGACCTTGCGAATGCCGTGCTTGCGGCGTAGAAGCCGCCGGATGTCCTCGACGGCCTCAACTGCATCCGCACGAAAGCGGTATGTGACCTTGACTCGGTCTTTGGCGTCGAGCGTCGTATCGTTCTGGCGACGGAGGGCGTCCAGCTCGGCCTGCACCTCCTCCGCGGAGCGGAGGATGGCGTGGCGGCCACGACTTTCAAGCTCGGGAAAAACAAAGCTCGGGCGCTTACCCTTGGTGGCCATTGAGGATCTCCTTCGCCAGCTCCCGGTATTGCTTGGCACCGTCGATGTCTTGGCGCCACAGAACCAACGGTGTCTGGTAGCCGGGCGCCTCCACGAACCGCACGGACTGTTTGATCACGAAAGGGAAGAGGTTGATGCCCTCTCGCTCTGCGAACTCCGCCAGGTATTGGTACACCTCGCGGCTGTTAATCGTGCGCCCGTCGAAGCGGGTCGCAAGGATACCCATGATGTGCAGGCCGGAGTTGGTGACCTTGCGCACGTTCTCCATGGTGTCGAGCAGCATACGTAGCCCTCGCAGGGCCATGTACTCGCATGCGATGGGAATCAGCACTTCAGTAGCAGCCGTCAGGCTGTTCACCGTCAATATGCCCAGTGACGGGGGCGTATCAATGACGATGATGTCGTACTCGTCGAAGACGGGGCGCAGCCGGCGGTACAGGATCGTCTCGGCAGCCAGCGCCTGCTTCAATTCGAGCTCGGCGCCTGCAAGGTCGATGGTGGCAGGGGCAAGGTCGAAGCCGAAGTCAGTCTTGACGACGATGCTCCGAATGCTGAGGTCGGGGTTTACCAGTGCATCGTAGATGGACCGCTCGATCTTAGTCGTGTCCATGCCCAGGCAGACGGCGCTACCGCCTTGTGGGTCCATGTCGACCAGCAACGTACGCCTACCTGCTTCGGCGAAGCACGCAGAAAGGTTGACCGCCGTGGTGGTCTTCGCCACGCCGCCCTTCTGGTTGGCGACAGTCAGGATCATGGGGACGCCAGCCATGTGCACCTCTATTCGTTTGCGCTGCGCGCGGGCCGCTAGCCTGGCAGGCACGCTATCGAGACGGCATGCCTGATGTCAAGAAATTCTGCAATCTGTATTACAAGCAAACTGGTGTCCTGGCTTGCTACCGCTTGCCGCCCCGTATCGGAGCTCGGCGGCTGGGCCGTATCATAGGATCTGCAACGGACTACAGGGAGGGAGGGCGGCAACAGGCCCCAGTGCCTTGCGGCAGCCCCGCACCCCACCATTTCTCATGGAGACCGCATGCCGCTGATTCCCAAGTGCATGAGCACGCAGCACCCGGACAACGCCTTTGCACCCTCGTACGCGACCAATGGCGTCCTTAAAGGCGAGGGCGAGATCGCGGAGGCTGTCGATATTTTCTCGCTGGGCAGCGACGAGCAGATGTGGGACTCCGAGGGCAAGGAGGCCGACAACCAGGTCGTCCAGAAGTTGCTCACGAACCACTCCTCTTTCTTTCATGAGGAGCGGACGCTGGGCACCGACTGCGTGCTGACGCTTCGCGTCCCCAATCCGCGCATTGAGCTGGAGATGCGCAAGTCCACCGTCGAGGCGCTGCAGGGCATCCCCAAGGCCTGGGACATGGCCCGCGAGTTCTACGGCGAGGGGCTGCAAGAGCCGCCCATCCAAGAGGTCATCCTCCCCTTCACTACCTCGGCGGAGGAACTGTCGGCACTCGACATCTACTACCGCAAGTTCGTGGTGGGGCAAGAGTCACAGCAGTTGATTGGCGAGCGCACCGTGAAGGACTGGATCGGCGAGTTCTTCCCCAAACGGATCCGTATCATCCCGTTGATCGAGGACCTCGAGCACATCACCCGCAGCGACGACATCGTGCGCACGTTCCTGCAGGACGCGGAGGCCGACTACCAGCGCGTCTTCTTGGCGCGCAGCGACCCTGCTCTTAACTACGGCGCGGTCGCCGCGGAGCTGATGCTGAAAATCGGCCTCTGGCGCCTGGACCGCCTTCAGGCCGAGCTGGGCGTGCCGCTCTACCCGATCATCGGCGTGGGCGCCGTTCCTTTCCGCGGGCATCTCAGCCCCACCAACGTGGAGCGTGCGTTCCGCGAGTACCCCAGCGCCCACACCTTCACGATCCAGTCGTCGTTCAAGTTCGACCACGACCGCGAGTTGGTGCGCGACGGTATCGCCAAGATCGTCGCCCACAATCGCAGCGAGGCGCCGCCCATCGACGAAGAGCGCGCCCTGGCCATCATCAGCAAGGTGTCGGCCCTCTATCAGTCGCAGGTCCGCAGCCTGGCACACATCATCGGCGATGTGTCGACCAAGGTACCGAAGCGACGGGAACGCAAGCTGCACGTCGGCCTGTTCGGATACGGACGCTCGCTAGAGGGGTCGGGGGGCGACGTCACGCTGCCCAGAGCCATCGGCTTCGCGGCCTCCATGTACTCGGTGGGTGTGCCACCGGAGCTACTGGGGTTGGCCGCCTTGGACGCCGACGACATGGCCTTTGTGCGCGAGGTCTACCCCAGTTTCGACGAAGACATGGCCGTGGCGCTGCGCTACGTGAACGAGCGGCGGGTGCGGGAGCTGCTCGGCGACGAGCACGCCAAGATCGCCATCGACCTAGGCCAAGACATCGACCGCGTCCACGAGGGCCTCACGAGCGCCATCTGGGCAGGCCTGGACCAGAACACGACGGGCAATGTGCCTCACTACATCGAAGAGGCCGCGCAGATCAGGCGCTTCCTCGGTTAGCGCCTAGTTGAGGACGTTGACTGGCCGTCCCGCGAGGTACGCTGCCACGTTGCTGACCGTGCCCTCGTTCAGGTACTCCATCCCTTCGAGCGTGTTGTCGGCCACATGGGGCGTAAGCACGGCGTTCTCGCACTTGAGCAGCGGGTCGCCGGCCAATACCGGCTCGGTCTCGAAAACGTCAGTGCCGAAGCCGCCGAGCCTACCTCCAAGCAGCGCCTCCGCTACCGCCGCCCCGTCTACCACTCCGCCGCGCGCGACGTTGACTAGGATAGCGCCTGGCTTCATGAGGCCGAGCTCACGCTTGCCAATCAGGTGGCGCGTCTCGCCGCTCATGCGCACGTGCAGACTGACGGCGTCGGACGCCGCCAGTAGTTCATCGAGCGCGACGTAGCGCACACCCAGCTCGCGCTCGCGCTCCTCCGAGGGGTTGAAGGTCCAGGCCACGACATCCATGCCGATGGCCTGGCCTAGTCGGGCCATCGCCGCGCCGGTGTAGCCCGTCCCGACGACCCCGAGGGTGCGTCCAGCAAGGAACACGGAGCGCTGCGGACTCCACTCGCCTGCGCGAAGGGCGACAGTGTCGGCCACGACACGCCTGGCCACCGCCAGCAGCAGTGCAAGGGCATGCTCGGCGACGACCGGCGCCGTCCGCCCGGGGACGTTGCACACCGTGACGCCCTGGGCGCGGGCCGCTGCCAGGTCCACCGAGTCGGAGCCGGTCGCCGCGAGCACAAGCAGCCGGAGGTTTGTCGCCATCGCCAGCGCCTCCGCGGTCCATTGGACGCGCACCGGTGTGACGACAACCTCCGCGCCTCGCACTCGCGCCGCCAGCTCATCAGGGGTGGCGGGGGCCTCGGTGTGCAGGGCCACCTCCCCATGCTCGCGGAGGCGACCCAACTGCGGCGAGTCGGACCACTGATGCTGGGGATCCGCGACAATGACCAACCTGGGCCGTCTCCTCCGGGTAGCCGCCATCACAAGCCTGTGATCAATTTAGGCGCTCAAAGAGGGTGGCAACGCCCTGTCCGCCACCAACGCACAAGGTAGCCAGTCCGTAGCGCCCGCCGCGGCGGGTCAGTTCCTCCATGAGCTTCACGGCCATGATCGCCCCGGTGGCACCAAGGGGGTGCCCCAGAGAAATGCCCGAACCGTTGACGTTGGTGCGCTCCCTGTCGAGCCCAAGTTCGCGGATCACATACAGCGCCTGCGCAGCGAAGGCTTCGTTGAGTTCAATGAGGTCTATGTCCTTGAGTGCGATGCCGGTACGCTCGAGGACTTTGCGCGTGGCCGGCACCGGCCCAGTGCCCATATAAGCCGGGTCGACGCCCGCCAGCGAGCGCCCGATCCACCGCATGCGCGGCGTCAGTCCTTCGGCGCTCGCCCGCTCCGCGGACATGACGATGACGGCCGCAGCCGCGTCGTTCATGCCCGCTGCATTGCCCGCCGTCACTGTGCCGCCGTCCTTGAACGCGGGCTTGAGGGCTGCGAGTTTCTCGACGCTGGTGTCCGCACGGGGGTGCTCGTCCTGATTGAAAACGAGTGGCTCACCACGGCGTTGCGGGACGCTGATCGGCTCAATCTGCCCGGCAAATCGTCCCTCCGCCTGCGCCGCGACTGCGCGCGCGTGGCTCTCAGCCGCCAGCTCGTCTTGCTCGCGACGGCCGACTGCGTAGCGGGCCGCGACGTTCTCGGCGGTCACGCCCATGTGGTAATCGTGGATGGGGCAACTCAGGCCCAGCGTCACGCCGTCGACCATGCGGCCGTCGCCGTAGCGCAGGCCGTCAAAGCGTACGCCAGGCACCAGGTAGGGCACCGTGCTCATGCTCTCGACACCACCCGCAACCACGATGTCTGCCTCGCCGAGCATGATGGCGTGCGACGCAAGGTTTATCGCTTCGAGGCCTGACGAGCAGGCGCGGTTCACGGTCATGGCCGGCACGGTCTCCGACAGGCCGGCGCCCAGCGCGGAGGTGCGGGCAACGTAGCCGGAGTCGGCCGCTTGCAGCACGTTGCCCATGATGACCTCGTCAACGGCCTCTGGTGAGACGCCAGAGCGCTCCAATGCCGCGCGGATGGCGACAGCCCCCAGCTCGCGGGCCTTCAGGTCCTTGAACGCGCCGCCGAAGCGGCCGATAGGTGTGCGCGCCCCTCCCACGATGACAACGTCCCGCATGGCGGCCTCCTGATTACTCGTTGAGCCGTCGATTCTCCGGTCCGGGAGCCGGGAGCGTCAACTACGCGTGAGGGGCTTCGACGTAACGACTCTTAGCCTCCGGCCCGACGTACGCAATGCCTCGAGCATTGGCTTTATCCCAGAGAAGGCTGGCACGTCCTCTTTCTCATGGACGGCTTGGGCTCGTCAAAATCGAGCCATACACCCGAGTTCCCTGCCGTGAACGCACTCGATCGCGGAAAGGGAAGACCATGAAGGTTGCGCCGCTGAAGTCTCGGGAAAACGCTTCCGCGAACGCACTACCCATCGCGGCCATTCGTCCCGGATAGCTATCCACCAGCGTGCTGTCGAAGCCGAAGAGCGCCGTGCGGACGTGGGCAAGCTCGCCGGCCATGGCCTATTCAGAGGCCGCCGCGCCGAGGCTAGGCGCATCGCTCATGGGACCAACGAGCACGTCGACGCCCTCGACTCGAACAGGGTATGTGGGCTGGTTCGCCAACGACGGCCCGACACTCTGGTGACCGGTGCGCACGTCGAAGCGCGCGCCGTGCAGCGGGCACACGATCTCGCTCCCGGCCAGCGCACCCGTACTCAACGAGCCGCCCGCGTGGCTGCAAAACTCCTCGAGCGCGTAGAACTCGCCGTCGAGCCGGACCAGCACGATTTGCTCGAATCCGATGGTGACTAGCTTCATGCGGCCGTCAGCCAAGTCGGCGACCTTGGCAACGCAGGTGAAGTCGGCAGGCACGGCTATGTTCCTGCGGCGCTGGACGCCACCGATGTATCGACCAGCACGCCGTCGCGGAACAGTAGCTCGTTGCCCGCTGTCGCCGGCACGCGGGGGCCAGGGGTCAGGATGCCGGCGACGTTCAGCGGGTCTGTCGCAGCGACTCGCACGACCTCGCCGTCGGGCACACGCTTATGCACGGCCCGCAGCGCGTCCACTGCCTCGGGGAGCGCGAATTGCTCGCCGGCGAAGCCAGCCAGAAAGCGGCCGCCGCGTATCTCGCCGCGGGCCTCGGCGCGACGGAACGCGCGCAGCAACTGCCGCCAGGGTGGCGCCATCGGCTCGCGGACCAATAGCTCGCGCACGAAGACGCCGTAGCGGCGCAGCAGTTGCCCAGCCCGCGCCTCCACGACCTCGTCCTCGGGGTTACGCCGCGCTTCGGGCGCGCTGGCGAACGCCAGGGTCACAGGGGTGCGAGCCTCGGCCACGCGCAGCAGAGTCCAGCGGCTCTGGTGTAGTCGCGGACGTGCCTGGCGGACGAACCGCGACCGGCGCCCGGAGCGCTGCGCCCTGCGCGCCACGCCGCTGATCAATCCACGTAACGCGCCGAAGCCGTCGGCCGTCACGCGCCCGCCGGCAACGAGCTGCCACAAGCCGTCCTCGACCTCCGCGGGCAGGCGGCGCACTCCGCTCACGATGTCGGGCAGGAACGACGCGCCGTTGGCCGTCAGGTACTCGAGCACCTCGGCGGCGACACCGTTCAGCGGAGCCTCGTCGTCGGGTACGGGCGGGTCCAGCAGCCAGAGCGTGTCCTCACGCAAGCCCAGGCTCACGGGACTGTTGCGGGAAAGGCCAGCGACCGCCGGCCCCGTGGCCCGGCGCGCAAAGCGGCCCCACGTGGCCTCGCCGCTGAAGAAGGCGGCGTCCAACATCGCGGGACTGTAGTCGTGGACCCTCGCGGGCAACAGCGATTGCTCCCAGGCTCGCGCGGCAGCTTCGAATCCCTGCAACTGTTCGATGGTAGCGATCAGCCCCGCCTCACCCGACAACCGCGAGCCGGGCGTCAGGTGCTGCCACTCGAGAAGGAACCGGATGTAGGAGGAGGCGGGGACCGGCTCGACCTCCTGCCGCAGCCTATCGACCGTGCTGCGGTGGATGCGCGCGAGGATGCGTCGGTCACACCACTCTTCGGCACCCGAGACGACGGCCGCCGTGCGGAATTGTCCACGCAGCACCAACCCTTCGCCTTCGAGGCGCGCCACGGCGATGTCGACGGTGCTTTTCGCCAGGGCAAGCGCCTCGGCCATCTCCACCGTAGTGAAAGGTCCCGTCGCCTCGACGCGCCCCCGAACGATCTCCCGCTCGGCGTCCTCGGGTTCCATGGACTTGGCGAAGAGCCATGGCTCGGCTGAAAGCGTGCCGTTGGGGTAGGCGGCGGCGATCATGCTGGAGCGCTCCATGGCCAGCCAGTAGGTGCGCCCATCGACGGCGAGTGTCATCGCCCGCCCCGCCGCCTTCAGCTCGGCCAGCCACGCATGCCAGCCGGTGGCACCTTGCGCATCAACATCGGTTTCGGCGATGACCCCAAGCGTCATCAGCGTGTCGTGCAGCTCGTCGGCGTCGCGCGCGACCGGCCACGCACCAGCCGATTCGGCGGCGATGGCCTCTTCGTCCAACGAGCCAAGGTCACGCGCGTCCTCGGGCAGGGCCCTGCGGAGCGTCACGGCCCTGGCGCGTCGCTCTTCAAGGGGCGCGTCGTCCAAGAAGGCGTACGGCATCGCGTTGAGTACTTGGTGCGAGAAGACGGAGGGCTGGACGGTGTCCTTGCCGTAGACCTCGATCTCGCCGCGCTCGATCTTGCCGAGCAGCTCCTTCATGCCCTCAGAGTCCAACGCCTCGGTCAGGCAGTCGCGCATGGTCTCGAAGACGAAGGGATGGTCGGGTATCTCGATGTCGGCACCAGCCGGCGCGTTGTCCTGGCAGGCAATCTGATCGGGAAAGACGGCGGCCAACAGGTCGTCGGAGCGCATACGCTGGATGGGCGCGGGCACGCGCTTGCCGCCGACCTGGCGCAGCAGGGCCAACGAGCGCGAGGCCACCCAACGCCAGCGCACGCCGAACACGGGGGATTGCAGGACGGCTTGGATCAGCATGCCCTCCGCGGTGTTCGACTTGACATAACGGAAAATATCATCAACCAGGAAGGAGTGCTGCGGGCCCAGCGAGAGGCTGATCCCCTCGTCCGTGGCCGCAGCCTGAAGCTCAAAGTCGAAGTTGCGGCAAAAGCGCTTGCGCAGGGCCATGCCCCACGCGCGGTTAATGCGGCGGCCCCACAGTGAGTGGATGACCAGCTGCATACCGCCCGCCTCGTCGAAGAAGCGCTCGGCAATCAGGCGCCCGGCGGTCGGCACCATACCCAGGACGCGCTTGCCCTCCGCAATGTACTCGACGACCTGCTCGGCGACGTCACGCCCCGCACCCTGCTCCATCACCCACGCAATCGCCGTCTCGGGCACCGGCAAGCGCTCGTCAACCTCGCGGCGTACCTCCGACACCTCGCGGGACAACTCCGGCGTCCTGCCTGGCGCCTCACCCAGCCAGAATGGGATGGTCGGCGACTGCCCCTGCGCCTCCTCCACTCGCATCACGCCCGCCTCGACGCGGCGAATGCGCCACGGCGTGTTGCCGAGGAGAAAAATGTCGCCCGCCATGCTCTCAATAGCGAAGTCCTCGTTGACCGAGCCTACAAAGGTGCCCTCGGGCTCGGTGACAACGAGGTAATCGGCGGTGTCGGGGATGGAGCCACCGCTGGTGATGGTCGCGATCCGCCCTCCCCGCCTCGCCTTCACCCGGTGGTTTACACCGTCGCGGTACATGTACGCACCGTTGCGACCCCACCGGCCGGCGACGCCTTCGACCAGCAGGTCCAGCACGCCGTCATACCGTTCGTAAGGCAGGTCCCGATAGGGATAGGCGCCGCGCATAAAGTCGTACAGCTCACGCTCGTCCCACCACTCCTCGCCGACCGTCGTGGCCACGATCTGCTGGGCCAGGATATCGAGCGGCCACGCGGGGACGCGCAGGGAGTCCAGCGTGCCCTTGCCGATGGCCTTCACCAGCGCGACCGTCTCCACCATTTCGTCGCGGGTCAGCGGAAAGAACCGCCCCTTGGGCAGCCCGCCGAGGAAGTGGCCGGAGCGCCCCACGCGCTGGAGACCCACCCCAATGTTGCGCGGCGAGCCGATCTGGCAGACTAGGTCCACGTCGCCGACGTCAATACCGAGCTCCAGCGACGCCGTCGCGACGCACACGGCGATGGCGCCGGACTTCAGCCGCTGCTCAGCATCCAAGCGCGTCTCGCGAGACAAGCTGCCGTGGTGCGCGGCGACCTGGTCTTCGCCGAGGCGTTCGTGAAGCTGGTGCGCGACCCGCTCCACGAGCCTGCGAGTGTTCACGAAAAGCAGCGTGGTCTTGTGCGTCCGCACAAGGTCCGCGATCTGGTCCAGCACCTGCGCCCACTGCTCGTGGGTGGCGATGGGCCCCAGCTCATGGTCGCGTGGCAGCTCGATGGCGATGTCCATGGCGCGCCGGTGACCCACATCGACGATGGTGCATTCGGGCGCGGCGATGGCGTTCTCCTTGGCGGCTCGTACCTTTCGCCCACCTGAGGAGGGCACAGAGCGAGCGGGTGCCACGGTCTGCTCATGCTGGGGCTGTCGAAGCATGAGGTCATTGCCCCGCGAGGCTCCGCCGCCCACTAGAAAACGGGCGATCTCCTCGATGGGCTTCTGTGTCGCCGACAGGCCGATACGCGTGATATCGCGCTCCGAGTTCCGGCACAGGCGCTCCACCGAAACCGCCAGATGCGAGCCGCGCTTGTTCGGCGCGACCGCATGGAGCTCGTCGAGGATGACGGTATGCACCGCGCGCAGGCCGCGGCGTCCACTCTCCGACGTGAGCAGGATGAAGAGCGACTCCGGCGTCGTAATGAGGATGTGCGGCGGGTGCTTAGCGGCCATCGTGCGCTCGCGCTGCGGAGTGTCGCCGGTGCGCACGGCGACGCGGATGGAGGGGATGGGGGTGCCCATCTCCTCCGCGAGAGCCGTGATCTCCGCAAGAGGCTCTTCGAGGTTCTTCTGGACGTCGTTGGAGAGCGCCTTCAGCGGCGAAACGTAGACCACCTGCGTGGCGTCGGGCAGGCCGTCCGGTGACGCAAGGCCTTGGCGCACGAGGCCGTCGATGGCGTTGAGGAAAGCAGCGAGGGTCTTGCCGGAGCCTGTAGGGGCCGCGATCAGTGTATGGCGGCCCTCAGCGATGGCCGGCCAACCCTGCGCCTGGGCGTCCGTCGGTGTGCCGAACCGCCGTTCGAACCAGGTGCGGACGATGGGATGGAAGTGGCCGGGGGACACATCGAAGAGGATATCAGGAGCGGCCAGAAACACGTGCCGGTTGGTGTTCGTAGTTAATACAATTGCATCGACCAATGGTGTTATTCCCTATGCCGCTCCGATACCAAAGGGACTCATGACACACCGAAGCATTACTCACACCCTTTTCGTCCTCAAAGGGTTATCGCTATTCAGGCAGTACCCCTCATCCAGCATTTGAAAATAGTCTCGTTGACCACAGCCATTAACTACATCTTGGCGGCTGCGCTGGCGAAGGACGATTTGGTATTCCAGCCGTTCGCGAATGAATCCCGTACGCCTGCGAGTTGGCTGAGGGCAGCGAGTTGGCACCGCTGCTCAGGAGGACATAGGTTCGTCTGAAGCGCCTGCTATCATCCGGCCCGGCGCGGGCAGCGGCCCTCGAAACATGCGGAGGAGAAAGACATGGCGACCAAGCAGCTCATCGTCCACGAGGGCTTCATGCCCCACGGCCCCAACGTTCCCCACGGAGTGAAGGTCGGCAACGTCATCGAGTACTCGGCCATCCGGCCCGCGAAGCCCGACCGCACCGTCGGCGAAACGATGGAAGAGCAGGCCCACGACGTGTTCGCCAACTTCGAGCGCTTGCTGGAGTTGGACGGCCTGACCTGGAAGGACGTGGTGAAGGTCCGCGTCTACGTCACCACGAAGGAGATGATCGGCGCGGTGAACGCTGTCTGGGGAGAGAAGTTCCCGGCTGACATTCGCCCCGCCCGCGTGGTCATAGGCGCCGCGTTCCTGGCTGGCGAGAACACCATGACGACCTTCGACGCAACGGTCCGGACAGACCTCGACTAGCTCGGCGGCGGCTCGGTCTCATAGGAGTGACGTCACTGTAGTCCGTCGCGGCGCTCGCGCAGGTGCGAGTGCCGCGACGCCGGCTTCCAAGCGAACACGGCCCTTCACAGGACCAGCCCGGCGGCGATGGACCCGGCGCCCGCAAATATGACCAGCACCAATGCGAGCCGTAGGAACAGCGCCGGTGAGACCCAACGAGCCAACGCGATGCCGGCCGCCACGCCTACCACAGCCGCGGGCAAGACCGCGAGACCGAACAGCACCGTGTCGCGAGTGAAAACCCCGCTCACCACGAAGACGGGCAGGGTGGCAATGTTCAGCACCGTGAAGTGCGCCACGATATTCGCGCGAAACTCCCGCGGGTCGACACCTTGATTGGCGAAGAACAGGACCACCGGCGGACCCGCGAGCCCAGTCGAGCTGTTCAGAAGCCCGCTGGCGGCGCCCACAGGAACGGAAGCGAGCTTTTCGCGGACGAACGTACGGCTGTGGCCCGCCAGCATCATCAACGCCGTCGCCCCTACGACCACGCCAATGGCCACCCTGAGGACCGCCGGGTCCAGTGCCACTAGCAGGTAAGCCCCCAGCGGCGTGGCGCTCGCGCCCGACAGCAAGAGCACCCACACCCGCCGTATGTTGAGCCAACGCCGGGCATGGATCAGGATGGCGACGTTGAGCACCACCGTTTCCATCATCATCACAGGGACGACGACCCTGGGTTCGATGAAGGCCGTCATGATGGGCGCAGCCAGCATCACGAACCCGAACCCGGTCAGGCCCTGCACCAACGCCGCCACGAAAATGGCCAGCGCTGAGACGATAACGAAGGGTAGGTCAACCATCGGCACGCCAGCATAGCAGCCGCCGGCGAGCGCATGAGCAGGCTAGAGGAGCGCCTCGCCGGCGTCGGTCCGGGCGGCCCGGTATGCCGGGTACGCGCCGAAGAGAAGACCGACAATCGCCGTCGCCCCGATCGCCGCCAGCGGGACGTAACCCCGCACGATGATCGCAAAGGACTGGTCCGCCACTGTAAATCTATCGAGCTCGCCCGCCGTCCACCACCCCACGCCCGCGCCGAGTGCGCCGCCCAAGACCGCGAGGACGACGGCCTCCCCCACAAACTGACGCGCGATATCCAGGCCGCGAGCTCCGACCGCCTTCCGCACGCCGACCTCCACGCGCCGCTCAGCCAACGAGGCGAGCATGACGTTGGTCACTCCCACGCCAGCCGCGACGAGTGACGCGATGGCCAGCGCGCCGAACAGCGCCCGGAAGACGTCGCCGACGTCGCGGAACTGCGCCGCCAGGCCCTCCTGCGTCTCGATGACGAAGTCGGCCCGGCCTCGGCGGCGTTCGAGGATGCTCGCGATCTGCTCGACCGCCTCGTCCACGGTGTCAGCCGCTGTTGCTTGGATGCTGATGGCGCGCAACGGAAAACCGAGTCCGCGGGCCGGCTCGTCCGCCAAGCGGAACAGAACCGTGGTTATAGGGACGATTGCCGCGTTCTCGATCTCCGCGTTGGCTGTGCCAAGCGGGGACTTGAGCCTGCCGACCGCGGCGAAGGTGCGGCGGTCGAGCAGGAACGATTGGTTGCGCTGCAGCGCCCTGGGGAAGATCTGGTTGATCGCACCAGGGCCAAGCACGGCCACCGGCGCGGTCGCCAAAACATCACGATCGACCAGGAATCGGCCACCGGCCATCTCCAGGTCACGCATGGCCAGGTACTCCGGCGTGGTGCCCAGCACAAGCACGTCAGCCGCGAAGTCGTCAAACGCGATGGTGCGGCGCACCACCACCTCCGGGGCCACCAACGCGATGTCCGGCCCCGCCTCCTGGTCCAGGAGCGCACCCGCGTCTTCGATGGTCAGCACGGCGCCTGCGGCGGGACGAACGACGATGAGGTCGGTCCCCAGGGTATCAACACGACGGTGGAGCTCGGCCTTCGTCCCCTCGTCGACGGCTAGGAACCCGACGACCGATGCCGCGCCAACGGCCAGTGCCAGCAACGTCAGGGCTGAACGGACCCGGGTCCGCCAGCCGACGATGAGTACGCCGGTCACCAGGGTGCGGAAGCGAACCCAAATCATTGGTTCGTCTCGGACCCGGCGCTGGCGAAGGCCGAGCCCTTCCCTAGCGCCGCAGCCAGGCTGGAAGTGGCAAGCCGCCGCCCAGGCACGCGCTCATCGGCCACGACGCGGCCCCCCTCTATGGCAATGACACGGCTGCACAGCACCGCCACTTCGGCGGCCTGAGTGGCGATGAACATCGTGAGGCCCCTCTCGATGTTCTGCCGTTGCAGGTGCGCCAGCACTCGCAACCCAGCGACGGCGTCGAGGCCGCCCACGGGCTCGTCGGCCAACAGGACGTGAGGATTCATTATCAGAGCGCGGGCCACGGCCGCCAATCGGCGCTCGGCCGGACCGACATCACCTGGCCTCGCTCGGTGCAGCGCCTCCAAGCCGACCCGCGCCAGCGCATCCCTCGCGCGTACCCGGTATCGTTTGCCCGCGCCATACTCCAGAGGGAGCTCGACGTTGTGCTGGAGGCTCAGGTGGGGCGCCATGCGCGGCTCGCCGAACAGCAGGCCAATGCGGCGATTGCGCAGCGAGGCACGCTCCTTCTCGTTAGCGATGCCGGCGTCAACCCCAAGCAGTTCATAACGGCCTACCGTCGGCCGGTCAAGGCAGGCGAGCATGCCAAAGAGCGTAGTCTTGCCAGCGCCAGACGGCCCGATGAGCGCGACCATCTCACCAGGCTGGACGTCGAAAGTGACATCGGCAACCGCAGGGCTCGAGGCGCCGTCGAACGTGCGTCCCACGCCTTCGAGCCGAATGACGGGACCACGGGGCATGGCACTAACGAAGGGAACGGCCCCGGTCCAGGAAATCCGATTGCTGGACCGTCGCGGAGAAGTCAACCAGGATGTCGCCCGCGACGAGTCCCGAGAGGACCTCGGCATTGAAGTCGTCCACGGCACCCAGCCGGACGGACCTGCGGTCGGTCAGGCCATCGTCCGCGACGCGCTGGGCGACCTGCTTCGTGCCCTCGCGGCGAAGCGCGCCGACGGGGACGACGAGGACGCCCTCACGCCGCTCGACTTCGATCTCGACGAACGCCGTCATGCCGTGGCGCAGCGTGGATGCGGAGTCGAGCGACACTCTGACTGGATAGCGGATCAGCCCAGCTTTCACTATGGGCAGCAGGCCGATCTCGGCCACCCGGCCGGGGAGGGCATCGATCGGCGAGGCGGCAGGGGTAACGACAACAGCCTGACCTACGGCCAACCGGAGCACGTCCACCTCGTCGACCAGCGCATCGACCTGGAGGGCCGAGGGGTCGACGACGACTGCGGCAGTCGTCGTCGACAGCACTGTGCCGCCAACCTCGATGGCGAACTGCGTCACGACGCCGGGAGCCGGAGCCCGCAGAGTGGTGGCGGCGAGGTCATCCTGCGCCGTGTCGCGGGTCAGCGTCGCGGCGGCGATGGCGACCTCCTTGAGCTGGACCTGCACGGCGCCGGGGCCCGCCGCGAGGGCCTCCTGGGCGTCGATAGCAGACTGTAACGCGGCCTTGGCGGTAGCCAAGGCCTTCTCGGCGGTGGTCGTGGCCTTGCCCTGCGTGACCTGCGCCGCCTCGTGGTCGACCCTGGCCTGGCGGGTGGCGCCCCACGCAAGATCCAGCTCGCTCGCGACGTTGTCCAACTGGAGCTCAAGGGGAAACAAGGTCCGCCAGAACTCGAGTACGTCCGGGTCGCCTCGGCCGGCTAGGGTGTCCACAGGCGCACTCTCTGTCTCGTTGGCGTCGAGCACGAAGCCGTAGTAGCGGCGGAACAGGCGGATATAGGCATCGGTCGCCGTGGTAAGCGCTTCGGTCGCATCGTCCATTGCCTTGGCCTGCTTGGGGCCCACGGCCGCGAGGTTCGCTTTAGCGTCCGCCAGGCCCTGGATCGCGCCGTCCACGCCGTCCTGCGCCAGCTCCACATCCAACGCCGACGGTGGCTCCTGCAGCCTCGCCATGGCATCGACGGCTTCGGCGAGGCCGGCCTCGGCCTTGGCGAGGGCAACCTCCAGTGCGGCGGGGCCGAGGCGGGCCAGCACTTGGCCTTCGGTGACCTCTTCACCCTCCTCAACCAGGACTTCCACCACCGTGCCCGCCACCCCGAAGCTGGCCTCCGCTGTATCGGCGTGGGCCACGTTGCCATCGGCGGTTACCCGGACCGTCACGTCACCCAGTTTCACCTTGACGACGCCGTCGAACACGACGGCGTCACCGCCGCAGGCAGCGAAGGCCAACGCCAGGAGCGGAACCAAGCCAATGAGCAGCCGCTGCGTTACGCGTTCCTGCACTCAAAAACTCCACGAAACCCGTGAACGGGCGCCCCAGGCGCTCACTCAGGTCGTTGCGTCAGCAAAGACTGCCAGATACTACCCTTTACGCGACAATCGAGGACGTGCAGTAGCCGGGAGCCCGCTACGGAGTCAACGAGGCCACGAGGGACAGGGCCCGCACTCGCGAGTGCTCCGCGTCGGTGCCCGCGGTGACCACCGAGACCAACACCTCGGCAATACCCCAGCTAAAGAGCTCCCGGATTCGCGTCGCCACCGCCTCCTCGTCTCCAGCGACCATGACGGATGCGATCATCGCATCGCTCCATGAGCCGTCGGCCGCCTCGGTGAAGCCCGCCGTCTGGAGCATGCGACTGTAAAAGGGCAGCGTGGGGTAGCGCCCGAACTGGTCGCGGAAGGCCGCGCGAGCCTCATCCGCATCGTCGTGAACGCACACTGGCACGTGGGCCACCAGCGGTGGGGCATCGCGGCCAGCGCGCGCGGCGCCCCGGGCGAGGGCCGGGAGGCCGACGTCGCGCAGGTACTCAGCCGGGGACACCCAGCTGATGGCGCCGTCGGCCAGCTCGCCGCAGACCTCGTAGGCATTGGGCCTCAACGCCGACGCCATTACCGGCACGTCCGGCGCAGGGGCGGGGATAGTGGCCTCGGTACGGTAGTGCTCGCCTTCGAAGCGCACCGAGCCGTCCCGCAGCAAGGTCTTGGCGATGGTCAGGTACTCGCGGAGGTTGGTCAGCGGCGCATCGAAGTCCGCGCCGAAGATCTGCGTCATGGCGGGCCGATGGCTGGGCCCCACGCCGAAGCGGAAGCGGCCCGGCGCCAGCTGCGCCAACACCTGCACCTGCTGCACGGCCGCCACCGGGTGGCGCGGCCATGTCGGGATGATCGAGGTGCCGAGCAGAATACGCTTGGTCGTCACGGCTGCTGCGCCCAAAAGGGTGAGCGCGTCCAGCCCGGCCCCGCCGGTCGTGAGCCACGCCGCCTCAATGCCGCGACGCTCAAGATCCTCGACGGTGGCGAGGGTGTCCGCCGCCCCTCCACCCATCGCCGCCACGCCGATGGTTCCGTTTGCCATGGCTCGGATTCTACACTGAGGAAGGGTGGCGACCCCTCCATGGCGGACACACGCTGCACTCGAGTCTTAGCACGGCAGCCCCTACAGTCGCTGCGCCCGAGACGCTCGCCGCGACCGCTGCCGGAGCCACGCCCACGACTGGGCCGCTACCAGCAGTGCCATGGCCACCAGCACGATAGTCCCGCCTGCAGCGACATCGGCGTAGAAAGCGATGACCAGCCCACCAAAGGCGCTCGCAACCCCGGCTGCGACGGCGGCCACGATGGCGGCTCGCAGGCCCTTGGCCAGGCGCAGCCCCACTAACACCGGCACGATGAGCATGGCGCCCACGAGCAGCACACCGACCACACGCATCGACAGCGTGATCGTCGCGCCGGTGAGGATGGCCAGGCCGAGGTTGATCCGGCCTATGGGGATGCCATTCACCCGCGCCAAATCGTCGTCATAGGCCGCCTGGGCCAACTCGACGAAGAACACGCCGACGAACAGCACCACGGCGACAGCGAGGCCGCCCAGCAACCACAGGTCGGTCGTCGATGTGCCCAGAACGGAGCCGAACAGGAAGCCAAACAAGTCTAGGTTGAGGCCTTCACTCGTGCTGATAACGACGACTGCCACCGCAAGCGACCCATAGAGCACGACGGCAAGGGCGACGTCGCCGGGGAGCTTACCCCGCGTGCGGAGTTGCTCAATAACCACCGCCGCAACGGTCGCCGCTACCAGCGCGGACGCCGTGGGGTAGGTATGCGTCGCAAGGCCGACGGCGACCCCCATGAGCGCTACGTGCGAGAGCGTATCGGCCATCAGGGAGAACCGACGCAGGACGATGAACATACCCAGCGTCGGTCCGAGGGTCCCCACCAGCATGCCGCCAATGAGCGCACGGACCATGAACTCGTACTGAAAGACAGCCGGCATCGCTATCGGTGCTCGTGCAGCGCGTCGTGGATCAGAATGTCGACCGGGATGCCATACAGGCTCGACAGCTCCTTGTTGGTCAGCTCGTGCGGAGGGCCATGCTTGACCAGCGTGCGGTCAATGCATGCGATGGTAGTTGCCTCTCGGAGCATGGCACCGATGTCGTGGGAGACCAAAACCACCGTCATCCCTTGGCTCCGGTTCAGGTCGCGCAGGATCGCGTACAGCTGCTCCTCACCGGACGCATCGACACCGGCGGCCGGTTCGTCGAGCAAAATCAGCTCCGGGCGTCGCACGAGAGCCCGCGCCAGCAGCACTCGCTGCTGTTGGCCTACCGACAGCTCCGCCAGGCGCAGTCCGCTGACATGGACCATGCCAACCGCATCGAGAGCGCGGCGCACCTCCGGGCGGTCCGACCGGCGAAACACGGCAAGGGGCGATGGGCCACGGTAGGCGCCGTGGGCGACCATCTCTCCAACGGTGGCAGGGAACTCCCGCCATGCGCCGGTCACCACCTGGGGGACATAGCCGAGCCGGTCCCACGCGGTGAATCCGACGGGGTCCTGGCCGAACAGCCGGACAATCCCGGCATCAGGGCGCAACAGGCCAAGCGCCAGCTTGACCAGCGTGCTCTTGCCGCTGCCGTTCGGGCCGAGAACCGCGGCGAACTCGCCTGCATCGATGCGCAACGATAGGTGTTCGACTGCGAGCGTCGGACCGTAGCCGAAGCTGACGTCGCGCAGGTCGATAACTGCCTCGCGGCCTCTAGTGTCAGTGCTCATGCCGCGCCTACTCGCACACCATCGCCGCCCGCAGGCTCTGGAGGTTTGCCCGCATCAGCGCCAAGTAGTCGCCAACCTCGGCCAACTCGACGTCGGTCACGCTGGCGATGGGGTGAATGGGGAGGAGCACGGCGCCCGTCTCGCGCGCGACGGCCGCCGCGAGCCGTTCGCTCAGCGCGGGTTCGACCAGGACGTAGCCGGTGGCTAAGGTGCTGAGTGTGTCCACGATCTCGGCAAGGCGTTGCGGCGACGCGTCGCCCTCGGCCTCGGCGTTGGCGATGGCCAGTTGCTCAAAGCCGTACCGCTCGGCGAGCCGTCCGTAGGCGGCGTGCGGCGTGACGACGCGGTCAAGCATGCATACGGCGAGGGTGGTGGCGAACGCCTCGTCCAGCATGCGCAGGTCAGCCAGCAGGCCGGCGGCTCGTTCCTTATAGGCCGTGGCCTTGCCGGGATCCGCGGCCACCAGCGCGTCCCGGATGCGCCCTACCTGCGTTTGGGCGGCAACGGGGTCAAGCCAGGCGTGGGGGTCACCGGATGGCAGTCCAGGGCCGGAGGCCACCACGACCGTGGCCGGTGCGTCGTCGCCAAGCGCGTCGATAGCTCGCCCAAACCATGGTTCGAGGTCCAGCCCGTTAAGGGCGGCGACATCGGCTTCGCCGAGGGCTCGGATGTCGCCGGGAGTTGGCTCGAACCCGTGGACGCTCACCCCCGTGCCGATGAGAGTGACGATGTGGACGTCGTCACCGCCGATGCGCTCGGCAAAGTAGGCCATCGGGTAAACGCTGGCCACCACTCGCAGGGTGTCCGCCGGCGGGATGCTCCCAGCGGAGCACGCGGCAAGCAGGGCAGCAGATAGCGCCAAAGCGGCAGTTCTGATACGTAATCTCATTATTGATTAATCGGCATCGCCTGGCGAGCCGGGGATGCCCTAGCTGGTGGTCTCCAGACAGTCGGTGCAGGTGACGTACAGCTCGACACGGTGGCCCAGCAGGTGCCCCGGCACCTCAGCCGCCATCTCGCGGAGCAAACGCTCCACGGCGGGCTTACGAAACTCCTCCACCCGGCCGCACGAGGTACAGATCACGTGGTGGTGGTGGCGCGCCTCGTCGAAGCTGTAGCGGGGCGCACCGTCTAGCATCACAGTTTTGCAGAGGGCGCCGGCGCCCACCAGCAGCTTGATCGTCCGATAGACGGTCGCCCGGCCGACGCCAGGCAGCTCCGCGTTGACCTCTTCGGCGCCGAAGGCCGCGTCCTTACCCGAGAGCAGGTCCGCGACCCGACGCCGAGGACTCGTCAGACGAAAGCCAAGATCTTCGAGGGTTGCGTGCAGGTCTGGCCGCAGGCTGGTGTGCACCATGGATAGCACCTCTCAGTCAACTTGAGACAGAGTACCAGTGATTATTTGACTTCGCAACCACCTGCTGTCACGGTGTAGACTAGGTTCTCCTCATAAGGTTATGGCGAACAGTCCCACACCTAGCACCGGCCGGCGGGGCATCTACTACGGCTGGCTCATCGTCCTCGGCTACCTGCTCGCCGGGGTTGCCGGCTCGGGTGCGATGCTCTGGGGGTTCCAAGTTTTCGTGACGCCGATGAAGGAGGAACTGGGCTGGAGCACCGGCACCATCTTCAGCGTCACTCTCTTTCGCACCGTGCTCGTGGGCGTGCTCATCGTCTTCCTCAGCCGGCTGATGGACCAGCGGCGCTGGCCGCCTATCGTCATGGGTATCTCGGCCGTTGTCATGGGCTTCAGCGTCATGGGGCTGAGCCTGGTACATACGTACTGGCAGTACTTCCTCTTCTCCGTCGTGTTCGGCAGCATTGGATTCGCTGGCGCCGGCGGGCAACTCTACCAGGCCCTGGTGCCCAAGTGGTTCATCCGCCTGCGCGGCAGGGCGATCGCCTTCGGCAGCGCAGGGACCGCCATCGGCGCGTTCGTCTATCCGACGCTGGCCAATATCACCATCGATGCCTACGGCTGGCGCACAGCGTGGGTTGTCATCGGCATCCTGACGCTCGTGCTGCTGGTGCCCATCTCGGTGCTCATCCGGCGCTCGCCGGAGGACATGGGGCTGTTACCGGATGGTGAGACGCAACAGCGTACCCAGGAGCGCCGGAGTGCCGCCATGGCCGCCGGCCGAGGAGAAGAGCAGAGCTACCGGCCGGGGGAGGTGCTCCGCTACCCCACCACCTGGTTCATCGTCGTCGCCTCCATGCTCGCGGCGCCCACGATGATCGGTCTCACCAGCAACTGGGCAGTCCACTTCGAGAGCATCGGGTTCACCAGAGCCGAGGCGGCGACGGTCGTGTCGACCTACGGTGCGGCGTCAATGGCCTCGCGGTTCATTTGGGGTTATTTCCTCGACAAGCACCACATACGGACACTGGCCATGGTGCATGCAGGGCTAACGGCAGGGTCCATTGGTTTCCTGCTGGCGGTGTCCAGCTTCGGTGTCGTCGCCATCGCCTATGGCGTGATCCAGGGCCTTATTCTCGGCGGCTACCTGGCGATCCAGCCGCTAATCTGGTCGAACTTCTTTGGCCGCGCCCATTTAGGCGCCATCCGAGGGACGTTCGCGCCCTTCCAAACGATCGTGGCAGCGGCGGCTCCCTTCACGATCGCGACGACGGCAGACAGCTTCGGCTCCTACCGCCCGGTGTTCGTTCTGCTGCTGGTCCTCTGGCTGGTGAACATCGGCTTCATGTACATGGCGCGGCCGTTGCCCCCGCCTCGTGCCGCCTCTCTCGTCCCCGAGCCTGCGGACGATCCCGCCGGCTCATCGCTCAGTCGCCCTTAGAAGCTGATGGCCTGGTCCCAGTGTTCCTCGCACACCATCTCCTCGATGGGCTTGCGGCTCTTGGGTCCATGGTGCTGGCCGTCGGTGCCGGCTGGGTAGCCCAGTGGGATCAGGCACGTCGGGTCGATGTTGTCCGGCAGACCAAGCAGATCACGGAACTCTGCCTCCATCCAGCGGAAGCTCGTGGTGATGGTGCCGCCCAGGCCGACGCCGCGCGCGGCCAAGAGCAGGTTCTCAACCGCAGGGTAGGACTGCCCAAACGGTCCCACGCTCCACGGCCCCTCGCTCACCGGGCGCTGCGCGCAGGCGATGATGAGCACCGGAGCGTGGGCCAGCGACGCGGCGAAGTCATCGCCGCCCGTAGCCGTTGGTGCGGGCGTGGGCCTGCGGTCCTGCCCGGCGCTGCGGGCTGCGGCGGCGCGCTCGACCGCTGCCTGAACAAGCTCGCTGACCTTGCGCTTGCCCTTCGCGCTACGGATGACGACCCACCGCCACGGCTGGCGGTTGCCACCGCTCGGCGCCTGACCGGCGGCCTCGAGGACGCGGCGAAGCAGCGCATCAGGCACCGGATCGGCCTTGAAGCGCCGGATGGCACGCATGGTGTCGATGGCCTCGAAGAGGTCGATATCAGGGACAGGCGTGTTGGTCATGCGAAGTTCCTCGCGTTGGGGTAGTGGCCTGCGAGTATTCGGCGAGGCCAGCCGGAGCGCCAATCGGCGGGCGCAGGTCTGCGTGCGCTGCTAGAGGGAGTTGGTGGGCCACCCTGGACTCGAACCAGGGACCTCAGTCTTATCAGGACTGCGCTCTAACCACCTGAGCTAGTGGCCCGCGGAGGACTAATGAGTATAGGGCGGAGTTAAAGAAGAGGCCAGCCCGATCGGGCTGGCCTCTTTAGTTGCGCAAGTTAACCGCCGAATAGTGGAAGGAAAGCACCATATGAGTACCACCTGGATCTCAACCGCTGTCGAGACGCAAGATTTGGCGCCACTGTCGTCGAGGGAGCAGAACTCAACCGATCGACCGTGGCTGACCCAAACCTCCGAGGTGGGGTCGACCTAGGATTTCCCTAAAAAGGGAGCTCCCTAGAAAGGAGGTGATCCAGCCGCACCTTCCGGTACAGCTACCTTGTTACGACTTCGTCCCAGTCACTAGTCCCGCCCTCGGCGCAGGCCTCCTTGCGGTTGGCTGTGCGACTTCAAGCGTTACCAGCTTCCATGACGTGACGGGCGGTGTGTACAAGGCCCGGGAACGTATTCACCGCAGTAGGGCTGATCTGCGGTTACTAGCAACTCCGAATTCATGCAGGCGAGTTTCAGCCTGCAATCCTAACTGGGGATAGGTTTAAGGGATTCGCTTCGCCTCGCGACGTCGCTGCCCGTTGTCCTATCCATTGTAGCGTGTGAGTCGCCCAGGGCGTAAGAGCCATGATGACTTGACGTCATCCCCACCTTCCTCCTCGGATTACGAGGCAGTCTCACTAGAGAGTGCAACTAGTGACGAGGGTTGCGCTCGTTGCGGGACTTAACCCAACACCTCACGGCACGAGCTGACGACAGCCATGCAGCATCTGTGACGGCTCCCCGAAGGGTCCCCCATCCTTTCGGCGGGGTAC
>Ga0114999_10002814_pt1 | contig 22397 bp, 15 predicted proteins | sample ArcticOcean_MG_C_3_FD_89820 | JGI IMG/M metagenome (GOLD analysis project Ga0114999, IMG submission 89820) | Marine microbial communities from western Arctic Ocean - ArcticOcean_MG_CB8_126 | ecosystem: Environmental > Aquatic > Marine > Oceanic | place: Arctic Ocean: Canada Basin | collected...
CGCAGCAATAAGGGAAGCGTCATATCCTTGGGGCAAAGCCAGTGCGTTTAATGCCCCACCCACACCCCAAAGTGCCTTCTGATGGCAATGTCCGTGCAGGAGCACTTTTTGAGCGACATCCGTAAACTCGACATCCAATTCACCCTTTTGAGCCAATTCGCTTACAAAATCTTCAAATGTTGAAACATGCTCAGCAACGATTTTAGCGCGCGGATCCCCAATCAGGTCGCAATAATCATCGCGCAACATCGACACACAACTGGGTTCAAACCCCACAATGGGATACCCTTGCTGGACGTAACGGTACAGATTGGCCACATTCGAAACGGCATTCTCCTTCACACGCTCAATGTATCCACTGGACAACAAAGGGCGCCCACAACAACGCTTCACCGCCAAAATCACCTCGAAACCTGCAGCTTCCAAAAATTGGGTGGCGGCTTGCCCGATTTCTGGGTAGTTGTAATCCATATAAGTATCATGGAAGAGAACAACCTTTTTATCTCGGTGTACTGGGTTTCGTTTGGCAAACCATTGCGGAAAGGTCTCACTTGCAAAAGGAGGTAAAGAGCGAGTGGGTGCAATACCCACGATTTTCATCGCCCACTTTGTCAAAGCGCTTCCGGCAAGCCAATTTGAAAGCGGGGCCATCATGCAACCCAACTTGCTCAAGGTTTCAATGTGGCCAAACAACATCGCCCGCAAAGGGCGACCATGCTTTTTATAATAGTGGGCCAAAAACTCGTACTTAATCTTCGCCATATCGACGCCGGATGGACATTCTGATTTACACGCTTTACACTCTAAGCATAGATCCATTACATCATACATACGTTTATCGGTCAACCCACCTTCCCATCGACCAGATATGGCAGCCCGCAACGCATTTGCCCGCCCCCGGGTTGAATGCTCTTCGTCCAGGGTGGCCATAAAGGATGGGCACATCGTCCCCACATCTTTCGTGCGACAAGCCCCAACCCCATTGCACATCTCAATGGCGCGATTAAATCCGCCGTCGGCTTTAAAATCGAAATGCGTCTTGAGATCTTCCGACTGATAACCCGGTCCATATCGCAGATTTTCAGTCATCATGGGTGCGTCCACGATCTTGCCTGGGTTCAGGAGACCATCCGGATCAAACGCCTTTTTGACATCCCTAAAAGCTTGGTACAAGACCGGCCCAAAAAATGCCTCATTCCAACAACTGCGCACCAGACCATCGCCGTGTTCACCGCTGATAGCCCCACCATACTTCATAACCAAATCGCGCACATCTTCGGCAATCGCGCGCATCTTCTGAATATCATCTTCGTCTTTCAGATTTACCATGGGCCGGATATGCAGCAAACCGACACTAGCATGGGCATAATACCCAGCTTTGGTATGGTATTTCTCCAGAAGTTTTTCAAACTCAGCGATATAGTCGGGTAGTTTTTCCGGTGAAACGGCCTGATCCTCAACAAATGCGACCGGTTTTGAATCTCCCTTAACGCCCATCAAAAGACCCAACCCGGCTTTTCGAACGTTCCACACATTGGCCTGTTCGGCTACGGAAGTTGCCCGCCCAAAGGCATATCCCAACCCCTGGGTTGTCATAAGCGCCTCAAGCCCATCCAGTTTATCAGCCAACGCCTCAACTGAGTCACCATAATACTCAACAACCAATACCGCTTCTGGGTCGCCATGTACCCAAGCCCGTTGGGAGGACAGTTCAAGGGAAGCCTTGGTTTGATCCAGAATCATTTTGTCGATTAATTCAATGGCAGCAGGTTGAGTGGTTAATATGGGAGCCACGGCCCGCATGGCGTCAATCAAACCGTTAAAATGAATAAAACCCAAAACATTGGCTTTGGGCAATGGCACCAGATTGAGTTTGGCTCCAGTAATCGTTACGAGCGTGCCTTCTGATCCAACGACAATTCGTGCAAGATTAAACGGCTGCTTCTTGATAAACTCATCTAAGTTGTACCCACCGACTCTGCGCAAAATTTTGGGGTATCTCTTGTCAATCTCTTCGGCATTTGCATGCGCCAAACGAATCGTTTCGCGATAGACTTGTCCTTCAATGTTCTCCAGTGCGAATTTTTTCTGTACCTCCGCTTCGTCCAATTCCCCTAAAGTGGCTTCTGACCCGTCAGAAAAAATCACATCCAGCTCGATAACATGGTCAATCGTTTTGCCATAAATAACAGAATGGGCACCCGCTGAGTTATTGGACACCATACCACCAATTGTCGCCCGACTGCTGGTTGCGACATCAGGTGCAAATTGAAGCCCGTGGGGCTTTAGTTTGGCATTCAATTCATCCAAGACAACCCCGGGCTCTACACGCACCCAACGTTCCTCAACATTAAGCTCCAAGACCTTATTCATATACTTTGACATATCCATAATCAAACCCGCACCGACAACACCTCCGGCCAACCCGGTCCCGCCACCGCGCGCAATAATGGAGGCCCCTGCGTCACGTGCATATTTAATTACGGCTTTCACATCATCTTTTGTTTTGGGCAAAACAACACCCAAGGGTTCTATTTGATACATGCTTGCGTCGGTGCTATAAAGCAAGCGGGACATGCGATCAAATCGCACATCCCCTGAGATCTGCGATGCCAGTTTGTATGCCTCATCTGCCATAAAATCAACCTCCTCTTCGCCTCAATGCTTACGTGCGTTTTTCACGTCTTTTGGGTCAACATTTTCCCAACGTTGATCTGTAAATTTTCTTTTCCCTTTTGTCGGTTCATCATCAATCTGCTCAAATTCTGCAGAGCGAAACCCCGACTTTTTGTTCTGGGGTCGAGGTGCACGATCTGCCAAATCTTGAAAGGCCTTTTTTTTAGGTTTGGGTTGTGCCGGTTCTTTTTGGTTGGAACTTGGTACCGCACGCCACTGCACCGGTTGGACGTTGGGCGACTTGGGCTGGGCTTTCTTAGGTTGTGAACGAATCGTGTTTTTGGCTTCGGCGTGACTGGCCTGCCCCCAAACCACTGGCGCAATGCCCTGCTTACCTGTCGGTTTAACGTGTCTCAAGGCTTCATCAATAGCCGCTTCTAATTCTTCTGCGCTTACGGGCAGATAAACGATGGTCGCCATACCGGATGCTTGTATTTGCTTTTGAGTCACATCGTCCAAACGCCCTGTCGCGTGGACCAAAAAGGAAATGTGCTCTGTTTTTTCGTGTTGCTGCATCACACGTGGAAACGCGTAATTTTTTCCCATGAACAAAAGAGCATTCATCATGATGAGATCAGGTGACGATGAAACAGCCTTTCGTGCGCCCTCTGTTTGGGATGTCGCACAATGAAATTCATGGCGTGTTCGATACCGAAACAAACCTTCGAGCGACTTTCGATTGTCGGGGTTGCTGTCTATCAGTAAAATGCGGGCCATAATTAACGCTCCCGGTCTATAGCGATCTGGTTTTTAAGCAATTTCCCCAAACGATTGCGCGCATCCCGCCGCACGCTTTCGTCACCGTCAAAGGCCAATATCTCTAAAGCATCTGTGGTTGTGTTTGCATTCTTCGCAACTGCTTTTCGCACATTCAGGTCTGGATCTTCTGCCAACCGGAACAAACCCGACCCGGGCATGGCAACATGAACTGCAGCCTTTTCCCGCACGCCAGCACTTGAATCAAAAACCAAGCCCAAAAGTACAGCTGCTGATGCGCCTGTATTCTCTGCTGTAGCGAGTCGGAAGGCCTCGTCTGAGGAAAGCGAGAAGCGCTCCATCACAGAAGCTGGTGCTTGGGGATTATAAGCAACAGCCAAACGAACGCTCCGTTCAGCATCCTTAGATAAGTGTTTCAGTACCAATGGATCTGTATTGGGGTTTGCAGCAGCTTTGCGACGAACAGCTGTTGATACATCCTCAGATAAGATCGTCAACACTTCCGTCGCCATCTTTGGGTTTTCAGCCAAACCCAAACGTACGATCTCCGCATAATCTGATGCCATCGCAATCATTACATCATCTGGAATACTGCTATTCATCGCAACAGCCCAACGAATGCTCTCGTTTGGGTCCCCCGAAAGTTTGATCAGTGCGTCTGCAGGCGTGGCCGTATTAAATGCTACAAAAAACCGAACCCCTTTGTCTTCATCATCAGCTAGGGCTCTAAGTACACGTGTGTTGGTGGTTCGTTTTGCCCGCCCCTTCTGTTCTTCATCAAGTTCTTTAGATTGTTGTAACAACCGTAAGAATTCACGATCATCGACAACCGTTGTATCGGGCTTTCGCTGGGCCACAAGTGGGGTTGCCAAAACAAGCACCACACAAAATACACATATCAGATAAAAAGGCAACCGTCTTAGGCGGGCCATATGCAGGGGGGTCGTCATGTTGTTAAGTTTCTTCGCAGTAGTTAATTGGGCAACTTTTAGTTAAATATACGCTTGGCCTTACCTCTGGTCAAGGAAGCCTCTAAAATCCTTGACGGACTGCCCAGTAAATCTTACCCTTCTATTACATACGTTTCGATTTCACTCTTGATGACACTCTTGAAGGAGTATCTTTGATGGGCGTTCAACTGGCCACAGATGGTGGTACCTCAGTACGTGACACCAAACAAAAACCCTGGCCAGACTGGCCAGCAAGCACGGAAAAAGAATGGGATGAAGAAATCGGGCCCATGCTCAAAGAAGTTTACTTAAACAAAAGTGAAGGTTTGCCTGCCCCGATGGGTGCCAGATTCGGCCAGGCTTTTGCGGCTTATTGTGACGCTGCATTTGGCATGATGATGCCCAGTGGCACCACAGCCATTGCTGCGGGTATCTCGGCGGCATTGGATTTGGACGGTATGGTCGATGGCGGCGAAATCATCATTCCTAACTACACATTTATAGCAACCGCAAGTGCACCCTTGTCCATTCGCTGCTCCCTCGCGCTTGTCGATGTAGATCCGCTAAGTTTTACCATGTTGCCAGAGGCGGTTGAGGCCGCTATTACAGACAAAACAGTAGCGCTCCTGCCTGTTCATTTGGGGGGGCATCCTGCAGATATGGACGCGTTAAATAGCATTGCAGAAAAACACGGTCTCAAAGTGATCGAAGACTGCGCCCAAGCCCACGGAGCCGAACATAAGGGCCGCAAAGTGGGGTCACTGGGGCATGTCGGCGCTTTTAGCTTCCAATCGAGCAAGAATCTAACCTCTGGAGAAGGAGGCTGCCTGATCACCAGCGACAAAGACATTCGTGATCGCGCAGGGGCATTTCGGGATGTGGGTCGGCGTCCAGGGGGCGAACGGTGGGAATATCCTCGACTGGGCTGGAACTATAGAACCTCGGAATATTTGGCGGGCATCTTACTCACACGCCTAAACCATGTAGAAGGCCAAACAGATCTGCGCAATCGAAACGCAGCTTATCTGAGTAAAAATATCGAGACAATAGACGGACTTACCCCCCCACAGTGGCGCCCCTGGGTAACCCAACACGGATACCATTTGTATATGATGCTCTTTGATAGTGAGGCTTTTGGCGGAAAAACGCGCGACGAGTTTATCACGGCCCTCAAAGCCGAAGGCATTCCATGCACACCCGGCTACCAACGCCCACTCACAGATGAGGGGGGGCTCAAAACGGTTGCAGATAAGTACCCACACCTGATCCAGCGGCCACCGTGCCCCAATGTGGAAGCCATTTGCAAAAAGAGTGTGTGGTTACATCAAAACCTATTACTTGCCCCACAAGAAGAAATGGATGATATTTTGGAAGCCATTTTAAAAATTAGGACAGCGTTTACAAAATGAACACACTCTAACAGAACAAAGCAAATGCCCCCCAAATCTTGATCGTGGACGACGAACCAGAGATGCGGATCATTTTGACCGAAGTCATCAAAGCTTACAAATGTGTACCTCTTGAGGCATCCAGAGCAACAGAGGCCATGGTGCAACTGGGGAAATATCGGATCGATTTGATTTTGTTAGACATTCACATGAAAGGTGCCTCTGGGGTAGATTTGCTCAAAGTGATGCGCCGCAGACACCTCCAAATCCCGACCATTATTATCTCGGGATTTGTTACAGAAATGCTCGCAGCTGAGCTTGCCCAATTTGGTATCGCAGGCATCGTTGCGAAACCGTTCACCCCAACACGCATTATGGAAGAAATAAGATCATAAAATTACCCCAAAAGCCAAAGGTCGAATAAAGGCTCGCTTTCGATTTCTATTTGACAAACATTTCAACTAAAAACAAAAAAACGCGGCAGACCCAAAGGTCTTCCGCGTTTTTTGTTAGCCATCAAACTAACAACACCCACCCCCTGCATAATGAAAAGTAGAGGGCGTTACAAACATGTCGTCTCTTTCAAAAGCTTCGAAACATTTTCCAGTCTTATCACACACGGCCAATGGCACATCGGGTACCACAATATGGCCCTTCCCATCGTCAAAATATTCCTCATCACCCGTATAGATGACCATACGGCCTGTAAATACACACGGCCCATCATCAGGCACCGGGTCATTGAACGCGGCCAATTCAACGGACTCAAGCAGAATATCTTCCTCAACGCCATAGCGCCGTGCATCCAATAATCTATAGGGCCGACGCCCCCTAATTTCTACAGTACCAAACCCCATGTCGGTGATGCAATCTACATAATCTTTCAACGAAAGCGCCCCAGACAAGCACATGGCACGCAGACGATCATCCTTTTTTAGCATCTCAGGCATAGGCGTCTCACTGATTGGATCAGAAAGAACCAAGGCACCGTGGGGGCGAAGTGTACGTCTAATTTCTGATAGTGCCTTCTGCAAATCTTGGGAAACAAAGATGTTGAACAGACAATTTTGCGCTGCCAAATCGACACTTGCATCGGGCACGGGTAGATCAAGCGCGTTGCCCTCTAAAAGCGTTACAAAAGACGGATCAAACCAATCATTCAACTCTGCGGCAATTTCAAAGTTTTCACGCGCCTTTTCCAGCATTTCGGGCACGCTATCAACCGCAATCACGGAACCTGGTCTCCGTGTGAAATAGGCAAATTGCAAAGCCTCAAGCCCGCCCCCTACCCCCACATAAAGCACATTCATGTCGGGTTTAAGATCGCGGACATTGACCGTTGTGCCACACCCATAATTCATCGCAGTCATTTCTTCGGGCACAACCAGTCCAGGCAACGCATAGGGTGTTGCTGAAGCACAACACAACATGGCCTGCGGTGTTAGAGCTGCCTCTTTATACAATTCATGTGTCGCATCCATGTAACTGCTCATAAATAAAGTCTCCCCTCTTGATTCTCAGGCCCTCACGTTGCCAGGAATTTTTTGATTGACAGAACCGACTAAGCTGAACCATTCAGACAACGATCTTGGGTTACACAAGCTCTCCCCCACAACTGCTACCCGCCCCAGCTGTGCAGCCAAAACAATGATTGCCAACCCTAATCTGGTCACCTATCAGAGATTCTGGTGTGAGATCCCAAATTTTCGTGGGCTGACCAAATGTATGCATATCCAACATTTGGTTAAAATCACAATCATAGACATTGCCTTCCCAATCGATGCTGACCAAGGACCTGCACATCACATTGCTGAGCGTGTGGACATTGAAATTTTGAACCAGGGTTTCCATATAGCTTGCGTAAAGACCTCTGCGCTTTAAAAAATCGCCAAAACGCTTGATCGGCATATTTGTAATGGTATATAGACGGTTAAATACAATCCCAAAACGTTCTTGCAACTCGCGTTTATAATCTGCTTCTAATTCGTCTTGATCGGGTGGCAAAGAGGCTCCGACAGGATTATATACCAAGTCCAGTTTCAAACCAGACCCATCTTTGCCATATCCAATGGCGTTCAATACTTTAAGCGCGTCAATGCTTTTTTGATAAACCCCACGCCCGCGTTGCTCATCTACATTGTCTTCTAAATAACAAGGTAAAGAACAAACCAATTCTATTTCATGCTGTTTATAAAATTCAGGCAGATCTTCTAAATTGGGTTCGTATATCACAGTCAAATTGCACCGCACCATCACGTGAATACCCATTCCCCGAATTTCTTTTACAAAATATCGAAAGTGTGGATTCAGTTCTGGGGCGCCGCCGGTAAGATCGACTGTTTTGACATCGCTCTTAGCTAAGAAAGCAAGTAAATAATCCACCGTTTCGCGGGTCATGATCTCGGTGCGAATGGGGCTTGCATCGACATGACAATGCCTGCACGCCTGATTGCACAGTTTGCCAACATTGATCTGGAGTGTGTCCAGTGACAGTCGCGTGAGAACCACTCTTTCTTCACTGGCCCGCAAAGCAAAACCGGTAAACCCATCTTGCTCAACGGATTGCCCTGGTTCTACAAGTTGTAGGATATCACCATCGGCAACATCTATCATATATCATCCTCAAAAAAAGCACCCGGCGGGGTTAAGAACGAGAGGTCCATCGAATTTGATGACCAGCGACATGAACACAAACATTTTCTAAAGACAATTTGGGAAGAAACACCATATCTTGGAGGGTTTCGCCTGAATAAAACCGAGCTTCGTTTATTCCTTCCCTGGCACCGGCTTCAATTTGCAAGCGATATTCTACAATCGAAAAAGCCTGACTTTCCTCACCTGCCTCTACACAATTTACTGCCATCTCAAAAGACGGTGCGAGGTTCCCGTGCACGGAGAACGTTGGCGTGTCAAAAAGGTATAACTGACTTAAGGTTTCAACCTCTGCAGTTTCAGTATGGTGAAGGAGCTTAAACTTGTCATACTCTCGACTCTTAAAAACCAATTCTTGGAGTTTCAAAACAACTCTCTTAAACCGTTCCTGATGCCCTCGCCCACTGGCAATGTAACCCAGATTAAGTCGTGTGAGTAAACCCAATACAGCCTTGGCAAAAAAGTGTTGCAATGCTTTGTCTATCTCCACCTCAGACCGACCTTTGACCGCTTCGTAAAAAGTAGACAAATCGATGACAAGGCCCTCTTTGTCTTGCCGAATAATCTTGCCAATACTCAAGTTAAAGACGACGCCCGTTGCTTTTAGCAACCGACTCAAACTGCGCCGGGCTGCCTCAACCTGCTGTGCCAATTCTTTCTGGCGAGGTTCTCTGCTTCGCAAATTGTTATGCCGGCCCTGGAGGACCTCGAGATGTTCTGTAGACGGCCCCATAAATACACGTGTGTCCTTAGTGGCCCCCCCAACCTCAATTTAAAAGGTTTGCGCATAAACAGATCCGCGCACCCAGCGACCTCGGTGGTAAAATCGTCTGGTATATGACCTGAAATAATGGCAATGATGGCATGGGGGCACATATTCCGAATAGGTGAAAGTATTTCGAGACCACTGGCTCCTGGCATGCTAATATCAAGGGTGATCAAGTCGTACAACTGGCCAATCACTTTTCCCAGTGCATCCTCGCCCGAGGAGGCCGTGTCAACAACTTCAACCCCTTTTGCTCGGGCAGCCTCTGAGAAAAATTCCAGCACTGTTGGTTCGTCGTCCACGATAAGCATGCGCATAGTTAAAGCCTCCCGACGGCTGCGACCAATCGTTTGATATTGCCCATAAGGTCTGACTGAAAATGTACACGCAGCGCGCGCCTGTTGTGTTGTGAAAGGGCTAAGGCATCACCCATTGCCTGGGCGTCTTTGAGAACACCGAAAGTAAATTTGCGCCCAGGAATGGGTAAATCTTGTAGGTGGTCTGATGTCAATTGCAAGATAACCACCGTGTTAGCCCCCCCTTTGTGCAATTGGCCCGTGGAATGCAAGAACCGGGGTCCAAAACCCAAAGTTGTGGCCACCCGAAAACGATCTCGAATCACATGACGCAGCTCCTGAAGCGCCTCAACCACTTCCTCGCGCATGTCCAAATAGGCACATATAGCAACGTAATCACCTTCTTGAATACGCGCCAAATGATTATTGAACGTTGTCTGAAAATCGTCTGCTACGCAACATTTGCTATTTGCTGAGTCGGCAAATACAGCAATACCATCATCTACCAGCGCGGGTGTTTGTTTTGGTAATTCACCTTCTTTTTCATATGCTGAGGTAAGTTGCGTTGTGAAGTCTTTGCTTTCTTGAACATTGGGCTGATTGAAAGGGTGGATTTCTAAGATAGATCCAGCGACAGCCGTTGCCACCTCCCATCGAAAAAACTCAGCCCCCAAAGCCATTTCATTTGGGATATCAATCTCAACAACGGGATGGCCGGCCTGTTTGAGCATGGCCATTTTTTCATTTGTCTCGAAATTCGAGTCGTTTTGAAGGCGGAGATGAACAAAGACGCGATCTGAACCGTAAGCGTCAGCATGGGTAATATCCTCCTGATCGATTGGAACGATGCCCACACCTTCTTTGCCCGTGCTTTCTGCAATCAATTGCTCAAGCCAAGCCCCTAAGTCCCAAATTTGGGGTGACGTCACCAACGTCACTTTATCTCGACCTTCTTTGGCCAGCACCCCTAAAATAACCCCAAGGGTAATACCCGGGTTTTCCGATACGGGCTTTTGGCACCGCAATACCATTTCTTTAGCCAAATTGAGGAAAACTTCAAGGTCTATCCCCATGAGAGCCGCTGGCACAAGACCAAAAGGGGAAAGAGCGGAAAACCGTCCCCCAATTTGAGAACGCCCCAAAAACACGTGGCGATACCCATTTTTTTTAGCCAGTTTGTGAAGGGATGAGTTTGGGTCTGTGATGGCTACAAAATGCTCACCTGCCTGATTACCCACCTCTTCTTGCATTTCTGCCCAGAAGTAATCGCCAAAGGCATTGGGTTCCGTCGTTGTTCCCGACTTGCTGGCAACAATACACAGCGTTCTTTTCAAATCCAATTGATTACGAAATCTCCGAACCTGTTCTGGCACAGTTGAATCCAAGACGTGTATTTTTGGCCACCCCGCTTTATGCCCAAAGGTCACAGCAAGCACCTCTGGGCATAAACTGCTGCCCCCCATTCCCAACAGCAACACATCTGCAAAGTCTCCCTGAACCTGCCTTGCAAAATGGGTGAGACCACGCACTTGTGTCTGCATCCACGAAACACTGTCTAACCACCCCAACCAAAGTGCTTCATCTTGTCCGGTCCATAACCCGGCATCTCTTTCCCAGAGTTTGCTGATTCGATCATCCTCTGTCCATCGGGACAATTCTTCATCAACACGATCTTGGGCGTTGCCAAGGTGACAATGCATGTCCAAAAGCCCAGCCATCCCACCCTCACTTTTTTAAATGATTTAACATTACTGCGACGATGCCTGGTCATTTAGTGACCAATCATATGCTTGAAAAACGATCTGCAAGTCACTGATGCTGTGCAGTGACTTGCGGTTTTCATCGGTTAAAAATGAGGCGATATAATCAACGAGTTTACCCTGTGTTTTTGGCCCTACTTCAACAGCGCCTTGGGTGAAATCGGACTTGAACCAGGCAAAGATCTGTGACAAATACAAGGTCTTGGTGTGTGAATCGAAGCGAACATGATTCGGAGACCGGACGAGTTGGCGCATTGCGTCTTCCAATTGGCTGCCTAAAGTCCTGGCGGTAAATGGCTTTAGATTCAACTTGGGACAACTTCTTGCACCGCAGTTGATTGCCGCATGAATGCGGGGATCTTTAAACAGGTCCCTCAGGATCTTATGTTCAATTTGGTCCAGCGTCCAGTTCTGCCCATCAACCACGAAGGTTTGCTGTTTGAAAAAACCGTCATTGGGCAAGATATCTCTAACGGAAGCTATAGGATAAGCCGTCTTCACGCCAAAAACTACCAAAGCATTATAAGCATTGAGCCAAAAAGACAGACTATCTGATCGTGTTGTGAAATATTCGGGTGTAACCCTTGGACCCTGAGTTGCCAACTGGGAAACAAACGCATCCAGAGATTGGGGTTGTGCCTTTAAGCCAGCATAATTGACAAAACCGTCTCGATCTACGAACGCCGACAACACTGTTGACCAGAGGTTGTCTCCTGAGGCGGTTGTAGGACAAGACAACAAACTCAAAAGTGTTACCATTACGATGGGGCGAACCGTCATCATCTATTACACCCTCTTCACCTTAAAATCGCCTGATGGTGTAGTCGCCAATCATATTTGAGCGGTGACTTTTTCTACATCACCAAAAATGCAATCTGCGTGCCACACATTCTCCCAACCACACCAACAGACCCCAAGCTATTACAATATATTCACTTACAAAAAACAGACCACACCGCATGCCCACACAACCCTCATGATGGGATGAGAGTCACTTGGACAACAAGTATGCAATCAACAGCCGAGTGGTATCTACCAAAGCGTTTTCATGTGTGCGTTCATATGAATGCGACCCATCAATGCCAGGCCCCACAAGACCAACCGCCACATCTGCACCAGACCGCCAAAACGCCTCGCCATCGGATCCATAATAAGGGTAAATGTCCAATCTATAATCAATACCTTCTGCTTCGGCTAAAGCCACCAAACGCCTTTTGAACCCCAAGTGGTAAGGCCCCCCGGTATCTTTTGTGCAAATGGTCAGCTTTGATTCCTCTGAGGTTTGGCCTTCGCCAACTGCTGCCATATCTAACGTGAGCAACTCGACGATATCTTGAGGAAAACCTGAGGCTCCCCCATGCCCAACCTCTTCATACGTGCTAAAGTGAAACGTGGTTCGCTGTGCGGGCAACACCCGCGCATCTGCAAGGGCTTTGATGGCAGCGACCATACACGCAACACAAGCTTTGTCGTCGAGAAAACGGGACCGAATAAAACCATTATGCCGTTCAATACGTGGATGGATATAAACGAAATCACCCACCTGGATGCCCAAAGACTTGGCTTCATCTGCGTTATTGACTGCCGCATCTATCCGAACTTCCAAGCTGTTGGCCTCACGCTTAATTTCTGAAGCCTCAGCGCCATGTACGTGTAAAGACGCTTTGATGGGCATAATCGAACCGGGGATATCATCCCCAGCGAAAGTGCGGACCGTTACACTTTCGCATTCAACCGAAGCCCAATTTAAACCTCCCAAATGGGTCAACTTCAAACGCCCATTGGCCTTGACCTCCTTAACCATGGCGCCAAGCGTATCCACGTGGGCGGTCATTGCACGCGGCCGATCTTGGGCATGCCCTTGCAAGGTGGCCGTTAGCACCCCTTTTTCAGTCTTCCTCATCTCCAAGGGCCAGCCCTTGAGAGATTGATTGCAAAAGTCAATTGCAGCTTCTGTATCTCCTGTTGGACTGGGAATTTCCAGGAGTGCCACCAGAAAATCCATCAGATATTCACGATCAACCGCTACATTGGACATCACACGAGACCTTTCACACTGCTTATTTATCGAAAAATGTTAAATACGGTTTGCCCTCTGCTTCGCGTTTGAGCAACATCGCCAATTCCATGGCATGATAATCCCCCCACATCGACGATTCTCCATTGGCGACTTTGTGTCCCTCGGGCACATAATCCCACCCGTTGGGATTGTGATAAATAGAATGCAAGATGAGCCCTTGATGCAATGGGTCTTCAGACAAATAAGGTGTTTGAAACAAGGTATCTGCAACCGTCAAGGCTGCTTGTCGATATCTGTCACCTTCTCCGGCCCCCAAGTATTTCCCGAGACGGTAGAGACCTTGTGCGGTAATGGCTGCAGCAGAACTGTCTACGGCTTCATGGTCGTTGTAGGGATCTGCATTTGTTTGGCGATAATCGCCCAAATGAATCAACCCAGGAGCACCCGTATCCCAATAAGGAATACCATCTGCTGCCGTGGCTTCATCAATATAAAAGTCGGCCGTTGCTGTGGCCGCTTTGAGCATCCAAGCACGAATCTCTTCACGACCTCCGTACTGATCTAACTCATCATCTGGGCGTGTCTCAAGGTATTCTAGTAACTCGGCATATCCAGTAACAACCCAAGCCAACCCACGTGTCCAAGTTGTAAAAGGGGCATACCCTTGTTGGGTACTTGGGCAACGATAGTTGCCATCATTCGTGTTAAAAATCGATTCGTGAACCACACGCCCACGCACGTCGTATGAATCGCGACCATCTCCGTAATACACATTAAAACGGGCAGTTGTCTCTGCGTGGTGTACGATCCGTTCTAACAAAGACACAGACCGGTCATTTTCGCCCATTAATGTATGGCCCAAATCGTGGGAGACAGCCAAAGCTCTACAGGAGCGGATGGTGTCTGAGAAAAGGGAATGGGGGCCATTGAAAGAATGAATATACCCCTTGCCATCGTGAATCGTTGTCCACCGGGCAGCCTGCACCGCACCAGTGGCTTTGAGAGCCAACTCGTAAAAATGATTCTCCCACTCGTTTTCCGCCAAAGTGCCCTCGCGCATCAAACGCCGCAAGTTGCCATAGGTCGAAACATTGTTAAACCCATGGTCATGCACCCCAAAATGGGTCACATGTGACGCCATTTGTTCCACCGTACCCCGCCGCCCAATTTCCAATAAAGCCTCGTCGCCAGTTGCCTCGTATCCCAAAATTGCGCAGCCAAACTGAAACCCCTGGGTCCATTCTGTCCAACCCCGCGTTGTATATTTACCTTTAACTGTAAATACAGGGGTTCCATTCTCAGGATTCCAAGTGGCCTCAATGTCTCGCGCCTTTTGGCTTGCCAAATCAAATACATGATCCATTTTGTTACTGAGATCTGCCACCTGAATATCAGATCGAACCTTCATCAAAACCTCCTCCAAAGATAGAAAATTAAGTCATTAAGCCCACTCAAAATACCATTCGACCTGGAGAAATGCAACCGAAAGAATCAGTATAGCGCAAGACTTTAAGCAAAATAAAACCCCGCGTTAACAGGGTTTATGCTCTAACCTGATCATCCATTTAGACGTCGCTGAAAAAATGCGATATTCCAGCACCTCCCGAAACACCGCAATCACACCTTCTGATGGATCTAATTCGGGTCCTCTCAGATTGGCTCCAGATGTTTTAAATCGGTTGACAGCAAAGCTTACCTGCTAAAATTACACCATAGTTCATCGCAACGCAACCCCACACAGCACAGTTAAAAACACTTGACATTCCTCCCTGCGAGGATCATAGTTCCAAGGTTTATATGTGACGTCAGATTCCACACGGATTGTGTTAATGGGAGGGAAACCAAGAAACGCTACCAGATGACTTTCTTGTTGGTATTTCTATTTGTTCTACCCGCAACTGCACAACGGGGGGCGGTAATGCCCGTGCTGTTCCTCAATGGTTCAGGCGCCCACGTTGAGTTACCCAGTGCATTGACCGATAAACTGGTGAATGCGACCGTTGAAGGTTGGGTGCGTTGGGAAAGCTTGAACAAATGGTCTCGGGTTTTTGATTTTGGGAAAGAAGGCAACGCGGCCGTACTGCAAAACGAGCGAGAAACCACCACCTTGTTTTTTACAGTATGGGATCGGGCAGGAAAAATGCACCGAGCACAAGGATTTAAGGCCATTGAGGTGGGCAAATGGCAGCATATGTCAATTGTAAGTGGCAAGACTGGAATGCTGCTTTATGTCAATGGTGAATTGGTGGGTGAAGAACCCTATGTCACACCCTTTAATGCCATCAGTGGCGGAAAAAACTACCTCGGAAAATCCAATTGGACAGAAGACGAGCCTTTTCACGGTTACATTGCAGACTTCCGGGTCTGGTCAACGGCCCGCTCACAGGCAGAAATTCAGCAAACGATGTTTACGCAACTCAAGGGCGATGAAACGGGATTGGCTGGTTATTGGCGTTTCGAGTCCGCTGAAGGGACGCAATCGGCGGACTTGACGATTAATGGATTCAACGCAAACCTCGTTGCTGGTGCCTCAGTGATGAGTGCCCCAGGCCCTCCCATTTCTATGGTTTCAATGGAACCCGAAATCCCAGCGGGCATTCCGCCCATTGACTTGCACAAACTGATCCTCGGCGTGGCACTCACAGACCACCGAATTGACGCCCAAGAAAGGGCTTTGATTCAGGCCGTGCGTCAGGCAGGAACGCTAAACCCCACGGAGGCAAAAGAAATAGAAAGGGTTGTGCGTAAAGACCTCAACGTGGGCCCGCAAACCGCAGAAGAAGAAGTCTACTACAAAGCATTAGAGTCTGCCCACAACGACGGCATCCTCACAGCCGACGATGTCACTCTTTTGGCCAAGATGCAACTCACACTGGGTTTGTCTGACGACCGGGTCGCGCAACTTATCCAAACCTTATCCAAGCAGGCCCAACCAGAGGAACCGCCAGAACCCGTTAAAACGGCTACTCCAGATGCCTACCGAGTTTTGGTGCAAACTGCGCTGGTGAACAGACATATCGATGCAAATGAACACATGATGCTCAAACAGATTGCTTTGTCAGATGATCTCACAGAAGATAAAGCTGCAGAAGTGATGATGGATGTCAAACAAAAGCTGGGAATTGGGCCCCAAACAGAACCCGAAAATACTTATTTCAGTGTGCTCAAGACTGCGCTATCTGATGGAGAGCTTTCTGAAACGGAAGGCGCGATGTTGCAAAGTATGCAAACAAGCTTCAATCTTTCGACGGAACGAGCCAAGGCCTTACAGAAAGATGCGAGGCTTTCTGTCCCCCCAAAAGCTGTCACGCAAATGGAAGAAGCAGAACCCGCACAGGCCATCGACTCCGTCAAAGAACCTGAACCAATCGAAGAACCTGAACCAATCGAAGAACCTGAACCAATCGAAGAACCTGAACCAATCGAAGAACCTGAACCTAAAGAGCCAAAGGAACCAGGACAATAGGTCCTCGGATTCTGACCTTAATTTCTAATCATTCTTGCTACAAAACCCTTGGTGATAATCATCACCGAGGGTTTTGGTTCTTAGCTTGAAAAATATCCCCATGTTACCTATCTTTCCACCTTACATTTTCCACTGTTAACTTCGACCCAAATCCTCTGGACCAAGATGCTCTTATGATCAAAGTGCAATCCGTCTCAAAATGGTATGGCACAGTCAAAGCGGTTGAAGACATCAGCTTTCAACTGTCGCCAAATGAAATCATCGGTTTTGTGGGCCCCAACGGCGCAGGTAAAAGTACGATGCTCAAAATGTTGGCGACCTACTTGCTGCCCTCGGAAGGCACCATTCTGGTTACAGACCTCAACGTCGTAGATCACCCTTTGTCCGTGCGACGCAAAATCGGGTATCTCTCTGGAGACACGCCCCTTTATCAGGCAATGCGCGCCGACAAATTCCTCACCTTTTGTGGCAAAGCACGGGGTTTGGCGGGAGCGGAGTTAAAAAAGAACCTCGAGTGGGTCATTGAAATATGTGGATTATCACCTCACCTTTACAAACGCGTAAGCCAATGTTCCACTGGCTTTCGCCAACGCATTGGTTTGGCCTCAGCCCTCATTCACAACCCACCGATTCTGTTACTCGATGAACCCACACACGGTTTTGACCCCATGCAGGTGTTGGCATTCCGCGAACTGCTCCAATCTCTCAAAGACAACCGTGTGATTCTCTTTAGCAGCCATATCATCCAAGAGGTATCGGCACTGAGTGACCGTGTCATCATCATCAACAATGGCAAACTCTTAGGCGATGGTCGGTTGCCCGACTTGGCCAAACAAACCGGGCAACCCGAAAACGATCTTGAAGCCATATTCACGCACCTGGTGCGCCAGTCGGAGGTCGTCAATGCCTGAGCAAACCGATCGCCTTTCCGTTCGAGAATTTTTCAGTGGTGTTTATGTCGTGCTCTCACGAGAACTTGAGGCCTACTTTGACGCGCCCATTGCCTATATTTACGCGTCCGTCTTTCTCGTGTTGTCCTGTTCCACTTTCATGAACGCGTTTTTTCTCAACGGTGTCCTTGAAATGGCCCCTTTCTTTGAACTCCTGCCGTACCTCCTCATTCCCCTTATTCCAGCAATGACAATGCGCAGTTGGGCCGAAGAACGCGCCCAGCATACGTTTGAGCTTCTCATGACCTTGCCCCTTCGCTCTGGTCAGATTGTATTGGGCAAATACTTGGCGTCGCTGGCCTTCTATTTTATCGTGCTCTTGGGCACCTTACCGATCGTCGTCATGCTGCTCTGGTTGGGGTCTCCTGACCTCGGTCTCATCTTTGCCAGTTATTTTGGGGCAGTGATGTTGGGCGGTTTCTTCCTCGCATTTGGCCTGTTTGCGTCTGGTTTGACCCAAGACCAGATCGTTGCCTTTGTCTTGGCGACCTTGTTTGGGTTTGTATTTGTGCTGAGCGGACACGACAAAGTCGTTGAAATCCTCGACGGGTTGGCGCCCACTTGGCAGTTGGGTACCTTCTTTTATGAATCGTTGTCTATTGTGCCCCACTACACCGCGTTCACACAAGGTTTGATTGACGTATCAGCAGTGCTCTATTTCCTTCTCATGAGCGCATTTTTCATCTGGATGAATGACCTCTCCCTTAAAAGAAGCAAGTTCTAATGCCCCTCCGTCCAGGACATATTTTTACTGCAAAAATCACACTGTTTTTTTTGCTCTTACTTGCGCTGATCGTACAGTCTGGGCGATTTTTTGCCCATACCCAATGGGGCAAATTAGACCTAACCGGACAGCACATTGGCAGCGTGGACAAAGAAACACGATCGTTCTTAAACACCTTTTCCGGAAAGATTGCCTTTACCTATTTTGTAACACCCGCCACCCAAATGCCTGCCCATCTCAAAGGTGTAGTCACACCTATTGTTCATTTCTTAGACGTCCTCCAAAATTCATTCCCAGATAAAATATCCTACCGAATTATTGACCCTCAACAAAGTGGCGACGAAGGCTACACTTACGCAGCCCGCAAGAAAGCGTCCCCCTTTAGTGTGCGTACCATTCAACAAGATGAGCACAGTGAACGCGATGTGTGGTCTTCCCTGGTGATCGCTCCTGACGGGTTTAAAGAAATTTTGATTCAGAAAATCACCCCAGATGATCTGCCATTCTTAGAAGGCCTAATCGTCACCCACCTCAAGTCTCTGACCGACCCTCCAAAACCCACAATAGCCATTGCGTCGCCCAATTACACAACCCTTTTTTCTCAATTCGCCAAAGAATACGGCACCGTGCAAAATGTAGATATCACGGACGCCACCCAGTTCCCCCACGAGGCAGACATCCTCTTTTGGCTGGAACCCCTAAAGGCAGATCAAACCCACATCCGTGCGCTAGAACGCTTCATCAATGCAGGCAAAACCGTTGTCTTAGCAGGAAGCGCGTATGTGATCGATTATGCCGTTAATGATGCAGATCAAGTCACTTACCAAGCTTATCCCACGGGAAATGGATGGCAAAACCTACTCGCCCCATTTGGTGTAAGCCCCCAACCAGACCTGTTGATGGATGAAAGCCAAGGCCCCATTTTCTTTCGAGATCCAAAGAATAAAATCCGGCAAACCGAAGCGCCTTTTCACCTGCGGGTGATGCCAGGGTCCTACAACCTCAAAGGTTTTTTGTCTCACGCACGAGGCGCACTCAACTTCGTTGCAGCCAGCCCCCTTGAGGTTGAACCTCGCAAAGTGCTAAACGCGGGTTTCCAAGTCGATGTCTTAGCCACCACCACCGAAAAAGGTTATGTGCAGGCCCTGCCAGAGGGCCCCTTTACAGAGACCAAATCAGACTTAAGCGTGGGCAAGCAAAACCTGATGCTTCGATTGGTGGCCAACAACCCGTGGAAAGGTGAATTGCTCATCTTGGGTACAGCAAGCCCATTTCGAGATGGCATTTTTAACCAGCCCAACTACGGTCACCGCGTGTTCCTTCAAACGGTTTTGCGCACGTACACAGAGCGCAGCCGCATTGTCAAAGGTCGCGTAAGACACCCCCAACCCCCACCATTGCCTGAGCTGTCAGGCACTTCGCGGTTGTTCTGGCGATTCTTAGCCGTTTTTGTCATGCCCGTGTTGTTTTTGGCCATTGGTACAAAACGCTACCTTGCCCACGGTGGCTCTTCTTTAACCGTTTTGCGCGGGGTTGGTGGTCTGCCCATACGTATTGGACTGGCGATTGTGGTTTTGCTTGTTGCTTCGCGCCTTTGGACTTGGCACACGGGCATGGTCATCGATCTCACAGCAGACGCCACACACACACCGCGCGCGTTTACCCGAACCCAGTTGTCGGGCAAACAACTCAAAGCAGATTTAATTATTCCCCCACGCGCAACGTTGCCTACGGCCTTCAAACACATTGAACACCGCGTCACGACCCAGCTCAAAGCCTTAGACATTCCCACAACCATTCGCAGGCCCGCCGCACTTTCTGCACAAGACCGAGCCAACTTAAATGCTTTTGGGTTACAACCCTTTGAAGTGCAAACCATTCTGGATGACCAGCAGATTTCAAACTGGATGTTCAGTGGCCTGCTTATTCACAAACCTGGCGGCGCAACGGTTATTCCCCGTTTAGACAACCGAACCATCGATCACCTCGAATTCCAATTGCTCGCTGCTGAGAATCGGTTAACCACGGGTCACACCCCTCACGTTGCCCTCATATCCGAACCACCACGCCTGTCACCTGCAGAAGCATTTGAATATCACCAACAGCAACTGAGCCCACCCAAAGGGGCAGATGTTTTTAGCGAGATTCAAACCTTGTTGCGCACCTATGGATATCGTGTCTCTAATATAAACCCCAGAGAACCTGTTTTCCCTCCCGACGCCGACCTAATCATTTGGATGCAGCCCAGAAGAGACGCCACACAAATCTCACACCTTTTCAGCCAATATCTCGCCAAGGGTGGCAAAGGGCTGGTTGCGCTTCAACACTTTAACATACAACAACGCCAATACCGTGGCTCAGGCTTTCAAACCGTGTATTGGCCACAACCTCAATACCAAGATCTCAATCCTTACCTCGAAAAGTTGGGTTTGTCGCAAGTTCGGGAAGTGCTGATGGATCAGACCAAATCCCGCCTCAGCCTCGAAACCCAAATCAATCGCACGGGTGTTCGAGAATACGAAGCCCAAGAAGTCACGCTGCCATTCTTAATTCGCGCTGTAGGTCCCAACTTTTCCTCCCAGTCACCCATAACGCGGCAATTGGGCGACCAGCTTTTCATTTGGGGCAACCGCTTTGACGTCCAACAAGACAGCTTGCAAACCTACGGCCTAAATGCACAGAACTTGATCAACACGTCAGAACAAGCTTGGGTTTACGATTGGCGAGGCGGTTGGATGCCTGAACCTGCTTTTTTGCCTTCAGACAGTTTGACCGTAGGGCAAAAACCGTTGGCGGTGCTTGCGCAAGGCACCTTTCCAACCATCACCTTTGCGCAAAATGACTCCGGCCAGGTCACACGCACCCTCAGTTACCCACCCAACAAGACCGCAGGCGCGTTGATTCTTTTGGGAAGTTCTGAAATGTTTAAGAACGATTACCTCTACGCCCCAGGGTTTCAACACGAACAATTGATCTTAAACACCGTGGCCTATTTAACGCGGGGGAATGAGTACACAGAAATCCAAGCCCGCCGAAAAATCTCACGCGGGTTCCAACACCTGCCAGCGTATCAAAAAGCCTTCTGGCGGATTGTTGTGGTCAGCACCGGAACGCTCATTTTCTTGCTCTACGGTTTGATGAGGTTTATCAGACAGAGACAAACCCCCTAAGCCCTATGAACCGATTACTCATCATCACAGCCCTGCTTTTGATCTTTGTCATTGCGGGGGAACGCTACGTGGAACACCACGTGGAATCAGAGCGTGTGCTCAAGAGCCAACTGCGACGTTTGCCTGGAAATGAGGACCAGACTGGCGACTTGGTGCGCGAATTTAGGATCGAGAGCGCAGATACTGCGTGGACGTACCGGTTTAAAAATGGGAACTGGCATTACCCGGCCTACGAAAATGCTTTTGCACTTAATGACCGGATCAAATCTTTTGTAAAGGAACTGGTCGAGAGTTACGGTACTGTCGTTTCTACAAAGACGCTGCCCAACTTTGGCATCGATGCCAATGCGCTCACCGTTCACCTCACCGACTCCACCAAAACTTGGAAACAGACGATCCAAATCGGGGCGAGCCTGCCGGGTTCAGACACCCGTGAAGCCTATATGAAAGTCCCTCTGGCAGATACGGTTTATCAGATTCACGCAGACCCAGTGCGCGGGTTACATTGGGAACGACGCCCCAACACACCCCCTTTTATTGATCCCAAAATTCTCCCTACGGCACTGAGCCGACGGGCGATGAAGCAAGTGGTTTACCACACCAACAGTCATCCCATCCAACAACTCGACCGCGTTGAGATCGAACCCGAAAAGGACAAACAATCTCCCACAGATGGTCCAATTTACGATTGGTTCGCCACGTTTTCTAACAAAAGACAAAGCGTCGTGAATCGGTCTGTTTATGCCTATCTGGGCTATCTTTCAAGATTGAAATACACAGAACTCCACGATTCCACCCAAATGCCCCAATCTGAAAAATACGTGGTCCTCATCGACGATCAAGACACCGCAGACACCCTTGA
>Ga0114999_10002819_pt1 | contig 22379 bp, 20 predicted proteins | sample ArcticOcean_MG_C_3_FD_89820 | JGI IMG/M metagenome (GOLD analysis project Ga0114999, IMG submission 89820) | Marine microbial communities from western Arctic Ocean - ArcticOcean_MG_CB8_126 | ecosystem: Environmental > Aquatic > Marine > Oceanic | place: Arctic Ocean: Canada Basin | collected...
CAATACCTTCGTTATTGCTGCCGTTAACGTCGTCTTACCATGATCCACGTGACCAATCGTGCCGATGTTCACGTGCGTCTTATTACGCTCAAATTTCGCCTTCGCCATGTGGACATTCTCCTAAATACTTTATTTATGAATACAAGACGAAAACTACTTTCTAAAACACAAATTCCCAAGCCCCCGGTCGGACTTGAACCGACGACCTACACCTTACCATGGTGTTGCTCTACCAACTGAGCTACAGGGGCAACTTTCGGTCAGATCCCCAAAGCCTATTTTATCTGCACCGCCAGGGTTTAGAGACCATTCTCAACTTAAAAGCGGGAAACGGGACTCGAACCCGCGACCCTCAGCTTGGAAGGCTGATGCTCTAAGCCAACTGAGCTATTCCCGCAAAACCTTAAAACAATTATAATTCTCATTCTCTATTTGAGCTTGAAACTCTTTAGAAAGTGGGGAGGGCAGGATTCGAACCTGCGAAGGCTGAGCCAACGGATTTACAGTCCGCCCCTTTTGACCACTCTGGAACCTCCCCTTAGCAGCGACGAAGCCACCTCTCGGATTCGAACCGAGAACCTACTGATTACAAATCAGCCGCTCTACCATTCGAGCTAAGGTGGCCCGTTTTAAATTGCAGAAAAACGTGCCGGTGCAGCTCAGGCAAACAGACACGCAAATATATCAGACGAATCTACATTTGTCAAGAATAAAATCTATTTTAATTCACAATATATTTACTACAACCTTTTGATGGTACCAGGACCAGATTTTTTGTCTGGCTGACCAAGACATGCTGTACCCACGAACTGGTCATTCCTGGTCATTCAGCATAATAAATTTACGTGCTCAATGACCAGTTAGTGGGTACAGCATGTCTTGAACTTATGTTTCCTTTTCGTCCTCAATATTTTTCAGAACGGATGGTCTCAGCTGGATATGGAGATCGCGAAGCTGTTTCTCGGAAACTCCACTTGGGGCACCCATTAGAAGATCTTGTGCATTCTGATTCAATGGAAAGGCAATGACCTCTCGAATATTCGGCTCGTCCGTCAACAACATTACGATCCGATCAATGCCCGGCGCAATACCACCGTGCGGCGGTGCGCCGTATTTTAATGCACGGATCATACCGCCGAATTCATCATCTACCATTTCGGGGGTATATCCTGCGATTTCAAAGGCCTTATACATAATATCGGGACGATGATTTCGAATCGCACCGCTGGAGAGTTCCGTACCGTTACATACGATATCGTATTGAAACGCCAAAATGTCGAGTGGAGGCATATTTTCTAATGCGTCCATCCCGCCCTGAGGCATCGAAAACGGATTATGGGAAAAGGCCACTTTGCTTTCTTCTTCATCATATTCATACATGGGAAAGTCGACAATCCAGCAAAATCGATAGGCATTTTTCTCCCGTAGCTCCAGTTGATCGGCAAAATGCAAACGAAGCTTACCAGCTACTTCACAGGCCTTCTTTTCGGTATCGGCGATAAAAAACCAGGAGGATCCGAGCTCTGGTGTTATGATTTGTTGCAGAGTTTTTAAAGTATCTTCTCCAATAGCCCGGGCGATAGACCCTTTGACACCTTCTTCGGTAAACGAGACATAAGCAGCGCCTTTACCACCGTATTCCTCTTTGACCAATTTATCCAGGTTGTCAAAGAAACTTCGAGATTTTGAAGCCACACCCGGCACCGCTAATATTCGGACCACACCACCCTGATCGACCGCACGTTGAAACGCCTTGAAATTCGATGATCGAAAGACCTCGCTCACATCCTCAATTTCTAAACCGAAACGCAGATCTGGCTTATCCGTCCCAAATCGCCGCATCGCCTCTCTATATGGAATACGTGGAAAGGTGGGTCCGGTAACTTCCCAATCACTGAACTCCTGGAAAAGACCATAAAACAACTTTTCCAGTGTCTGAAAAACATCTTCCTGTTCTACGAAAGACATCTCAAGATCCAGTTGATAAAACTCACCAGGCGACCGATCGGCACGGGCATCTTCATCCCGGAAACAGGGAGCAATCTGGAAATAACGATCGAAGCCTGAGATCATCAACAACTGTTTGAATTGCTGCGGCGCCTGCGGCAAGGCATAGAATTTACCCGGATGGATACGACTAGGCACCAGATAATCCCGAGCGCCCTCTGGCGAACTACTAGCGAGAATCGGCGTATGAATCTCGTTAAAATCCATTTCCGTCATCCGGTTTCGTATACTCGCTATAATCCGAGACCGCATAATGATGTTATGATGCAGACGTTGACGCCGTAAATCGAGCATCCGATAGGTAAGCCGTGTCGCTTCCGGATATTCTCTTTCATCGGCAACCGACATGGGTAACGGTTCGGCAGGACCGAGTATGGCCACAGCCTTAGCCGACAATTCAACCTCCCCTGTTTCCAAATTGGTGTTCATGGTTTCATCAGAGCGTAAGACGACCTCGCCATCGAAACAGACCACGGTTTCTGACCGTAATGCTGTCGCCTCTTCGTGAATGCCGCTTTCTGGTGTGACCACAATCTGTGTCATACCATAATGGTCACGGAGATCTATAAAAAGCAGACCTCCATGATCCCGTTTGCGATGCACCCAGCCGGATAGACGTGCCGGTAAGCCAACATGTTCTTTTCTTAATTCACTACAGGTATGAGTCCTATACGCATGGTCTTTCATCTACTTTTCCTTTCCAACAATAAATTAACGCTACCGTTCCACACCCAGATCTCTCAAGATGGCCAAAGTCTTCTGCAAACAGATCCGAGAGGCTTCTTCGCCTAACTCGGAGAACACACTGCCCCCCGGGCGATTAAGTAAATCTTTCTCAATCTGTTCCGGTTTGGGTCGCCAGTGGGTTTCCAGGGAAATGCATCCATCGTATCCAGTTTCGATCAGATCAGAAAAATGGCCACGATAATCAATCTCCCCCTCACCCATCGGCACACATTCAGCGCCATCTGGTCCGCCTTTAACAGCATCTTTTATGTGCATATGGTACATATCCTGTTTAATATGCCTGTAGCCACCAGGATAAGGCGCCTCACCGTCATCAACACATAGTTCATTGCATGGATCCCACAATGGTTTGACTGCACAAGAATCCAGCGCATCAATTATCCTTCGTGACTCAAGGCCCGTCCTAATCATGGTCGTATGTTCGTTTTCCAATCCAAGGATCATCCCTTCGCCTTCTGCCATACGTATTGGTTCCTGAAACCGGTCGATGATTGTATCCCAATGGGCTTCTGACGGTTCTTGATGCCAGAAGGCGAATACCCGAATCAATGGCGTGCCAAAAACTTGAGCTACATGAATACACTTGCGCAGAATACCCAAATGCTGCTGATAGGCCTCGTCACTGTGAATATCGCATTTGAAAAACGGGGGGGCCACACCAAATATATTTAAACCGGCATCCTGCGTTTTACCTTTGATTTGATCAATATCTGTTTCATTAAGTTCATGAGGCGGTTTGTCCCAGACGGACCTGATTTCAACACCGTCCAAATCGAACTCTTTGGCTAATTTTAAAGCCACATCTAAATCTTGGGAAACTTCATCCGTAAAAACGGCCATAGTGAACATAGTATACAACTCCCTGAAAATCAGTATCTGGGCATGTGAACAGGTGTGGAAGAAGATAGTTGGTAAACGCCTGTGTATGCCAATTATATCCTGTTCCGTATATGTTGAGAAAAATGATCTATCACGGCTTCCTGTTCGGATGTTTCAATCGAACCGGAGCGACAACGGCGAATTTCTTCTATCGCCTCTTGAGCGCTCGCCCCTTGCCAAACCAGATAACCAGCTAGCATGGTACCGGTTCTCCCGATACCGGCGGTACAATGAACCACTATGCCACCATGTGCCTTTCTCTCATCGATGTAGTTTACAAATTGCAATATTTGGTCGTGAGATGGCGGCGTCATATCGGGGATCGGTAGATGCAACGTGTGGAATCCATACGCTTGCAGGGCATCTTCATGGAGCGGGTCATGGGTAAGAGAGACCACAGATCCAATCCCAAGTCCCTTTAATTCCTGTAGATCCTCGTCCAAGCCTGCCGGATCAATCTCGGATGCCCCTCGATAGGCACTGGTCGGTAAAGCCATACCCGCCAGTTGGTTAGGGACAACCCAACTGAAATTTCTAAGCATCGTGCCTGCTTTCAACCCGTATCAAGGGCCTTGCCATAAGACCGTTGGTAGGATAAATATCCAATTTGCGTGTGGCCTATTCCTTATCCGTGACATCTTCAAATCTTGCATCTACGATATTCTTCCGGTCAATATTAATCCGGGACGGACGAGATACAGGAGGCGCGGTCTTTCGGGTACTATTTTGCGGCCGGCTCAACGAAGAGGTCATATAACTTACGGCGCCTTTTATGAGATACGTTCCGACGGTCGCCATGACCGTTCGTATAAGAAATGTCAGCATGATCAATTCCCGGATTGAAGACTTCTGTGACAGAGTTATAGAAAATCTTTGATAGTTGTGAATCCTATATTGTGACGACACATCGTTTGGTTGACATCGATTTCCGTTTCTTCTAAACATCACGGTTAGTAATTCAGAACCTCTTTTACTACATCACAAACCTCTTGATGCACATCCTGAGGGTCACGATTACCATCTATTACTTCAATTCGTTCCACCGACCGGCGGTGATGCGCCAGCATCAGATAATTTTCTCTAATAGCTTTGAGATTCTCCAGCTCCTCGAACAGTTCTGTTTTCCAGCGGGATTTTTGAATCCGTTCCATACAGATGTCTGCAGGCACATCAATCAACAGGGTCAGATCTGGTCGAACAGCCTTCGCATTTATAGATTCAATCCATGCTAAATCGTCAGGCATATCTCTCAGTTGATAGGCAAAAGAAGACAAATAATACCGGTCACAAAGCACTGGTGTTCCCTTCTCCAGATATTCTTGCATATCAAATTTAATATGGTCGACCCTGTCGGCTGCAAATAACAACGCCAACGCGCCCCCGTCCAGCTGTACCCGGCGGCGCAACGCCAATTGGAGCAGACTGCCGATCGGTCCATTGGTAGGTTCCTGTGTCGCATAAACCCGCTGATTATATGTTCGCTCCATCCAGGCTTTCAATAAACCGAGCTGGGTGGTTGTCCCTGCCCCGTCAAGCCCTTCAAAAACAATGAATGGTGCCTTTTGGCTGTATAAAGGTTCAATTGATGCCTTCATTGATACTCCCAGGGCCGATACAGATCACGCCATCCACGTGACTCTTCCTGATCAGACGCTTCATCCTCTTCTGATGTTTCATATCGTCTTTGTATTTCCCTTAGACCTGTGCTATACAGAACGCCAAGGGCTGCGATTCCGACAAATAATATCCCGACACCACTTATGAGACTAACCGTTATAATAGCCACGCCAACTGTAAATAAACCGATGGAATATCCTGCATTATCCAAAACCAGAAACACCCCATTTTTTATAGTCTGCCAAGTGGATGTTTCTTTTTGCGCGAGCAATGGAAAACAATAGAGGCTGAGCAATCCCACAAACACGCCAATCCATATCACTGCCCCACTTAATACCGCCCCCGTCCACGGCCATAAGGCCATCAGGCGAAGGTAAAACAGGATATTTACGGCCAGTAGCAATAGTGCGCCTGAAATTACACTACAAAGCCTCAGGCTTCGCCAGACATCCTGCCTGGTGCCGATAAAAAAATCTCTGACGCCGGTTTCCTCGTATGCTGCGATTCGGTTTGTTACACGAAACAGCCCAACCATGGCGATGGGCAAAGTGACCACAGGCAGCGCGCATAAAATCCATAATATATTGACTACGATCAGCGTGCCCAGATAATCATAGGTATTCCAAAACCATTTTTTATACATACCGCGGATAGGCACCGACATAGGCTAAATGCCTCTTATTTATAGCGGAATTGAGTCATTAAATATATACCATATATATCAAGAAACGCTGACACTGAAGCCTCTACTTCCGTCCAATGAATGGCCATGGTTCTCCAGAGTACTTTGGATCTATCATAAGCCGCCCTTTAGCAGGTCTCTCGGCTCACCGCGCTCGGTTGAGAGAATAATTCAGGCTTAGATTATCTGTCATATTCGTACTAAAGTCAGATTGACTTTGATATTGAGGTCTTTATTATACCGACCATATACCACTTTAAATACCGCTTGAATAGTATATGGCAATGCCATAAATCGCAACTGTTTTCTTAGGCCCCTCCACAATTCATAAGATTGACGATTGATGGCCTGTTTGGGTGGTATCTGATCCTATTAATATTCGGCATGATCGACAAGGAAGCTGGAGATTGATCTCAAATTGATTTATCGTTTTAACGGACAAGTAGACTAAGATCTATTTTTCTATTGACTTTATCTTCTTCTCCCTTATATTATGGGCCATCTCAGCGTGTAACACATACCTTCGGGTTTGGTTTTTGCTATAAAATTAAAGCGCGCTTCACTAAGGTGTTCAGCATGATGACTGTGGCGTATTTTCCGTTTTCTTTTATGGGCTCCTGGCAACAGAATTGTCTGTTTACCTGGCGGTCTGCTTACGGAAAGAGGCGGAAGGTCATGCGAAGTTGTGAAGATAAGTAATACTTTTATTTTGATCCTTCGTTGATTTGTCTGGCCTCTACCTGAACACGGGTGGTGGCCTTTTTTGTTTTATCTCAACTGATGATCCACGTCAACCTTGTAGAGCAGGATCGCTTGTCATGTATAGAACCTCATACGAAACCTTTCTCGATTACAACGGTCAACCCGACTTCCCCTTGGTACCTATCTGGCATGAGCGTGAGACAGGACATGAAACGCCGGAATCGACCTTCCATAAAATCAGTTCGGGGCATCGGTATGCGTTTCTTCTGGAAAGTATGGAAGGCGATCAGAAAACAGCCCGGTATTCGTTTGTAGGGGCTGATCCCTTTGAACGACTTGTTGGTACAAAAGACGGCCTGAACCGCATCAACGACCGGGGCGTCTTGACTTTGAAAGGCAATCCCATTGATTTAATGCGTGGTATTATGCAAGAATATCGAACACCGGTTGTGGAAAGGCTGCCCCGGTTCGCAGGTGGGGCCGTGGGGTATTTTTCCTATGATGTCGTCCGACATTTTGAATCAGTTCCGGATAATAATAAGGATGAAATGCATCTCCCCGATCTTCATTTCATGATTGCAGGGAAAATGGTCATTTTCGACCATGTAAAACAACGTCTATACGTAGTTGTCAATATGCTTTCCAATATCACCGATCCTGCCTCTGCGTATCATCAGGGGATGACGCAGATCGATGATCTGCTGGATCGAATCGATCAGCCAGACCCCGTGGGACCACAGACTTCGGCAACACACGATCATCCGATTCCCGATTTCGATCCTATGGTTCAATCTAATGTCCCTCAGGAGATCTTCGAAGATACCGTACGCCAAGCGAAGGAATATATCGCAGCTGGTGATATATTCCAGGTGGTGCTATCTCAGCGGTTTAATGTAGGCATTGAGCAGGCGCCTTTTGATATTTACAGAGCGTTGGCCAGATTGAACCCGTCCCCTTACTTATTCTACTTACAGATGGACGATGTCCATATCGTTGGGGCGTCTCCCGAAACCATGGTTCTGGTAGAGGATCGCCAGGTTACTCTGCGGCCGATCGCCGGCACCCGAAAACGCGGCGCGACACCGGAAGAGGACGAGGCGCTGATTGAAGAATTGCTTCAGGATCCCAAGGAGTGCGCCGAGCATATCATGCTGTTGGATTTGGGACGTAACGATGTGGGCCGTGTTTGCGAATATGGTACGGTGAAAACGACAGAACTTATGGGCATCGAAAAATATTCTCATGTCAGCCATATTGTATCGAACGTAGTCGGCCACCTTCGAGAGGGCATTGATGGCTTTGACGTTCTGGAAGCCACCTTTCCGGCCGGCACGCTATCGGGGGCACCAAAGATCAGGGCCATGGAAATTATAGATGAGTTGGAAACGACACGGCGCGGCGTCTATGGCGGCGCCTTAGGCTATATCGGATTCTCCGACAACTTGGACCTTTGTATCACGATCCGGACCATGGTAATCAAAGATGGACGCGCCTATATTCAAGCGGGCGCGGGCATCGTAACCGACTCGGACCCTGAAACTGAGCACGTAGAATGCCACAATAAAGCAGCCGCTTCGTTACGGGCGATAAAAAAAACGCAGGCCACCTCATGATTCTAATGATCGATAATTACGATTCATTCACGTATAACCTGGTACAATATCTGGGTGAGCTGCGTCAAGAACTGATTGTCCACCGTAACGATCGGATCAACATACCCGAGATCGAACAGTTATCGCCAGATCATCTGGTGATCTCGCCTGGTCCTTGTACGCCAGACCAGGCCGGTATCTCAGTTGATGCGATACGTCATTTTGCCGGTAAATTGCCTATTCTGGGTGTTTGTCTCGGTCATCAATCCATTGCCCAGGCGTTCGGTGGACGTATCGTTCGCGCGGCAGAACCGGTACACGGAAAAACATCCGATATTGACCACGATGGGAAATCAGTCTTCAAAGGTTTACCCTCCCCATTTATAGCGACCCGATATCACTCTCTAATTATAGAGGAAGCATCCTTACCCGATTGTTTCGAAGTGAGCGCCCGATCCACGGACGGCCTGATTATGGGTATACGGCATCATACGTTTCCCATCGACGGTGTTCAGTTTCATCCGGAATCTATTTTAACGAAAGTGGGCAAGGACTTGTTAAAGAACTTTGTTGAATTTTGAGATATGAATGATGATTGATAAATGATACGACCTGATGGTATCCGTCGGTATTGACCTATTAATTCAGGGACAAAATCATGATAAAGCAAGCCATAGATGGAGCGGTGCGAGGACAATCATTGACGGAGCACGAAGCGGTTGATGTCATGGCAGGCATCATGTCGGGCGAGGCGACACCCGCCCAGATTGGGGCATTCCTGGTGGCTTTTCGGTTGAAAGGCGAAACGATAGAGGAAGTCACCGGATTTACCCGTGTCATGCGTGATAAGACCACGCGGGTGGTCTGTCAATCCCATCCACTGGTGGATACCTGTGGCACCGGAGGAGATGGCAAAAACACTTTCAACATTTCCACCGTGGCCGCATTTGTCGCCGCCGCTGGTGGTGCCTTCATCGCAAAACATGGGGGCCGTGCGGCATCTAGCAAAACGGGTAGTGCGGATGTCCTGACCGAGCTGGGCGTTAATATTGATACGTCGCCAGAACAGATAGCTGCCTGCATCGATGAGATCGGAATCGGCTTTATGTTCGCGGCGAACATGCATTCGGCGATGCGCTTTGCGGTTGGTCCCCGGCGTGAAATCGGCGTTCGCACCGTTTTCAATTTATTAGGCCCATTGACCAATCCAGCCGGGACGACAGCTCAGGTCATGGGCGTTTATGCGGAGAATGCAGTGGAGACTGCAGCACATGTGCTGAACAACTTAGGGGCTGAACGAGCTTTCGTTTTGCACAGTAAGGATGGGATGGATGAGATCTCGACCGCAGCACCAACCCATATTGCCGAAGTAAAAGAGGGTCGGGTATCGATTTACGATCTTGATCCTGAAAGTTTTGGATTAACACCCGCCTCTCTTGAAGACCTCAGAGGCGGTGAAGTAGATGAGAATGCGGCGATTGTCCGGTCGATCTTACAGGGCGAACAAGGCCCCAGGCGTGATATTGTGCTGTTGAATGCCGCAGCAGCGCTTATCGCTGGCGGCAAGGCAGAAGATTTCCATGAAGGTTTGCTGATTGCAGGAAAGGCAATTGACTCAGGCACTGCCCAGGAAAAGCTGGAGGCGCTGGCTGAAATGACGAACAGGTAAAGGGAAATCAGTTAAAAACGACATGAACATATTAGACCGTATAATTGAACATAAGCGGGTGGAAATTACAGAGAGGAAGCAGCTGATTCCCGTGCCGGGAGGCGATGCCTTTGAACGGGTCGACGTCCGACCGTTCGACCATGCTTTACGACAACCAGGCGGAATCCGGGTCATAGCGGAGTTTAAAAAGGCGTCGCCATCCAAAGGCATTATTCGCGGGGATGCCGACCCTGTTGAAGTAGCGGATAGATATGAAACTCATGGTGCGGCGGCGATTTCTGTGTTGACAGATGGGCATTTTTTCCAGGGACATCCTGATTACCTGACCGCTATTCGGACCAAAGTCGGGGTGCCGGTATTACGAAAAGATTTCATCATTGAGGATTATCAGATTCGTGAAGCCGCGGTTATGGGCGCAGATGCCATATTGCTTATTGTCTCCGTGCTGACCGATACCGAACTGAACGCTCTACAGTCAACCGCTCAGTCGTATGGCCTTCAGTGTCTGGTTGAAGTACACGATGAAAAAGAATTGGATCGGGCGCTCGAAGTCCGGGCTCACGTGATCGGAATTAATAATCGCGACCTGACAAATTTCAATGTGGACTTACAAACCTCTCTATCATTAAAATCTGCCATACCAGAAGAAATTATTACCGTCAGTGAAAGCGGGATACATACCCGGGAAGATGTCTTAACGTTACAGGAAGCCGGATTTGATGCCATCCTCGTCGGTGAATCGCTGATGCGGTCTGAGGATATTGGGGCAAAACTGGATGAATTGTTGGGCCACTAAACAAATAATCTAATGACCAAAGTAAAAATTTGTGGGATAACAAATGCAGAGGATGCGCTGGTGGCCGTGAAGGCTGGGGTAGACGCGTTGGGATTTATTTTTTATGAACATAGTCCGCGCTATGTCACGCCAGATATGGTAAAAGCCATCACAAACGGCTTACCGCCGTTTGTCACCACGGTGGGCGTCTTCGTCAATGTTCCGGTGCCTCAAATTCATGAGGTGGTCCAATCATGCGGCTTACATGCCGTACAATTGCATGGTGATGAACCCCCCGAATATTGTGATCAAATAGAACACGCGGTTATCAAGGCCGTACGTGTAAAAGATGCTTCCTTCCAAACAGATATTGCGCCCTATCGGGTTCACGCTGTATTACTTGATACCTATGCACCGGACAAATACGGTGGTACAGGCTCTACATTCGATTGGGCTCTGATCAAACAAATATCACATCGGATTATCCTGAGTGGTGGTTTAACGTCAAAAAATGTATCGGAAGCCATACGCCAGGTTCGGCCCTATGCGGTAGATACAGGAAGCGGTGTAGAAGCGTCACCGGGGCGCAAGGATCATGATAAAATACGTGCGTTTATTAAGGCTGTTCGACAAATAGACAGGTAGAGAACTCATGACTCAACCATCAGAAGCCAAAAATCCGATATCCGAAATTACGGGAACAACTCGTGTTGTCGGTGTGTGCGGACAGGGCATCAGTTATACCCTGTCACCGGCCATGCATAATGCAGCGTTTCAATCCTGTAATCTGAACTATGTCTATGTCACTTTTGAAGTGGCTCCCGGCTTTGCACAAGCAGCGGCAGACGGCATTCGAGGGCTGGGGTTGGCGGGTGCCAATGTCACCAAACCACTCAAAACTGAGATATTGCCCTACCTGGACGACCTGACCGACGAGGCTGGTCAAATCGGCTCTGTGAATACGATAATTAATCAGTCTGGCAAACTTACGGGGGCCTCAACAGATGGCATAGGGCTTTCACGCGCCCTTGAGGCATGGGACGTGCCTGTGGCCGGTTCGCATGTCTTGATCTTGGGGGCGGGCGGGGCCGCCCGTGCGGCTTGTGCTATGGTAGACCAGGCAAAGGCGGCGTCTACTGTAGTCGCTGCGCGCCACAGGTCGCGTGCAGAAGAGACGGCGTCTGTCGGTCATGCGACGACAGTATCATTTGAACCTCAGGAAATCAAAAGGGCGATTCAAGCGGCGGATTTGATTATTAATGCCGTTCCAGTCGACCTGCCACTTGATGCATCCTGGTTTACCCCACACCAGGCCGTGTATGATACGCGATACGATGCAGGAGACACCCTGCTGATGCGCAAGGCGCGCTCACAAGGCGCTCAGGTATCTCACGGCCTCGATATGCTCTTGTTCCAGGGGACCGCCGCCTTTGAACTATGGACAGGCCGAGAGGCACCGGTTGAGGTCATGCGGGCAGTATTGGAGAAGGGCTTGGAAAAACGGTGAGGGAAATCTGTGCATCTGTCAATCGTATCGCTGATTCGCTGATTCCTCTAAACTTGTCACTTATGACGGAGTATACATGTTACGATATCTTACGGCTGGGGAATCTCATGGTCCGGCTATAACGGCCATTCTGGAAGGCCTACCGGCGGACCTGCCGGTTAGCACTGAAGAAATCAATATTGACCTGAAGCGCCGACAGGGGGGCTACGGTAGAGGACGTCGCATGCTGATAGAAACCGACACGGTCGAAATCTCTGGGGGCATACGACACGGTAAGACCATGGGTGGGCCGATTTCACTACGGGTAGAAAATCAGGATTGGAAGAATTGGACCGATGTGATGGCCGTTGAACCACTAGACCAGCCGACCATGCGCAGGCGGGTGACCAAGCCCCGGCCCGGCCATGCCGATCTGGCGGGTGGGCTCAAATACGGTCACCGGGATCTACGGAATATTCTGGAACGTGCCAGCGCCCGGGAAACGACTATGCGGGTGGCCGTCGGTGCCATCGCCAAACAATTCCTTGAAGCCTTTGGTATTCGGGTTATCAGTCACGTCGTCCGTATTGGGCAGGTGGATGCAGACCTGGGTAACCTCTCTAACGAAGAAATATGGGACCGAGCCGAACAGTCGCCTGTCCGGTGTGCAGACGAAAAGGCTGCAGAAGGTATGATTGCAGAAATTGACCGGGCCAAAGCACTTAAAGATACGATTGGCGGGACCTTTGAGGTGAAAGTGTTGAACGTACCACCAGGTTTGGGGAGTCACGTCCAATGGGATCGAAAGATAGACGGGCGTCTGGCCCAAGCCATTTTGAGTATTCAGGCTGTAAAGGGCGTCGAAATTGGCATGGGATTCGGCGTGACACAGGTGCTCGGGTCCGAGGTGCATGATGAAATTTTCTATAATGAGGATGGATTTTACCGAAAAACAAACCGGGCGGGCGGTATTGAGGGCGGCATGACAGAAGGCGAGGAAATCGTAGTGCGCGGTGCCCTGAAGCCTATTGCGACCCTGATGCGGACCATTATGTCCGTCGATATCGACACCAAAGAGCCGTTTGATTCCGCGAAAGAGCGATCTGATGTGTGCACGGTTCCGGCTGCAGGCGTTATCGGAGAGGCCGTAGTGGCCCTTGTAATTGCGGATGCGATGCAGGAAAAATTTGGCGGTGACAGCCTCGTAGAGATGAAACGTAATTATTTAGGGTATATGGCGCAGAATAAAGACTATTGAGAAATAGGGAACCTGGGCATCACGGACTTCATAGTGGGCCAGGCCATCGTCGGATAGCCTGCCTGATTCGATTGGTCGGAAGGCACCCGCCATCAACAACTGAATAAATGAAGAATATCATCCTTATTGGATTTATGGGCACAGGGAAATCGGAAGTCGGACGTTGTCTGGCAACGGCACTCGGGATGACGTTTGTCGATACGGATAGCCTCATTGTGCAGAGGACAGAGACAGATATCCCTCGTTTGTTTAAAGACAGAGGAGAGGCAGGATTCAGGGCCATTGAAAAAGAGGTGGTGGATAGTCTGGTCGAAATGGATGAGCATGTCATCGCCACAGGTGGTGGTGCAGTGATCGACCCGGACAATTTGTCTCTTCTCAGATCACTGGGCCCTATTGTTCATCTTCGAGCAAATCCAGAGGTAATACTTAAGCGAACGGGCGGAAATGCGGGTACCCGGCCGATGCTGGCAGGCGACGATGCGCTGGCACGAATACAAGAATTACAGACGGCCCGAGCCGAATATTACAATCAGGCAGACTACAGTGTAGATACATCCGTTCAATCCATCCATGATGTAACACAGGAGATACTGACGTTGGTTCAGGATAAGAGACGAACAATCCGCGTTGATCTGGGTTCGAAGAGCTATGACATCGTCATCGGGCCATCTATGCTCGGCCAGATTGGGCCCATGATGAAGACCTTTAAATTGACGAAACGGACGCTGGTTGTCACAAACCCCGGCTTGCGCAAGTTATATGGCGATGTGGTCAAAACCTCGTTACAGGCTGCCGGTTTTGAGCCAACCATCATTGAGGTCCCCGATGGCGAAGCGCAAAAGTCACTGGAATGGGCCAGCACGTTGTATGATGCTATGCTTGCGCATCGTATGGATCGGCAATCGCCGGTTATTGCCTTGGGTGGTGGTGTCATTGGAGATTTGACCGGATTTGTTGCGGCGACTTACATGCGCGGCATTCCATTCATTCAGGTCCCGACCTCCCTGCTTGCGCAGGTCGATGCCAGTGTCGGTGGCAAAGTAGCCGTCGATCATCCACGAGGTAAAAATCTAATTGGGGCTTTTTACCAGCCAAAACTGGTATTAATTAGCCTGAATGCCCTCCACAGTCTTTCCGACCGCGAGCTGCGTGCCGGGATGGCAGAAGTCATCAAATACGGGATGATCGCCGATGCAGATTTCTTCGATTATCTCGATCAACACCTGTCACTTATCCTCAACCGGGATGTGGACGCGCTTGCTCATATTGTCGCGCGGTCATGTGAAATCAAAGCGGAGGTGGTCGCCGGTGATGAAAGGGAACAAGGTCGGCGGGCTATTCTTAACTTCGGCCATACGATAGGCCATGCCGTAGAAACTCATACAGGGCTGTTGCACGGAGAAGCCATCGCCACGGGTATGATCTATGCCGCCCGGATTGCGGAACGGATGAACCTGCTGGGCAGGCGCTCTGTCACCCAATTGACTCAGCTTATCGAACGGGCAGGTCTGCCCATCCATCAAGAGGGCTTGGATGTAGATGCTATCATGGCAACGATGATGCACGACAAGAAAACAGTCGGTGGTCATCTACACTTTATTCTACCGAATCGGATCGGCGAAGTTGAAATACGAAATGATGTCCGGAAAGAGGATATAAGAGCGGTGATGAGTGAATAGGCCCAGGTAATGCAGGCGCAGGTCACGCCATGCGCCTACGGGGATAATGATTCAGGATCAGCCCAGTACGTTGCGTATCAGGAAGGAAATAGCGACATGAACATTTCAATATTACATGGACCTAATTTGAATATGCTCGGGGTACGAGAACCGGGGGTATACGGCCATGATACACTTGATGCCATTAACCAACGTTTAGAAAACATGGCAACCGTTGAGGGCATTGATATTCGCATTATGCAATCCAACCATGAGGGCGGTCTGGTTGACGAAATTCAGGCAGCACATGGCTGGGCGGCCGGTATATTGATTAACCCAGGCGCATACACCCACACCAGCGTAGCCATCCGAGATGCCATTGCTGCGGTCGGCCTTCCAACAATTGAGATTCACCTGTCAAACGTGCATGCCAGGGAAACCTTCCGTCACCATTCCTATATCGCGCCGGTGGCGTTAGGCCAAATCTGCGGGTTTGGCCCGAATAGTTATCTATTGGGGTTACGTGCATTAATCGATCATCTTCACCCGAAGGAGTAACATCGTGTCACACGCCACGCTCCCGGATCATCGGGGCCATTTCGGTATCTTCGGCGGCCGATACGTACCAGAAACATTGATGACCGCCCTTGACGAACTGCTGGTGATGTATGAGCAGGCCAAAGAAGATCCAGCTTTTCAGGAAGAGTACCGATACTATCTGACCGAATATGTAGGCCGGGCCACGCCGCTTTATTATGCTGCCCGATTGACCGATGCCCTCGGCGGCGCCAAAGTCTATTTGAAAAGAGAAGATTTAAACCATACAGGCGCGCATAAAATCAACAATACCATAGGGCAGATCCTTCTCACCAAACGGATGGGTAAACCCCGTGTTATTGCCGAGACCGGCGCCGGTCAACACGGGGTTGCCACGGCCACAGTAGCCGCCCGCTTCGGTGTAACCTGTGATGTCTATATGGGTACGGAAGATATGAAACGTCAGGCCCTGAACGTCTTTCGTATGCGACTAATGGGGAGCCGGGTTATCGGCGTTGATTCGGGTAGTTGCACGTTAAAAGATGCCATGAATGAAGCCCTGAGAGACTGGGCGACCAATGTACGCGATACCCATTACATCATCGGTTCTGCCGCCGGTCCGCACCCATTTCCCATGATGGTACGGGATTTTCAAACGGTGATCGGTCGGGAAGCACGTGAGCAGATTCTGGCGAAAGAGGGCCGATTACCCGATGTCCTGGTCGCTTGCGTCGGGGGCGGGAGCAATGCAATAGGCCTGTTCCACCCTTTTCTTGATGACCAGACCGTCCGAATTATCGGTGTGGAGGGCGCGGGGCACGGTGTTGAAACAGAACACCATGCCGCCGCCCTTGGCAAAGGTACGCCTGGGGTATTGCATGGCTCGATGAGCTATTTAGGGCAGAGCCAGGATGGCCAGATCAACATTGCCCATTCCATTTCTGCGGGTCTGGATTACCCCGGCGTGGGTCCGGAACATAGCTATTTAAAGGACTCAGGACGCGCTGAATATGCCAGCGTGACCGATGATGAAGCATTGGACGCGTTTCAGTTTCTTTCGAGAATGGAAGGCATCATTCCCGCATTGGAAAGCGCGCACGCCATCGCCCACACCATGAAACTGGCTCCGACGATGGGCAAAGATCAGATTATTGTCATGGGATTGTCGGGACGGGGTGATAAAGATGTGCATCAGGTATCGGAGTTTTTAGAACAAACATCTGCGAAGGATATGGCATGAACCGCATTACTGAAACATTCGATCAATTAAAAATGGTAGAACGCAAAGCCCTGATCCCCTATATTACAGCCGGTGATCCCAACCTTGATACGACCGCACAACTGGTTCTATCGCTCGAGCGTAACGGGGCGGACATTGTTGAACTGGGCGTTCCTTTTTCCGATCCCGTTGCTGACGGGCCGACCATACAGCGGGCCTCTTTACGGGCCTTACAGCAAGGGACAACCCTGCACGGTATTGTTGATACCGTGGCATCTATTCGTGAACAGTCCCGGGTACCTATTGTGTTGATGACCTATTATAATCCTGTTCTGGCATACGGTATTCAGACGTTCTGCTGGGAAGCGGCGCGAGCTGGTGTAGACGGCCTTATCGTGCCGGACCTGCCGCCGGAAGAAGCAGAGGAACTGACCGCAAACTGCCGTGAACAGAATATAGCAAATACCTTCCTGATCGCGCCGACCAGTACAACCCCCCGGATGGAACTGGTGAACCGACATACCACCGGTTTTGTGTATTGTGTGTCACTCACCGGCGTGACGGGTGCCAGAGGGCAGATGGCTGAAGGCGTCGATGAATTTATGGTTACCGTCCGTAAACATGCGGACAAACCATTGGCCATCGGATTCGGTATATCTACCCCTGAGCACGCCCGTGAAGCCGCGGCCTTAGCTGATGGCATTATCGTCGGCAGTGCCATTATTAACATCATGGAACAATGTGGTAATGAATCGGAGATGATTCGTGAGGTAGGTGCCTATATGGCCTCTTTACGAGCAGCGATCGATCAAAAATAAAGAGCGCTTGATAAGCCAGAGGACCTTGCGCATACAAAATTGTCTGCACCCCGCAGCACGTTACGGGGGATGATAACCGGAAATAGGATCTTCATACCCGCAAAAACGGGAATGACACCTGGAATATATAAAATAAATATGTCAAATACTTTATACAGATCCCATATAGAACTGCACGGGCATATTATTGACTCGCTAACATTGCCCCGTGTCTTTGGTATCATCATGGCGGATGGCGAAAGCAATTTCGAAGTGGAAGAATTCACTATTGGCCGCCACAAGACCGATCCAAGTTATGCTCGTCTTGCCATTGCCTCACCGGATCAAACCCGCCTGGACGAGTTACTTGATGAACTACGCTCAGTCGGTGCTGAAGTGGTAGATGATACGCCTGCTGAGTTTGTGGTTGCCGATCTGGATGGTGTTTTTCCGGATCACTTTTACGCGACGACTAATCTCCAAACATCCATCCGTTTGGCAGATGGCTGGCATGACGTTCATCGCCAGGAGATGGATTGTGGCCTTCGGCTTGATCCGGATACACAGCAAGTCGCCTGTCTCCCCATGCATTGGGTTCAGCGTGGGGACTTGATTGCTGTAGGTAAACACGGTATACGTGTAACACCGCTTGAACGGGCCCGCAACAGAGAGCTATTTGAGTTCATGGGCAGCGCCGTTTCGTCTGAGAAACCTAAAAAATTACTTATTGACGGGATTGCGGATGAAATAAAAGAAATTAAAGGCCGGGATGAAAAAGTCTTGCTTGTTGCTGGGCCGGCGATTATTCATACCGGCGCTGGCGTCTATTTATCCGAGATTATAACAGCTGGCTATATCGATCTGTTATTTGCGGGTAATGCCTTGGCGTTGCATGATCTGGAGAACGCGGTGTACGGTACTTCACTCGGAGTCTCCTTGTTACAGGGCAAGAATATAGAAGGGGGCCATGAACATCATCTACGCACCGTCAACGCCATCCGACGTTATGGTTCAATTCGGGCGTCCGTGGAAGCCGGCTACATAACCAGGGGCGTCATGTACGACTGTGTCAAACACAAGGTAGATTTTGTTCTGGCGGGATCAATACGTGACGACGGGCCCTTGCCGGATGTCCTCACCGATATGATTGAAGCCCAGGATGCCATGCGCCGGAAATTACCCGGTGTAAAAATGGCTATCATGATTTCAACCATGCTTCATTCCATCGCGACCGGCAATATACTGCCTGCCGATGTTAAAACGGTATGCGTCGATATCAACCCGGCGACCGTCACCAAACTGGCCGATCGGGGCAGCCATCAGGCTTTGGGCCTGGTTACCGACGTCGAATCATTTTTAAGAGAATTGAGAAATGCCTTAGTGGGATGAACATATAGTGTTATGCCCAGTAGGGACGCAATTTATCTATATAGGACCAGCGTTAACCATGAAGAAAACAGATCTATATACGGGGGTGTGCAGGCGGAAGTTCTGGCATAGCCATTAGGCGCCATGACTCCTATGAATTTCAACCCTGCAATCAGGCTATAGCAGGGTCTATTATGAGGCAGGCCTAAGGTCTTTTATCTCTTTCGGAGGTCCGTATGGTTCGTGGCATCCGCGGTGCGGTAACAGTTGATTCAAACACGGCAGAAGCTATTCAAGAGGCGACAAAACAGGTGTTGACATCGATGGTTGAATGTAATCAGATTCGCCTCGAAGACATCGCCAGTGCCTTTTTCACCGGAACGACGGATCTGGATGTGGAAGTACCTGCACGGGCAGCGCGGGATCTGGGTTGGACGATGGTCCCGATGTTCTGCATGCAGGAAATGGTGGCCAAGGGCAGCCTGCCTCGATGTATTCGAGTGATGTTGCACGTTAATACAGACAAAACACAGGAAGACATACAACATATATATTTGGGCGAGGCAGCACGTCTACGCCCGGATCTTGTTGGAGGAGGAAAAAATGGTGGTGGTAATGCATCCTCAGGCCACAGAGGAACAGAAGGAACACGTTCGTGATACCATACGCGCCCTCGACTGTAAACCACGGGATATAATGGGCGATGAAATTACCATAATATGTGTGATTGGTAATACGCGGGCATTGACGCCGGAACAGTTTGAAATTATCCCCGGGGTGGATCAGGTTCAGCGAATTCAGCGACCATTTAAACTGGTCAGCAGGGAAGTCCAGCCTCATAAAACATGTTTTAAGGTGGGTAACGTAACCATCGGCGGAAATGAAATACCCATCATCTCCGGTCCCTGTTCTGTGGAATCCAGAGAACAATTTCATGAGGCGGCGTTAGCCGTTAAGGCCTCTGGGGCGCAAATTCTTCGGGGCGGCGCCTTCAAGCCGAGGACCTCACCTTACAGCTTCCAGGGGATGGGGGAAGAAGGGCTGAAAATCATAGCAGAGGCCAGTAAAGAAACAGGGTTGCCGACTATATCTGAAGTCATGGAACCAGCCATGGTTCCAATGGTCTCAAAATATATCGATATTCTCCAGATCGGTGCCCGTAACATGCAGAATTATCCGCTGCTGAAAGCGGTCGGTCAGAGTCACAGACCCGCCATGTTGAAGCGAGGCTTGTCGGCGACGATCGAAGAAATGCTTCTGGCCGCAGAATATATCCTGTCAGGTGGGAATCATAATGTAATTCTGTGTGAACGAGGCATTCGGACCTTCGAAACATGGACACGCAACACGCTCGATATCTCTGCTGTTCCTGTTTTACAGAAGTTTACCCATCTGCCTGTTTTCGTCGACCCGAGCCATGGTACAGGCTATGCGGACTATGTGGCTCCGGTTGCCAAAGCGGGCATTGCGGTCGGTGCAGATGGCTTAATGATAGAGATGCATCCGACACCGGAGCGAGCGCTTTCGGATGGCGAGCAATCCTTAACACCTGAGGCGCTCTATGCCTTAATTCCTGAATTACGCTTGGTCGCACAGGCCGTCAACCGGGTTATTGTTTAAAAAGCAGTGCAGGAGTAAGAGAGTGAAGAGTGTCATCGATATACTCTTCACTCTCTTATGTAGCCAAATCTTTGTACTCTCCTACTCTTCACATTCTTACTCTTCTCAAAACTCATGAACATCACCATTATCGGTCTGGGCTTGCTCGGTGGATCGTTCGGTTTGGCGGTTCGTCAGGCCCAAGCTGCAGACCGGGTTATCGGGATCGATCTTACCCAAGAAATTATCGACCGGGCCTGTGAACGAGGGGCAATTGATGAGGGCGGGCTTGATGCGCTCCAGGCGGTAAAAGAGGCCGACCTGGTCGTACTCGCGATGCCTGTTCGGACGATCATCGAGACGGTTCCAGTCATCGCCGATCACCTCTCCGATAAAACTATTCTATTTGACCTGGGCAGCACCAAGGCGGCTATCTACCAGAAGATTGCCGCCTTGCCTGTGTCTGTACGCTACATAGGTGGCCATCCAATGGCAGGCACAGAACATGCAGGGATCGATGCCGCCACCGCCGGTTTGTTTTCCGGAGCCGCCTTTGCGCTGGTCCCTCCCGTTCCGGTAGATGATGAGGCTGTTGAAATCCTTAGCCGTCTCATACGGGCGATAGGTGCCCATCCCGTGATTATCCCTGCTGATCGTCATGATCATATTGTCGCCATGACAAGCCATCTACCCTACCTCCTTTCCTCTGCCCTGGTTCAAACAGCAGAAGAAACGGCACATACCGAACACCGGTTATGGGATTTCGTTGCTGGAGGATTTCGGGATACCAGTCGTGTGGCCGCCAGCAATGTGCGCGTTATGACAGATATTTGTCTGACTAATCAAAAACCCATATTAAAAGGCATCGAACGGACACAGCAAGCGCTTGGAAAACTGGCCGAATGGATAAATGAAGGGGACCAGCAGGCCCTCGAAGCGGCCCTTACGCAATCTAAAGCTACCCGAACCCGTGTGTTCGGTGAAAGGGGGACCACGTTGACAACCAAAAAAATAAGTTTTCAGGGTGAAAAAGGGGCCTTCAGTGAGATCGCGGCCCTTGAATATTTCGGCGATACGGCTGAACCTGTTCCACAGCTCTGGTTCGACGATGCGTTTAAAGCCGTCGAACAAGGCCATTGCGATTATGGCATGCTGCCCATTGAAAATTCACTGGCTGGCAGCATTCATGTCAACTATGACCTGTTGTTGCAGCATAATCTACATATTGTCGGTGAGATTAAACTACGTATTGTCCATAACCTGCTGGTAAAGCCAGGGGTTTCCAAGGCTGAGATTAAAAATGTGCAATCCCATCCCAAGGCGTTGGAACAATGCGTGAATTTCTTCCGTAACAACCCTGATTTAAAAGCGGAAACGGTGTACGACACAGGAGGTGCCGCCAAAATGCTCAGTGAGAGCGGTGTTCGGGATATCGGTGTCATTGCCAGCACACGTGCTGCCGCGCATTACGGCCTGGAAATTAAAGAAGCCGGTATCGAAGACAATCCCCAGAACTATACCCGTTTTCTGGTTCTGGCACCGGAGCCCAGGGAACCGGATGGAAATCGGGTTAAGACCACCATTGTTTTCTCGGTACCGCATGAATCCGGCATGTTGTTCAAAGCCATGAGTGTTTTTGCACTCCGTGATATCTCTATCAACAAAATCGAATCGCGTCCGCTCATAGGCTCCCCTTGGGAATATTTCTTTTACCTCGATTTTGAAGGCAAAGCGAGCAGCCTTCCGTGCAGCCGGGCTCTAAATCACCTGCAGGAGATTACGAC
>Ga0114999_10002821_pt1 | contig 22361 bp, 15 predicted proteins | sample ArcticOcean_MG_C_3_FD_89820 | JGI IMG/M metagenome (GOLD analysis project Ga0114999, IMG submission 89820) | Marine microbial communities from western Arctic Ocean - ArcticOcean_MG_CB8_126 | ecosystem: Environmental > Aquatic > Marine > Oceanic | place: Arctic Ocean: Canada Basin | collected...
GTTGGCGTCGCCAGAGTTACCCACTGCCAGCGTGCCGCCCGTGATTTGGACCGACGCAAAGACGGCGTCACCGTTCGCTGCGACCTTGAACGGAGCTGACGCATAGTCAGCATGACCTGACCAGATCCTCCCGTCGACATCGACGTGCAGAGCCGTAGAGACCCCGATGTCGATGGTGGCTGCGCTGATAGCGCCGGTAAACGCACCGGCCGTCAGGATGGCTGTGCCAGTATTGTCGATCTTGTTGGTAGCGGCAGCATAAGAACCCGAGTTCCCCCACCACATCTGACCCGTTGAGTTGACATGCAATGATCCAGCTGCCACCTCGTCAGGGATATGGATGGAGCTCGCAGACAAGGCGCCAGAGAAGGTACCCGTCGCACCGCTTAGGTCTCCACGAAAGTATCCACTGTTGAACTCAACGTTGCCGGCTGCATCCATTGCCCAGCCGGGGCCACCAACCTCAAAGTTGACGGTTTGCATCTGTCCTGAGACAAGAAACGATCCATGTCCAACTCGAGAACCCCGAAGAAGAGAGCCAGGGATATTGGCACTACCACTCTGATATGGAGGACTCCATTGAGGGATGTCAACTGCCAAGAGCTTGCGCAGTCTCGAAGCGGACCATATAGGTGCCCTCTATAAACTTTTGGGACGCCGACCATTGCTTGGCTCCACCAGGATTGATTCCGATTCCGTCCACTCGACAGTCGATAGAGAAGTCTCCGATAAGAACTGTGACAACTGCTCGAGCTGCTTCAAGCGTTCGGAGATTGTTCCACTGAGTAAAGGCGTCGACTCTAACCCCTTGCCCACGGGGTCCAGAAACTTGCGACATGAGGCGGAGCGGTAACACAAAGGCAGACTGTTTGTAAGGCAGAGGCACGCCTCTAAGCGTCCACCTACGAAAGTCTGGGCCGGCCGTGGTGTCGGTTGCTCGAGTGAGCTCAATTCTCACCTGGATCTGTTCGGTTGTGAACCGGGATGAGACTCCTGCTTCTGCTCCAACTGCTGAGGTCGTGCTTGAAGTGACGACCGTTACCTCCGAGGAGTCTTCTTTCACGAGCTTCCCGACTGCGGTCGCGCCAGCCGGGAGCGGCTCGTGCCGTAGATCCAACGAGTGCATCTCCTTCAGCTCCGGTGTACCGAATGTGATCCACCCAGAGTTGTACCAACCAGTCGCGACCTTGTTCGCATTGGCCCCATAAAGGCCATCGCCTGACACGATGAAGTATCGCTTTGACTCGAATGAACAGACACCTAAAACAGATCCCTGCACAGCGGCCATCACGTCGCTGGCATAGCGAGGCACGAGGACGTCTGATCCTTTGTCCAGACGGGATCGACCGAGGCCCGTGTAACTGCCGTCGTAGTTGGTCCATGTGAAATACAGGTCCTCTCCGTCGCCGGCGAACTCGTTAACTGCCCCTACTTCTATCAGCGGTCCGTAGCTGAGGTGACCTGTGCCAGCAATGTTGGCCAACCGGAATCCTCGGCTAGTACCAATGACAATGACGCCACCGTAGTGGTAGAGATCGTTGACCTGTTCGTTAGGTGTGAGGGGGGTAGCAGTGAAGGGCGCAAATAGTGCCGTGGAGGCATCGTCGATTCCTATGAAGTAGATCTCCGAAGTGAGGCCAGCTGTCCCGAAGATGTAAATACCATTTGGTGCAGCAACTCCTCCCTGCCAAGCGAAGTCTGTATTTGGGTGAGTCCAGATTGTGGCTTTGACGCCGGCGGCTGAGACTTCAAAGACTTCATTGTCGTGCCCTGCTATTAGGCGACCGTTCCCGTAAAGAACCATGTCCGTGTCGTCGGTGCCAAGTGCCGAACGAGTGGTGTTGCTGACGAGCCAGGTATTCGATCCGTCACACGCAACAATCTGGTTTCCGTATTGACTGATGTCTGTGTAAATAGCACCACCGGTAATGGAGGATGCAAACCCTGTGGCCGATTCTGGTGAAGTCTCATATCTAAGAGTTGCTCCATCGAGCCAGTAGATCCTGTCGTCAACGGCTATCAGCTTGCCGGTGGTCTCGGCTGTGGTCTTCTTGCGGTCAACGTCAGGTTGAAGTTTAAGCTTCCTCTGATCCCACGGGTCTATCCCCCTGCTCTGGAAGTAGCGGAGATCGTTGCTGTCTCCAGGCTCGTCCGCGTAATCCTGTCCTTGACCGATCTTGAAGTTCCCTCGAGTTCTCTTCCATAGCGAAGAAGGAACAAGGGACTGTTCGCCAGGCTCAGCAGTCTGATCAGTCGCTTGTCGCATCGAACTGATTGGCGACCAAGAGAACTCAGCCAGATCTATATCGAAGTAGTAGCTGCCAATCTTGACTGGTAGCGAAGATTCGTGATCAACCATCAGCCCACCTCTTAGCTAAACGGGCAGCCTCCACACCATAACGCTGATCATGTAGAGCTCTAAATGAGAGGGCTGTCTGAGCCAGGTATCCAGGTGGTACTTCTTGTGCGTCTCGAGGGTTTGGTGATGAGTCGATCGTTGCACGTTGTGTCTCTTCGGGGAGTAGCAACATATACATAGCGCCGAAGTAGGCGACATCGAGCATTGAACGGGTCAATCCGATCTCATCGATGAGATCAGTGGTCGGCTCGAAGGTGCCTGTCTCGAACGGTTCCGCGAGCCATACAGTCACAGCCTGTGTGCCACTGTTCGACTGGTACAAGGGCTCTGGCCATTGGAGAACAACGCCACTGCCGACGGACAGGATGTCTCGTTGCATATCCCAGCCGGTGGGAGGGGGCACCCATACCCCGCCGTCGTTTTGCCAACGCATCTTTACAGCTCGCTTGAACTCCGATGGAGCTCCGAGGATCTCGACTGCTCTCCCAGTGGTTGAAGCAAACTCAGCGTTACACGGATAGTTTTCGACAGTGAAGAGATCTTCCCAACTGAGGATGATTGATTCGATTGCGTCGTAAATGTCCTGACGACCGATCCTTGGATGGAGACGGGCCATCGCACCACTTGCATGTGTCGCTGCGGTAGTTCCTTGCCATGCTCGAGAGACAGTCAACGCGTCAGTAGCAACTGCTTCGATAAGCACAAGCTCAGCGTCGAACTCTAGGACATCGCCTATCACGAGATTCATAGCCGCAGCATGGCCAGCGGTCATGTCGAGCACTGTCTCACTGATGTCAATGGGTTCGGCTACTGTCGCAAACTCATGGTTGTAGTAGCTGTTAACTGTCCTAAGAATCTTGTCTGCCATCCCGTTGATGGTGCTGGGCCAGCCGGCCATCAGAAGATCTCCATGTCACCAGCGTACATAACCGGTATTTCAGAGGCAGAAGTGACTCGCACCCAAACTTGATAAGTGCCCGCTGATGCAGGGACGATGTCCCCTCCTGGCCCAACGGTTAGCTTCGCGAGATACTTAGTTCCTTCTGTGTCCCAAGAACCAGTTGCCCAATTTGCGCTGACTGGCTCGTTGTAAGTGTCTGACTCAGTCGCAGCAGGCTTCGCTGTAAGAGCGAGCTCAACGACGTCCCCCGTGGGGTCATAAGCTGCGCCTGCTCGTCGGGCCTTCACTGGTACTCGCAGATATTCTCTACTGAGAGACGAGATACGAGGGAATGACATGTGACCTCAGTTTCGCGGGGGACCGACGGTCCATTCCTGATTGGGGGTGGTGGGGTCCCAGTTCGCTACTGGGTGTTCTGACTTCCATTCGATGTCGCCTGCTCCAGCTTCCCAACTTGTGTAGGCATCTTCTCGCCAGTAAATCGTGAAGTCTGCCACGAGGACCTCCTGACTCTCAACTAATCAGCTGGAATTTCTAAACCCAGCTTCTCCATGATCGCATGTAACTGTCCGTTTACACGACCATGATCTTCATGGAGGGTCACGACACCTTCCTTCGTATCTTCAACGTCTTTCTTAATACAACTCAGATCTACCTTGAAAGCGTCCTGACCGGTTTGCAACTTCTGAATAGCTGTCGGGAGTTCAGTCATTACATCGTTGTGGATTTTCAGAAGTTTTTTCACAACCTTTGTCCAAACAATCCTGATGGCAGCCGAAGCCCCGACAAAGACAGCTAGCCAGCTTGCGAGTTCATTAGAAAGAACAGATCCAAACATTGGTACCTCATCGAATTTCAGGAGCACCAGGAGCTCGTAGTGCTTTTCGGAACCTGTCCTCACGTTCTCGAAAATATGCTTCATTCAAACAGTACTCCTTCATGTGGCCAACCTTGATCCTTGTGTCCACCCACGTTGGATAACCCATTGATCCGGCCACGAGACCGAAGTAGATGTCTTCTCCGTAGAACTGCCCTGCTTGCTCATACTCCCGGAACCAGGGATACGGATTGTGAACTCCTTTAATGGTCCCGTGCTTTTCTTGCATCGCAAGGAAAACCTCGCGGTGGATCATGATGAAAGCCCCACCGGTCGCATTGACCTTGTATAGACCTTCGTCGTAATCCAGGTGCCGCGCCAGCTTCATCTCTGAGTCTGGTGTCCAATCCTTCGCATTCTCAACCGTGTAGAGAGTAGGGAACGCCTGTTTCCCCCTACCCCCGGCGAAGCAGAGCCCGCCCAAGATCTTGATGTTCTTGTCCGGGTTGTCCTTCACCGTCTGCAACATGCGATCAACGGAATCTGCATCAAAGCTCATGTCGGCATCGATGAACAACAGCCACTCCGGCGGAGCCGGCCAATCTGCGGTCTTATCCAGATAAAGCTGCACCAAATCACAGCGTGCCGCGAAGATCCGAGGCGAACTCTCAAGCCAAATTGCACCACCCCATTTGGTGACAGCCATGTTGCTATTCGCATCATGGATCATCAACTCAGATAGTGAAGCCATGAAATGGCCGTCAACCGTCCCCGGATTCGGACCTGCCAACATCACCCCATCAGTCTTGCGGGTTCTTAACTCTCGACGCATCTCTGCGCGACGGTCAGCAGCGTTAGCCATGATCTTCTCCTTGCAGCCAGTGAGGGAACCCGAAGGCCCCCTCACAGACTACGCAGATATATCAGTACGAGAGTGCAGAGAACTTGGCAGAGTGCTCTTCACCCCTATGCTCGAGACCCTCCTCGGCCACAATCATCATCGAATCAGAGTCACCGGTCTTCGCCAAAGGAACGGCTCGGAGCGGCGTCATAACTCGTCTAATAGTGTTGCCCTGGGTCATCAAGATCGCATCTGCGGAATACATCCAACGGTTACGAACGACGCTGACCTCTCCAAACTCTGTGGAGACGACAGTCACCCGACGACGACCACGCATGGTGTCGACGTTGTTGACTCGGACAATGCCCGTGTCGGTGATGCTGTTCAAGTCATCCAGCGAAGCCGGGTTGCACATCAGCAGATCGGGGTTGCCGCCGCTGTTGTAAACCGTTTGCTGTATCCCCTGGATATTGGCCACGTTGAGCTCAGTCGAAGTTGCTTCGACATTGGTGGTCAACCGGTTGATGATCCCGTCAGTCGAACGCCACTTGTTGCCAGTGTCGTTGATCAGCTCCCCATAAAGGAAAGCGTGCTCACGACTGATCACGTTCTCCTTGGTGCGCTGACCCAGCTGGTGAGCGAACTCATTGGAGATTCCGTACTTACGGACTTGCTGCTCAGTACGAGAGAGACGGACCTTGGTAGGTCCGAAAATCTGCGTCCGGTTGCTGTTGTCAGTCCGGTCAGTCACTCGAGCGTTCTCAGGATCCGTACCTTCAGCGAGGGCCAAGCCCACCTGATAGACGAAGTCGCCAGAAGCATGAGTGGTAGCCGCAGCTGCACCATAGGACCGGGTGACAGTCAAGGTGTCAGCGGTCGTGCCATAGCCCGTAACGCGAAGACGTTCTACGTTCTGTTGACCGAGGTAGAGGATGTCGCCGGTAGAGAACCGTGTCTGATGGCCCGAGGCCACAGTGACAAAGGCGGTAGCTGTTACTAGCAAGGCCGCCAACGTGGTCCGCGGAGTCAAGACCTGGTCGTCCAACCAGTTGAACAAGGTCTGTCCAACTGGGCGGCTCGGCAAGATCATCGTGCCATCAGCATCCACACCATTGATCATGGGGGAATCGATTGGGCTCAGCTCATAAATCGCTGGGTCCATATCGATGATGACACCGGTAGTGAGGTCGAATGAGGTTGTTGGGTCGTACACACCTGTAGCCATGAGCTACTCCGTTCAAGAGGATTTGAGTTGCTTTACTCTCGCGTCCACCGCATGACGGTTCTCTGAGTACTCTTTCATTCGCATAGGGGCACCAGTTGTAGGACTTATGAGGGGGATCCCTCGATCATCCGTTTTGATGCCACGCTCCCAACCATTTAACTGGTCGGGCCTATGGAGTGATTGGTCTCGTGAGTGATTGGGCTTCGAGTTGGCGGGTAGTCCAGGGGCTCCAGAAATGCGGTAGTACTCGAGCTTGTGTTCCATGCACGGCTTGCCGTTGTAACGCGCAGGTCGATCACACTTCTCACAGGCTTCGGCTCTCACAATCCATTCGTCTCTGGTCATGGTCAGACAAGTTCCCCAACGTCTTTAAGCTTTTCGTTCCAGGATTCTTGAGTCCAGACCGCGGTGGGATCATTCTGTGTTGCTCTGCTCAACATCGTTCCGAAAAACGCTGCCGATTGCATAGCCGGATCTTCACCAGCATCTTTGGACTCTTGACGGGCAAGACGTGCGGCTTCTGGAGCTGTCAGCTGTGTTTGCTCGCCAGGGGGCTTTCCTACATCCCCGACTTGCTCTGACATCCCTAGAGATTCCAACGCTTGCGCAGACGCACCCGGTATTGAGGGTGCAGGCTTCCCAGGTTCGTTGCTATCAGTCGCTGTTTGAGCAGGAGGAGTACCTGGCGTATTCGCCGGCAGGGCTTCCCACTCTTCTTTCAGATCGTCAACTACAAACTCGGGTCTAGTGGCGACAGCTTCTTGAAACATCTTCCCCATCGGGGTTGATACGTCAACGCCGGCGTCCATGAGTGCTACACGCAACTCAAGAGCCTTGTTCTTCGCGAGAGTCTCTTCGAGCTTCTCGCGGAAGTCTGATCCTTCTGGAAATTCGTCTTCTTCGGCCATGATCTACTCCGACTTCCCTACGCCCAGACTGCGGAGAATGTCTGGGGATGGTTGACAAACTTGTGAGCTCGGCATTGTCGCGAACCGATACGCCCTACTCAACTCGGCCTACGAGAGCGGGGAGCTCGCAGGAGGTGTGACGGCCAAGTAGCTCACGCCCATCGGGCGGCCAGATAGCTCCATCGGTTGAAAGCATAGAACAGAATTAGCTATCTGCAACTCCTGTGCCTACGAAGCCCTGTCCCTGGAAGAAGGCTGCGCCGCCTCCACCAGAGAAAGCTGCGAGACGTGAGTTGCGTCTGTTCTCGATCTTTGTACGAGCCTCAGAGGCGCCTCGAGTGTTGAATGCAGCGGAAACCAGATCACCAGATCTGATGTCACTTGTCTCGGAGAGGCTCTCCGACGACAATCTCCGTTGGGCCTCAACCTGGTTGAAGCCCTGATTGATGGAGCCAACAGATGGGCTGAACGCTGCGATCTCTTCGGACTGTCCGATCCCGATGTCGATGCCTCGCCGCTGGCCGAGTCCAGCAACTTCTGCTGTCCTGGCTTGGTCCATGAGGACTGCTGCTGAGCGGTTCGGATCGAGGAACATCGATGCGAGGGCTGCGTCACCTGAAGTGCCGTAGAACTCTTGAAAAGCTGAACGTACCGCTGGGTCAGTTTGTGCGACACGTCGGAAGCCTTCACCAATCCTGTCTTGAAGCTCAAGGGCTGACATGTCATTGGCAATGAACGTGGTGAAGTCGTCGCGTCCGTCATAGAAGTTGGTAGGTAGCCCTGACGCTCGGAGAATCTGGTGGTAGCCACGCTCGAGGGCAAGGTACTGCTCTTCGGTGACAGCGTTGAGATCAGCTTCAAAGCGCGCTGCCATCGCAGGGAACCGAGCCTTATATACCGGGTGAGCCCTGAGGAGGATCATAATCTCCTCGTCTGTCTTGAACTCAGCAACCCACGCCCAGGCGTCATCGATGAGCGTCCCCAGGTCATACCGCTCGAGGGTGCTCTGGAGGAATGCCTTTGAGGAGTTGAGCTCGAGATCTGTTCGCGGTGGCTGCTCAATATCGGGCGGTTCCTCTGTACTGCCGCCGGCACCCTCAGGGATGCGAAACGTCCCCTCTCCCTCTCCCTCTTCCTCTTCTCTCCTCTCTCTCTCATTTCTCTCGGGATCTACAACTTCACCAGGTCGCTGACCCGTTCCCTCTTCTTCGGTGGTGCCTGTCCCGTCGTCGTAAGCGCGCCTCGTTCCGTCGGCACCAAAGAAGCCGTTCCGCCTGTACTCGGCCCCTAAGCCTTCGTTAAGGTCATTCCGCTGGATGTTGCCACGTAGCAGCTGATCAGCGAAGTAGCGCAACTGTTGACGTGCCAGATCAAATCCCGAACTGCTCGAAAGCCCTGTCAAGTACTGATCAGTCAGATAATCAATATCTTGATTAACCATTATCGACTGGCCGGCGCCTACCCGCTCGTTGTATCTGTCGGCTGTGCTGTAATTCTGGAAGATTCTTTCAACCATCTGGTTCGACGAGAAGCCTCCAGGGTTCGTGTCGGTAGGTGTTAGCTCTCCGACACCAGTAGCCAACGGAAGTTGAGGAGGCATTGGCACACCACCAGGTGTCGGTAACAATCCCGTTGCAGGGGGAGTTGCTCTCACGTTCGGTTTAGAACTATTAGGTCCCGGAAACATCAGACTTGGCCCAACAGGAGAGCCCGTGCTTGCTGTAGGTGGCCTCGAATCTCCCAAGCCAGTATCAAAGAACGGTGGAGGATCAGCCATCGGGTCAACTTCACCCGCAGGGACTGGACTTACAAAGAGCGAAGAGAAGTTACCTTGACGGAACTGCTCAATCAGAGGAGTTGGTGGAGGCAACCAGGCAGGGTCTGTTGGTTGGGCGTAGACGTCATCTGGAAGCGCCGACATAGGCGGGGGATTTCTAGCTAGCTCATACTCATTGAGAGCTTGCTGGTTAGAAGGGGGAGGGGGGTTCTCGTCGGCGGGTGTAGAGAGCCATCCACCCGCAAAGATTTGAGAAGGGTCACGTATGGCCCCCTGGTTCATCTTCCACATCACGTCCGTGGCCACGCCGTAACGTGCAGCGATCTCAGCGAGAGTGTCGCCTTCCTTGACGAGGTACATCAGATAGCTCCAAACTTTCTAAGGAGATTCGTGCTCAATTTCGAGGCTCGAACATGACTGTCAGATGTCTGCTCATATTCAGGTAGTGACCCTATGTACTGACGGGTTTCCATCATGTTCATAGCCCTCGACTCCCCAGTCACAGGATCTGGGTGCTCCAATATCTGCTGGAACTTGGGATTATCACGGAAGTCGACTTCTTGTGGATCGATCCCCAGGATTCTGCTGACCTCATTCTGACGTGTGTCCATCAACTGTTCGATGGTGTAGCCCTGGTCGAGTTGGTTAGCGAAATAGCTGTACCGCCCTTTTGCATCTTCGACCATCAAAGAACGGATATCTTCTTCCTCGAGCTCACCTTTGGCGATACGTCTCGAGAATTGGTCTCTGACCTCATCTGAATACGAGAGCATGTAACGCGAAGCCATCGTCTTGATGTTGTCGTTAACGGTTCTCAAATCCCCCATAGGTGCTTCCTGACCTGGCCTGTACTGAGACTCACCGACGATTGCGTCAACGAGCTGGTTCCCATCCCATCCCAAGAACAGTGACTCTTCGACAAGCTCCATGATCTTTATCTCTGAGAGGCTGGCACCTGTCCGCGATGCAGCGTCAACGACAGTCGCCCGCTTCTGCTCACGTTGGCGTTCCGCTTCACCTGGGTCAATCGCCGTCAGTTCCTTCCACGCTCGACGTTTGACATCGGTGTTCTTCCACCACTCCGTATTCCTCAGTAAGTTTTTGATCTTCTCATCATCCATTTCGAGGAGACCCGCACGAATCAAGATGGGTCCTATCTCTGGGTTTTGAAGATAGGCAGTGATGTAACCCATCGTCGACATGATCTCTTGTTGCAGTTCTGGGGGCAGCTGAATCCATTGCACGTCTAGGGGGACGTTGCCATCGGGCCAAAGATCCCTGATTGCTGCATCCAGATCGAAGTCCGAGTTTGTCCCGTCAGGGTTTCTCCCCTCCTCCACACCGTCAGCAATGCTGTTCCCGGCCATGCCCAACAACGTCTCGCCATTATCGCCGGCGCGCCCGGAGAAGTCTTGGGTTCCCCACTTGGATGCCCCGACTAGGTGGCCCATCTCAACAGAGTTCGTGCCTCGAGCGAAGGCGCCCCTGATGGAGTTGTAGAAGCTGTAGCCCAAGGTCTGGACAGTTGCCGCGATGCCGTCATCGAACGTCGCATAGTTCTTGACGTGGGCCACGCCATCAGTTCGGAAATTAAATCCTGTGGTGTTCTCCCAAGGCTGGGTGGTTGCCAGAGGGTTGAACCCTGCACGGGTCCCTTCAGCGTTCATCCAAGAGAGCATTGCACTGAGATTCCCGTCAGTGACGGTCCAACCCATCTCCGAAATCAGAGCTCGCGCGAAGTCATCTCGGGTGTAGGCGCTATCGGTATTGCTATTCCTGCCGACCGAAGGTCGAGCGGTTTGAGGGTTGGCGGGTGCGCGCTCAGGTAGAGGCGCGACCTCGGGGACAGTGGAAGGACCACTGTTCGCCGGGGGCATCACCTCTGGGGGCAAACCAAATCCGTCAGTCATCTCAGACTCCTTCTCGGACTAAGCTACTCAAAGCATTAGCCGAGCCCGCCAAAGCCCGACCGAAGACCTGAGCACCTCGAGTCTTACGCATATGAAGACGCGCAACAGCTGTCGGGTCAATATCTTCTGTCACGATCTTACGGTCAGCTTGAATCAGTGACTCCTCAAGACTCTCTGGGTCGAAGCCTTCCATCCCTGCCGGTAGAGGAGGAGGAGCGTTCGGATCGAAATCCTGGACAGGCTCGACGAAGGTGCCACCGCTACTCAGGTCTGCATTAAATCCGGCGGAAGGGTTAACGGTCGGGGTGATCAGGTTTCCCATCTCGTCGTAGTGCTTGTTAGCTCCAGAGCTTGTCCCGAAGACCGCTCGTGCAGCGTTACGTTTCTGACGCTCGAATAGTTCGCTTGCTTGCCCTGAACGTGCGTTGAAGACCGTGTCGATCCGTTCGTTCTCTTGACCTCGGATGATCTTCTTGATTGCGTTCGTCTCGCTCTTGGTCAAGCGTTCCCCGACGACGGCCTTGGAAATGTCGTTGATACTCACGTCCAGCTTGTCCTCGGACAAGGTCCCAAACTCGGCAACGATCCCAGCCCGGTCAACGGTCTCAGGGCCGGCGGCGAAGACACCGAGCGCTGCGTCCTTAGTTTCCTGGAAGACATGTCGAAAATCAGCTCGTTTGTCGTTGCGGACCTTGACCGCATCACGACTCTCGCTTGTGAAGACATCGAGTACGAACCGGTAGAAGGCTTGCTCTGTCAATGGGCTCGTCACCCCGAAGTGGGGGACGTCCCCATTCCGGATAGCAGACTCTCCGTAGTAGCCCATACGCCACATCTCACGCTGCATTGCCTCCAGATCCGTACTGCTCATTTGAGGGAGCATTTCCCGCATCTGGTTGAACGACATCCTCCCCGACTGAGAGAACCGGGCAAGAGATCCACCTAGATCCTGAAAGCCACCTTGACCGACAGTTGGGTCACCGCCGAAAGGTTCAGCGAGGACACCTCCACCGAGGAAAGCGTCCTCAACATCAGGATCCTTCATGACACCGTGCGCATCAAGACCACTCAGCCCGGTGATGTCGGGGTTTGTTTGGAATAGGACCTTATTTACAGTAGATTCCCTATCCCAAATAGATCTGTATCCCAGGTGACATGGAACCGGTCACCCACGTAGGAACCTCTCGAACCAAGGACACCACTTTCAGGGAACTCTGAGTTGAAGGTCCTGTCGAGAAGCCCTCCAAAGTTCGGATCAGTCACAACCTTGGAGGTATCGAAATCCAGGTCCCCTCTGATCGTTGCCTGAATGTTACGAATCTCAGTGCCAGTGAGGATCCCACGCTTCTCCAAGTCCGTCATCGAACTAAAGCCAACGATCTCTTCGGGCTCTTCCTCGACCTCAGTGACTATGTCACCAATCTCACGACCCAGGTCGTGACCCACACGCCGAGCGTCGTGGTCATCCATGTAGGTGCGCGCGAGCTCACCTCGACGCTGAATGTCTGGGGTGGAGATCCCGGCCAGGCCTTCGTCATCTCTCAGGTCGCCGCTGTAAACGGTCCCTATGTCGAAGCCGTACTTCTCAGCGAAGATCCCAGGGTCAGCGTTCCCGCTTACCCAGTCGTCGTATGCCGTGACGTAATTTGCGGAGCCAGCAAGGCTGATGTCCCCTCGGGTCATAATCGCCCAGGCAGCACGGAATCTTTCCGGGTCCTCTTCCCTGAAGCGCAACAATGCCGAAAGGGAGTTGTCCGTGGGTGGGTGGAAGTCGAAGACGACCCCGTCAGTTCGGGCAGGGTTTGGCCGAAGCGTTGTGAACTTCTGTGCAGGGTCGACGAGCAGTAACGAGCCGAGCATGTCTTTCACGAAGGGCTCGACGCCAAGAGTGTTCGCTAAATTGGAGATGTCCTCCTTCGTGATCCCGTCCGCTATTGCTGCTTCAATCTCTGCGTCCGTTGGGAGCTTCGGAGTTTCTGCCATGTCAGAATGCCTCTGGTTTGATCACTGCGTTCCAGAACTCTCGCGCTTCAGGAACCTTGGTTATGTATTGGTCTGCTGCAACTCTGAATCTGTCCTGAAGCTCCAAGCGGAATGCATCAACTCTGTTTCCTCGACGACCGACAAGCTGATCTCGTTGCGCTTTGTAAACCCGGTAAAGCTCCATTAGACCATTCAGATCATTAAATCTGTCGGTTCTGACGTACTCAGGATTTTGAGCTAAGTCCTCCCACTGGTCAATGATTCCCTGTCGACGGAACCTTCCTTGCCCGGACTGGTACGTCTCTGCCCATAGCGGATGCATCGCGATGAACTGTCGTGACTCCTGACGCCATCGATCATTTTCCTCGAGGCGAGGCCTCTGACGTGCCGGCTGCGGCAATCCCTTTATGCGTTCGATTTCTGTGTCGTGGAAGTCTTTGATTTCCTGCCACTGCGGGGCCGCCGCAACGAAGTGGATGTTCTCGTAGAACTCTTCCACCTCTTTGTTCGTTCGGATACCAACAGCCAACTGTTCGTTATATGCCTTCCAATCTGACGTGTCTGTCCTAGTCGAGTGAGGGATCAGCCAGGCTGCCACCTCGGTATGGCTACGGAACAGAGCCTTGTTGGCCACCATGAACTCGAGGGTTGGCGAGTCTTGAGGGAGAACTCTGCCTGTCGTACCTTGCGTCGCGAATACCGTATAAGCCGTTGCGCGTGGTTCTTCTTTGATGAACGCTGAGACAGCCTCATCCCAACCCATCCCGGTTCTCATCAACTCAAGGAACCGAGGACGTGGAATCTCATTGAGTTCATCGACACTCAAACCGATGTTGGCCTGGACGTCGTAGGGGTCTGAGCCGGTAATAATGTTTCCCGATTGCGGTGACGCTGGCGCAATGAATCCGTAGATCGCTTCAACCATCGCTAGGGTCCGAGTCCACTCGCGAACCATCTCCAGATACTCCTGGTGCTCCAACGCTGAAGCATCGTCATCTGGAGTCAAGTCATTCATGTCCAGGTATTGGATAGCGGCCATCATGTGAGCAGCGTGCTTAGCCCCATCCGGGTCCCAAAGGACCGTAGCTTCAGCGAAGCGACGTATCGAAGCTGGGAAGATCTGGTCATAGATGGGGCGTCTCGAACCACGGTTACCTGTGATCGCACCCTCAAACTTCTGGAGAAGTTTTAACTCAGGGAGACGGCCAGCGAGGAGACCCACCGGAATAGCCATCGTCGGTGCGACCGAAGGTACCCCAAGTGAATCCAAACCTGGGACGGTGTAAAGCACCTGACCTGTCAGAGGCATAGAAATAGGCAAGCGAGCCTTATGTCCGAATACCTTCTCCGAAACACGTCCGATCACATCAGACGCCGCTGCCGAGAACGGCATCACGAAGATCTTGTCACTCGTCACCGGATCCTCAATGATCATGCCCGAAGACTTCATGCCGTTGTAAAGGAGCTGCATACGACGTATCGATTCGGGACTGTCGATGATCGTTCGCGCCCACCTCTTGATGAACTGTTCTTCAGCAAAGTGGAACGGGATGTAGTTGTGCGTCCATTCCTGGAACTGAGATCGCAGCCTGTTGTCATCAATGAATGGGATCACAGCACGGAACGCACGCTCTGAAGCGATGACGTTCATTTGTTGGAGGATGCCCCAGTCTTCACGGTGCATGTCCTCCATGAGACGCCAGTCAGATTTTGACATCGAGTTAAGTTGCCACGGGATGGACCCGTCGTGCTCGTAAAGGATCTTGCGGAACTCGTCGTAGCTCTCGACCTTCTCACCAATGGACTTCCGATACATGTTTAGGAAGGCTTCTTCGGTGATTTGGGTGTCAGCCATTTTGGCCAAGTCGTCATAGATTGGGAGCACGCTGCGTGCAAGGTCAGCCGATGCGTCGGTGCCCTTGGCCATATCCATCAGTGTCTCGTGTGCGTCTTCCCACGTTTCATAGAAACCCTTGTGGGGGGAAGACAAAGTCTCTGACGGATGGAAGCCAGAGTTTTTCAGCATCCTCCCCGTCTTGGGGTCACGTTTAAGAGGCTTGGCTTTCAGGCGCTTCGTCAACATCGCCCGGAACTTCTCGTCCTTCATCATCACGTTGATGTGTTCTATGTCATCAGTGTTCAATCTCGAGAAATCAATCCGATGACCACGTTCGGTCCCATGCAGGACCTTGCTAGGCATCGCTGTCAAGGCTTCCTGGAGAGTCGAATCCCGCAGCCTCAGCCTTGAGCCCATTGTCGCTCTCGCAGCAGAGATGTATTCCATTGTGTAAAGCGGTTGCCGAGCGATTGAGTCGATAGCCGGAGTGATTATCCTCCCGAAGCCGTACTGGACAGCTTTATTCCACAGACCCTTCTTTTCTTCAGGACCCCACTTAGGGGCGTTAATGTTCTTAGGAAGTTTCTCAGGATCAATACCTTGGATGTGATGAGCAGCGAAGAAAGAGTCGTTGTACACCTCGTCGGCACCTGCGTCGAGGAGGTAGTTGGGGCCGAGCAGTTGGGGGATCATGTCACCAGAGCCGTCAGCTGCCTGGAAAACCTCATTGAATCTTTCGACAGCTACCTCAGCCCATTCATCGATGGCCTGTTCCTGGGTAATCCCCTGGACACTCACCTCGACCCCGTTTTCTATGCGGGTGTGCAGTGGCATGTCAATGCCGAGCATTTCGACATCACCATAGGAATGTGGGTTGATCCTAAAGGACTCGACCTGAGCCCCTTGCGGAGTTCTCGAGCCGTACCTCTGAGCTCCAACCCACGGATACTCATTGGGGTTCACGGTGGTTCGTATCTCGGTCTCAAGCATGTCTATGTATCCGACATGCGACCGTCCACGCCCGCTGCTACGACCTCCAGCGGTGAGTTCAGCGAGAACCTCCGAGAAATCATTAGCGAACTTTTGAGCCGTCTTATGATCAGAAAACCCCAACCCGCCCACAGGGATGAAGTCCTGAACGAGATTGTCCTGATTCGCTTTGACAGCGCTGCGGTATAGGTCCCTTGTGCCTAGCCCGATCGATGGGCCTTGTTCTGGTGGCACCTTGCCCCTGATGACTTGACGCAAATCGTCAAGCGCCATCCCGACATTCGGGCTCTCCTCGAACTGGAAGCCTCGTTGCCCAAGGATCTTCAAGGACTCAAGCGTGCGACGATCCCAACCCTTGTCGAACAGCATCTTCAACGCACGATCAGCTAAAGCCACAGAGTGGTCAAGGAATAGGTCTATCTCGGGGCGGTTCATAAGCGGCATATACATGCGGCTCTTCCCATCCTCCACCCCCTTGACTACTGGAAGACCCGACCTTGAACCACGGGCATACCGCTCATGAGTCCTGACCTTCTTCGCGAAGTCAGGTGAGTTGAGCATCTGTCGTGCAGTGTCAGTCAAGGCATCGTTACGTTCCGCCACAGTGTGGAAGAAAGACTTCCGATCCAACTTCTTATAACCCAGCAGACCAATGAGAGTGCCCTTGGCTTCGCTACTTAGGTCCCTGAGATCGTCAAGCCAGCGGGCTATGTCAGTAGGTGAGGGAGCGAGACCGGTAGTCAGGTCGCTGGCCATGATCGACAGACCACGGTCATGTGCTTCCTTGAGGAGTTCTGAGCGGTAGAGACCATTCTCTCCAGAGAAGTCGGAGAGGTATCGTCGGAGGAGGTAGTTGAACTCTTCGCCGTGGAGGTTGGAACTGTGATTGAGGTTGGCGATGAAGTCGATGTAGTCGCCATCCATGAGCCCCGACTCGGCTAGTTCTTTGCGGACCTTCGGGTTCACATAAAGCTGAGCCATCTCTCCGAGTGTGTTCCCAATCTTGTCTTTCTTCAACATTCGGGTGACAGCGCCGTAGTAGGCGTACTGGAACATCGGGTCACCGGTGTTCAATGTCTGCCATATCCCCTTCATGGGGACAAGCATCCCTACCCCATCCTGAACTAAGGCTCCCCCAACGTCCTGGTTCGGTGAGTTGATACCCGGAATTAGAGCGTCGTTGGTTTTCGCCAACGCTTCGCCGGCCATCGAGTTCATCGACATTGCGCCGTTGACCATCGCCTGAGCCTGGGCCTTGTCGGCCTGGAGGAAAGACTGGATTACGTCGAAGTCAAACTCGCTGTTCCGTCCCATGATCCCTGCGACCTGGGAATCAATCGCGTTCAACTTTGCGAAGCGGTCAGTCTTATCTTCAAGGGAAAGCAGCGAACGGGTAGCTATGACGGAGAACTCGTCGATCCCGAGACGTCCCTGTTCAGCCATCGCACGTACAGCGTGTCGAGCAGCTTGAGTAGTACGGACCAGGATCTCTTCGATGATGGGTGTATCTCTGTCAGCGAACAGCCGGCGGGCATGACCCTCCCCGACCATCTTGCGGATGTTGTGTATGTCAGTCGCACGTTGGGCATCTTCGCTCCAGTTGTATGCAGTCTGGTAGCGGCGCCTACCTGTAGCCGGTGGGATGTAAGTCGTCTCGACACCATCGACGACTCGTGTGATCTCCTTAGGTTTCCGGCCGCGACGCACCTGAGCGATCTTCTTCGCTACAGGCAACAAGCCTGTACCGTCAAGGCGGCCAGCCTCGTCGTAGCCGATCTCGTCAGCAGCAAACCGATTCAGCTTTGACGTAGCGAAAGCTGAGGGGTGACGCATGATCGTATTCAGTAGCTCTTCACCTGCGGCTCGAGGTATGAACCCGATACGCAATAGCACTGATGGTTTCCACACCATGTCCATGCCCTTGTAGAGCATCTTGGGATTAGCATGACCCCATAGGCGACGGGTCAAAGAGAACTTTCTCGAGACGCCCAACATGTCCCGCATGAGTGGGATCCGAAGCTGAGCCGCAAAGTCGGCATGGGGGAGAATCGCGGCCGAGGAAGCCATTGTTCCCTCGTTGCCCATCGACATGAGGTTCGCTTCTCTAAACGTCGAGAACATCTGGTCAAGCTTGCGAACAAACTCGTTCGAGTACGCCTCGGTTACCTCATCGCCGCCGATACCGGCGCGCTTCATGGTGGTGTAAAGAAAAGTCTTGACGCCGATCCTGCGGGCAGCGTCGTCAGAGTTGAGAAAGAAATCGATCCAGACGTTCTTCACCGTGTTCGGAAGGTGGGCCATCATGCCACCCATCTCCACGAGGTTGATCATGTCCTGTGTGCCCTCAGTCCCGTACAGGTCAATGACCGCACGGTTGAACGGGACCTGAGTCGTCAACCCTTTGATGAGTTTGGAGCCTGCCTGGATCGGATTTAGGTTGATATCAACCATCCTCCCTCTGGCCTTGAACTTGACGTGGCCGAAGTCACCGAAGACAAACTTCGCCATCATCGAGCCTTCATAGTGGCGGCGCATAAACCCGATGCCGTCACCCTCAAACTGGGACAGGTCGATGGTGCCGTCGTCTATGAGCCTCTGAAGATTTGCCTTGGAGATGTCCTGGGGGACATCCTCGATCCCGAGCTTCGGGAGCCACATGTCGTCGGCTTGGATCAAGTCAATCAGGTGCTCACCAGCCTTCTGCTGGTCAGGGTCAGCCCCAAACTCGATGGCCTCACCAAACCAGCGGCGACCCTTGGCTTTCTTCAACCCAAACGCTGTCATATGGGGGGCCTCAAGCCACCCTCGGCGTACCGCAGCCTTACCTCTGAGTAGAGACTCGATGCCATCAGAGTCCATAAAGAAATCGAAGACGTCATCTGCTGTCTTGATCAGTTTCCCTGTGCGCTTCTCATACTGACGCATCGGCGCTATGAGGGGGATGGTTGCTGGCATCAGTTTCGTCAGCTGAGCAGTAGCCCCAGGTATCTCCTGATTCATGCCCTCAGCTATCTGCTTCCATGACAGCTCCAGTTGCTCACGATTAGTGGACCCTTTCGGTCCCAACCCGAGAAGCCGGCCCCTCCTCAACGCAGTAGAACCCTCAACTAACGGATCCCACATCTGTCGAAGCCTGATAGCCAGGTCTCCTTCCCTGAATCCAAACCGTGCAAGGCGTGCAGCCTTCGCTGAACGGCCAAGAAGCAACGTCGGATCAGCCGCAACGAGATAAGTCGCGTCAATCGCACCCGAGATCATGGAGTAAGCAGTGGAACCCCGGTCGAATGGGGTGAATGCCTCAGCAAGCCAACGCCCAGGGGACACCTGACCCATCTTCAGTTCCGCCATAGCGTCTTTGAACTCTTCTGTGCCTATCTCCACCGTCAACTCTTGAACAAACTCCTGGTAACCAGGGGTACCCACATCAAACTGGTCGTCTGCGAAGTCCTCAACGCTCCCACCAGCAGCTAGTTCCTTCACCAAAGCCATTAGATCTTTGTCGCCAGACAGAATCTCCGACGCAGCCTCGAGCGCATCACGACGGAAGTACTGATCACCGTCGTGGGTAGCCATAAACGCATCCCACATACGCATCGGATTGCCACCCACAGCCGCTGCGCCTATCCCCACGCTAGCCACACCAAGTGTGCCACCCAGTGTCCCAGCGGTCATAGCCCCGAATGCACCCAAAGCGGCACCAGTACCCAATGCACCAAGCCCCGCTATAGCCAAACCACCCGTACCGATACCCACCCCGAGGACCGCAGCTGCCACCAGAGGATTGTTGAGATCCCAACCCATGTCATCAAAGACCTTATGGACACTGCGATATAGATGAGCTGGTTGATCCCCAGCCACATCTAAGGCTTTGAGGAGCAGACCGCCACCATCAAGGATTGTTCCCCTGACGTCCTTACCTGCATTGCGTATCGGTTCGGGGACTGCACCCACGAAAGGCTCAAGGACAGCAGACCCAAGTTTGAATGGGGCAGCTACACCCTTCCCCACAAGACTCATCAACCCTCCGATACCGCCCTGGCCTTCCAGGTCAGGTGGGTCGATGCCGTAATGGCGGGTCAGGGAGTCTCGAGTGTTCTCATCGAGACCCTCATACATTAATCGGCGGCCATCAATGCCTCGAGAGCGGTACTCCTCAGCCAACGAACCGAGCTCAGCTCGGCCCGTGGCGTCAATCATCGCCATCCCGCCGTTCTCGAGACGTTCAGTGTTCTCGTTGAACAGTCTGTAGAGCTGGGGATCATTCGCGATCATCGGGTTCCTGGCTACAGCCAGCGCCCTATCTATCGCGTTGTTCTGTATTTGGCTAGTTCCACCACCCTCATTGTTGTAGAAGCGGTAACTCATATCCCTTTGGCTGCTGCACGCATAGCCATCTCCATGAGACCGGGGTCATCAGATAGAGCAGCGAGGCGCTGCATATAGTCCGCTGTACGTCCATTGAACTTCCGTGGCCCCTGCCCTGGGCCTATCCCCACACCAGAAGTAATTGCCTCACCGGGACGGGCAGAAGGGGCATTCAAACCCAAGGGTGTCGGCGGCATCTGTTGAGTGGCTTCCTGAAGGCTCAGAGGTTGTCGTCCCATCCCCGGAGGCGCGGGAGATCCTGGAGGTACCGCCGCTTGAAGGCGATCCAGCTCTGCTCGTTCTCCGTGGGCTTCCTGTGGGGCGCTGATCTTCGGAGCGGCCACGACCTCTTCGCCATTCGACCCATTAGGGCTGTCTCCCTGTCGATTCCCTTTACCTGTACGTGGCATTAGCTCAATCCCGCCTGGGTTGCTCCAATAAGATTAAATAGGCCCGCCTGGTTAGGCGAAGGGCCAACTGTGGGCTCTGGCTGTGGGAGACCCCCTGCTGCTGGAGGCCCCCCCAAGCCAGCGGCACCCAACCCTTCAGCATCAGGCGGGTTTGCTCCAGGAAGAGCCTCGAGAGGAGGAGGCTCGCCCTGTGCTGCCTGCGCCTGGGCTTCAAGTTGGGCTTGTTGTCGCTCTCGTGCCTCTGTCAGCATCTCCTCATGTGCTTCGATCAGAGGAGTGCCCTTCTTCAACGCCTTACCGAGAACAGCCAAATCTTCACCAGTAAGAGAACCCTGCTCAATGCCGACCTCAATGAAGCGACGCAGCGAACGATCTATCGCCTCGACGTTTACCTGGTCTTCAGTCGCTTCAGCGTCAGCGATGTTGGGATGCATCCGCCTGAAGTCCTTCATAGAGATCGCATCGGCACCGTACAGCTGCGCTAACTCCACTGTCACCCTCGAGCTTGACGCTCCAGGGATCGCATAGGAAACCTTGTTCCACGAAACATCCAAATGCGTCGATGGTCTAAAACGGGCAACCTCACGCACACTGCGCTGACCCGAGAACACCACATATTTCTTCTGTGGCCAGTACGCCTTATAGGTTTCAATCACAATGTCGTTCATGTGACCGGCCCAATACTCAAAGATTTCGTGCATCTCCTGCATCCGAGGTTCAACTGCCGAAGCGAACAAAGCATCGTTCGCTCGCCCGGTCCTCAGCCCACCACCCGGCGTTTCCCCAACCTGTTGAGGGACCAAACCACCAGAAACCTTCGAGTTTCGTTCCAGACGGTCAACGCCCTCCTTCACGTTTCGGTCAGGAGAGTTATTTAGAGTCATTACCTGATCAGCGTTAAGCACCATATTGACCTTGCCGTCAATACCGTCATGCCATGTGCCATCTACAAGAATCGGGGGGTTGTTAGAATTTCCGAGGATCACACGATCCGGGAATATCGACTTCTCGCTCGAAAGAATATCGAGGGCCATGAGACGCGACATCAAATCGGTCATCCCCAAAATATTTTGAACCTGAGAGACGACCTTCTCTAAAGTGACCCTCTCAGGAGTAAGCATGGTGCATACCCCGACAGGGTTCTCCGAATAATGGAGAGGCATCGCAGTCTCCGCTGATCGAGACGCACCACGCGAAGACGGAAGATGAGTATCGCGGGGTCCAAGAATGCCAAATACCCGCTGGTTCTCGTCAACCCACTCGAGCACCTCCCACATGTTCGGTGAAGACGCATCGAGGACACCCGCCCCTAAACCTGTCCCATGCTCCTTACGGGACTGAGGCCACAGACGCATAATCTCGTTCTTGTGCATCAAATGGATAATGCCCACCGACGATGGCGGTCGCAGATCCCCCGCAGCGCGCTCCTCAGGGAACATGCCCAAAGGATCAATCGCACGAATCTTTGGAGCTTGCGCATCAAAATCAGGGGTAACAAGAATTCCAAAAGTGCCATAGCCGGCGAGCTGGCGAAACCATTTCCTCGAAAGGAGATTGAAACCGGAACTCCACCACGCATATTCGAGAGACTGCTTACGCTTACGCGCATTCAGCTCATGTTTAGCGACACCAGGCTCCATCGACGGACAGAAGATTTCAGGCTGGATCGAACCAGCCGTCATCCCAGTCGTATCAATAGTGTCCGCAATGATCGCCGGACCAAGAGGCGGCAAATCTGGCCCCTTGTCCTTACCCGGATACGGAACCGCCCACTCGCCGTTGTAGCGACGCTGGACATCCATCATGTGATCCAAGAGAGGAGCACGATCTTCGCGACGGAGACGCATCTCCTCACGGATAGCCGGCCAAACATACTCAAGGTTGGCTTCCATCGGAGAAGGAGCAGTAAGAAGGTTCATCAACGACCCGCCATGTAGAGGTTGCCAATAGAGGAGTATTCAGAAGCTCGACCGTAGGACCAGTCTGCGGTTGATGTCTGAGGAACAGTATGGCCGATTCTTTCCTTCCAGAGGATCCA
>Ga0114999_10002824_pt1 | contig 22344 bp, 20 predicted proteins | sample ArcticOcean_MG_C_3_FD_89820 | JGI IMG/M metagenome (GOLD analysis project Ga0114999, IMG submission 89820) | Marine microbial communities from western Arctic Ocean - ArcticOcean_MG_CB8_126 | ecosystem: Environmental > Aquatic > Marine > Oceanic | place: Arctic Ocean: Canada Basin | collected...
CGACCTGACTGACCCGCTCGATCTCTTTCTTGATGTCTTCGAGGGCGACTTCACGCGCCATGTCATCGAGGGTTGATTGGAACTCCCCAGTCAGGCTTCGCACCTTCCGGATGACGCCACTGACCGTGCGCACCACGCGCGGCAATTCCGTGGGGCCGACCACGATGATGGTCACCACTGCGATCAGGAAAAGCTCTGGCCAGCCAATGTCCAACATCACATTGCACTAAGTCTAATTAGATTGGGCACTAGGTCTAACTAGATTGGGCACTAGTTCCAACTCGACTGGGCACTTGGACCACCGCCATCCGGAGCCCGGCGTACGTCCCGCGTCTAACTGCTGGTGGCCTTGTCGTTTTCGGACTCGGAGCGCGCGGCGGTCGTGGTCTCCTCGTCGATGACCTTGGCGTCATCACCGTCCGCGAGACCCTCTTCCTTCATGCCTTTCTTGAAGCTCTTTATCCCCTTCGCGATGTCACCCATGAGCGCCGGGATCTTACCCCTGCCACCGAAGAGGATGAGCACGACCGCGAGGACGATCAGCCAATGCCAGATACTGAATGTTCCCATGGTATCGTTCGCCTTGCCGTTGGTAATCCGACCCGCCTCTAACCGCATTGGACTAGGGCATGGCCCCAACCAATTGGTTACGCTGGTGGATAGTTACAAATCACATTTCCCACGCACCGCGCGAAATGACTGGCCGCAGATTAGCCGGATACCGCCGGAAATACGAATGTTTGCGAGGGGTCCAGCGTGATACGGCACCGAGAGCCGGACTCTGGCGCTTGCGTTCCGGCCAAACGGACCTCAAAAACCGGCCCCTCCGGGACAGTCCGCACATAGACGAGGCTGTAAGGTCCGAGCACCCGGCTTTCAACAACTGTCGCCGTCGTCGAAACGGTAGCTTGGGGATCAAAACCGGTTGATGCGGTTTCATCAAGATGTATTGCTTCAGGGCGTATGAGCACATTCACGGTGCTTCCTTCCACGATTCCACGAGCATCGAGAATTCCCAAAGGGGTTTGTACAGACTTGTTCTCAACAACGCTCTCTAATTCATTGACATTGCTGAAAAATGTACAGCAAAATGGACCATCTGGATAACTGTATAAACGATCCGGCCGGCCTTCCTGAACCAGCCGCCCGTCGCGCATCAGGGCAATACGATCGGCCATGCGCATGGCTTCTTCCGGATCATGGGTGACGAGAAGCGTTGCCGTGCCCGATTCCTTGAGCAACGACAGCGTGTCGTCACGAATGCGGTCACGCAGGCCGATGTCCAGGCCGGAAAATGGTTCATCCATCAACATCAGGCTGGGTTTCGGCGCCAAGGCGCGGGCCAATGCAACACGCTGCTGCTCACCGCCCGACAATGTGTGAGGAAAGGCCTCTACGAGGTGCCCCAGACCGACCTTATCGAGCATCGCTTGTGCCGTCGCACGCCGTTCGCGGCCTGAGCGGTCGTCGGCGAGGCCGAAAGCAACGTTCTCAAGGACGCGCAAATGGGGAAACAGGGCATAATCCTGAAAGACCAGGCCGATTCCCCGTAATTCGGGCGGGACATGATGTCCATCACCACCAACCACGCGATCATTGATGATGACTCGGCCTTGCTGCACCTCTTCAAGACCTGCAGCGATGCGCAATGTCGTTGACTTTCCACACCCAGACGGCCCCACCAGGCAAACCACCTCACCTTGGTCGACCCGCAAACTGACATTGTCGACGGCGATCTTACCGTCGAAGGCGTGAGTAATGTTTTCGAGGCTGAGACTCACCATGATCTTAGACGGGCGGCTGGCCGGGCCGGGCGCGCGCGATCGCGGCCGACAGCAGGACGACCGGAATAATTCCGACCATGACGATGGCGAGCGCGGGTCCAGCCGCTTCCGCCAGTTGCTCATCCGAGGCCAGTTCGTACGTCCGAACCGCGAGGGTATTGAAATCGAATGGTCGCATGATCAGCGTGGCTGGCAACTCTTTCATCACGTCGACGAAGACCAACAGGCCAGCCGTCAACAGGCTTCCCCACATCATCGGCGCGTGAACGCTAAGCAGGGTCTTCGAGGGGCGCGCACCCAGGGTGCGGGCGGCGCTGTCCATGTTCGGCGTCACCTTGGCGAGGCTGGCCTCGACGGTATTGAACGAGATCGCCAGGAAACGCACAAGGTAGGCGAACAGCAATGCGACGATCGTGCCCGACAGCAACAGTCCGGTCGAGATGCCGAACGTTCCGTGCATCCACGCGTCGATTGAATTGTCGATCCAGGCAAACGGCAGCAGGACGCCGACGGCAATCACACTGCCAGGCACTGCATAGCCGATACTTGCGATGCGGGATCCCATCGTCGTCAGCCGGGAACCGCCGATCCGGTTGCCATAGGCAAGAATGACAGCGATCGCCACCGCAATTGCCGCGGCCACCCCCGCCAGGAGAATCGTGTGCCAGACAAGATCCATGAAATCGCGTGTGAATATGGTGTCTGATGTCTCGATCGCCCAGACCAGAAGCACGCTGGCCGGCAGTAGAAAGCCGAACAAGATGGGTGCCAGGCAGAAACCCGCGGCCAACAGTGCCCGCCACGACCGCAACTGATAGCCGGGTAGCGGTCGATAGCGCGTCGTGGTGTGGTGGTAACGCGCCGCGCGCCGCGACCAACGTTCCATGAATAAGACAGCGAAAACGAAGACCATGAGAATCGCCGCAAGCTGCGCGGCGGCTGCTGGATCTCCCAGTCCAAACCAAGTTCGGAAGATTCCGGTGGTGAACGTGTCCACCGCAAAGTGCTGGACGGTCCCGAAATCACTCAACGTTTCCATGAGTGCAAGCGCGAGGCCCGTGGCAATTGCCGGCCGCGCCAACGGCAAGGCCACCCGGAGGAAGCAGTTCCAGGGGCCACGGCCAAGCGTACGGCTGACCTCCAAGACACAGACCGACTGTTCCAGGAATGCGGCGCGCGTCAGCAAGTAGACATAGGGGTAAGTCACCAGCCCCAACATCATGAAGGCGCCACCGAGCGAGCGGACCTCGGGAAACCAGTAGTCGTGCCGCGACCATCCGAACAGATCGCGCAGCATCGTCTGCACCGGCCCGGCGAAGTCGAGCATCCCGGCATAGGTATAGGCGACGGCGTAGGCCGGTACGGCCATGGGCAGAAGGAGTGCCCATTCGAAAACCCCACGTCCCGGAAACCGGCACATGGTGACGAGCCAAGCCGCACCGACCCCGGTGACCAAGGTGGCAATGCTGACACCGGCCACCAGCCACAGGGTGTTGACGACGTAGCGGGAAAGAACCGTGGAAGCCAAGTGATACCAAACGTCGGTGGCCGGAACGAAGACGAAGCTGAAGACCACGAGTACCGGCACGGCGACCATGCCCGCCACCAGCAACGCAAAGATGCCCCATCTGTTCAGACGGAATCGCCGGTTGACCGGCGCCAATACAGTTCGAGCGGTGTCACCAACCGTGGTCACGGTTCATTCCAACCCGGCAATCATTTTGCGGGAACGCCAGTAGGGCCTAATGCCATACAGGCCTTATGGCAATGGAAAATATAGAACTATAGCACTCTTGCACGTCACTATTACTTGCAGAAGTATATCGGTCAGCGAATCGGGGCAACGTTTGGTCTCCTTCCACCTAGCAGGGGGAAGGTCGAGATGGGGGTGGATCGCAGTTCCTCAACTCGGTGGACCCCATCAGCGGCCACTCAATCGTTGGTTCCCGCCTTCGCTCTATCGGTGTTGCGGCAACCTGGAGTTTGCATTTACTCGCGACACCCTCCTCCCGCCTGCGGGGCCGAAGCCCCTTCGGCACGGCGAAGGCCCGACCTCCTCCCTGTTAGGGAAGAGGCGTGAAGTCGGCCGACCTACTCGCTGCCAGGGAGGATGAAAGGGATTGGATTCCGCCGTGTGACGGTGCGGTGCGAGCGCCGCTCGCCTTAATCCACAGGTCGAGGAAATTCCGTGATTTCGGCTTCGCCTCGGGCTTCGTCGTCGTCCTCGTCATCCTCGTCATCGCCGGATGCCTGTGACCGTGCTTCTGTGATCAATGAGGATGGTGGGCGCGGTTGCAGGAGGCCGGACGCTTTCAGTTCGTCCAGGCCGGGCAGCTCGTCGATAGCGGCGAAGCCGAAATGCTCCAGAAAATCGTCTGTGGTCCCGTAGGTCACGGGACGCCCTGGAGTACGACGCCGACCCTTGGGCCGGATCCAGCCGATCTCCAGTAGCAGGTCGAGCGTGCCGCGACTAAGGCCAACGCCACGGATCTCCTCAACTTCAGCCCGGGTCACCGGCTGGTGATAGGCGATGATCGCCAGCGTCTCGACGGCGGCCCGGCTGAGCCGCCGGGTAACCTGGGTCTCTTTCTGGAGCAAGAATTTGAGATCTGGCGCGGTACGTAGCGTCCATTTGCCCGCGACCTGTATGAGATTGACGCCACGGTCGCGGTAGGCTGCCTGAAGCTCTTCAAGAGCGGCCGCCACATCGACATCATCAGGTAACCGAACCACAAGGCTTTGTAAGTCCAAGGGCTCTGTTGCCGCGAATAAAAGGGCCTCCACCATGCGGAGGTGTTGTTGGTCGACGCTCATGCCGCTCCTAATCCTTACGCTTCACTGCGAATTCAACTGTCATTCGGGGTGCCCTCTTCCCGCTGCTTGCGCCGCATGTAAATCGGACCGAAAGTCTGCGTCTGACGCATCTCAAGCTGGCCGGCTTTGGCCATTTCGAGACTGGCGCCCAGCATGGCCGAGACCGCCGAGCGATAGACCATTGTGCCCTTGATCTCAGGTGGTAAAAATGTCTCCAGGCGTTCCCAGCCAGGCATCTCACCAAGCGCACGGCGCAGACGCTGGTGGGCCTGCTCCAACGTATAATGCTCGCGCACCGCGATGCTATACGGTTCATTAGCTGTTCGCGCCCTTTGGTCCGCGTAAGCCCGGAGCAGCTCGAAAACCGAAACTTCGTAAATCGAATTGCGGACAACCCGGATGCCTTCAGGCTGACCGCGTTCGAAGACATCGCGTCCCAACCGGTGACGCGCCATCAGCTGGGCCGAGGCCAGCCGCATGGCCTCCAGGCGCTGCAACTGGAACGTCAGGTGGGCCGCGAGTTCCGGACCGCTTGGGGCGTCCTCATCCTCGAGGTCGGGCAACAGCAAACGGGATTTGAGATAGGCCAGCCAGGCCGCCATGACCAGGTAATCCGCGGCGAGTTCCAGGCTGAGGCGCCGCACCTCGGCGATGAACGCCAGATATTGCTCGGCGAGTTGCAGGATCGAGATTTGTGTGAGGTCGACTTTCTGCGAGCGCGCCAGCGCCAGAAGGACATCCAACGGCCCTTCGTAGCCGTCGATATCGACGATCAGCGCCACGTCGTCTGCGTCATCCCGAACCGGATCGGACCAAACGTCGTCTCTACTATCAGCGTTCAAGGGTTTTATACGTGTCCGGCCAAGACGATGATCAGATTATACAGCAACTCGACTGGTGGCCAAATTACCATGTCGAAAAAGTTCACGCGCATCCCGAGCTGGCCGCTCAGCGTCGGCAGCACGAACAGAAGCAGAATCAGGATCAACATGCCGAAGCGCTCCAGCTTGGCGAGCGGTAAGGCCAGTCGCCGTGGAAGCAGGCCGACTGCGACGCGCCCGCCATCCAACGGCGGCAATGGCAGCATGTTGAAAACGGCGAGTACGAGATTTAGCAGAAGCGACCGGCGCAAGGTTTCCACCAGCCACATACTGGCGTCACGGGGAAACAGCTCGACGAAATGGAACAAAACCGCCGAGATGAATGCCAGCGCCAAATTCGTCGCCGGCCCCGCGAGGGCAACCAGGACCATGTCGCGCCGAGGACTGTTGAGCCGGCTGAAATTGACGGGTACCGGCTTGGCATATCCGAACATGATCCGGCCACCAGACATGAACAGCAGTGCCGCCGGCAGTATGATGGTGCCAAATATGTCGATATGCCGAAACGGATTGAACGATACGCGCCGCAACCGATACGCCGTGTCGTCACCCAGCTTCCACGCGACATAGCCGTGCGCGGCTTCATGGAAGGTCACGGCGATCAGGATCGGAACGATCCATACCGAAACCTCGTAAATGAGATTGGCAATCACGTTCGCACGCCTAAGCCGACTTGACCCAACAAGCTGTCTATGCGGGCGACGGCAGCCGGGATGTCGATCGGCTCTGGAGGGTGCAAACGGCCAAATGCCCGATCCAGCCGACCTCGTCCCGGGGCATCGAGTGGGCCCGCACAACTGGCGACAGCTGTCATCTCGCTTGCCTTACCATTGCAGTGCAGAACGACATCGCATCCTGCGGCTCGCGAGTCTCGCGTCCGATCCTCCATGCTGTCGGGCAGTGCCTTCATGGAGAGATCGTCGGTCATCAACAGGCCGTCGAATCCAATGTCGTTCCGAATAAGTTGGATCACTTCAGGAGAGGTTGTGGCGGGACGCCGCTCGTCAAGGGCGGTGAACACAACGTGCGCGGTCATCGCCAGCGGTAGGTCCGCCAGCATTCTGAAGGGAGTGAAATCAAGCCGGTCGAGTTCCTCTCGATTTGTGGAAACGACGGGTAATGCTTCATGGCTATCGACCGTGGCGCGGCCGTGGCCTGGAATATGCTTGATAACAGGCAGTACCCCGCCTGCCTGCAAGCCCTCACACATGGCGCGGCCCAACGTCACAACGGTATCGGGATCGGATGCGTATGCGCGGTCTCCGATGATGTCGTGCGCACCAGCTGCAGGAACATCCAGAACGGGAACACAATCGACGTTGATGCCGAGTTCGCGGAGTTCCGCTGCAATAACGTGGCCGTTGAGCCTGACACTCTCGATGCCCAGCACCTCGTCAACTTCAAAAAGACTGCCAAATTCGGCAGCCGCCGGGGGGGCTCTCCAATGCGGTGGCCCCAGACGGCAGACGCGACCACCTTCCTGATCGATCAGCACCAGTACATCGTCCAATCCAACGGCATCGCGCCAAGATTGGGTCAATCGTCGCACTTGTTCAGGGGTCTGACAGTTGCGGCCGAAAAGAATGAGACCCACAGGCCTCACGTCGCGAAAGAAAGCCAATTCGGTCCCGGTGAGAACGTCACCCGCACAACCGAATATGGCGGCGAGCCGTTCCGTCACCTGGGAGACGGACGGACGACCAGACAGCCGAGCTTTCGTTGTTGAAGCTTGTTGCACATCGCCCGGGCGGCACCCGGACCGTCAAGGGGACCTGCCTGAAGCCGGTAATAAACCCCTTTCCTGCCGAGATCGGCACGAACGATCAGATGATCGAGAGATCCCAGTAGCGATTCTTCGCGCGTGCTGAATCGGACCCAGTCGCCTTCAGCGGCTTCAGCACTACGGTAAGCCCCGAGCTGGACCCGAAAAACCGCCGTCGCCGTTTGCTGTACCGAAGGTTTCTGAGGCTGAGTTGCTGCGACTTGATTCGATGCCTTTGGCACTAGCGGCACGGGTGGCGGGAGTTTCGTTTTCGTACTCTCTTGGGCAGACGATACTTCGGTCGCCTCCTGCGCCGTACTTACGGGAGCGGGTGGAACTTCCGATTCGCCTTGTCCGGCATCCGTGATCTTTTGTAATGGCGGAACGGGAATCGTGGTTGTTCCGGACGAATCGTCACCCTTGCTCGTCGACGCCAATAACTGCTCTTTCGGTACGGGCCGCTCAGCTTCTGGCCTCAGGGTCGCCTCTTCTTGGCCAGTAGTTTCGTTACCGGCCATACGCTCATAAATTTCCTTGTCCTGATGTGGAATCTCCAGGCCCCCAGGATCGTCGGGCGGAACCTTCACGGGACCTGCTTCTGCCTTAATTAGCGGAGGCGTGCTTTCCATGCCCGCCCGGACACCCTGTTCGTAGGCAAACCAGAGCGCCCCGGCAAAGGCCGATAGCGTGACCCAGGCGATTAATGCCGGGATACCCCATCGGCGGCCAACCGTCTCCTCAGGAGCCAGACGCCGCTGCTGTTGTTGTGGAGGTTCGATGCGCCCCTGACGCAGGTAGGCGGGAGGGGGATCGTGCGGCGGTTGCGTGGAATCCGACGCCATCTAGCGCATCTCCTGCACGGGCTCGACTCCCATAACTTCTAGTCCGCTGGCGATCACGGTGGCGACCCCTTTCACGAGTGCCGCCCGCGCCAGCGTGAGTTCCGCGTCTTCATCGACAATGAAGCGCAAATCCGGATCCTCCTTACCTTGATTCCAGAATTGATGGAACGCGGATGCGACGTCGTGAATGTAAAATGCGATGCGATGAGGTTCATGGGCCTCCGCCGCAGTCTCAATCAGGCGGGGCCAACCGCCAAGCAATTCGATCAAAGCAAGCTCGTCCGCATGGGTCAAGCGACCGAGTTCTGCCCGCGTCAACACATCGTCGTCCATCGCTGTTTTCAGGACTTCGGCCGCATTGCGCAGAACCGAACACGCGCGGGCGTGGGCGTATTGCACGTAGAAAACTGGATTGTCCCGGGATTGTTCTGTTACTGCCACGAAATCGAAGTCGAGCGGCGCATCGTTGCGCCGCGTCAGCATGATGAAACGCACCACGTCCTTGCCGACCTCGTCCACAACATCCCGGAGGGTCACGAAGCTGCCCGCGCGTTTTGACATTCGTACGGGTTCACCACGGCGTGTCAGCTTCACGAGCTGGCAGAGTTTGATATCCAAGTGGGCGGTACCCTCGGAAAGAGCCGCGACCGCAGCCTCCATGCGTTTGACGTATCCACCATGATCGGCACCCCAGACATCGATCATGGTATTGAAACCGCGGTCAACCTTGTTGCGGTGGTAAGCGACATCCGTTGCAAAATAAGTCCAGCTACCATCCGATTTCCTGAGAGGGCGGTCCACGTCGTCCCCAAATTCGGTCGCTTTGAAGAGAGTCTGAGGTCTAGGTTCCCAGTCGTCAGGCTGCTTGCCCTTCGGCGCCTCAAGGATGCCTTCGTAAATCAGGTTCTTGCTTTCCAGGAACCCGAGAGCGTCTTCAACTTTGCCTTGATCGGCCAGTTCGCGTTCGGACGTGAACACCGCGATGTTGACGCCAAGCGAAATCAAGTCTTCGCGGATACTCTCCATCATGGCGTCGATGGCAAATCGTCGGATAGTCGGAAGCCATGCTTCTTCCGGCTCGTTGAGCCATACTTCTCCGTGGCTGGAAGCCAGCGACTCGCCCACCGGGATAAGATAATCGCCGGGATAAAGGCCTTCCGGAATGTCGCCGACATCCTCACCGAGCGCTTCCCGATAGCGCAAGTACGTGGATCGAGCCAACTGATTCACCTGCGCGCCGGCGTCATTGATGTAGTACTCGCGCGTGACGTCGTGTCCCGCTTTCTCCAAAAGATTTGCAAGCGCGTCGCCAAATACTGCTCCCCGGGCATGCCCTACGTGTAAGGGGCCCGTTGGATTGGTCGAGACATATTCCACATTGACCGGAATACCGCTGCCAAGGTCCGAATCGCCGTAGGATGTTCCTGCCTTCAAGACATCCAGAAGCCGCTCGTGAAGAAACCTCTCCGCAAGTCGGATGTTGATAAACCCTGGGCCTGCAATGCTGACTTCTTCTAGTTCCGGGACTCCAGCCAGGCACTCGGCCAAGGGTTCCGCAATCTCGCGCGGTTTCATTCCGGCGCTCTTGGCTAGCACCAATGCTGCATTGGTCGCGACATCGCCGTGCGAAGGATCACGCGGCGGCTCCACGCTGAGCGCACCAAGATCGAGACCTTGCGGCAGTGTTCCCGCCGACATCAATTTTTCAATTGATTTGTTAATTATATCATTTAAATAATTGAAATAATTCATTAAATTTATCTAACAAACCAAGCGTTGGTGCTCGGAAAGAGCGTACCGATCGGTCATGCCGGCGATGAAATCACATGCCAACCTAGGGATACTCGCGGGATCGGACTTACGCGCGATTTCGCGCCATTCCTCGGGTAAGGATTGTGGCTCGTTGAGGTATTCCTTGAAGATTTCCCTAACGATCCGCCGCCCCTGTTCGGACATCTCATTGACCTTATCGTGTCGGTACATGTTGGCGAATAGGAAATCCTTCAACGCGCGGTCACCAAGGCCCACCGCCTGCGACATTCCTATCACAGCCCGGTCGGCACGCCGCAATTCATCTGCATTGTCCGGAGCAATCTCCTCGAGGCGAGATCGTGATTCGGCAACTACATCGGAAATCATCAGCGAGATCAGGCGCCGAATCGTCTCGTGAATGGTCCGCGGCCGCTCCAGCGCCGGGTATAAGGCGCGGACTTCCTCGAGTACCGGCCCGATCAGCGGAATCTCGTTCAAATCAGAGATATCGAATAAGCCGGCGCGAAGGCCATCGTCCAGATCATGGTTGTTGTACGCAATATCGTCCGCAATCGCCGCGACTTGGGCCTCGGCCCCGGCGAAGGTGGAAAGCTCCAGATCGTGGGTTGAAACATATTCCGTGAGCGTCTCGTGCAGCGGCTCTTCGGATGATCGACCGGCATTTGGACCGATCAGAGGGCCGTTATGCTTAACCACCCCTTCAAGAGTTTCCCAAGTGAGGTTGAGGCCGTCGAACGACGCATACCGCCGTTCCAACTTGGTCAAGACTCTCAGTGTCTGAGCGTTGTGGTCAAAGCCACCGTAAGGTGCCATGACGCCGTCCAGTGCCTCCTCTCCGGCATGGCCGAACGGCGGATGTCCGAGGTCATGGGCCAACGCGAGGGTCTCCGCGAGATCCTCGTTCAATCCCAAAGTCCGTGCGATGGTTCGGGCGACCTGCGCGACCTCCAGTGAATGCGTGAGGCGGGTCCGATAGTGATCCCCCTCGTGATAGACGAAAACCTGGGTTTTGTGTTTGAGCCGGCGGAACGCAGTTGAATGAACTATACGATCTCGGTCGCGCTGAAACGGTGTCCGGGTTTCGCTTTCCGATTCGGCATGGAGACGTCCCCGGCTCGCTGCCGGGTCGCAAGCATATGCCGCCGGCGACGGCGGACCATAATGCGAAACGCCGTTCATGGGCGGGACACTACTCCGCAGCCGGGTGGCCTGCAACGCCGCGATTGCGAGAGCAAGTTAGAGACGCGGTCATGCCGCCTGCAAGCCGAAAGATGCCGTGGTTGTCGGCACTTGTGCTCCTGTGGCTTATTGATGGAATTGAACGGCGCGACAACACCAACGCCCAAACCTCGCGTCAATTGAGAACTGCACTGGAGATTCATGGTGACTCGCGACCGCGCACATTTTCTGTTGCTGAACATCGGTCATTTTCTCGATCATCTATTCTCACTGATCTTTGCAACCGTTGCAGCATTGGCCTTGTCGCGAGAGTGGGGACTTGGTTACTCCGACTTGCTGGCGTACGCCACTCCCGGTTTTTTCGCTTTCGGATTGTTTTCGCTTCCAGCGGGGTGGCTGGCCGACAAATGGAGTCGTGACGGCATGATGTCGGTGTTCTTCATCGGTATTGGCGCTGCGTCGATTGCCACGAGCTATGCCCAAACGCCCCTGCAGATCAGCATTGGCTTGTTTGGCATTGGTATATTTGCCGCGATTTACCATCCCGTTGGCCTGGCAATTGTGACAGCCAAATGGAAAAACACGGGGATGCGGATCTCCGTCAACGGTGTTTGGGGAAATCTAGGCGTCGCGTGTGCGGCGCTGATCACGGGCTATATGATCGACAATGGCGGCTGGCGCATGGCATTTGTCCTGCCAGGCGTTGCATCGATCATGATTGGAATAATCTACGCTGGCCTGAGGTGGCAAGACTTCGGCGCAAAAGAAGTCACATCGAAGCCTACGGGCGCCGGCAAGGACCAAACCTTCTCACCGGACTACAAAACGCTTCTCATGCGCGTGTCCGCTATCGTGTTTCTGACAACGGCCGTCTCGAGCATCATCTTTCAGTCGACAACGTTTGCGCTTCCGAAGATCTTTGATGAACGGCTTCAGGGTATAGCCGGTAGCGTCGTTGACTGGCTGCAGTTCATCGATCTGCCGGGTCGTACAGACATTGCGACCATGGTCGGAGTCTTTGCGTTCGTCGTATTCGCAGTCGCCTCCATCGCCCAACTTGTCGTTGGTGGGCTGCTGGATCGATATGGTCCGCGTCAGGTCTTTATGGGCGTTGCGGCGATACAGATCGTCTTTTTCACGGCCATGCCCGGATTGCACGATGGTCTGGCGCTTGCGGTTGCATTTGGTTTCATGTTGGGCGCATTCGGACAAATCCCGATAAATGACTTCATGATTGGCAAGATGGCGAGCGGCGAGTTTCGTGCCCGCATCTATGGGATCCGCTATGTGGTGGGTTTCACGGTCTTGGCCGCAACGTTGCCGCTAATTGCATTCGTTTATGAGAATTGGGGATTCGACACCTTGTTCCGAATCCTCACGGGAGCCGCGCTGGTCATATTGGCCGCCGTCACCATGCTACCAAGAAAGCTCCCCACTCCGGCGTAAACGGAAATGGCGGCCCCGTAATTTGAATCTGTCCATAATTTGAACCGCATCGCATCTCCGCGTCGCCGACCAGTCCTTTTTCGTTGCAACCGCTACAATGTTGGGTGGTTTCGATTGCGACACCCACACAACCAGGGCCACCTGACCAGGTTGACAATTAATATGGTTTCTTACATACGTAGAACGTTGTATGAGACTAGTTCTCATTAAGGTCGACGAGCGGACATGAATGATCCTGAACTGACAGCCATGACTTTGAGCGAGAGCGCCGCAAAGCGCATTCGCTTCCTCATGGAGCAAGAAGACCAGCCAGACGCGGCTGTTCGGGTCGCCGTCAGCGGGGGTGGCTGTGCCGGCTTTCAGTATGGCTTCGATTTCGACGTCACGATCGCCGGCGACGATTTCGTCTTCGAGCGTGAGGGCGCCCGTGTGGTTGTGGATCCCCTGTCGTTGAGCTTCCTTCAGGGATCCGAAGTCGACTACGTCGAAGAGCTCATTGGTGCCTCATTCCAGATCACCATTCCCAAGGCCTCGTCGTCATGCAGTTGTGGAACATCGTTCGCGATGTGAGGATGCCTCAGATGTGCTAAAAAACAGGCCCGGACTTCCGGGCCTTTTTGATTCGCACGGGACCATCAACGTATGAAGATCGCCACTTGGAACGTGAACTCGGTAAAGGCACGATTGCCGCACGTCATCGACTACCTGCGCGACGAAGCGCCCGACGTCGTGTTGCTGCAGGAAACCAAGGTCGTCGATGAGGCGTTCCCGGCCCTGGAAATCGAGGACCTCGGCTACAACGTGGCCACTCACGGGCAAAAGACCTACAACGGGGTGGCCATCCTCAGTAAACAGCCGGTTGAAGATGTCGTGCGGGGTCTCGAAGGAGACGAGTCGGATGAACAAGCCCGCTATATCGAGGGAACCATCGGAACGGTCCGCGTGGCATCGATCTACCTGCCCAACGGCAATCCGATCGACACCGAAAAATTCACCTATAAACTGTCGTGGATGGCACGCCTGCGCGCACGCATGCAGGAACTGCTGAAACTCGAAGAAACCTGCGTGTTCGGCGGCGATTACAACGTGTGCCCAACCGACATCGACGTTTTCGACCCTCCCGGATTTGCCGGCGACGCCTTGTGCCAACCCGAATCCAGAAACCTGTTTCGCTCGATGGTATACTTGGGCCTGACCGACGCTCTGCGGGTATTCCATCCAGAGCCCGGCGTCTATTCCTATTGGGACTATCAGCGGGGCGCCTGGCCAAAGGACCACGGACTACGGATCGATCACCTGCTATTGACACCGCAGGCTGCGGATCGCCTCAAAGCAGCCGACGTTGACCGCCGTCCACGCGGAAAGGAAAAAGCCTCCGACCATACCCCTGTCTGGTGCGAAATCGAGGAATGAGGGGCATGGCCCAAGCGGAATCAGCTCAACTCCAGCAAACTGTCTTGCACGATTGGCACGTCGAAGCCGGCGGCCGCATGGTTGAATTCGGCGGCTGGGACATGCCCGTCCAATACCCCTCCGGCATCGTTCAGGAGCACCTATCGACCCGGCGCGCGGCCGGCCTGTTCGATGTCTCGCACATGGGACGGTTCAGGGTTCGCGGTGCTGGCGCCGAAGCCTTTCTGACGCAGGCCCTGACCAACAATGCACAAGCGCTCGATCCGGACCAGGCGCAGTACACCTTCATCGCGAACGAAACGGGCGGGGCCGTCGATGACGCCTACCTCTACCGTCTCGCGGCCGAGGACTTCCTGCTGGTGGTGAATGCCGGCAACCGATCCAAGGACTGGGACTGGTTGGAAGCTCTCAAGTCGGGCGACGTTGAATTCATCGACGAGAGCGAAGAGCTCGGCATGATTGCGCTGCAGGGGCCCGAGGCCTCAAATGTCCTGGAGAGAATCGTCGATGCCGGCGCGTTGCCTGAGAACAAGCGAAATCGCCTCCGCCTGGTCCACCTCGATGGCCAAGAATTGATCATCGCGCGTACCGGCTACACGGGTGAGCCCCTCTGTTTCGAGATCTTCCCTCCGCGTGACTTCACGGTCTCCTTCTGGCAGATGCTGATCGATGCCGGTGCCCTTCCCGTCGGCCTTGGTGCGCGTGACTCGTTGCGGCTCGAGGCCGGACTGCCGCTTTACGGTCACGAATTAGGTCTGAATCTTGAAGGCGATGAGATTCCAATTTTTGCCAACAGGCTCGCCCGCTTCGGCGTGCGCCCGCCCGGAGGGCAGGACTACGTCGGACGCGTCGAACTCGAAAAACAGCGGGAGGAATACACTCGTATCCTTCGCCACGAAATCGACGTTCCGGTCGAAGACCGCATTCTCTCGCACATTATTCAACCAATCGCTGCGTTTGCGAACCGTAAGCCCCTGCGATCGGGCTTCAAGGTTTCCGTCGACGGCGCACCCGTCGGATATGTCACTTCCGGCACGAGCGCGCCATACAGTGGAGTCCGTGGACAAGACGCTTCAGTTCCGTCGACGAGATCTCCGAAAATGCGGCCCATTGGGCTGGCCCTGTTGCGCTCCGATATCCTCTATGATGCCGACCATCCGGTCCCGTTGGACATCGAAGACATGCGCGGCAACAAGATTTCGGCGGAACTAGTGGATCGGAATTTGTGACCGATTGCAGCGTGCCGCCATTGCGGCGCAGGCATTCGTTACGCACAGAGCACGTAGCAGCGCCCCACCAGATCCACGATGTTCCAGAACAACAGGAGGGCAGAGCATGAAACCCGTCAGAAACCCTGTTCCACAACTCGATTCGATGTTCGATGGCTGGTTGTCACCGGGGGTGCGCGTGGGTAACACCGTCTACACCAGTGGCTTGGTGGGTTGGGATCTCGAAACCGGAAAAATTCTGACAACGGGGACGGAAGCCCAGGTCCGCAGAATATTCGAAGGACTCGGATACATCCTCGAAGCGCACGGCGCCACCCTGAACGATATCGTGAAGATGACCATGTATTTCACCGACCGGAAGACACAATGGCCCGCCTTCGACAAGATTCGTCGGGAGATCTGGAAGACGGACCCGCCGGCGACGACAGGGGTTGGAATTGATCAGCTTGAGCAAGACGCCCAGGTCGAGATCGAAGCCATCGCTGTTATTCCCGACGCTTAAACTCAGCAATGGTGTCTTAGACCTCGCCCTCAGCCGGCATGCGGACGAAGAATAGCGGCACCACACATACGAGACTTGCAAACGCTAGCCATATGAAATCGTTGCTATAGGCGACCGCTGCGGCTTGACGCGTTGCTTCGGCATTGAGGGCCGTTAGCCCGGCCACATCCGAGATGCTCCACGATTCGGGAAGAGGAACATGCCTTAGAGTCTCGTTGAACGCGGAGGCGTGCTCACTGAGAATTGCTTGACTCGATTGGGTCTGTCGAACGAGATACGCCACCGTAAGAGAAACCCCGACGCTACTGCCATAGTTGCGCATGAGGGCAAATAGCCCCGTACCCACATCCCGGCTCTGCCGTGGCAATGTGGAAAACGTAATGACGGTGAGTGGGACGAAGTAAAAGCCGATTCCGAACCCGTGAATGAATACCGCGACGTAAAAGATCCAACGGTCGAAATCAGGGGTAAAGAGTGACAGCTGCCAATTCGCCCAAGCAATCGTGAATATGCCTACAATCATGATCGGCGCCGGGTGAATTCGACTCAATAATTGTCCCGCAAGCATGGATCCAGTGGCATTGCCTATGGCCTGGGGGACCAGCACGAGACCGGCGATAAACACGGGATAGCCGGCGAGTGTCTGGAGGAAGGGCGAAACCAGGGCGAGGAAGGCCAACCAATGAATGCCAAGCATGAACATCAGCATCAAACCGATCGCGAAGTTGCGATTTTTGAACACGGCTGGCGCGATAAAAGGCCGGGACGAGTACATCGTATGAACAACGAACAGGTAGATCGCTGCCACGGCGAGTATGGTAGCGGCGACAATCTCGGGTGCTGAGAACCAGTCCATGCGCTCGCCGCGGCTGAGCACGACCTGAACCGCAACCAGACCGACCGACAGAATCAGGTACCCCAGCAGACCAAACGGTTGGGCACTGGGCCGACGCGGCCTTGTCGGCGCAAAAATACAAATGATGGTAAATGCGACAACGCCAAATGGAACGTTCAGGTAAAAGGCCCAACGCCAGCTGTGGAATTCAGCGAGGTACCCTCCCAATGCGGGACCCAGAACGATTCCGGTCATCACGCCGAGTGACCACCACCCCATGGCCCTTCCACGCTCTTCCGGCGGATAGGCGTCAAACACGAACGATTGGGAAATCGGACTGAGGGCGGACGCGAACACACCTTGAAAGAACCGATAGATAACGATCTCCTGAAGGCTTTCAGCCGAACCCGTAAATACTGAAGCGATGCAGAAGCCAACTACCGTAATCAGGAACAGCCGTTTGCGCCCCAGAATCTGCGTCAGCGTGCCGACCAGCGGCATCACGATCGCCACCCCGATGAGATAGGAAGCCAAGACCCAGGCAATCTCATCCTGTGTTGCCGACAAGGTCCCTTGAATTTGAGGCAAGGCAACTGTCGCCATAGTGGTGTCAAGAGTTTGAAGATTGGCACCCAACACGACCCCGGCAAAGATCAGCAGACGGTACTGCATCGGTGCATCGGGAGACCCGGCGGCGGACATTGGTTGCGAAGATGGTTCACTTATCATCGCGTGTTTATCCGCTCCAACCCTGACGCCATGCAGGGAAGAAATCTGGCATTACTCCTGGTGCTGGTATCGCTGTATGTAGGCAAATAGCCCGTGGGACACGGGCTGCCAAATCTCAACTCATATGAATGACCGTCTGCCCCGATGCAAGTGGCGATTGACGGTGTGTGCTATTTCACTCCCGCTCCGACGGCATGCGCACAAAGCAGAGAATAGGAATACACAAAAGACTTACAACCGCCAGCCACAGAAAGTCATCGTTGTAGGCGACGGACGCGGCCTGCCGAGTCGCTTCGGCATTGAGGGCGGCAAGGCCAGCGGTCTCCGCAAAATTCCACAGATCGGGAAGAGGAAAATGGCGCAGTGTCTCATTGAACGGCGACGCGTAGTCGCGAAGTACCGAACGGTTGGCCTGAGTTTCACGAACAAGGTAAGCTACGGTCAGTGAGACCCCCACACTACTGCCGAAGTTCCGTGCCATCGCATACAATCCGGTGCCGACATCGGTATGCTGTCGGGGCAGCGTCGAGAAGGTGATGATCGTCAAAGGAATGAAATAGAAGCCGATGCCAAATCCATGGACGAACACCACTGTGTAGAACACCCAGCGATCGAAATCCGGCGTGAACAGCGACATCTGCCAATTCGCCCAGGCCAGGGCGCATATCCCGACGACCATCAAGGGTACTGGACGGAATCGCCCAAGCAATCGACCCGCGGTCATGGAGCCTACGGCGTTTCCCAGCGCCTGTGGGACCATGACCAAGCCCGTCAGGAAAACCGGGTATCCGGCCAGAGACTGCAGATAGGGGGAGACCAGAGCCAGAAAGGCAAGCCAATGGACGCCGAGCATGAACATTAGCGTTATGCCGATGGAAAAATTGCGATCAGCGAAGACGGCGCGGGGAATGAAGGGGCGGGATGAGTACGCGGTGTGGACGACAAAGAAATAAAATGAAACCGCAACAAGCATCGACACACCAATGATTTCTGGTGCCGCGAACCAGTCCATGCGTTCGCCCCGGCTCAACATGATCTGCAGCGCGACGAGACCGACGGACAGGATCAGGTACCCCGCGAGGCCGAAGGGCTGGGACCCGCGGGACACCTCTCGCGTTGGAGCAAAGAAGTAGATGATGGCGAATGCGACAACGCCAAAAGGAACGTTTATGTAGAACGCCCACCGCCAAGTATGGAATTCAGTCAGGTAACCGCCCAGTGCAGGACCCAGCACGATCCCCACCATCACGCCGAGCGACCACCACCCCATGGCCTTGCCGCGCTCTTCAGGTGGGAACGCATCAAAAACGAACGATTGCGAGATGGGCACGAGCGGCGATGCGAACACGCCTTGAAGGAACCTGTAGACGACGATCTCGGCCAAGCTATCCGCCAAGCCCGTGAACACGGAAGCCGTGCAAAAACCGACTGTCGTTATCAAGAACAAACGCCTGCGACCCAGATGCTGAGTCAGTGTGCCGGCCAGCGGCGTAACAATTGCGACACCGATGAGATAAGCCGCAAGAACCCAGGCGATCTCATCTTGGGTTGCTGACAAAGTTCCTTGAATCCGCGGCAGGGCTACAGTTGCCATGGTCGTGTCAAGGACTTGGAGGTTGGCGCCCAGTACAACTCCGGCAAAGATCAGAAGCCGGTATCGCATCGGCGCATCCGGTGTGTCGGATGAGGTCGTCTCGTGTGTGGTCCGAGAATCGGTCATCACGGATGCAAAGGCTTGACCTTCCGCTTTAACCAGCCCGACCGGCCGAGCCGTCGGACAAAATACGCGATGTGATGAAGCAATTGGCCGATAGCTAGAGAGCGGTGCGCGACCTTGATCGCCCTTTTACTCTTGCTCGGAGAGCATGTGCCGGGCGTAAAATCGGATCGCCGGCCCTCCACCGAAGAACGTTTCCTCATAGGCCGTTTTGGCATAGGCCCGGCGCATTTCGGGCAGCACTGTGTGGCCTTTCAATCGTGTCCCGAAATGGGTGATCACCTCTTCGCCGGGCATCAGTACGCGGGGCCAAGGCTTGTTGTCGTGGAGCATTGGCTCGAACAATGAAATTCGCGGTGAATCGAACCAGCCCATCAATCCGACTTCCGAGACCGTCAGACGCGTCGTACCCGAATTGACGACCGAGATGCAAAATCCTAGATCCGTAATGTTCTGTCGCTTGAAATTCCTGAAATCCTTGGGTTTCTCGCCAAGCGCAATGGCGTGACGGTCAATCGCATAGGCACTTTTGGCACGCACTTTCAAGCGCACCTTATTGCGCACGATCAGACCAATAGGACCGAACACCGGACGCCGCGACTCACGTGCCACTGCACTTCGGTTCAGGCGTTAGATAATACTCATTTCCCTGGCCCGCCCACTTTCAACTACTAAGCTGATTTACCAATCCAATTACCAAATTTCAGCGTTCCAGCTAAATGTCCGCGTACTGACGAACTTCGGCGTGACCACCCGGATGTGTTACCGCACCCTTTTCCGCTGAACCGACCGTTTGAGCATACTTCCACAGCGTGCCCGATTGGAAGTCACTGGCTCTGGCAGTCCACTCTTCACGACGTTTGGCCAACTCCTCGTCGCTCAACTCGACGTCGATCGTGCCTTTTTCGGCATCCATATGGATCATGTCGCCATTTTTCAGCAACCCGATCGGACCGCCGACTGCCGCTTCCGGACCAATGTGGCCGACGCAAAATCCACGAGTCGCGCCAGAGAACCGGCCATCGGTGATGAGCGCAAGTTTTTCGCCCATGCCCTGGCCGTAGATGGCGGCCGTGGTCGACAGCATCTCACGCATACCCGGCCCGCCACGCGGCCCTTCATAACGAATGACGATGACCTCGCCTTCTTCGTATTGCTTCATTTGGACGGCCGTGAAAGCGTCCTCTTCGCAATCGAAGATGCGCGCCGGACCCGAAAACTGCAGGCGTTCGAGACCCGCAATTTTCACAATGCCTCCTTCAGGCGCGAGACTACCCCTGAGGCCCACGATCCCTCCTGTCGGGCTGAGGGGATTGGTTACGGGGCGGATCACGTCCTGATCCTCACGGAACTTAAAGTCCTTGAGATTTTCAGCGATGGTTTTGCCTGTCACGGTAAGGCAATCACCGTGCAAGAACCCGCCGTCAAGGAGCGTCTTCATCAACACCGGTACGCCGCCTGCGTCATACATATCTTTCGCCACATATTTGCCTCCCGGCTTCAAGTCGGCGATGTACGGTGTCTTTCTGAAGATTTCGCAAACATCGTGAAGATCGAAATCGATTCCCGCCTCACTCGCGATGGCCGGCAAATGGAGTCCGGCATTGGTCGACCCACCAGAGGCGGCGACGACCGTGGCAGCATTTTCCAACGCCTTGCGGGTCACGATATCTCGTGGCCGCACGTTGTTCGCGAGCAGCGTCATCACCGCTGCGCCTGACGCTTCCGCAAGCGCATCCCGGGATTCGTAAGGCGCCGGAGCGCCAGCCGACAATGGAAGCGCCAATCCCATCGCCTCGGAGACGCAGGCCATCGTGTTCGCCGTGAATTGGCCGCCGCAGGAACCCGCCGAAGGACAGGCCACACATTCAAGTTCGTGCAGATAATCGTCGTCAATCTTACCGGCGCTGTGCATGCCGACTGCTTCGAAGACGTCTACCACCGTTACATCTTGATTGCGGAAGCGTCCCGGCAGAATGGTCCCGCCATACATGAATACCGACGGCACGTTGAGCCGTACCATCGCCATCATGAGGCCCGGCAATGACTTATCGCACCCCGCCAAGCCGACGAGCGCATCGTAGGAGTGGCCGCGCATGGTGAGTTCGGTTGAATCGGCGATCACTTCGCGGCTCACCAGCGAGGACTTCATGCCTTCGTGCCCCATGGCGATACCATCGGTCACGGTGATCGTCGTAAATTCCCGCGGTGTGCCGCCGTTCGATGCGACACCCTTCTTGGCCGCCTGAGCCTGGCGGGACAGTGAAATGTTGCAAGGTGCGGCTTCATTCCATGTCGTCACCACACCGACCAGAGGCTGATAAATCTCTTCCTCGCTGAGCCCCATCGCATAGAGATACGAGCGATGCGGAGCCCGCTCCGGCCCTACCGTAGAATGACGGCTAGGCAGCTTTGATTTGTCGAAAGTCTTAACGTCCATCAGGCAATCTCCCCGGTCGCTACACAAACACCTCAGTGGTGGAAATTCGACTCTTGCGCGCGCAGCTAGCCATTCCGGCCACGCCCGGCACACCGACAAATATTCGACATCTCCGTCCCACTAGTTAGAACATCTAAGGTTTCACGGGTGGGACCGAAAATCAATTCCCGATATTGGCAATCCAGGACCAACGACCCAGCTTGCCAAAAAGCCGTTTCGTTCAGTCGTCGAGTTCGATCGTCGGCTCGATCTCCAGAACCATTTCCGGCGAAGCCAGTTTCGGAATTTCAATCAGCGTGGCTGAAGGCCGCCCGACGTAGAGTTCCTGAATAGCATCGCGTGCATCCTGGAAAGCATCAATATCGGTGGTGTAGATCGTCAAGCGAACCATGCGTTCGAGACTGGCGCCGGCCGCTTCACAGACATCCTTAATATTTTGAACAATCTGTTCCGCTTGCGTGCGCATATCGCCGGGCCCGTTAACAGAACCATCAGGCAGGCGAGCGGTAATGCCGGAAATGTGCAGCAGCTTTCCGGTCGAAATGTTGGCCGGTGCGTGTGGGACATTTTGCTCCCACGGCTTGCCGGTGAATACGGTACGTTGTCCCATGATATTCCTCTCTGATTCTGGCATCCACAGATTGGTCATTCTTGTGTGAGCTACGACACTCACATTCGCTCTGCGTGGATATCCGAGCTTGGTTACACCCCTGGATCGGCGAAGGCAAACTGGCATCGGTTGGGACTCCAAAAGCTTGTTACCGGCGGCCAATCCGGGGTTGACCGCGCTGTCCTGGATGTCGCCCTCGATCTTCGCCTGCCGTGTGGCGGTTGGTGTCCGCGCGGAAGATGGGCGGAAGACGGCAAGATCGATGCCCGATACCCCCTTCGTGAAACGCCACTGGTCCGCGTTACCCAACGTACGTTGTGGAACATGCGCGATTCGGAAGGAACGCTAATTTTGGCGCGGCGCAGGCCACGAGGCGGCAGCGCCGTGC
>Ga0114999_10002826_pt1 | contig 22342 bp, 22 predicted proteins | sample ArcticOcean_MG_C_3_FD_89820 | JGI IMG/M metagenome (GOLD analysis project Ga0114999, IMG submission 89820) | Marine microbial communities from western Arctic Ocean - ArcticOcean_MG_CB8_126 | ecosystem: Environmental > Aquatic > Marine > Oceanic | place: Arctic Ocean: Canada Basin | collected...
GCCAAGCCCACTAGAGACGCTCTCTACCCGCGCTTCCTTACCCGTTTACGGTGAAGGTGACCGCAGAGCGGATGGGGCAGCCCGGGCGAGCCAGCGCCCTCAGACAACCGGCCCGTCTGATCCGGCCTCATACTGCAGCGGCGCTTCAGTGCAGTCGAGCACTCCGCCCCAGATACGCCAGGACTCCTTCACCTCGTTTGAGTGGACAAACAAAGTCTGATTCCCCTCGATCACATCGGATAGCAAGGTCTCGTACGCATCATCCAACTCTCCAAACGCATCTTCATACTCAAAATCTAGGATTGTGTGCGCCAACTTCATGCCCTCGCCGGGTCGCTTCACGTCGAGCGAAAGCTGAAACCCCTCGTTCGGCTGAAGGACAATCGAAAGCACGTTTCCATGGAGTCCTCGTCCGCCTTCTTCGTGCTCGAAGAAGGTGACTGGCGGTTTCCGGAAGTACACGTCGATCTTGGTTGACCGCTCAGGCAGGCGCTTCCCGGTCCGCAACACGAAGGGCACGCCTTTCCAACGCCAAGAATCAATCCCAATCACAGCCTGGACGAAAGTCGGAGTGATGGAGTCGTCGGGGATCCCGTCCTCCTCCAAATATCCGGGGACTTCTTCGCCGTCGACTGTGCCCGCTGTGTACTGCCCGTAGACAATCTCGTTAGTCACAACTGCGTCGATGGCCTTGAGCACCTTGACCTTCTCAGCACGGATGTGCTCGGCTTCGAAGGCAACTGGCGGCTCCATAGCGACAAGGCACATGAGCTGAGTGAGATGGTTCTGCACCATGTCCCTCGTGGCCCCAGCTTTCTCGTAGTACTGGGCCCGAGAGCCGACTCCCAAGGACTCGGCAACGGTGATATTTACCCGCCGAATGTGTTCGCGATTCCAAGACGATTCAAACACGGGATTGGCAAATCGGAACGCCAGGAGGTTCTGCACCGTCTCCTTGCCTAGGTAGTGGTCAATCCGATACACCTGTGACTCGTCACAGAATTCGTGCACAACCTCGTCTAGCACAGCAGCGGTTGCCCCGTCGGTCCCAAACGGCTTCTCCACCACGATCCGAACCCAGCCGTCTGACGTGTTCAGCCCGTACTTGCCAAGCGCTCCAATGATCCCGGGAAATACCGGGGGAGGGAGAGCGAGGTAGAACACCCGGTTGCCTTGAAGCCCCAATTGTTCGTCTAACTCCTTAATCCGAGCTTCAACCCCTTTATAGGACGCAGGGTCCCGGGTGACTCGGTGATAGAAGATCCGGTCAACAGGCACCTCGCCTTCAACATGGTCGGCCGCCTTCTCAGCAACGAACTCTCGGAACGACTCGTCATCCAGATCTGAGGTAGCCACCCCCAACACTTGCCAGCGCCCACCCTTGCTCATGATGTTCTCCAGGGCAGGCATCAGTTTGCGCGCAGTGAGGTCTCCAGTGGCCCCAAGGATGACGAAGAGATGGGGTTCGTGGATGGCGGTGGTCATGGAGGACACGATAACCGGGTTAGGTCGGAGGTAGAACGTCTGGCTCTTACTCGGCCCCGCCGAGAACAGCCAAGAGCTCCTTGCAGGTTTCGCAGATGGGGTAGCGGCTTGGGTCTCGGTTGGGGATCCACTTCTTGCCGCATAACGCTATCGCTGGGGTTCCCTCGATGTTGGCCTTCAAGATGTCAGCCTTGGCAACGTAGTGTGCGGCCTTGTTGTCTTCGTCGTGGTTGGACGTTTCAACGTCAGGTCGAAGATCTGTTTCTGTGTTCATGACCCCGATTGTTGCAGATCGTGAGGCAGTCAGTGCCGTCCGAGCTAGATAGCGAAGAATCAGGTTGGCCTTGGAAGTGAGACACCGTATACTTGCACCCTTAGCGACGCGGGGTGGAGCAGCCTGGTAGCTCGTCGGGCTCATAACCCGAAGGTCGCGGGTTCAAATCCCGCCCCCGCTACTAGAAACCCCCGGAACACGGGGGTTTCTTCGCGTCCAGCCTTTCGGTCACAAGAATTAATCACAGAATTAGTCACAGTTCGTCGCTTTCTTGATCTCCGAACAGTTCGGATGCGACCTTCAGGACGGTCTCGGAGTGCATGCCTGGGACGTACTGGGTATAGATTGCGATTGTCGTCTCGGGATTTGCGTGTCCAAGAACCTCAGAGACAGATTTCAGGTTCTGACCGGCGGCGACCGCAGTCGTGGCGAATGTGTGACGGAGACCGTGGAAGGTAATACGCCTTACCCCAGAGTGTTTGACGTCACGCTGGAACCGTTTGGTGATGTAGTCAGGATGGAGTGGCTTGCCGCCTTCCTTGGTAAAGACGAATCCGGTGTCCTCCCAGTATTCTCCGAGTAGCTGCCGATCTGCGCTTTGGATCGCCTCTGCTCGCAGAAGCGCTGAGGTCCCTGTCGGCCCGGTGGTGATGGTCCGGAGGGACGAAGCGGTCTTTGGTTTCTCTACGTAGGCGGTTCCATCGGCGTAGAGACGTGTTTGCTCGACCCGTACGGTGTCCTTCTCGAGTCCGACGTGGTGCCACATCAGACCTCCGATTTCGCCGCGACGCATCGCCGTTGCGGCCGCGAGGCGATAGAGAGGCTCCATTCGAACCGAGTGCTCACCGGCGTAAGCAAAGAACTCCTGGGTCTCAGCGGAGTTCCAAACTGAGATCTCAGGTTTAGTGGGCTTCGGCTCCAGCTCCTTCACTAGACATCCGTTTCGACGAGCGCTCCGTATGAATAGCTGATGGGCTACTTCAAAGTGTCAAAAGATATGTCAGGACAATCACAGGATCTTTGGGATGTTCTCAGCAGTGTGGGCAGGGACTTTGAGTGGACGATGCATCGAGAATCCCTGGTTCTGTCGAGTGATCTAGCGTCCCAGAGCGAAACGACGACAGAAATGCTCACTCATGTCGGCCCATCCACGCTGACAGTGCCGATGGTTGGTCGGAGATCGCTATCCAGCCTGCCGATGCTCTCAGCGACTTTGGTTGGGGCTCCCGCAGAGCGGGTCTTGCAGCAACACTATGCGTGACCTGGCCCTCTTCACCCGCGATCTACGGCTCGCAGACAACCCTGTTCTGGTGGCAGCGGGCCAGGGTGCCATCCCTTTGTTCGTGGATGATCCCCAGACGGACTCCTTTGCTCGTTCCCCGAATCAAATGGCGTATCTCAGCGAGAGTCTCGTCTCGCTTGATAGGTCCCTTCGCGATGTCGGGTCCTCCCTCGTATACCGACGCGGCGAATGGCTCTCAGAGATCAAGCAAGTCGTCAAGGAAGCCAACGCTGACCGTCTCCATGTGGCTCGTGATGTTTCGGAGTTCGCTCAAGAGAGGATTTCCGCACTGCGGAGGGAACTTGATGTGCCCGTTGTTGAACACTCGTCGATTACTGCCGTTGGCTTGACCGCGCTCTCGCCTGCTTCGGCGGACTATTACCAGCGATTCACCCCATACTTCGATCGGTGGATCTCATTGCCGCGGAGACCTTTGCTACCCACTCCATCGGAGCTGCTGAGCCATGGACTGGCATCCGATGCCATCCCCTCAATGGGTATTGGCGATACATCTCCACAGCGAAAACAGGGTGGAGAGTCCCAAGCACGGGCACGTTTCGGTTCTTGGCTGCCTCACTCGAAATCGTATGGGAACTCGCGTGATGTCTTTGCAACGGCTGGTACATCCAGAATCTCAGAAGCACTGAGCTTTGGTGAGCTATCTGCTCTAGAGGTCCTAGAAGCCGCCGAGGAACACGGAGCGGATGAGTTCGTGCGACAGATCGCGTGGCGTGACTTCAACTACCAACTGCTGTTTCATCGACCGGAACTAGAAAGGGTCGACCTGCGGTCGGGGAAGTTCCAACCCGCCCTTGATTCTGTGTCCGTGGATGCTTGGAAGCGGGGACAGACTGGCTATCCGGTAGTCGACGCTGGAATGCGACAACTTCGGGCGACTGGATGGATGCACAATCGCACTCGAATGCTCACCGCAAGCTTTCTTACCAAACATCTCCTCCAGGACTGGCGTATCGGAGCGCGTTGGTTTCGGGTGTGGCTGACCGACGGCGATATTGCCAACAACCAACTCGGATGGCAGTGGGTCGCTGGAACGGGTGTTGATACGAATCCCTGGCGTATGTTCAACCCGACCCTGCAATCACGCAAGTACGATCCCGCCGGAGACTACATCCGTACCTGGGTCCCAGAACTCGTTAACGCCTCAGTCCATGAGATTCATGATCCGTCGCAGAGTTTGCGAGAGTCCGTGGGATACCCAGAAGGAATCGTTGAGCACTCCGATGCCGTCGAGACGTTCAAACACAGAAAACGCCGCACCTATGCATGATTCCGCAGCATCAACTCCTTCGGATGAGGGTTGAGATACGACGACTCAAGAAGGATTCGTTGGTCATGGCGTTTGGCAAGGTGTCGAATCAAGGTCGTCGGAACGATGAGAGGGACAAGGCCTGCGCGAAAGTCTTCAATCGCTTCTTGCATCTCTGCTCGGCCAGCCTCATCGTCCACCCACCGGAGGAACGCGACCATGTGTTGAAGAACATTCACGTGCTTGGCGACCGTTGCTCGGCGGCGGAGGGCAGCCATGTAGAGGTCCATGTAGTGGTCCTTGAATGCACCGCGAGGGATTGCCTTCGAATTCGCCACCAACAGGCCCAGCTCACGATATCGCACCTCATCATGGGCTCTAAGGAGGAGCTTCTCGGTCGTGTGGAAACTGACGATATCGCCCAAAGTCCACTGCGACTTGAAAACGTCTTTGACCCTGCGAAAAGCGAAAACTCTCTCGATGAAATTCTCGCGGATCTGGGGATCATTCAAGCGCCCTTCTTCCTCGATAGGGAGATGTGGGAACCGATGCACCAGAGCAGAAGCGAACAGTCCCTGGCCGTCCCTTGACGCACCTCCGCCGCCCTCGTGGACAACTTTGACGCGCTCAAGGCCGCACGTCGGAGAGCCCTTTTTCAAAACGAATCCGCACAGGTCATGGGCCTCCATCTCTGAAGCCTTGCCGCGGCTGAGCCGATTCATGGCAGCCGTCCAATCAATCTCGTTCTTCGGGTCGATCAGCCGAATTTCAGAACCGTGCCGCTCGAGACGTACGGTTGGACGCGGGGTCCCCATCCCAACGTCAACCTCGGGGCAAACTGGTACGAAGTCGACAAATTCCAGCAAGACATCAGTGAGCCACCGATGGCGAGCGTGGCCGCCGTTCCAGCGAACCTCCTCACCGATTATGCAGCTCGATACTCCAATCTTGATGGGGCGGGAGTCGACGGTAGCGATAGGTATTGAAGTCATCGGCTTCATCATGCCAGAACGTGTCCCCCTTCACCTGAATCAAGGATCTCATGTGAATTGCAGGCACAGGAGCAACCGGATATGTCGTCGGCTGAGCCGTCTCTCAGTTGCTCAAACTGCAGCGCTGGAAACAGGCCAAGAATACGGAACAGGTTTAACCCTCCCTGCATGTATCGTGAGGGATAGATGGCGCGTATTCTTGTTACCGGTGCGACCGGTTATGTGGGGGGTCGACTCGTTCCCCAGTTGCTGGAGGCCGGACACGATGTCCGGTGCATGACCCGCGTCCGCTCTCGGCTCGACCTGCACCCATGGCGTGATCAAGTCGAGGTAGTCGAAGGTGACGTCCTCGACTTTGAGTCGATGAGAACTGGTCTGGAGGGCTGTGACTTTGCCTATTACCTCGTCCATTCAATGGGAGACGCTGATGACTTCGGCGAAGCTGACCGTGTCGGGGCTGCCAACTTCGCTCAGGCCGCCAAGGCTAATTCGCTGCGACGAATCATCTATCTCGGCGGCCTCGGAGAAGACGACTCTGAACTCTCTGCTCACCTTGCCTCCCGCCACGAGGTAGGGCAGGTTCTCGCAGCCGGAGCCACTCCAGTCAGCGAAGTGCGGGCGGCGGTCATCATCGGATCAGGGTCCGTCTCTTTCGAGATGCTGCGATATCTAACGGATGTGCTCCCAGCAATGACAACACCGCGCTGGGTGCGGTCGATGTGCCAGCCGATCGCTATCCGTGACGTGCTAACCGTTCTTGTTGGGATACTTGATCGTCCTGGTGACACAGACGAGATTATCGAGATCGGCGGACCGGACGTCCTCTCATACCAGGGCATGATGCAGACATATGCGCAAGTGGCTGGACTTCGCAAGCGCTTGATTGTTCCGGTGCCCATACTCAGTCCCGGGTTGTCGTCACTGTGGGTTGGATTGGTCACTCCTTTGCCATCTGGTGTTGCGCGACCTTTGGTGAGTAGTCTCAAACACGACGTGGTCGTCCGAAACGGATCTAAGATCTCGGAGTTCGTTGAGAGCCCGATACCTTTCGCACAAGCCGTGGAGCTAGCCCTCGCTCGCTATCAGAACGGCGAAGTCGAGACAAGGTGGACCGACGCGGAGTCAAGCCCGGCTTTGCCTATCCCTTCGGATCCCAATTGGGCTGGGGGAAGTGTTCTCGTGAATAGGCAAACAATCTCAACTGAGGCTGCTCCAGAAGACGTTTTCTGGGCCGTGAGTCGGATCGGCGGGCAGGTCGGTTATTACACGTTCAACTGGGCGTGGGCTGTCCGCGGATGGTTCGACACGATACTGGGCGGTATCGGATTGAGGCGAGGTCGCCGCCATCCTGAGATCCTGCGCGAAGGCGAGTCGGTTGACTTCTGGCGAGTCAGCGTGGTTGACCAACCTCGTCGACTCCTCTTACGAGCAGAAATGAAGCTGCCCGGAGAGGCGTTCCTGGAGTGGGTGATCAACCAGGACGGAGTCGAGACCACACTGATTCAGACAGCCTATTTTGCCCCTCGAGGTCTATTCGGACGCATGTATTGGTACACCTTGGTCCCATTCCACGCGGCGATATTCGGCCCAATGGCTCGAAAGATCACGGCTGCCGCAGCATCTCGACACCTTTAGCCAGATTCAGGAAAACACCCAAATACCAGATCTAGATCGCCCGGCCGGCTCGGCGGCTCTCTTGCATTGCTCGATGCCGCCGACGCGGCCGATGTGGTCGTTCTCGCCCACCAAGGGTTGGAGGGGTTCGCGCATCTGCGCGATATTTGGGCAGGAGGCATGGTCGGCACAACGATTCGCGTGGAGTTCTGGAGGATCCCGAGGGCCGAGATCCCAGCACATCACCTAGACCAGATAGGCTGGTTGTACGACCTCTGGGACAGAATCGACGATTGGATAGATGAGTCCCTCAAGTCAAAGGGCAAGGCTTGAAGAAAGGGTTGGTCCGGTTCCCGGAGCACCTTCGCCTGGAGTGACAACGCTGCCCAGGTCGGTCTTCTCAGGTTGAGTCGGTGAAGGAAGCCGTAAGTGCGGATTCAAGTCAATCAGGATTGGTAGCAACACTCATTGGACTGTCTCCTGGGAGCGGTAGGCTCTTGGAGCGGTGGCGGTCTCTCGCGTTATCCGGCGAGGGTTCCGCCAAAGACCTGCCAGGCCAGGAGTGACTTCGCCGTCAGGCTAAGAACGATGTAGGTCTTTTCTCCGTAGAGGTAGTCAGCCCAACGTCCAACCTTCCGATACTGCAGCACCATGTTGACTGCGAACGTGTTGAAGAAGATAAAGAGCGACACGAAGATGACATAGACAAAGGTTGGAGGGCTTGCTTCGACACCGGGGCTCCACATGTAGAACGCAATCACGAGCCATGGGACAGCGCCAGCCAAGACGCCAAACCAGTAGGACATGAGGTTGGCTTTCCCGGGGGTCTCGTAGTGCTCGACGAGGAGACCGAACAGGATCATCGCGGCGTTGGCACCGAAGATCCCTACCAAGGCTCCAATGTCGCTGATGCCGGGCAGCATCGCGATGAGGACGACCATGACCGAGGAGCTGACTGCGTACTCAATCCATCGGGCATAGTTCTTTTCAGAGAGCAGGTTCTTTGAGTACCAGTCGAAGACGCGCGGTGCAGCAATGATCCAATGGGCAGCCGCCGACATGAACAGGAAGGCAGCGACACCCCACGCAATCCGCACTTCAAACAGTTCTTTGAGCTCCGGAGCTCCTGCCCCAGGTTGGTTGGTAAGGAAGGTGGCGGTGACTGGCAACGCGAAGTCGTTCGCCAGTGCAAGTACGACGAAAGCCTGAACGGCGTGGAAGGCTCCAACTACTACGTTCCAGACTCGTAGGTTTCGGAACCGAGATTGTTGTTCGTTTGTGAAGGTTTGTGTTGTTGTGCTCATAAGAGTTCTACGTAGCCGAGTCCGGTCTGGATGGCTGGTTCTTGGACCCTGATTGATCGATCGGAACTGCGTATACAACAACGTTGCTGTCGTAGCTGCCGATGGTCGGATTGAACCCGCCTCCACAAGTAATCAACGTCAGGATCGGTGCGCCGGTTCTGCTGAAGATGGCCTCAGTGGGAAGTTCCTGTTTTTCATAGATGGTTCGAGCTTCTGCTCGATACGATTGGGTCGTTCCGTCGTCGAACTCTATGAAAATAAGGTCCCCCGGTTCGAGCATTCGAAGGTCGAAGAAGGCTCCAGGCCCTTGGCTTGCAAGGTCGACGTGAGCGGCCAATACTGCCGAACCTGGCTCTCCTGGCGAGGGCCCATACTTGTACCAACCAACATCTGAGGCGTTGGCTGGTACCTCCATGTCACCCGCTGGCTCAACTCCGGCGAGGCGTATCGGAGCATTGACCGATATTGCGGGGATTCGAAGGGCAACGGGGATCCGTTGAAGAGTGGCGGGCTGTTCGTCGATCGTGAAAGGAGCCCCCGGCGGTTGGGGAGTGGTAGTGGTCGGGACTGAGGTTTCTGCTGGGGGAAGGGGGGTGGGTTGACTAGTGGGGGTAGTGAGGGCTACCTCGATTGCGGCAACGTCGCCTGCGGTGTCTGCAGGGAGGGAGGTCCGCCATACAGCGAGCGAAATGGTCAGCATCAGAAATCCTACCGCGAGTAGCAGTACTCCCCGTCTCATGGCCTTCTCCGTTCGTTGTGAATGCAAGAAGAGGGGGAGAGCCACAATGTGCTCTCCCCCTTTGATACTTGCTTGGTAGTTATGCTCGGTTTCGGTTGAAGGTGACTCCACCAGCGACGACTGTCATTCCGGCGACCGCAACTGAGGCAAATAGCCACAGTGGGAATCCGGTTGCAAGGTCTCCACCGGTACCTGATGGCACCCCAGCTGGTGGGGTATGCAGGCCTGAGATGGTCTGCACGGCCAGCTGGAAGCTGCCACCGTCGAGATCTCCGATGGCGTAAACGATGACGTTTGTTCCTTCGGGGATGGTCAATGCTGCTACTTCTGTCACAACGGCTGCGGCATCACCAGCGGCCGTTACTTTGACGTTGTAGTCAGCTGCTGGCACGTCAGCAACACCCTGAGCACCGTTGGGAACGTCTGAGAACAGAGCCCCATCGTTTGCAAGGATGTCTACGTTCGGAGCAGCTGCTGTATGACGCACGGTTACTCGACCTTCACCGGCAGCGATTGCTGAGATGTCGTTTACCCAAACACTGATCATTGGAGCACCAGATCCGTCAAGGTTTGCCTCAATGGTGGCGTTGACGCCAGCTGGCAGGGCAACCAGTTCGCTAAGCACAGGGGCTGATGCTGGATCAGCATCGGCTGCCCGGATGTCGATTTGGTAGTCGCCAGCTGGGAGAGTCAGTGGGTCGGTGACGGTGCCGTACTCGAAGTCTTCGAGTGTGAGGGCGTCGTTTACGTAGACGTCAACAGTAACTGTCGGGCACTCCGTGCGCGACAGTTACTGTTCCGTCACTTGCCTGGGCAAACGCAGCTGCTGGCACAATCATTAGTGCTAGTGCGACGAGAGTCATTGTTGCTTTCCGCATGGTCTCTGTCCTTTCGATTGGTTGAGACTTACCCCCTATACGACGCCCTCACCGTTTCGGATGGCCTTTTAGTGATAAAAGTCGTTTAGGTGGTTAGGATGCAGGCCATGAGCTTGACAATGACTCTCCAAGAGGCCGCTGATCACCTTGGTGCGCACTACATGACGGTGTATAGATACGTCCGGCTTGGCCGACTGCCAGCGCGCAAAGTGGCGGGAGTATGGGAGGTCGATCTGGCCGATGTTGTGGCGCTTCAAGAAGACAAGGAGAATCCAACTGCTGCTCGCAAATCCGCAGATTGGACCGGTCGGCTCGAGGTTCGGCTCCTGGAAGGGGATGAGGCGGGAGCCTGGGGTGTAGTCGAGGGTGCGCTTGCTTCTGGAGCATCCCCAAATGAGATCTACCTAGATGTCCTCGGGCCGGCCCTGGTCTCGATCGGCGACAAGTGGGTGGATGGTTCGGTGTCGGTCGCCAGAGAGCATCTTGCAACGGCGGTGGCCCTGCGTCTCATTGGACGACTGGGTCCGCGCTTTGCCAGGAGAGGTCGTGCCAAAGGCACCGTACTCGTAACTACTCCGCCGGGGGAGAGGCACTTTATTCCGTCGCTGATTGTCTCAGACCTCCTCCGAGGTGCTGGCCTTCAGGTCATTGACCTTGGTGCCGATGTTCCGGCAGAGTCACTCGCCGGAATCGTCGCCGAGGTGGATGGCGTGGTAGCTGTCTGTGTGAGTACCACGCGGTCAGGGGCGGACCCAGCAATCCGCCGTTCACTAAAAGCGGTACGTTCGGCCAAGCCTGATCTCCCAGTCTTTGTAGGGGGAAACTCAATCGCAGACGCTGACCACGCAGCCGCTCTCGGTGCCGACGGTTGGGCGAAAGACGGTTCTGGCGTCGTCGATCTTGTCTTGAGTCAGTTGGCCTAGGGCCCCGGATTGGGTCGCGCCTGATGGGCGGAGCCGTCTGCAGTGGGATTTCCTCGAAGAATTCTTTTGGGCGACGCTTGACGTTGATAAGAATTAGTGCTAAAAAGTGCTTATGGAAAGAATTAGTGCTAAAAAGGAACATGAAGGATTCCCCACGGCAGCCGCCAACCGCCAGTCCGACCAATCGTTGGTGCAGCAAGTGGCTGAAGAGCAAGAAGGTGCGCTCGCTGAGGTGTACAGGCGTCACGGGGGACAGGTACTTGGGCTGGCTAAACGAATAATTCGCAACACGACCATGGCTGAGGAGGTCGTTCAAGAGGTCATGTTGCGGCTCTGGAACAATCCCGAAAAATTCGACGGGTCGCGAGGTTCTCTTCGGTCTTTCCTATTGGCCAGTACTCACGGCCGCAGCGTTGATCTCATCCGGTCGGAGTCATCGCGCCGTATAAGAGAGGAACGCGACGCACAGCTTGCTGTCGAAGAAGGCTTGAGCCTGGAGGAAGAAGTATGGGAGATGGCACTTGCACAACATGTTCGCGACGCATTGAGCGAACTGGACGAAGGCGTCCGCAAGGCTATCGAGCTTGCCTACTTCGGTGGCTACACCTACCGGGAGGTCGCAGTACTGCTGGACGTGCCAGAGGGAACGCTCAAGAGTCGGATCCGGGCGGGATTGCAACACCTCAACAGCGTATTGACCGCCGCCGGGCTGGCTCCGGTCGCCTGAGCAGGCTTTCGCCAGGTGTCATGCTCCAAGACGCTGAACATGGCGAAGTCCAGCAACTGCTCGGCGTCTACGCCTTAGATTCGGTAGACGCAGCTGAGGCGGCTTTTGTAGCGGCCCATCTTGGCGAGTGCTCCGAATGCCGAGAGGAACTCCGGCGGCATCTCGAAGTAGTTGCAATGCTGTCGGCGGCTCATGATCATGCACCGGGCGACGTCTGGGACGGAATCGCGCGGAGTATGACGGATTCACGTCGAGCATTGGCCGGCCGGCCCCTCGACCTCGCTAATCCCGACCACAGCCAACCAGAAACCTCTACGATCCTACCCATGGGATCTGAGGTTCTTTCTGAACTACGGGCTGTCGTTCTAGGTCGCGCCTCGATTGTCGATGGAATTGTTCCTCCTCTGGTCTTCGGGATCGGGAATGCCCTGGTCAGCACCAAGGTTGCTGCGGTTCTCGCCGTCGGTTCGGCTCTGATGATCATTGCCGTGAGGCTGCAGAAAGGGCGAAGCCTAAAGTTCGCATTGGCAGGACTCTTCGGCGTGATAGCAGCCGCAGTTTCCGCCATCTGGTTGGGTCCGGAAGGATTCTTCATCCCATCGATCATTTCGGGAGCGGGGACAACGCTGTTGATATTGATCAGCCTGATCGTCAACCGACCCTTCGTTGCCTTTACAAGCTGGTTGGCGCGAGATTGGCCACTCGACTGGTACTGGCATCCGCAGGTGCGCCCTGCCTATACCCGGATATCGTGGATATGGCTTGTGTTCTTTGCAACCAGAACCGTTGGGCAGTGGCTAACTCTCGAAGACGCCGGCTGGGCGACCGCTTACCGTTTGGCGGCTGGGTGGCCAGCGCTCCTGGTCCTCCTCATTGTCACCTACACGCTGGGCCGAAGGTTCCTTCTGGTCCTTGCAGGGCCGTCTGTTGCCGAGTTCGTTGACGATCAACCACCGCCCTGGCGTGGGCAAGCAACGGGCTTCTGAAGACGGCAACTCCGATCTCACGTCGACGTGGCATCTGTGACCTCGGAAGCGTCGGGAAAGTTCCTGCGTCGAGATGAAAGTGGAGACTTTGAGCGACTGCGCCAGATCTTTCGCTTGGCGGCGGTCAGAGCGCTAGCTGCGAGGGCGACGAAGGATCAACACCGGGGTGTCTGCGGTGTAGGCCTGGAATTTCTGATCTGCTCCCCAGCGCTTCTCGGCTCTGGCTTCGAGGATCGGGACTCCGCTCCCGCGTGTGAGTAGCAAGATCACGAACACCGGCGAGATCAGCGTGACCCAGCCCCAACCTGAGAGCACTGGCAGGGCGATAATCGCGACTCCGATCCAGAGCGTGATCTCGCCGAAGTAGTTGGGGTGCCGTGACCACGCCCACAGCCCGGACATGATGAACTGCCCTTCGTTGGCCGGGTTCTTCTTGAAAGCTGATTTCTGTTGGTCAGCAACAATTTCGATCCCGAACCCAACTACCCAAACCGCTATCCCGAACGTGGCGACCCATCCGATCGGACTGCGCTCTGTGGTGGTTATGATCGCCAGCGCGCAGGCCGCAGTGAGCAGCACCCACAGGCCCTGAAGGGTCCATGTCATAAAGAAGCGCAGCGGGTCCGTCTTGATGCTATCGAAGCGTCCATCGCGGCCTTGGCGTCGAACCCGACGGAACAGGAATGTGCCTAACCGCAAAGCCCATACACCGACCATCCCCCCTACGATCACCGCCCTAGCATCGAGGTCATCGCTGAGAAGAAGGGCTGAGGCCACAACTGTCACATAGGTGAAGCTGCCAGTGAGGTCGTAGTAGTGCTCGGTCCTTGCACGATTGGCAGGTATGAACGCCAACCAGTTGATTGCGAAAGCAAGTAACCCAACGAGAGCGAACACTGCGATTGGGCCGCTCTTGGTGCTGCCTTGGCTTCCGGAAAGTACGACGAGCCCACCGACAGCGATGCTTGTCGCGGTTCCAATTATCGAGTTGCGGTTCTTGGTTGTCATGACCGAACCCTAGCGAACGGCGGAGCCGGTAGAATGGACGGCATGGGCACTACTACTAGAAACAAATCGAGGGACCCCTCATGATGGCCATTCGCGTCTTCGCCACAATCCTCACGGCTGTTCTCTTCGTTGCGATCGGTATCTCCGTCGCAACAGGAAATATCAGTGTCGAAGGCCGGTGGATTCTCGAAAACCCATGGGGGCGGATGTCGCTCCTCGACATTTATGGAGGCGTAGCCCTACTCGCCGGATGGGTGGTGTTACGCGAAAAGCACCCCTGGTCAGTGGTGCTCTGGCTACCGTTGTTCGTCGTACTCGGTCACGCTGGAACAGCTCTCTATGCCTCGATTGCGGCCTACCGCTCGGACGACATCCGGCACTTCCTTCTCGGTGCCCGCGCCTGACCACGCCGTGAGCCTCAACCAGAGCACCACCCATGTCGACTTCGTTGTGGGATCGGCTGGACTAGATGTGTTCGGGGTGCTTGCTGATGGGGCCGAGGAGCCAATCATCTCTAGTGGGGTTTCTCGCCGCCTTCAAGGGCCCAGCAGAGCTGCTTGGTGGCACCTTCCCGGTAGGAGGTCGACGACACCCATCCGCTTTCGCACCACAGTGGAAGTTGTCGGTTAAGCGGTCACTCCACAACGTTGGGCTACCGTCGGCGACGATAGTCAAACGTCAAGCGCCGCTCCGGACTTAGTAAATGTGAACTGCGCAACGTCCAGATAACCACTCTCGAATCCCGATTCTGAGTATCCCAGATAGAACTCCCACATGAGGTGGAATTGCTTGTCGAAGCCAAGCGCCTCGATCTCCGGCCAGGCATCTATGAACGACGCACGCCACCTTCGCAGGGTCTCGGCGTAGTGGAGACCAAAATGCAGTTGGTCTGTAACAAGGAGGTCTGTTGCTGCAACCGTTTCTTGTATCGCCCGAACCGAAGGGATGATTCCACCGGGGAAGATATGCTTCTGTATCCAACTGAAGGAGCGCCGAGTCTCTAGGTAGCGGTCGTGAGACATGAGAATCGACTGCACCACGGCCTTCCCGCCAGGGATCAGGAGATCACTCACTGTCGAAAAGTACTTCGACCAGAACTCCTCTCCGACCGCCTCGATCATCTCAACACTCACAATCGAATCATACGCGCCAGACGCTTCCCGATAGTCCTGCAATACCACTTTGACCCGGTCGGCCACTCCTGCTTCTGCAGCTCGCTTACGAGCCAGCTCGGTCTGTTCTTGGGACAGGGTGAGGCTCGTCACATACGCCCCCCTTTTTGCGGCCTGGATCGCCAACGTCCCCCAGCCAGTGCCAATCTCCAGCAGCCGAGTGCCCTTAGCTACACCAGCGCGATCCAAAGCAGAGTCGACTTTGCGTAGTTGCGCTGACTCCAGTGACTGGTCCGACCAGGGCGACGAGTCCGAGAAGAGTGCTGAGCTGTATGTCAAAGAATCATCCAGGAACGACTCGAAGAGGGCATTGCTCAAGTCGTAGTGGGCCTCGATATTCTTCCGAGATCCCATTGGGGTGTTGCGCTGACTCTGCGGTACCCGCTCCTCAACTAAGGTTCGAATGCGCTGCAACAGCTTGGGAACTGCGTTGGCGATGTGAGCGGCGATCGGATACAGCGCCGCACCAAGGTCGGTTCCTTCACTAGCTCGCCAATCGCCAGCCATGTATGCCTCGCCGAAACCGATTTTCGGCTGATGGCCCAGCCTCCGGAAGAAGGCGTTGGGGCGGGTCACTTCGATAACCGGAGCCTGGTTTGTAGTGCCAGCTCCCATCACACTGCCGTCAGGGAACTCGATCCGTACCGGCATATTTCGTACGACCCGCTTTGTCACCTGTCGAGCGACAGCAGTGCGCAGGCAGGCTCGGTCATCGTTGCTTCCAAGGCAATCGGGATCAGCAATTGCAGTCATCGAACGCCCTCCTTGGAGTGTTGGGGTCTTGGCTGCACCGGAAGCCGTCTGGCCCACAACCACAATCCGTGCATGCGTATGAGGAAGGTGGTTCGCTGGGGCATGAGCCCATGGGTAATAACTGAGCGGAGAACGTTTCTGGTCGAAGCTGGCCGCGTGCTGCCTGAGACTGCTGCGTCTATTACTCGCCGGCCGTCTCGATCCAGGCCAATATAGATGGCAACTCGGTCAGAACTCATCTGCACGCGCATGGTGTAGGTGCCGGACACGCTGTTGAAGGGTGAAACGTAGAGCTCCTTGTCGATCTCTGCTCGGTCAACCTCTTCGGGCGTCAAGAGGTACGCGTGCCTATCTCCGTAGGTGTTATGTACCTCGACGATCACCTCCTTCAAGGTGCCTTCGGCATCTACACACCAGAAAGCTGAAAGCGAGTCGAAGGCGTAACCCAGCATCCGAGCATGGGCAAGCATGAGCACCCGATCATCAGAATCGAGACTTGAGCCTCGATTCCGGAGGTACCGATCGACGTCTCCGCGAATGTCTCCACCCAGCCTGCCGCCATCTAGGTGATCTCTGGCATCGAACCGCGCCAGCCATCGCAACCCTCGTGGAAGCTGCGGAAGGTCATCGATGTCTACCAGCCACTGGTAATGGCGGTAGGTGAACGAATGCTTCTTCACGGCTCGTCGGGTGTGGGTGACCTTCCCAACTACTAGTGCAGGAATGGCGGGAGGATCGAAGAGGCTGTTCACCAACTTCCTCCCAACCGCTGGGCCGCTTCGACTCCTGATCGGCAGCCGTCCTCATGGAAGCCCCAGCCAAGATGGGCCCCAGCAAAAGCCAATCGCTGACCACCTGACCTGCGAATCACCTGCGCCGCGGCAACCGCCTCGTAGGTGAAGATTGGATGGGAATACGACATTTCGGCAATCACGGCCTCGGTGTTCACTGAATTGCCCGGGTTTAGAGTCACACTCACGTCATCGGGGAGCGTGAGACGGTGGAGGTTGTTCATCCAATAGCTCACAAGGACGCTGTCGGCGGTGGCTGTGCACGACTCCATTTGGTAGTTCCACGATGCCCGCGCCCCTGGGTTCGAAGGGAGAACGCTTGGGTCGCGGTGTAGCAGGGTTGTGTTCACCGAATACTTGAATGATGCGAGGTTCTTCCCTTCATCGTCAGTCGCATCTACCAGCAGTCTCAGGGCGTCATCGGCGTGGGTCGCTATAACGACCTGATCGAAGGACTGGGAAGACCCATCTGCAAACGTCAAGGACACAGCGTCCCGTCCTCGAGACACCGAAGTCACTTCTGAGTGAACAATGGCCTCGCCGAGTTCGGCGACGAGCCGCTGCACGTAGACCCGAGAGCCCCCTGTGACCGTTTTCCATGTTGGAGAACCGCTCACCCTCAAGAGTCCATGGTTGTCAAGGAACGTGAAGAGGTGGGCTGCAGGGTACTGCCTGGTGTCGGTAGCTGCCGAGGACCAAACGCAGGCTACCAGAGGGACCGCGAAATGGTTGATGAAGTACTGCGAGAATCTGCCTTGGTCTAGGAACTCGCCCCAAGTCAGGTTGTCAGCTACGCCCTTGGCGAGCACCGATCGAGCACGGCGGTGAAACTTTGGGATCTCAGCGAGCAACCTGAGATAGCGAAGGCTGAACAGCCTACTGCGTTGAGCAAAGACTCCTCTGAGCCCCCGAGAGCCTGCGAATTCAAGCCCGCAGCCTCTGCATGTGACGCTCATACTCATTTCAGTCTCTTGAGTGGGGATGTCGAGCTCGTCGAAGATTCGCAACAGGTTGGGGTATGTTGCTTCATTGTGCACGATGAAACCGCTGTCGATAGGAACCGACAGTCCGTTTGCGAAGCTGACATCAAGGGTGTGGGCGTGACCGCCGACCCGCGTATCGGACTCGAACAGGGTGACGGAGTGTGTCGATCTCAAGACATAGGCTGCTGAAAGACCCGAGATTCCCGATCCCACAATCGCCACCGTGGGCTTCGTCGTCACTGTTTCCCCCTCCATGGCCCGATCTCAATAGGGGCCGCATTCCCGGCTGCTACCCGGCGAGGGTTCCGCCGAAGACTTGCCCGGCGAGGAGCGACTTGGCTGAAGGTCGCGGTTACTGGCTGCGGGAAGTCGTTCGCTAGGGCAAGGACGATGACTGCCCGAACTGCGTGGAAGGCTCCAACCACTACGATCCAGGCCCGGAGATTCCGGAACTTGGATTGTTGTTCGTTTGTGAAGGTTTGTGTTGTCGCGTTCATAGGAATTCTACGTAGTCGAGCCCGGTTTGGATGACTGTCTGTCTGCACCGAATGGATCGATTGGAGCAGCGTATACAACGACGTTGCTGTCATAACTGCCCAAAGTAGGGTTGAATCCACGCGCGCGAAGGGGAATCAACCCCTACGACCTCGATCCCGCTTGAGTTTCCTAGATGACTCCACCGACTTCGCGATCCCCTCTACTATCGACCAATCGGTCAGCACGACTGGCTTTGCAGGCCTCACATAGTCTGCCGGGTGGATTCTCTGGGACTGCTCCTCAGTGATATGGGACCAGTACCAAAGCGGCCAAGCTGACTCCATCCGGCTCACGGACAACTCCAGAAGGCCCATGTCGCCTGTGCGCGCACCCTCAAGAAATATCCGATGGACAGAAGCCATAAGCGTCGCAGCGAACCTCTTGATATCGGTTTCAATTGGGAGGCTCATGACGATTGGTTTGTCAAAATTCGGGCGACGTAGGCTCTTCACAATGGAGCCCCAATCCTCGTTATCACCCGGACAGGCACTGTGCATCAGATCCGGATGGTCAAACCCAAGCCAGAGCTTTGGCGGGAAGTGCTCGACCTGCCCAGCCGGCTTCTCCCCACACTCGATACAAGACCCAGTGCGCAGGAACTTCTTTAGGGCGACGAGGTCTGCTCCACCGGCGAGCGCCTCGTAATATCGGCATCGCTCTGCGGCGATTCGGCGCTTGAGTTCAATATCGAAGGTCTCAAGGGAGTTGGCTCTCTCATATCGGATGATTGCCTGTTCCCAATCCTCAGTGGGGGAGTACTGACCGTCCTCCAGTTGAACGATGTCGTTCTCTGTCAAGAAGTCCAACCGCCCCTGCGTCGTGTTTCTGTGCATGATGTGCTTCATGGCCTTCTTCATTTCAAGGGCGCTCTGTGAACCGCACTCCAACAAGATGGCAAGCACCAGGAAACCGTTGGGCATTATGTGACCGTGCTTGAGTGACGGATGTGTGCGAAACCTACCCAGGAGACCCTTAGGCGAGAAGAGGAGTTCCCCTAGTTCAATCCACTGTTCCTTTTCCTCGACCGGCATGGCGGCTGGTAAGCCGTATAGGTACGCGTGCGTGGCTAATTCTGGGTGTTCGACCTCTAGGAAACCGTCCTTGACCAGTCGGCGGAGCATCTTGGAAACTCCGCTGCCATTACCGCGACGGAAGCGTTGTTGGATGTCTCGGCGAGAGGCAGACACCTTTTCTCCCTTCTGGTGTTCATGGAAAGCGATGTACGCGACGAGGAAGGTCCAGTCAGGTCGGCCCGGTTTCGAACCGAACTCTGGGAACTGGGGGAAGCCATCCGTGTCTTTTGGCGCATTGCCAGGCGGATTAATCACGGGATTAATCACGGTTCAGCAACGAGGTGGCTCGATATCGAACGGCTGTTCGGGAGGATCGTTTCGACGGTCGCCGAAACCCGGGACTACTGACCTCTAGTGGAACCAGTGAACTGGGAGTCAGCAGGCTCATAACCCGAAGGTCGCGGGTTCAAATCCCGCCCCCGCTACGAACAGAAGCCCTCTGGAAACAGGGGGTTTCTTGCTCTTGGACGATCGGAACGGGGTACTCGACGATCTGACACCGACTCGATCACCGTGACAACGCGGTTTATCGGCGGCGGTCTACCAATCAGCGGGCCTCCCAGAAAAGCCCAAGCCAGGTTGAGCCTGTAACCATGAGTCGACTCTCGCGACAAAGTCCGAAGGAAAATGACAGGAATGACCGACCCCAGGGTGAACCACGGAGGGTCCGGCGTTGGATTCGTCGGGGATGGCTATCGCGTCCTTCCCCCAATAACTGTAGTTGTCGCTGACAAGAACCCGGTCGGCCGAGGTATCCGAGGTCGAGTTGAGTTGGTTGATAGCGCCATTTGGCAGGCTGTGGTGTGAATTCTCTTGAATCCACTCTCCTTGGGAGTCGCGGTGATAGATGTTGTCCCCATAGGCCGCTTTGAGCGAGCCGTCCAACCTAGGGCGCTTGTGTACGAATGATGGGTGACCCCAGTACTCATCAAATGATAAGACCGCTGAAACCTGCATGCAATATACGAGCCGACCCCGTTGGTGCTTCCTCGCCGACCCGTATGGCACACGAGAAAGACAGGGTGGTCACCAGGATGGAGAGATTGGCGGTCTCGGGGTGACTTCAGCGATTAGTCAGCTGATAGATGGAGAGCTCCTCGAAGTAATAGTTATTGCCACTGGCAACCTAGGGCATCGGCCACCCTGCCCGGTTTCGGTAAGGTAGGTCGACCAAGAGGAGGAAAGTCAAGCATTTCAACTCGTTATGACGTCTCTGGTGTCAGGCCTCAGGGGGGATACATCGCCAAGCGGTGCCCAGTCGTTATCCAGAACAAGGTGCTCGTCCCTGAGCTTGAGACCGAACCCGATGCTGTTGCTCGCCAACGAATGGATCAAGGTAATGAGTTTGAGGAGGCGTTACTAGAGCGATTCAGTGAGGGAGAAGGCGACCACCTTGTGATTGGTGGAATGTCGTGGGACGAGGAAATTGAGACGACCATTGCCGCGATGGACGGTGGCTTGCTCTTCATCTGGAACGGGTCGTTGCCTCTTGACGAGGCTGGACGCAGGTCAGGTAAGCCCGACCTGCTGGTCAGAGAAGGCGACGGGTACCTGCCGGTTGATGTGAAACATCACAGGACTCTCAAAGAAGAGCAGGGCGGCAGCGCCCTAGTTTCGAAGGCTGACCTTCCAAACTTGGCCGCGGCAACCGATCTTGAAGGCTTCGTGTTGGCTCCCAACAAGAATGACACCCTCCAGCTTGCCCACTACCGGCGGATGCTGGACGCATGTGGGTTCGGGTCCGACAGCAGTCTCGGTGGAATCATCGGCAAAGAAGGCTTGGTCGTCTGGTACGACCTAGATGAACCACGGTTCACAACCAAGAGCACGTCAGGAAAGCGCAAAACCAAGAAACGCTCTCCAATGGAAGTCTACGACCACGAATTCGGCTTCCGCCTCGACGTGGCGGCCGCGGCCCGCGCACATAAGGAGAATTCATCCGTCGAACTACTCGTCGAACCGGTGAGGGTCTCCGAATGTGGGGCGTGTGGGTTCAACGAAGTGTGCTCACCGTTACTCGAAGCAGGGTTCGGGAGTACAAGCTTGCTGCCGCGAGTTGGGTATCGACAGTGGTTGCAACTTAAAGAGGCTGGTCTATTAGATCGGCAGCAGGTTGCCGATCTGTCCTATCCAACTGCCAAGCTAGTTTCGCAGCGTGTTGATGTGCCGAAGGTCCTAAATCTTGCCGCCACGTCCGATTCGGCGGCTCCTGTTGCAGAGCTGATACCTAGGGCCAAGAAACAGATAGAAACGCTGCTAAATGCTGGAATCGTCGCAGTTTCAGATGTGCTCACACTCGACCAAGAAACCGCTGCCCTTCCAGGATTCGTAGCTGAAGCGATCCTGAACGCCAGAGCTGCTCTCGGGTCTGAACCGGTTTACCGACGCCTGGAGGCTGACGGCGATGTCCCACGCGCTGACATAGAAGTCGACATCGACATGGAGAACGTGCTCGAAGGCGTGTACCTCTGGGGTGCGCTACTGACTCATCGAAGCGGAGAGATTGGCATATCTGAGGGCTACCACCCGTTCGCGACCTTCGATCAAGTTGATGAGGAATCTGAGATTGAAGTTCTACTTGGGATGTGGCACTGGTTAAGCGATGTGCGCCAGCAGACCACCGCTCAAGGATTGACGTTCAAAGCCTTCGTATGGCACGAACAAGCTGAAAATACGCAACTCAGGAGAATCGTCAAGAGCTCTCCTGCGGAGTTCCGAGAGGAAATAGACTCCCTGATTGCATCGGACGAGTGGGTCGACCTCAAGCGTGTTTTCGACCTGAGTTGGATCACAGGAGGTTCGTCAAGCCTCAAAGTGATCGCGCCCTTTGCAGACTTCGACTGGGAGGTAGAAGACGCTGGAGGTGCCATGTCGATGGTCAAGTACGACAAAGCAGTGGACGGAGATCAAGATGCCGAAACTTGGCTCCTTGACTACAACAGGGGCGACGTAGAAGCCACGGCAGCGATCAGAGAGTGGCTGCATGAACACGGCGCTAGTTGGCCTACCGTCAACACGCGTTGACCGCCGAGCTACGGTGTCATAGGGTCAGTTCAAGCCGGTCAGGGAACGGAGACTTCTTTTGGCTGTCGAAACGAGCAAAAGAGAATTGAAGAAGATGCCGGCGGACGGTTTCATCGTTGAGGTGTGGGGGCGAGTTCGCTACTCGGCCGACTCAGTCGAGTTCTGAGGCTTTCGCTTCGTCATTGAGTCGGCGTAGTCCCTCTCCCTTAACGAACCAAGCCCACCCGAACGCCCAAAGAGCTGCTGCTTCTAGCCAGAACACCGGTTCCGCTTTGGCGATGATGGTGTCTTGAAGGAACCAGTTGTAGATAGCGATGGACACGATGCAGGCCAGCATGACGATACCGCAGACACGGTAGACCTTGTTTCGAGTCCTTTTCATGGCCGTCATGACGCCATCAGTTTTCGTGAACAGATGTAACGCGAAATATGAGAGCGTCAGGAAGAGGCCTGTTGCGAAAAAGAAGTGCATGACCCGCACCGCGCCGACGTCGCTGGTTACCGGAAACAACGCGACGCCTATTGCGAAC